>Ga0182017_10003776_pt1 | contig 11307 bp, 11 predicted proteins | sample 712E3DmetaG_FD_120492 | JGI IMG/M metagenome (GOLD analysis project Ga0182017, IMG submission 120492) | Permafrost microbial communities from Stordalen Mire, Sweden - 712E3D metaG | ecosystem: Environmental > Terrestrial > Soil > Wetlands > Permafrost | place: Sweden: Stordalen | collected... | reverse complement strand
TTCGAAGAGACTAACCGTGCACTAAAACAGGGAATCCTCGCAATTCTCGAAGATGAAGAATCTGAAGAAAAACCTCGCCGCCATTGATATCGGCACCAATTCGATCCATCTCCTTGTCGCCGAAGTCTATCCGGACTCCGGCAGCTTTAAGATCCTTGAACGTGAAAAAGAGATTGTCCGCCTCGGGTCCGGCTCGACCGACATGAAATATCTTACGGGGAGTGCCGTTGAACGTGCGATCCACGCGTTGCGGCGGTGCAAAATGATCGCCGATTCGTACCGCGCACCCATCCGCGCGATCGCAACAAGCGCGGTCCGCGAAGCGTTGAACCAGGACGAATTTTTGCGCCGCGTTAAAACGGAGGCGGGTATTACCATCGAAGTTGCGTCGGGGTTCGAAGAAGCGCGGCTTATTCACCTCGGAGTTCTCCAGGCTCTCCCGATCTTTAAGAAGAGACATTTGATGGTGGACATCGGAGGGGGAAGCACGGAATTCTTAGTCGGCCATCAAAGAAATATTCTCTATAGCAACAGCCTGAAGCTTGGCGCCGTGAGATTGACCCAGCGCTTCTTTGATGATGGAAAGACTTCATCGAAATCGATTCGCGAATGCCGTCAATACGTAAGGGGAATGCTAAGTCCGATCGCGCGGGCGGCCCGAAAAAATCATTACGAGATCGCCGTCGGAACTTCAGGAACGATCACGAGTATTGCCCAGATTATCAGGCTGGGGAGGGATGAGGATGGGGAGTCGTCCATCAACAATTTTACTTTTTCGAGTAAAGAGGTTTCCGAAGTAGCGGAATTGATTCTCGAGAAGAACGACCCGGACGATCGTGCTCGCATTGACGGGCTTGATCCGGCACGAGCGGATATCATCGTTGCCGGTATGATTATTCTTGAAGAGGTCTTCCGTGCATTGGAGGTAAAACGGATGACCATCTCGGAGTATGCACTTCGCGAGGGGATCATTCTTGACACCATCGAGAAATACCACAGGAAAAAGAAATTCGACCATTTCCACGATATCCGGTATACGAGCGTCCTACACATCGCAGAAAGTTTTCAGTACGAAAAAGAACACGCCCATCAAGTCGGCCGGCTCGCTCTCGACATTTTTGACCAGACAGCGCCTCTCCACAAGCTGAGTTCCGGCGAACGGGTGTATCTTGAGGCCGCGGCGCTGCTCCATGAAGTTGGATTATTTGTCTCGCATGCCCAGCATCACCGTCACTCGTACTATCTCATCCGGAATTCCGAGTTGCTCGGTTTCACGGAGAATGAAAAGGAAATTATTGCGAACGTCGCCCGGTACCACAGGAAGAGCCATCCAAAAATGAGACATGAAGGGTTTTCCAAGCTCAATGCCGACGACAGGGACGTTGTGATGAAGCTCGCAGCGATTCTCCGCATTGCGGATGGATTGGACCGGACGCATTTCTCTGTGATCAAAAGCCTGCGATGTCGGCGTTCACGGTCGACGGTGCATTTCCATCTGCGGCGGTCGAACAGGGCAAAGATTGAGCTCGAAGTTTGGGGAGCTGACCGGAAGAAAGAACTCTTCGAAAAAGCATTTCACGTGAAAGCCCGCTTCTCGCCTGCCGCGTAAATTGTTTACGGTATTGAGCAGATCATACCCATACTGGACAATGGGGAACCTGATCGTATCAATGTTATGCATCATCATCTCTCTCTTTCTCGGACTTGCGGTCTGTTCCTAGGCTTTGAGGGAGGCGCGCGTCAACCGACCACACACCTGAACCTATGATCAAAAGAAAGGCGACCCCCATTAGCACAGCAAAGTCAGTTCTTGCATCGCTCAGGACAAACCAAAGCCCCTGTTGAGGAAAGAGCTCCGGAATCTTCGTCGTTGCAATGGCAGTCAGGTTGATGATGAGGAGTGGCACATTGGCCAGGCGGTAGCCTGCGAAATCGGGTCAGAATGTAAAACCTATTCCGAGATTGATGAACGAGTTGTTCTGATCGTATGGAGGCGCTGTCGGGCTTGGCTTGGCCGTGAGAGCAATGTTCGCCGCGCCCGTATGTTCGAATCGAACGTCTGCTTTGATCACAACGGTGCTTATCGGCAAGTAGTTGAGGCCGACGAGAATGTGAGACTGATCGAGCGTTCCATCGGTAACACCATTCGCCGGAATGGAGGAATTCAGGTCGAGTTTTTCATAGCGGCTGAACGCAATCAAGTGCGGCTCGGTCATCGACCCGGCGTTACCCAGCAAATCGTATCCGATTTCGGCGTAGGCGCCATACTCAGATTCCGGTGTGTTGTTTTTATAAGCCCGATTAATTTCTTCGGCGTCAGGGATTGAGATGTACGTTCCAAGAGCACGGAACGACCAACTGCCGTATGCATACCGGATATCTGCCTCGCCGATGGCCACGGGCGTGCCGAACAATCCCGAGTTTAATCCCATGGTATCTGCCTGCTGGGAACTTATTCCTACGGTACCGCCATAATAACCTGTTACTTGAGCTTTCAGGGTTCCCTCTGCGTACTTAAGTGCGGCGTTCACGGCCATATTATTTGCGGTCGCATTACGTCCTTGAAACCTTCCATTCTTGATTCCACTTCCGTGTGTGAACATCGCGCTGCTTAATCCGTTGAGCAGTGCGACGCTATAATTGAGAGGTAATTCGGCGATCCCGCCGTAGTAACCGACGCCGATATCGCGCCACGTCGTAGGAATGACGTTCGTTTCAACCTGCGTGCGTTCGTTGCCATTGAACAAGGGTGGAAGGTGGTTCTCGTTCATGATGCCGATTGTTGGGAGAATTAATCCGGCCTTAAAGTAATGCGTGGGATCGGTATTGAATTTGATGTACACTTGCTCGACCGCCAGTTGGCCTCCGTTACTCCCTCCTGCAAGCACGGCGTCGTCCATTTCGAGTTCGCTGAAGAACGAGATATTGGAATTGAAATTGCGCCCGATATCCAACACAAGGCGTTGAAGGTCCGCCGTCGCCGTCTTCGCATTCGTATTGTCCTGGTAGAGTGCGTTGCCCCAGCCCCTGAAGTAAATCGGAGACTGGCCGTTCGCGCCGGTTGAATCTTGACCGGCGGCGCTGGTCTGTTGTGGATAAAGCAATGTCGTTAACCCCAACAACATTGCAGGGAAAAGGATGTTAGATTTCTTCATAAGGGTCGACCCTCTGTAATTGAGGAAATGATGAACTACATCAGATATAATTCAAATAAAAAAGATAGCGCATCTAATGAAAAGCGTTATCAACGTATGTAGATAACGCTCGGCAAAAAAATATTACATGTTAAGTTCCGCGTTGAGATGTTTAGTAAACTTGACCACTTCGCGCTCGATATCTCCGTGCTCTCTGAGCACGGTTACTCCGTATGCCGTCAGCATTGTTCCGCCTCCGCCAGTTCCGCCGCGCCGCTTCGTTACCATGGGTTGGGACGCCGCGCGGTTTGCCGAGTCGACTACTGCCCACGCGTGTTGGTAAGAAATGTGCATGCGACGGGCAGCAGTGCTTAAACTTCCGTCGCGTTGAATCGCTCTGAGCAACTCGATCGTTGCCGGTTTAAAAAGCAGTGCTCCATTTCGTCGAATATGAATCTCCAATTCAATTTCAATTCTGGTTGGCATCGCCGGTAAAACTCAATCCTTGCCAACAATAATTTCTGTGGACTTAATAATTCCGTACGCCGCATCGCCGACCTTCAGGCCGAGGTCCTCGACGGCTTCTTTGGAAATAATCGAGGTGAGAACATTTCCATTACCAAGGTCGATTTTCACCTTAGCGGTAATGAGCCCTTCCTCGACCAAGGTGACGGTTCCCTTGAGTTTATTTCGTGCGCTGAGTCTCATGTGCTGTAAAGTTCATGACTGGTCAGACGGTCGCATCCCCCAACGTAATCGTCAAAATTTATCAATACGAAGACACAGATGCAAGTCGCACGGTCATCACCATTGTATTCCTCAACCAAAATCTTGAGAAACGAATTGACTCGCTGTTTGACGTTCCTACGCGGTTCAACCTCGCTTCTCTTCAACTTAGCAAGCGTTGCGGGATCGAGGCCTCTGGTCGCCATGACGTTTTCGACCCTCAAGGTGTCAATCGGATGGTTGCATTGGAAGACTCTTGAACTCCACCACTTACCGGTTCGAACATGTTCCGAAAATAGGAGTTGGTAATAAAGATTTTCGTTCCATACGACCAGTCCCCGATCGCGCCGGTTTCATTAGTGCAATCAAAAGTATCGGTATTGGTCAATATCATTCGAAGGATATGTCAGCCATTCTTTCGAAACGGGAAAAACTTCGCCGCTATTGCAAGAGTTTGGATCACAAGCTAGAAAATGGACGCATCAATTTTATGCATCATCCCTTCACACTTTCTGGGGCTCGCGGTCAGCTCCCATGCTTTGAAGAAAGCGTGCGTCAAGTGACCATGCGCCGGCACCTACGATCAAAAGAAAGACAATCCCCGTTAGCATGGCAAAGTCTGTTCTGGCATCGCTCACAACAAACCAAAATCCCTGTTCAGGACGAAATAGCTCCGGAATCTTCGTTGTCGCAATGGCAGTCAGGTTGATGATGAGAAGAGGCACATTAGCGAGACGAGTAAGGAGCCCGATCGTCACCAACACGCCGCAGACGATTTCGAATGTTCCGACAAAATGAGCTGTGAAATCAGGGAAAGGAAATCCAATTCGCGCGAACCGGTTGACACCCCAATTTGGATCGCTGAACTTCAAGATTCCCTGTGTCAGGAAAATAAGTCCGACGGAGAGACGGATGAGGATGGTGCCGCTTGGTGCATGAGTCGAGGTGATTCGGTGAATGAATTTCATTAAAAGGCCTCTTTTACTGTGAAACGCTACAACTAATTTTGCATAATGAATTGTTCATCGCGGCCTAGAGCGGTCGTCACCTACGAGCTTTACCCGTTATCGATTGAATGACTATCTTATAGACTCGCGCCACGGACGCGTTCACTTTGATATATTCAAGTCCCTCGGGAATAAAGTGCGAAGAATATTTCTTCACCATGCCTTCGAGCGCAGATAGTTTCTCGCTTCCCGTGACTTCTTCGGCTTTGCCGGATATGATTGCGCTTTCGTAATTCATCGCAAACTCTTCCGGTACAACTTTAGCTGGGCCGACAGAACAAAAGGAAACGGAATTATTCTGCGACAAGATCTCCAATTTTTTACCATCGCCCGCACAGTGGAAGTAAATTGTGCCGTCGATGACACAGTAATTTAATGGTACGCCGTAAGGCTCACCGTCGAGGGATGCAATCGATAGCACACCATAATCAGCATTCTGCAATACGGACATTGCTTCCTGTTCTGATATGGATCTGTCTTGTCTACGCATAAGTAGTGCCGCTGAGGTTTTCAAGGGAACTTTATTGACGATTTTGATGTGTTGTGTCATCGGGCGCAAATCCCAAAACAATTGAGTTCATGCAATAACGTTTTCCGGTGGGAAGCGGTCCATCGTCGAAAAGATGTCCAAGATGGCTGCCGCACCGTCCGCACAACACTTCTATTCGGTTCATCCCGTACGATCCGTCCGGTTCATAGACAACGGCTCCCTGCCTCACTGCTTCAAAAAAACTCGGCCAGCCGCACGTGCTGGCAAACTTCGCATCCGACCGGAAAAGCTTGTTGCCGCAGACGGCGCAATAATACGTGCCGAGGCCTTCAAAGTCCCAGTATTTCCCGGTGAACGCCCGTTCGGTGTCTTTCTCCCGGGCAACGGCGTAAACACCAGCTGGAAGTACTTTTTTCCAGGCAGAGTTAGGAATAGTCAGAACAGATGTATCGGTGCGCGAGTAATAGGGATTGCCGGATTGTTGCCGGTCCGCCATTGTTGTTTCCTCCTGTTTGGTCTGGCAGCTGACTTCTAAAAAGACCGTGACGACGAAGATGGTTATTCTGAGAATCACATACTTTGTCCCAAAAGATGGCCTCACGCAAAGACACTAAGCCGCAAAACTAATTCAAATGATGCTCTTCGCGTTTGCGGCTTAGCGCGAGGTATTTTTTCTGATGCCAGTAGTCAGTAATTAATATACTGATTTTGCTTTATATCATCTCCAGCCTTAACAATGACGCTGTCGTCCGGCACGATGTTGCCGAACACCTCGATCATTCCATTATTTTCGTTTCCAGTGCTTACATCGACGATGACGGCCTTGTGATTCGTCACCTTAACGACGTATTTTTTCTCTGTTGACGTGACTACCGAAGATTGGGGGACAATGCACGCGTTTGAATGTCCTGTCATCGGGAGAAGCACTTCTGCATACATCCCGGGCATAAAGAGCCTGTCGTTATTGACGACATCTATTTCCACCGACTCGCTTCGATATTTTTCGTCCAGCGAATTCGCCTGGCGGCTGATTGTCCCCGTGAACGTCCTGCCGGGAAGGGCTTCGACGGTAAACGAAACTTTTTGATCGACGGCCAATTGTGTCGCGAATGTTTCGGGTACTTTTACCTGCAAACGCAGCTTGGATATCTGCTGTAATTCCAGCATCGGCGCGGCATCCGTTTTGCTGCCGACCGTCACGAGGGCGCCGGGGTGGATATTCCGCTGCGTAATGGTCCCGTCGAATGGAGCTTTGACGATCAGATAGTCCTTCAGCGATTTCATCGCCTCCCAATTGGCATTTTCGCTGTTGCACAGGGCGCTATCCGACTCCATTTTCGATTGCGCAATTTGCAGGTCGTTCGGCGACACAGCTCCCGTGGTTTTTGCGGCTTCCGCAAGCCGGTAATAACTGTCTTTGCTAGAACTGAATGTCGCCAGCGCTTTTAAGTATCGTTCATGCGCGGCGAGACTATTCTGCTCCACTTCGGGCGCTTCCATCGCCATGATGACCTGTCCTTCTTTTACCTGCGACCCTATGTCGACACTGATCGTCTTAATATATCCGGTCACTTTGGGATAGATGTCCACGTATTCAAACGCACTAAGCTGGGCGGGGAGACGCAAGACATCTCCGAGCGCCTGTACTTTTACCGAATAGAGCGCATAGGTTGTTGAGTTAACCGTGGAAGGATTTTTGCTCGTCGTTGCCGCCTCATTCTTTGAGCAGGAACTCAATGCGATTGCCAGCGAACAGACGGCGACGGAAAGATAAATATTTTTGTTCATTGTGATGAAGGTTTTTGTTTTAAATGGTTTTTTCTGGCATTAACGAAGGATCTTCAAAAGAAGATTTATCCTGGACGAGCGAATACACCAACGGAACCATGTATAATGCGGCGAGCATCGATGCCGCTAGTCCGCCGATCACCGCGCGGCCGAGCGGAGCTGTTTGATCTCCCGCTTCTCCGAATCCCGACGCCATCGGAATCATTCCGGCGATCATGGCAAAGCCGGTCATCAGGATCGGACGCAGCCGTATAGAGGCGCTTGTTTTTGCCGCCTGCGAAGCATCGTGATATTTTAACCGCAGATCTTCAGCGTTGGTGACGATAAGAATGGCATTCGCGACGGAAACACCGATCGCCATAATAATTCCCATATACGATTGCAGGTTGAGCGTCGAGCCGGTCAACAATAAAAAGAGAAGCGAGCCGAATAACACTGCCGGCACCGTCGACAGGACGACCAGCGAAAGTTTGAAGGATTGGTAGTTCGCTGCAAGAAGCAATAAAATTATGACAACGGCAACAGCGAGTCCGTTTTGCAGGCTGGAAAAAGTTTCCGTCAGCAAGCTCGACATTCCCCGCACTTCCATTTTCATCCCGGGGGGCAATTCACCAATGTTGGCAATTGCTTTTTCGACTTCAGCCGTTGCGGACCCAAGGTCTTTTCTGTTGATGTTGGCGCTTACCGTCACAAAGCGTCTCGGTCCGGAACGATCGTATTCACCGGCAACCGTATCGATGGCAAACGTAGCAACGTCGGAAAGGATCGGCCGGTTCATGCCTCTTACCAGGGGAATGGATTTAACCTGGCTGATATCATCCATCATGTACTCGGGGATTTCTGCCTGTGTCTGGTACGTGTACGAATTACTTTCATCCAGCCATAAATTTTTGTAGGTGAAACGGCTGGACGACGTGGCATCGGTGACCGATTGAGCAACGTCAAAGAGATTCAAACCCATCTGGGTAATTTTCAATCTATCAAAATCGACGTTGATCACAGGAAATTTTAACGGCTGCTGTATCTGGACATCGCGGAGGTACGGGACGTCAGAAAGTGTTTGACGAAGCTTGTAGGCATATGCTTCAATGTCGCCCATGTTTTTCCCCGCTACCCGCACTTCGATCGGCGTCGACGCTCCCTGGCTCATGATCTTTTCAGTCAGTTCAATGGGCTCGAAGCTCAATTTCAAATTAGGCAAGTTTTTATGGATGGCATATCTCAGCTTTTCTTTCAGGTCTTCCAAATTGACCTTATAGTCTTCCTCCAGACCGACCTGAAGTACCGCCTCATGAGTACCGCTGTTAAAGACGTACAAATTACTCGTTCCAAAGCTGGAAGGAATCAGGCCAACATAGGCAGAACTTATGGACACGTGGCCTTCAACGGTTGAATCCACGATCGCCAATACTGCATGAACTGCTTCTTCGGTCCGTTCCAAACGCGTCCCATCGGGTTCCCGTATCCTCAATTGAAATTGTCCCGAATTCACTTTCGGCAGCATGTCTTTCCCGATAAAATAAAAACAAGCTCCCGTCGCCAGTATGACAGAGGCAAAGTAGACGGCCACCCATTTTCGCCTCTTTGGAAATAATACGATCAATTGCTTGAGGAATCCGATCTTTATTTTTTGGAAAAAATCATTTTCGTCGGGATGTGTTTTCTCATAGTCCAGATGCTCATCGACTTCTTTTTCTTCAGCTGGATCGAGCGCCTCCCCGGCATGTGCGTGTATTTTACCGTGTTTCCCAGAGTATGTTTCCGTTTTTAAGATCCAATTCGTGAGAACGGGAACCAACATTTGAGCGGCAAAAAACGAAATGATCATCGCAAAGCCGATGGACAGCGACAGCGGCAGGAACATTGCTTTCGGAACACCGTTCATCACGAACGAGGGAGCAAAGACCGCGAGGATGCAAAGAAGAATCAAAAGCAGCGGAAAGGATATCTCTTTGCATGCATCGTATATGGCAAGTTTCTTTGGTTTCCCCATTTCCAGATGCTGATGAATATTTTCGATCGTCACCGTGGCCTGATCGACGAGGATGCCAATCGCCAGCGACAATCCGCTCAACGTCATTAGGTTAATAGTTTGCCCCGTTAATTTTAAAAACGTCACGGCGCTGATCACCGAAACCGGGATCGTGATTACGACGATAAGGCAGCTCCGCCAATCTCGTAAAAACAATAGAACCATCAGACCGGTCAGCAAGGCACCTAGAGCCCCTTCCGTGACAAGGCTCTTGACCGCATTGATAACAAAAACGGACTGGTCGAATTCGTACGAAACATTCACGTCGTCGGGCAAGAGATCTTTCATCTCGGCAAGACGGCTCTTCAGACCGTTGACAACATCCATGGTCGAAGCGTCAGCAGTTTTCACAACCGGTATATACACCGACCGTTTATCATTGACCAGGGCGTAGCCGACGGTGATATCTGCCGCATCGGATACTGTCGCGACATCGCTCATGAAGACGGTGGAATAACCGTTGGTAACGATCGGTATCTTCTTGAAGTCATCGACCTTTTGTTCCAAAGAATTATTCGTCGTGATGTACATCGTATTTCCGATCCGGACGTTCCCGGAAGGAGTCATGATATTGTTTTTGACGATGGCCTGCACCACTTCATCGGGAGTGATGTTGTAACTGCGGAGTTTTTGCGGGTCGATGTTCATTAGTAACGTGCGCGCGTTGGCCCCCATCGGAGGAGGTGCGGACAATCCGGGCACGGTCGCGAACATCGGCCGAATGCGGGTTGTTGCCAGATCGTAAATATCTTTCAGCGGTCGGGTTTTGCTGCTGAACACCAACTCACCGACGGGAAGCGAAGACGCGTCAAACCGGATCACCTGCGGGGGTACAGCTCCGGGGGGGAAAAAATTCTGCGCCCTCGCTACTTGCAACGCCACCTGCGCTGAGGCTTCCGCCATGTCGGTATTTTCATAGAACGTCAACTGCAGCAGGGTCAAGCCCTGAATATTTTTGCTCTGAATGTTTTTGACGCCGGTGATATAGAGGAATTGATCCTGCATACGCGTTGCAAAGAATCCCTCCATTTGCCGCGCCGACATTCCGCCGTACGGCTCAATGACATAAATGGTCGGCGAGTTGAGTTTTGGAAAGATATCGATCGGTATCGTGAAAATGGCGATCGCCGAGAATAATAAAAGTCCCAGGAATAGCACGATAATAGTGATGGGCCTTTTAAGTGCAAAGTCTACCATAGTTTTTCCGGGTTAAAAATTTGCTAGGAATGTGGTCAACGTATTGTTGGCGACCGCTTTCAACAGTAAGGTGTTTAAGAGAAACGGCAGTACTTCTGATTGATCCGTTTCCGCCTTGTAGAGTAAGTACGACGCATCGGTGAGGTCGGTGATATTCGCAAGTCCCGCATTGTATTGCGCCAGCTTTTGAGAGTAGACGTTCTGTGCTGCGCTCAGCAACAACGGGATTTCTCTTCCTCTATCCAGTGCTGCTTGGATGGCGATATCCGCCTGCTTCAGCTGACTTTCCAGAAGTGTTTTTTGTTGGATAACATCTTCGCGCGCCGATTCGCTTTGATAATGCTGAATGTCGGTTTTGTCGTTCCGATGAATAAGATTGACGATGTCGTACGATAACGCCAATCCTGCCATGTAATTATAACGGCTGTAGTCCAGCCCCGTCGATAGATTTCCGTACATGTCCTGTGGAGTAATGCTTGACCCGCGCACCCATGCGCTTCCCACTAAATAGAGCTTGGGGAGATAGCTTTTCGAGATCAAATTTTCCTGCGACATGGAATATTCCCATCGGTTATTGTAATATTCCAGGACCGGATTGTTATTGTCCACCGAATCACTTGAAACATTGTTTTCCAACTTGATAAGCCATGTAGCGGGCAAGCCGTAAATGGTCGTATCGATATCAAAATCATTACGCCGTAGCCCTGTATAATAGGTAAACTCGTGCTTCAGCTTATTGTAGATCTCAGTCGTTTGAATGTATTGAATGGTTGCTGTCGATATTTCTGCGTTGGCGATTGTCGAATCGACGCTCGGCTTAATTCCGCTCGACGTATACGCCTTGATGTAGCTGTATAACACCCGGTAGCGGTCGATATTCCTTTGCTGGGTAGCGACGAGCAATCGATACCGGAGCAAATCGAAATACAATTG
>Ga0182017_10003773_pt1 | contig 11309 bp, 11 predicted proteins | sample 712E3DmetaG_FD_120492 | JGI IMG/M metagenome (GOLD analysis project Ga0182017, IMG submission 120492) | Permafrost microbial communities from Stordalen Mire, Sweden - 712E3D metaG | ecosystem: Environmental > Terrestrial > Soil > Wetlands > Permafrost | place: Sweden: Stordalen | collected... | reverse complement strand
GGGCGGAGCCGACCTGCGCATCGTTCAGGAGTTGCTCGGACATGCGAGCATAAACACGACGCAGTTGTACACACATCTGACTGGCGAACGGATCAAAGACGTATATGCTCGTGCCCATCCACGAGCTTGACGAGATGGAGTAGCCCGCAGGTGGACGGGCGCACAAGGAGATGAGCATGAGCTACGCGGAATCGTTGCTAGCCAAGGACGAGCGGATCCTGTATGCAGCCCGACAGCACTGGCTTGCGCCACTTGCCGACGGTCTCAGGCCGATTGTGCTGATACTGGTGGGTTTGCTCCTGGTGATACTTCAGGTACATTTCGGCTTGACCGGTGTACTTCTCGCGGTCCCGGCGGTCGTTCTGATCATCGGCCTGGTTTGGATGGGCATCGTCTACCTCACGTGGCGCGCCGAGGGCTACCTCGTAACGAATCGTCGCGTCATCAAGGTGGAAGGGCTCCTGGATAAGAAGGCTGGGGACAGCTCGCTCGACAAGATCAACGACGCGGTTCTGAAGCAGGGCATCTGGGCCCGCATCTTCCATTACGGGGACCTGGACATCCTCACAGCCAACGACGATGCCATCGACCACTACGAGATGATCGCTCGCGTTGTCGACTTCAAGAAGGCGATGCTGAACGCCAAGAATATGCTCGAGGATGGATTCCGGGGCGGCTACGCGCCAGCTCCCGCCGCTCCGGCGGCAGCCAAGGCGACCGGCGAGGACACCGCCGCCACTCTTGCCAAGCTGGCCGATCTACGCGACAAGGGCGCCATCACGCAGGCCGAGTTCGACCAGAAGAAGGCCGAGCTGCTCGGTCGCATCTAGATCGGTTTCTACGGCGGGACGCGGCGGTCGGCGGCGCGTCCCGTCTCAGGGTTGGCTGAGAATCGAGGACCATGTTTACTACGCTGGAACTGGCCCGGGCGGTCATCTTCGTTGTGATGTTCCTGCTGATAAGCGGACCGGTTCACGAGTGCGCGCATGCATTCGTAGCCTGGAAGCTCGGCGATGGCACCGCAAAACTGTTCGGCCGCGTTTCGCTCGATCCAGTCAGGCACTTCGATCCCGTCGGCGGGACCTTGCTGGCGGGCAGTGTGTTACTCAGCCTGATCGCGACGGGATCGGCCTTCGGTTTCGGATGGGCCAAGCCAACGCCTGTCAACCCATACAACCTGCGCGGTCGCCATGCCGACTCGCTGGTCGCCGCCGCTGGTCCGCTCTCGAATCTGGTTCTCGCAGCCCTGTTCGCGGTCGGGTTCCGGATCCTGTTCGCGGACGGGATTTACCCGGGCAACACCTCAGTCCCCACCATGGTTGCGCTCGTGTTCGAAATGGGTATCGTGCTCAACGTGGTGCTGATGGTGTTCAATCTGATCCCTATTCCGCCCCTCGACGGATCGCACGTCTTGTTCGACTTTCTCGATCCTCGGACGGCACACGATCTGCGCAACATGCTGAACCAGTACGGGTTGATGATCCTGTTCCTGTTCATCTTCCTTGGGGGCCGTGTCATCTTCGCGGTCGTCGCGCCAATCGTTAACTTCCTGGCCGGCGTCCAACTCTACGCGTAGCCGAGCTTGGCAAGGAGTTGGTGGTCGGCAAAGATCCATCGGGCCTGGGCCTATCTTCACGCCCGCGTTGCCGTCGAGGAACGAGCGGCGCTCGATAGCTGGCTGACACCCGCTCAGGTCGCGCTCTTCGACGCCATGCCCCAGGCTGACCGGCGCCATGGGCTGGATGTGGTCGCTGACCTGCGAGCGACGGGCTCGACGGACCCGGACCTGCTCGCAGCTGGACTGCTCCACGACTGCGGCAAGGGTCCGCGAGTGAGGCTTGGCCATCGCGTGGCCTGGTCGCTCGGTCAACGGTACGGGGCATGGGTCTGGCTGGTCACCGGGCATGTGCCGACATTCGGTGCGGGACTGGCCCGAATGCGCGACCATGCCATGCGGTCGGCGGAGATGGCCGGCGAGGCCGGCTGCAGCCCACGCACGATCGAACTGATCAGAAGCCAGGAGGCACCCACGGACGACGCCGGACGGCTGCTGCTCGCTGCCGACGAGGCCAACTGATGGCGTTTCCGCGCGCAAGCCGAGCCGACGCTGCCGTGGTCGACCGAATCGGAGCGATGCCGCGGCCGGGTCCGACACCCCAGGTGGGGTTCGACGCGGGGTTTCCCGAGCGAGCGACGCACGTCCGCCTTGAGGAGTTCGACGGGCCGCTGGCGCTGCTGCTGGCGGTGATCGAGGCCCGCCAGTTCGACGTGCTCACGGTTCCGCTCGGTGGGCTTGCGGAGGCGTATCTGGATGCGCTGGCCACGCTGAAAGGCGATCGGCTCGGCAACGTCTCTGCTTTCGTGGCCGTGGCCGCACAGCTGATCCTCATCAAGAGCCGGGCCATCCTGCCGCGCCCACCGAAGATGTCGGCGATCCCCCTGGACGACGAGCCGGATCCCGAGGCGGAGCTGCGGGCCAGACTGCTTGAGTACCGCCGCTTCCGCGACGCCGGCCTCGCTCTCGGAGAGCGCCTCGACATCTGGCGGCTGTTTCGGCGAGATGCCGAGGTCGCGGCGAGCGCGGGCCGTGCCGGGGCGCGGCCGCCGGAACGACCGCCGCTGCCGCCCGCGGTTCTGGCTCGGGCTCTGGCCCGATTGGCTACGGTCGTGCCCGTGGTCCCGGCGCCCGCAGAGATGGTGGCAAGGACCATCACCCTGGCCGAGCGCACGGCCGTGATCCGAGAGGCGCTCCGCGCCTCGGATATCGTGGTTCTGCAGGACCTCCTTGGCGGCGTGCACGATCGTGTCGTGGTTGCCGTCACCTTCCTGGCGATGCTGGAGCTGTCCAAGCGGCGCGAGATCACACTGGAGCAAGCCGAGCCGTGGGGGCCCATCGTTGCCCGCCGCGTTGTCGAGATGCCAGAGAGTGAGGCCGAAATCGACGAGAGCCTGGAGTCGTTCGCGTGAACCCCGAGATCGATGAGACGCCCATCGCCGAAACGGGGCCTGAAGCGCCGGTCGAGACGCTTCCGGGAGAGCTGACGGAGACGCAGCTCGAGGCGCTGCTCTTCGTGGCGGAACGGCCGCTCACCCGAAGCGAGATCGCCGGCCTGGCGGGTGTCGAACGAGAGACCGTGGACGCCCGAATCGGCGACCTGCAGGTAAGCCTGGCCGAGCGCGGCATCAGGCTGGTCGAGTCGGGCGAGCGCGTCGAACTCGCCAGCGCCGCGGAGGCCGGCCTGCTGATAGCCCGCTACGTGGGCGCGGACGCGCCGCGGCTCTCCACGCCGTCGCTGGAGACGCTCGCCATCGTGGCCTACCGCCAGCCATGCACTCGCGCCACGATCGAGCGCATCCGGGGCGTGGATTCTGACTACACCCTCCGGACCCTGATGCACCGCCGGCTGGTCGTGGAACTGGGCCGCTCGGAGGCGCCCGGCCGGCCGATCCTCTACGGTACGGGCTTCGACTTTCTCGAGCGGTTCGGCATGACGAGCCTCGAGCAACTACCGCCGCTGGATGCGCCGGTGGCCGAGCGGCTCTTCGCGAAGGCGGACGACGACTCGGCCGACGGCATCGCACCCGCATTCGACGCCGAAGCGGTCGCGGGGCCCGCGGAGACCGACTGATGACCCGCGAGCGAATCCAGAAGGTCATCGCCAACGCCGGACTCGCTTCGAGGCGCGGCGGGGAGGAGATGGTGCGGGCGGGTCGAGTCACCGTTGACGGCCGGCGCGCGATCATCGGCGAGCAGGTGGATCCGGGAATGCAACAGGTCGAGGTGGACGGCAATCCGCTGCCGGCCGTCGTGGCGCCGCGCTCGTACTGGGCCCTGAACAAGCCCGCCGGGGTCGTTTCGACGGTTCGCGACCGACATGCCGAGAAGACCGTGATGGATCTACTGCCGCCCGACATCCGCAAGAGCGCGCGTCTGTACCCGGTCGGTCGCCTCGACCAGGACTCGGAAGGCCTGCTGCTCTTCACCGACGACGGCACCTGGGCCGACCTGATGCTGCATCCGCGATACGGCGTCGAGCGGGAATACATGGTCGGCCTGGATCACTCCGTGACCAAGCAGCAGAAGATCGCTCTTCGGACGGGCGTCGAGCTCGAGGAGGGCATGGCTCGGCTGGATCACCTTGACGACGTGACGCCGGCGCAGGTCCGAAACCTCACCCTGCTGCTCGAGCCGCCTCACCCGGAGTACCGCTGGTATCGGGTCGTGCTGGCGCAGGGCTGGAAGCGCCAGATCAGGCGTATGTTCGACGTTGTCGGGATGCCGGTCCGGCGGCTGGTTCGCGTGAGGGTCGGGTCGCTCAAGATGGTGGACCTGCGAGCCGGCCAGGCCCGCCGTCTGACCCACCAGGAAGTGACCATGCTTGCGTCCTGCGCGCGTGCGGAAACGACCACCAGGCCCGAGAGGCCGTCGAAGACGTCCGACCATGTGACCGCGGCCGCACCCGTCGCCGCGCCGGACGCCGGCCCCGCGCAAGCTCCCGAGGCGTAGACCGCCCGGTCTTCGTGCCGTCTTTGGTGTGGCGAGTCCGGCCCCTGTATCCTGCGAGCCGTGACCAGCGACTCTCGATCCGACCCTTCAGACGGCGCCCCGCGACTCGTCGTCGCCCTGGACGGACCCAGTTCCAGCGGCAAGAGCACCGTCGGCGCCGAGGCGGCCAGCCGTTTGGGCTACCGCTTCTGCGACACGGGACTACTCTATCGGGCCGTGGCATGGCTGGCGCTCCACAGCGGCGTGCCTCCGACCGAGATTGCCGCCCTGGTTCCGTTGGCGGCGGAGATCACGCTCGTGGCCGATTCGCGCGGGCGACTGGGACAGGTACTGGCCGGCGGCCGGGATGTCACCGCCGAGATTGCAGGTCCCGCAGTGGATCGTGCCGTTTCGGACTACTCGAAGGTCCCGGAGCTCCGGGCCGCTCTCATGCCACGGCAGCGGTCGATAGCCGCGGAGGGCGGGGTCATCATGGCCGGCCGCGACATCGGCACGGTCGTCCTGCCCCACGCCGACATCAAGCTCTACATCAACGCCTCCGCCGAGGCGCGGGCCGGCCGTCGAGCGACTCAACGCGGAACCACCGATGAGATCGACGCGGAGCGGATACTCCACGACCTTCGTCGCCGCGACTCGATCGACTCGAGCCGGGATACCGCGCCGCTTCGGGTGGCCCCCGACGCGACCATCATCGACACGGACAGCATCGGTTTCGAGGAGACGGTCTGCGCGGTCGTCGAGACGATCCGACGGGCCGAAGAGGCCTCCGATGGCCGCTAGGAACCTGGCCCTCTTTCCGCGGTTCAGCGGCGCCGTCCTGCGCGTTGCGGCGGCGTGCCTGACGCGCGTCAAGGTCGAGGGCGTTGCCAACATCCCCGAGTCCGGTCCTGCTCTTGTGATCTGCAACCACTGCTCGAATGCAGACGGGATGCTGCTGATGGCCTACGTCATCCCGGCTATGGGGCGGCCGATGCGCTGGCTCGGCAAGGAAGAGGCGCTGCGATGGCCGCTGTTCGGCTGGGGCATGCGCCACAACGGAGTCATGGGCGTCCGGCGCGGAGCTGGCGATCTCGAGGCCTTCAAGCTCGCCAGGGACGTTCTCGACGGCGGCGGCGTTCTCACGATCTTCCCTGAAGGCACTCGCTCACCGACGGGCGCACTCGCCGAAGCGAAGGAAGGCGCCACCGTCCTGGCCATTCGAAGCGGCGCCCCGATCGTGCCGATCGCCATCGCCGGCTCGCAGCGGTTCTGGCCGAAGGGAAAGCTGCTGCCCCGCCCGGGTCGGCGGATGACGGTGACGGTTGGGAAGCCGTTCACGCTTTCCATACCCAAGGGGACAAACCGCCGCGAGTCACTGCGCCTCGCGACCGGTGAGCTGATGCACCACGTCGCCGAACTGTTGCCGCCGGAGCAGCGCGGCGTCTACGGTGAGACGGTCGGGCCGGGCGACCGGCCGTGATGGCCGCCGGTGGGATACTCAAGCGCAATGGGTAACGTTCGAGAGGTTCGCATCGCCCGGCGCACAGGGTTCTGCTATGGAGTCCGCGAGGCGATCGACAAGGCCAAGGAAGCGGCGGCGGCGGGCAAGCGGACGCACACGCTCGGCCAGGTCGTCCACAACGAGGGTGTGATCGCCCAGCTGCAGCTGCAAGGGATCGAGACGGTCGATACGCTCGACGAAGTCACAGAGGGCGCGGCCGTCGTCATTCGAGCCCACGGCGTTCGCCCCGAGGTGCTCGCCCGGGCCGAAGCCCGCGACCTCGACGTCATTGACGGAACGTGCACGTGGGTGATCCAGGAACAGCGCGAGATCAAGCGCCTGGTCGACGAGGGCTATTCGATCGTGTTGCTGGGAACGCCCCGCCACCCCGAAGTGGTCGGCCTGCTCGGCTTCGCCCCCGACGCGCTTGTCGTGGATGAGGAAGAGGATTGGGAGCAGATACCGCGCCGCAAGAAGATGGCGCTGCTCAGCCAATCCACGCAGCCGCCCTGGAAGTTCGAGAAGCTGGCCGCGTTCATGGTGGGCCGCTGCCACGAACTGAAGATCGTCAACACCGTCTGCCCGGTCACGATCCGGCGCCAGGAGGACACGATCGAAGCCGCGCGCGGAGTGGACCTGATGGTCGTCGTGGGCGGACGGTCGAGTGCCAACACCAAGGAGCTGACCCGTTTGTGCGGCATCGTCGGCACGCGGGCGATCCAGATCGAGTCCGAGGCGGACCTGACCGATCCGGACGTGTTCGCGGATGCCGAGGTCATCGGCGTGACCGGCGGCACATCCACTCCGATCGAGGATCTGCGCGCGGTCGCTGAGCGGATTCTTCGCGTGGCGGGCACGCCGGCAGCGGCGGCACAGGCGGAAGAACTGGCCACGGCCGCGCTCTCGGCGGCGGCCACTCCGGCCGGCCGGACCACTTCCCTGCCGGAGTTCACGGCCGCAGGCGGCTCTCTCGGCGAGTAGCGGCAGCGGCTCCACGTGCGGGCAAACGGCATGGCGGCCGCCATGGCCCATAATCGGGCGGTGATACCACTTCCCATCGTCGCCATCGTCGGGCGCCCGAACGTCGGCAAGAGCACCCTGTTCAACCGCATCGTCGGCCACCGCACTGCGATCGTCGAGGACCGCGCCCGAACGACCCGAGACCGCATCTACGGCGACGCCGACTGGAACGGCCGCCGCTTCATCGTGGTCGACACCGGCGGCCTCGAGATCCATCCCGGCGATCCGATCGAAGAGAGGGTCCAGGAGCAAGCGCGGCTGGCGATCGGCGAGGCCGATCTCATCGTGCTGGTCGTCGACTCGATCGCCGGCCTGACGCCGGCCGACCTGGAAGCTGCCGACCTGCTTCGAACGGCCAAGGCGCCCGTGCTCGTGGCCGCCAACAAGGCCGACAACGACAAACGCGAACTCGAAGCGGCGGAGTTCTACTCCCTTGGCTGGGAGGAGACGTACGCGATCAGCGCGGCACACGGCCGCGGGGTGGCCGACCTGCTGGACGCGATCGTGTGGGCCCTTCCGCCCGAAAGCGAGCAGGAGATCGCGCGCAAGAAGCGCCAGGCCGAGGCGGACGAATGGGCGCGCGACATGGCCGCGGGTCGGCTCTCGCACATCCTCGACGGCGACGAAGAGGCGATCGAGCTGGCGGCAGAAGGCGGCTCGGACCTCCCGATTCCGTTCGACCAAGAGGAGCAGTCGGTGTCGATCGCCCTGGTCGGGCGGCCGAACGTCGGCAAGTCGAGCCTGCTCAACGCGCTGCTTGGCGAGGACCGCGCAATCGTCAGCGACATTCCCGGCACCACTCGCGACGCCATCGACACTCACCTGACCTGGGGCCGCAGCGAGATCGTCATCATCGACACGGCCGGTATCAAGCGGCCTGGGAAGGTCGCCAGCGGCCAGGCAGCCGAGCGCTACTCCACGTTGCGCGCTTTGAAGGCTGTCGAGCGGGCGGATGTTGCCGTGCTGGTCGTCGATGCCTTCGAGGGTCTGACCGCCCAAGACGCCCACGTCGCCGGGTTCGTGGCAGAGGAAGGCCGCGGCCTCGTCATCGCCCTCAACAAGTGGGATCTTCTGGCCGAGAAGACGGATCGCACATTCGACGAGTACGTGGACTCGATGCGTGGCGAAGTGCCGTTCTTGGACTTTGCCCCGTTCGTGTCGATAAGCGCAAAGTCGGGCCAACGCGTCGGGCGAGTCCTCGAGCTGGCGGTCGACGTGTGGGGCGAGCGCCTCAAGCGCATTTCCACGCCGGAGCTGAACCGCGTGATTCGCGCCGCGTCACTGCGGCAGGCGCCACCCGCCGGCAAGTTGGGCCCGCCCAAGATCTTCTACGCCACTCAGGTGGGAGTGGCGCCGCCTACGTTCGTGTTCTTCGCGCGGCACGCGGCCGGGGTGCATTTCAGCTACAAGCGCTTCCTGGAAAACCAGCTTCGGTCCGAGTTCGGGTTCGACGGGACCCCGATCCGCCTCATCTTCCGGGAGCGGGCGAGCGGCCGGTCGTCACAGGGCGACGGCCGGGGCAGGGTAGGGAGCGGCGCCACGAGGCCGCGGGCAACGGGGCCCGACAGGCCCGGAGTCCGTCTAACCGCCGGGAAGGCGCCTGTCCGCAAGGGCATGAGCGGCTCCAAACGAAGCACGAGTGGGCGCCGGAATCCACGGGTCTGATCTATGGATCTGCTCCTGCGACTCGCCGAGCACCCTGGCCGGTAGGCCGGTGGACCTCTGGGCCACCGCACCGACATTGCGGGGCCTCCGACAGGCACGACGTGACCGGGGGTGTACGCGCGTCTGGTATCCTGTCGGGCATCGGGGCGTGGCGCAGCCTGGTAGCGCACCTGAATGGGGTTCAGGAGGCCGAGCGTTCGAATCGCTCCGCCCCGACCATCTTCCCGGCAGAGTGGAACCAGGGGAGCGCCTCAAACACGGTGGGGATTGAGGAAGGGAGACTCGATGATAAGCCAATGCCCACGATGCGGGACCCCGCGGATGGGCGATTATCCGATCTGCCAGAGCTGCGCCTTCGACTTCCGCATCCCTGCCACGCCGCCGGCCCCGCCGCAGAGCCAGTATTCGCAGCAGCCGACGTACGGCGCTGCCCAGCCTCCCGTACAGCCGCAAGCGGATCCCTACGGTCAGCCTCAGGGCTACGGCCAGCAGCCCTACGGTCAGCCTCAGGGCTACGGCCAGCAGCCCTACGGTCAGCCTCAGGGCTACGGCCAGCAGCCCTACGGTCAGCCTCAGGGCTACGGCCAGCCCTACGGCCAGCCGTACGGCGCCCCGCGCAATTCGATGGTGCCTATCGCGCTGGCCATGGTGGCCGTGGGTGTCCTGGTGGCGGCCGGGGCGTTGATCTTCCTTGTCGCACAGGGTCATAGCAGTTCTTCGTCCAGCCCCGTTGCCAGCCTGGCGGCCAGCAACGTCGCCAATGCCATGCCCACCGAGACGGAGACGCCTGCGGTGGAGGCCACGCCGACGGAGCTCTCGGGCCCCACCGAGACGCCTCTCCCACGCCCGACGCCAACGTCTACCTTTGCCGACGGGACCGGTGCCTGGACGCCGTTCTCCGCCCCTGACGGCTCATGGACGGCCAGCTTCCCGGGCACGACGCCCCCAGTCAAGTCCACCGAGCCCGTGACCTCGGGGACTCTCTCGGGCACCGCGACGATGTACACCGTGACGAGTCTCACCAGTGCCTATGCTGTCGTCTATCTCGACTTCCCGGCCTCGGCGATGGCGGGTGTGGACACCACCACGTTGCTGACCACCCTTGAGTCAAGCATGAACTCGAACCTGGCCGGCACGGAGACTTCGTCGGCGTCGATCTCGGTGAGCGGCCACCCAGGCGTCCAGGTGTCTCTGACCACATCGAGCGACGATGTCTACTACCGCATGTTCTTCGTCGACGCTCGGTGGTACTGGCTGCTTGCGTTCGGACCGACAGGTTCGAGCGTCGCCTCGCAGCAGTTCTTCGCCTCCTTCAGCCTGAAATAGGCTGCTGGAACAACTGACCTAGTCCGTACGACAACCCATATCGTCGCCTCAGACGCGCCGTCATACGCTCGGAGGTACACTCGCCAGGGACCCCTGGTTCGCGACCGCGGCCGGGCCTGCCCACCCCTGGCGAGTACAGATGGTTCGCGACCGCACGCAACAGCCAACTGAAACCTCTACCGACGGCCCGAACGGGTCCTCCACGCTCGACGCCGAACAGCGCACGGGTCTGAACGACATGGACTCGGCCAGCTTCCGTGCGGCTGCTCATGCGGCGGTCGACATAATGGCCGACTATCTCGAAGGCATTCGCGACAGAAGCGTCATGCCCCAGGTGGAGCCCGGCTCTCTGCGCCCGCTCTTCCCGCAATCGCCGCCTGAGTCGCCCGAGCCCATCGAGGCCATCCTGGCCGACTATCGGCGCCTCTTCGAGCCCAACGTCACCCACTGGCAGCATCCGCGGTTCCTGGCCTACTTCGCCAGCTCGGCTTCGGGCCCCGGGATAATCGGCGAGATGCTCACGTCGGTGCTCAATTCAAATCCTATGTTGTGGCGGACCAGCCCGGTCGGTACGGAACTCGAGCAGGTCGTCGTCGATTGGATCCGCCAGGCGCTCGGCCTGCCGATAGGTTTCGACGGACTACTCACCGATTCCGCATCCACTTCATCGATGCTGGCTCTCGCGGCCGCGCGCCAGGGTGCCGGGATCGATGCCGCGGCGAAGGGCCTGCCGGCGCGAGAGGACGTGCCGCAGCTTCGGGTCTACTGCTCAACGGAGGCCCATTCGTCGATCGAGAAGGCGGCCATGACGCTCGGCCTGGGTCGCGCCGGCGTCGTCAAGATCCCGACCAACGATCGATTCGAGCTGCGGCTGGACGCCCTCGAGGACGCCGTCGCCGCCGATCGGACCGCCGGCATCAAGCCGATCGCCCTCGTCGGCACGATCGGCACGACGTCCACCACATCGCGCGACCCGATCGACGGAATGGCGAAGATCGCTCGGCGCGAGGGCATGTGGCTGCACGTCGATGCAGCCTACGCCGGCGTCGTGGCCATCATCCCGGAGTTGCGCGGCCAGTTCGAAGGCTGGGAAGAAGCCGACTCGATTGTCACGAACCTACACAAGTGGTGGTTCGCACCGGTCGACGCCTCGATTCTGCTGACGCGCCGCATGCCGGTTCTTCGCGATGCCTTCAGCCTGGTTCCGGAGTACCTGCGAACGCTCGACCGCGAAGGGCCGATCCGCGACTACAACGAGTACACGCCGACGCTGGGACGGCGACTTCGGGCCCTGAAGCTGTGGATGCACCT
>Ga0182017_10003771_pt1 | contig 11311 bp, 10 predicted proteins | sample 712E3DmetaG_FD_120492 | JGI IMG/M metagenome (GOLD analysis project Ga0182017, IMG submission 120492) | Permafrost microbial communities from Stordalen Mire, Sweden - 712E3D metaG | ecosystem: Environmental > Terrestrial > Soil > Wetlands > Permafrost | place: Sweden: Stordalen | collected... | reverse complement strand
GCCGCTCATGCCGGGCGCCGGTTCGGTCGGCCCTGGTAAATTGATATAGACAATTTCTGTCATCTGTTTTTGATATTCAATAGCTGAACCCATGAAAGTCCTCCTTCAAATCTAAGGTTTATTCTATTATATTAGCTAAACTATGCTAAAACAAGAGGGAAAATACGTTTCTAAAAATAGTTTTAGTCTCTTTTTAGAGCGGTAAAACCTTTCCTCATTTATTATTGTAGCACCGATAATGACGAATGCAAGCTATGTAAATAATTTAATTGCAGAGAAAAGAATAGCGGAAATAATGGCCGCTGCCGGGATTGTGAGCACCCAGGCCACGACGATATTCAGCGTCACACCCCAGCGTACTGCGGACAAGCGGTTTGCCGACCCGCCCCCCGAGATGGCGCCGGTGATGAGATGCGTGGTGGATACAGGGACGCCCATAGAGGTAGCAAAAAAGATACTGGATGCGGCGGCGGTTTCAGCGCAGAAACCGTCGATCGGGGTTAACCGGGTAATTTTCTGTCCCATCGTCTTGGTGATACGCCAGCCACCGCTCATTGTGCCCAATGCAATTGCTGCCTGAGCGGCTAAGACAACCCAGAGCGGGATTTTAAAAACAGAAATAACACCTCCGGCAAAAAGAAGGCTGGTGATAATACCCATCGTTTTTTGCGCATCATTGCCGCCGTGCCCCAGGCTGTAAGCAGCCGCCGAAAACAGCTGTTAAACTTTCGACCTTTTGTTCACGGAGGCCAAAGTTTGTTTACGTATCAACCAGGACGTGATTATTTTAAAAATATATCCCAGAATTATGCCGATAATGGGCGCTAAAGCGATGAACATCAAAGTTTTATACCAGCCACTGACAATAATTACACCGAAACCGGCATGGGCGATGGCGGCACCGGCATAGCCGCCGATCAGCGCATGTGAGAAACTGCTAGGCAAACTGAAATACCAGGTAATCATGTTCCAACAAATGGCACCTGTCAGCCCGGCAAAGATGACGGTCGGCGTTACCGTTGCAATCTTTATTATCCCGTTACCAATAGTCTGAGCAACGGCCGTGCCGAAGATCAGGAAAGCGACAAAATTAAAACAGGCTGCCCAGACAACAGCCTGTTTCGGAGAAAGAACACGGGTGGAAACAATGGTGGAGACAGAATTAGCCGCATCATGCATGCCATTGGTAAAATCAAAAACCAGGGCGATCGCAACAATGACAATAATAAAGACAGACACTACCTTGTATCCGATGCGGTGTAACACCGCAACAATGAATTATTCTGAAAACGCTGTTTCCTGTTGGCAATGTCTAAGAAAAGAAAAATGCCCTTTTGTGAGGGCACTTTTAAAAGTAACGGGATTCTCTCCGGAGCATCAGAAAAACAGGTGGTCAAATTAGAGTTCGTGATAAGAAATAAACTCATTTCTCTCAAAATACTCACAATAAAATCAGGCAATAAACATCCATGTTAAGAATATTTAAGCGCCACCCCTTCCAGAACATTTGCCACATCTTCACGTCTATCGGTGACAGTTTCCATATGCTCGTAAATTTCACGCCACTTGATAATGAGCTTGAGGTCGGAGTTATTAGCGAATAAATCTACCAGGGCTGCGCGGTAAATTCGATCCGCCACGTTTTCCATGCGATTAATTTCGACGCAATGCTTGAGCATTTGCGTCTGGTCAATGTGTTTGGTCAATTGGCCGACGGCTTTCTGCTTTTCCAGTGTGGTTTCGGCGATTACGTTGCCCAATTCTATTGCCCGTTGGGTGGGCTGTTCGATGTTATATAGAAACATAAAGTCAGCCGCCGAATGAATAAAATCGGTGACATCGTCCAGGGATTGCGGCAGCAGGGTAATGTCTTCACGGTCAAACGGGGTAACAAAGGTGCGGTGCAATTCTGTCGCAATCTGGTGGGTGATATTATCGCCTTTGTGTTCCAGGGCGGCGATCACCGCTACCCTGTCTTCGATGTTATCCCAGATATCCAGGAGTTCTTTTAATTTTTGTGCGACATCGACGGCGTTCCGGGCGCTTTCTTCGAACAGTTTGAAAAATTTCCCTTCCTTGGCATTAGAGAAAAACTTGTTATTTTATCCGCTTTCTACTTTTCTTTCGATTTGTAATACGATAAATGTGCATCAGCCGGAGTAAAATAAACATAAAGAATTTACTTTGAAAATATCGCGCCAAAACACATTTTCTCTGACATTATCACTTATCTGAGATAAATATTGCCAGCTGTTTATTTAGCGGGTCACTGTGCTTGCATTAAAAATCAAAGTTTAAATCATCTACTTTGGGACTTTCCTGGTACTGCCTCACGACCGTGAGATAAACAAGAGAGGGTGTGCGTATACGCTCCCTCTCTTCGATTTTCTAAATAGACAGCCTGTTTAGCGGTTGTCCGCTTCAACTTTTATAGGAATAGCGCAATAACCTTTACCGATTTTATCGGCAACTTTGCGGAAGTGGAAGCCGTAGGCCGCCAGGAACAATGATAGCGGGAACACCTTCGGCCGTCTGACCAGCACGCCCAGGATAAATTTCCAGAATTCCCTTCTGCCTTTGTCCATCACGCCCAGGATCCACATCGACTTGAAAAGGCCGACGATGTGTGCCCATTTCAAAGCCGATATCCTGATCTCATAATGCGGGTGGAATTCCTTGAGGAAGGTGGTAATTCTTTCATAATACGCCTTCGGGGCGTAGATGCTGTGCAGTATTTGCTGATAGCCTTCGATAAGATCTTCACGTTTCATCTTGGTGACGAAATTAAGACTGCAATCAGTATTATCGCCCGTAAAGCCCTCGATCAAACGATCTTCTTTCTTCAAGCGCTCATAGAGCCTGGTTCCGCGCGGGGCATTGAGTAAGCCGACCATCGCGGTGACGATACCGCTTTTCTGAATGAATTCGATTTGCTTCTTAAAAATCGAGGCGGGGTCATTATCAAATCCGACGATGAAGCCACCTTGGACTTCCATACCGAAGTTCTGGATCTTTTTGACTGCTGCGACCAGGTCGCGGTTTTTGTTCTGAGATTTGTTGCATTCGACCAGGCTTTCTTCATTGGGGGTTTCAATGCCGATGAAGACGCGGTCAAAACCGGCTTTTACCATCATCGTCATTAATTCTTCGTCATCCGCAAGATTAATAGAGGCTTCGGTAAAGAGGGACGGCGGCTGCCCCTTGGTTTTACGCCATTCAATAATTGCAGGGAGGATTTCCTGTTTGATCTTATTCTTGCTGCCGATAAAGTTATCGTCGACGAAGAAGACGCTGCCTCTCCAACCATGAGAGTAGAGCGCGTCCAGCTCCCGGATAACCTGATCTTTGGTCTTGGTGCGGGGTTTGTGCCCGTTCAGGATAACAATGTCGCAGAACTCACAATCAAAAGGACAACCGCGGGAATACTGGATACTCATAGAGGAGTACTTACTCATCCTGATCAGCGACCAATCCGGGACCGGCAGGTTAGTGATATCGGGGCGTTCCCCGGAGGTGTAAATGTGCTTGGGTGTGCCCTTTTCAAGGTCTGCCAGGAATTGCGGCAAAGTCACTTCACCTTCATTCAGTACCAGATAGTCAACCGAATCAAATTCTTCCGGTTCTGTGCTGACCAGCGGGCCTCCGGCGACCACTTTCTTGCCTAACGCGTGGCAGAGTTCGATTGTGGAATGCATAGATTGCCTTTGGACGATCATGGCGCTGATAAACACGAGATCCGCCCATAGAATGTCTTTTTCCTTGAGCGGCTGTATGCTCATATCGACGAGTTTCTTTTCCCAGCTGGCGGGCAGCATGGCAGCGATGGTAGCCAATCCCAGGGGCGGCAATGCAGCGCTTTTCTGAATCATTTTCAGCGCATGCTTGAAACTCCAGAAGGTATCAGGGTAATCAGGATATATTAGTAGTATTTTCACACTTAGTCTCCTCGAGACGGTTGTGTTGATCGGTCAACATAATCATCTAAACTTCTACGATTAGTATAGTCCCTTTCGGCTACACTGTCTATCATTTGGCCGGAATTTGTAACAAAAACTTGATAAACAGCGGCTATTTGTGAAATATATCACGGATTAACTTCTGGCTTTTCACCAACTGATCCGTGGCTCGGCTGTAATTCCCGATCACAACAGAGTGCATAGTGGCAATTCCGGAAAAGTGAAAGGAACATTAATTTCGAAAAAACCGGAAGGATTTTGGCGCAAAATAAAACGGAAAGGTGGTTAATGGAGAGAATAGTAAAATTCCCTCAGGCCGTGTCGAGCCTGAGGGAATTTTGGGTTAATTTATTTTTACAATATTAACTGGTTCTATTTTCCGGCAAGAATAGCCGTTACTTCCGCATCGGTGGCAGTGTAGCCGTAGAACTTGCTATAGAAATCTTTTACGGTTTTATTCATATCCAGATCGCCCAGATATTCACCGTGCAGAGTCTTGGCAAGCCAAAGCGGCATCAAAGCGTCTTCAGCGGTCGGTATCGACCACAGGAACGTGCCGGTAGGAATCACGTATACTTTGCTGTTGTAAACAGCCGGGACGTTTTGCAGGCCGGCCAAAGCCATAATCGCTGTCTTGGAGGCAGCATTCATGGTAATAATTACATCAGGATTTAATTGGACTACCTGAGCGGCGGTAATATTTGTAACGGTAGTCAGGTCGGCGGCGACATTAGTGCCTCCGCCGGTTGTCATGTAGGCTGAAAGAATATCCGAAGAATTAACTGTGCTCAATACGCCGGCGGTGGAATTTAATAACATGACTTTAACCTTGCCAAGACCGCCGATCTTGGTATTGCAGTAGGCAGCCTGCGTATCAATCCATGCGCCGAAGGCCGTTGCCTTTGTCGGAGCATCGCCGCCGAGGATTGCCGCAATCTTTGTGAGATTGTCCTTCAATTGGGCGACAGTAGCGAAGTTATTAAGCGAGACAACAGCTATACCGAGAGCCTTATATTGTGCAATCTGGGCTGCGTCTGTAATGGGACCGTATATAACCTGCGCGCCGGAAGTGATAACATCATCAGGTTTGGTGCTGAGCAGTTTCTTCGAATTTGCGGTGGCATAAGCGGGGAAGACCTGTTTAAAGTAATCACTTAAACTGGCATCGGGTGCGGCCACAATTTCACCGGAGTCTCCTAAAAGCGCGGTCATCAGCGCCGCATCTCCGGTGAAAGGAGCCACCTTTGTGATTACAGCAGGAATAACGACGTTATTCCCGTCTTTATCTATAACTGTTCTGGTTGTGCCCGACGTAGTAGTGGTTGTAGCAGTAGTCGGAGTTGTAGTCGTGGCAGTGGTTGCAGTAGTAGTTGTTGAAGTAGTTATACCTGTTGCAGGAGTGGTGGTTGTAAGTTTAGTGGTAGTGGTTGTCGTAGTACCCGAAGTAGGGGTGGTGGTAGAAGTGCCGGTAGTTGCCGTAGTAGTTTTAGTCGTGGTGGTTGTAGTCCCCGTCACCGGCTTAGTGGTGGTAGTTGAGGTTTTCGTAGTTGAAGTTAATAACGGGGTGGTGGCGTTTTTTGCCTCAATGCGGCATCCGCTCAGGAACAGGCAGAGCGATAAAAATATTGCGCCTATGATATATAAGCCCTGTTTTGACCGTTTTATCATTTTGTATTTACTCCTATTTCTTTTTATAAAGCGGCGTAGCCGCGGTAAATCACTGTTAAGCGAGGCAGCAATGCCGAAATCCGCTCACCGCTGATTTCCAAATAAATTGCATAAAAAGGTAATTAAAGTCGTTTGAATATATTTATAATAACCCCTGATTGCGCGACTGCAAATAGTACATTTTGGTACTTTCGCTTTTGATTAACTGCCCGGAAGTACAAATTCAGCTTCGGAGCGCCAATTATTTCCGGTAGTACGGTACTTAAGTTATTTTAAATATGGATAAAAAGATAAGGCGCGGGCGATAACCGAAAGTACTATAAAGCGGCAGGATAATTAGCTTTTAGTTAGGAGAGTAATTAATCTATTCCCGTTAAAGGCCTTCGTTCCAAGGTCTACTGTTTGTACAGAAATAATAAAAGGTGAATTTTAACCCAGGTTGAGACGGCTTATGTCTTCTTGATGGTGGGTTTTTCCAGCCAAAAAAAGGCGTCTCCTTGGAGACGCCTAAAAAAAACGTGTTTATTTGAAATATTTCTCCTTTCCAAATACGGGAGGCGAGGCCGTTTCCGGCGATGCCCTAAGAACTTCCCGCGAAGTGCTGTTAACACCCCATGAATTTTCATTTCAGGCGTATTAACTCGAAGATTTAGCTATATTCGATTGTTGTAATCTTTTCACAGGCACGAGATGAGCGTCAAAAGTCTACAATCACGTAGATGTTATTCTCTTCTTTAATGGTTTGCCCATCCGGCTATTCAACCATTTCGCCCAGGTAGTAATGCCTTCACCGGTGGTGCAGGATACTTTAAAAATCTCTGCTTTAGCGTTAATATTCTTCACTGTTTTTGTGAATCCATCCACATTGAATTTGACATAAGGGAGCAAATCGATCTTATTCAATACCAACGCATCAACCGTGTTGAACATTAACGGATATTTAAATGGTTTATCGTCGCCCTCCGGAACACTGGCGATCAGCACTTTCAAATGTTCGCCGAGAGTGAATTCGGCCGGGCAGACAAGGTTACCGACATTTTCGATCAAAAGCAGGTCGATTTCCGCTAGCGGCAGATTGTTCAGCGCGTCCTGTACCTGCACTGCTTCCAGGTGGCATTCGCCGCCGGTATTGATCTGTACCACAGGCACATCTTGTTTGGCGACTAATTCCGCATCGATGCTGGAACTGATATCGCCTTCGATGACGCCGATGCGAACGCCATCTTGCAGCGCGCGGATCGTCTGCAATACCACACTTGTCTTGCCTGCTCCAGGCGATGCCATAATATTTACCGCAAATATCTTATGGGCGTCCAGCAGTTCGCGGTTTTTCGCCGCGATCCGGTCATTGGCCCCGAGAATATTTTTCAGTATTTTAATTTCCATTTACTCCACCTCGATGCTTTCTACAAATAGTTCTTTTCCGGCAATAACATCAATAATATTACCCTGACAGTGCGGGCATGTCCAGTTAAATTCCTCTAAATTAAATGTCTGATTGCAATTACGGCAGCGAGCTTGGGCGGGCACCGTTTTGAAAGAAACCGATGCGTTCTCCGCGATGGTGTCTTTCGTCATGAAATCCAGGTAAAACTGCACGCTGTCACTGACGACGCCGGTCATTGCGCCGATAACAAGATTGATCTTCGTGACCTTTTTCGCGTGCGCCTGCTCAGCCTGTTGTAAGACAATTTCAAACATGCTTTGTGTGATTGCCAGTTCGTGCATCTTTCAGCAAATCCTTGGTAAAAGGTCGCCGACCAGCATATCCACGATGCGGGAAGAACCCAGCAATGTTTTCATCACCACGCGGCTGGGATGGTCCGCAATTACCTCGCCGATGACGGCCGCGTCCTTGCCGTAGCGGTGTTTCTGCATGGCCTTTAGTATGATTTCGGCATCTTCAGCAGCTACAATCGCGATCATTTTACCCTCGTTAGCAACGTACAACGGATCGAAACCGAGCATCTCGCAGGCGCCCAGCACTTCATCCTTGACTGGGATTTTAGCTTCTTCGATGCGGATGCCGACTTTCGATTGTTCGGCCAGTTCATTCAAGGTGGTAGCCAGGCCGCCGCGGGTGGGGTCACGCAGACTGTGAATATTGCGGCTGGCTTGCAGCATTTCCGCCACCATACCGGCTAACGGGGCGCAATCGCTTTCCAGATGTGTTTCAAAGCTGATGCCCTCCCGTTTGCAGAGGACCGCGATGCCGTGGTCGCCGATAGTGCCGCTCAACAGCACTTTATCTCCGGGGTGGGCATTGCTGCCGGAAATCATGATGCCTTCGGGAATGATGCCGATGCCGGAGGTATTGATAAAAAGCTTATCCGCCGAGCCGCGGTTTACGACTTTGGTGTCGCCGGTAACGATTTTCACGCCGGCTTCTTCGGCGGTAGTTTTAATCGAATCAATCACCAGTTTTAAGTCTTTTAATGGCAGGCCTTCTTCAATGATCAGCGCCAGGGAAAGATAAAGCGGTCGTGCGCCGGAGGTAGCCAAATCATTCACAGTGCCGCAAACGGCCAGCTTGCCGATATTACCACCGGGGAAGAAGATGGGATTGACGACATAGCTGTCGGTGGTAAAAGCCAGCCGGTGTTTGACATCAAAAACCGCGGCATCATCCATCTGCGCCAATAAAGGATTATCGAGGGCGCTGACAAAATTTTTTACAATCAGGTCGTGCGCCAGTTTACCGCCGCTACCGTGTGCTAGCAGGATTTTATCTTCCACTAATGTCTCCATATAGATAATAAGCCGAGCAGCTCCCCTCAGATGATACCATACAAGGCCCGACGGGATTTTCCGGCGTGCAGGTTTTGCGGAATAAGCGGCAATCGGCAGGCGTTTTCGCGCCGCGCAGGATCTCTCCGCAGAGACAGCCTTTGGGCTCGATCGCGGGTTCGGTTTTAATTTCAAAGGCAACCTCAGCATCATAACAGGCGAACTCATGACGTAATTTCAAACCGCTACCGGGCACGACGCCCATGCCGCGCCATTTCGCCGGGCACGGTTCAAAGACCTGCCGCATAACCTTTTGGGCTTCCAGGTTACCTTCGGGAGTAACGCCGCGCTTGTAGGCAATCTCCACCTTCGCCTGGTTATTCTCCACTTGTGTGACCAGCATATCAACGCACTGCAGGATATCCGTCGGCTCGAAACCTGCCACGACACAGGGAATGCCGTAATCACGGGCGACAAATTGCCAGGCGTTCGAGCCGGTGACCGCCGAGACATGCCCGGGGCAAACCAGCCCGTCTAGTTTGACCTCACCAGCATCCAGGATGGTCTTGATCACCGGCGGACAGAGCTTGTGCAGCGAGAGCACGCAGTAGTTTTTAATTCCTTGCTGCTGCGCCTGCAGGACGGAGACCGCAATAGTGGGTGCGGTGGTCTCAAAACCCACCCCGATAAACGCTATTGTTTTATCCGGGTTTTCCTGCGCGATTTTCAGCGCATCCATCGTAGAATAAACAATACGGACGTCGGCACCCTCGGCGCGGGCTTTCTGCAGACTGGAACGGCTGCCCGGCACGCGCAGCATATCCCCGAAAGAAGTGATAATTACGCCGGGAATACCGGCCAACGCAACGGCCTTATCGATATCAGATGTAGCCGTTACGCACACCGGGCAACCCGGACCGGAAACCATTTCGATGGTCGGGGGAAGTGCCTGGCGGATGCCGTATTTGAAAATGGAAACGGTATGGCCGCCACAGAATTCCATGAAGCGTACATTGCGTTTCGATTTCTGCCGGATATCGGTGATCAGTCCTTGCGCTAATTCACTATTACGGAATTCGGTTATGTATTTCAATTAATGTCCTCAAATACAATAATTAATTGTTTTTACGAGAGTATTATTAATCAATACATATATAAATCCCTCTTAATCTCTCCCCCTCGTACCTCCGGGACTATAGCCTTTTGCGAAAGGGAGACGATCAGTGATTTATTTTCAAATGTAATCATTATTTTGCGGATTTAGCGATTTCCTGAAAAAGCTTGAGTGTCTCTTCTGCTTCTTCCTGGTCGAGCACACTGATGGCATAGCCGGTGTGTAAAAGGACGTAGTCACCGACTTTTGCTTCCGGGGTGAGCCAGAGACTGATGCGGCGGGACACACCCCCGATTTCCACCTCGCCCTCTTTACCTTCAACTTTTGTGATGATTACTGGTACTGCCAGACACATATGTTATTCCTTTATAAAATTGGTGATTACTGCCTGCCCCAGCGATAGACCGCCGTCGTTGCAGGGTACCAGGTGGTGCGTGAATACCTGAAAACCCGCCTGTTTTAATGCGCTGCTTGTCAGTTTTAACAATAACCGGTTCTGAAAAACGCCGCCGCTCAAGGCTACCTGTTTTATACCTGTATTTTGCGCGATTTTGCCGCACATATCAACTGTGATACTAGCGATCGTCCGGTGCAGCTTAAGGGATATCTTCGAAACGGCAGTATTTTGCCTGACGTCCGCCGCTAATGCCGCGAATAATTCCGCCAATTTAACAATAGTTGTTCCATCCTGCCCGGCGAATGAATAGGGATAGTTGTAGTTAGAGCTCTGCATAAACCTGTCCGGCGCGCTCATTTCCAGCGCGATCGCTGCCTGCGCTTCATAACTGACTTCACTGCTCAAACCGGCCAGTGCCGCCGCTGCATCGAAGAGCCTGCCAACGCTGGAAGTCTCCGGACAGTTGATACGCTTTTGTATCTGCTGCTTGATCACCGCAACTTCTGTAGGGTTAAGGTTAACGAACGGCAAACCGTCCAATGAGAAATTATTGCCCAATAACGAATAGAGATAACCCAACGCCATCCGGTAGGGCTTTTTAATGGCTGCGGCGCCGCCGGGCATCGGCACGTATTCAAATTGCCCGACCCGCTGGAAACCGTGCCAATCTGCTATAAAAAATTCGCCGCCCCAGATCGCGCCGTCCGTGCCGTAGCCGACGCCGTCAAAAGCTACGCCGATAACAGGGGCAGAAACAGCATTCTCTGCCATACAACTGACAATATGCGCATGGTGGTGCTGCACCGGAATCAGCGGCAGTTTTTGCTCTGCTGCAAGACAGGCGGCATATTTACTGGGCAGGTATTCGGGGTGCAGGTCGCAGGCGATGACTTCCGGTTTGATGCGGAAAAGTTTCTGATATAGTTCAACAGTGGTTTCGAAGTGTTCCAGCGTTTCCTCATTTTCCATATCCCCGATATGCTGGCTGACAAAAGCATGGTTGTCCCGCGTGAGGCAGAAGGTGTTTTTTAATTCCGCCCCGCAAGCCAGGATTTGTTTCGAGTTGAAAGGCAGATGAATGGGATAGGGAGCATAACCGCGGGCGCGCCGCAAAGCTACGGGTCGGTTTTCAGCGACCATAAAAACACTATCATCGTAACGGGCATAAATACCCCGATTATGCAAGACGAAATAATCGGCGATGTCTTTCAGCCTGACCAATGCCTCGTCATTATCTTTGGCGATCGGTTCTTCGCTGAGATTACCGCTGGTCATGACTAAAGGCCGTCCGGTTTCACGCAAAAGAAGATGATGTAAGGGAGTGCAGGGCAGCATCATGCCCAGGTATTTTAAATCCGGCGCAACCGCCGTCGCGATGTCTGATGTTTTATTGTACCAGCGCAATAAAACGATGGGAGCCTGGGGCGACGAAAGTAGTTTGATTTCTGC
>Ga0182017_10003769_pt1 | contig 11313 bp, 9 predicted proteins | sample 712E3DmetaG_FD_120492 | JGI IMG/M metagenome (GOLD analysis project Ga0182017, IMG submission 120492) | Permafrost microbial communities from Stordalen Mire, Sweden - 712E3D metaG | ecosystem: Environmental > Terrestrial > Soil > Wetlands > Permafrost | place: Sweden: Stordalen | collected... | reverse complement strand
GCCGACGGGCCGCTTCCAGGACTTCGCGGGTCCCCCCGACGTTGACCTCGGAGAGGTCCGGCCAGGGCGCGTCGCCGGCGAAGCCTCCGAGATGGACGACGGCGTCCGTGCCGCGGCACACCACGTCGAGCAGGTCGGGATCGGTGACCGAGCCCTGGTGGATCTCGACTGGTTCACCCGGTGCGGCCTCAAGTGGTGCGACGATGTCGATCAGGCGTGCCCTCGCGGCGATGTCGTCCAGTGACGAACGCAGATAGGTCCCGAGCCGCCCGGCGGCCCCGGTGATGACAAGGGTTCGCGAGGGCGTCACCCTGCATCCGGCTCCACGGTTGCTCCGCTGCGGGCGAGAAAGTCGAAGTCACACCCCATGTCGGCTTGGCCGATGTGCTCGCTGTACAAGGCGCCGTAGCCGCGTTCGAAGATCTTCTCGGGAGGCGTCCACGCCTGCTTGCGCCGGAGGAGCTCGTCTTCGGTCACCTCGAGATGCAGCCGCCGTTGAGCCACGTCAAGAGTGATCAAGTCGCCGTTTTGCACCAGTGCCAGAGGTCCCCCGACGAAGGATTCTGGTGCCACGTGCAGGACACAGGTGCCGTAGCTCGTCCCGCTCATCCTGGCGTCGGAGATGCGGACCATGTCCCGGACGCCTTCGCGCAGGAGCTTGTCCGGTATCGGGAGCATTCCGTACTCGGGCATGCCCGGGCCGCCCTGCGGGCCCGCGTGGCGCAGCACGAGGACAGAGCCGGCGTTGACTTCGAGCTCAGGATCGTTGACGCGGCTTTGCATGTCCCTGTAGTCCTCGAAGACGACCGCAGGGCCGGTGTGGCCCAAGAGATGTGGCGATGCGGCGAGATGCTTGATCACAGCCCCGTCCGGCGCCAGGTTTCCGTGCAGGATGGCGAGGCCACCGTGTTCCGACAACGGGTTCTCCCGGGGCCGGATCACGCGCTCGTCGTGGACGGCGGCCTCCGCGAGGTTCTCGCCGAGCGTCCGTCCGTTGACCGTCGTCCGCTGAAGGTGGAGGAGGTCTTTGATCTGAGCCATGAGCGCGGGAAGGCCTCCGGCGTAATAGAAGTCCTCCATCAGGTACTCACCACCCGGACGGATGTTGGCGAGCACCGGAGTGCACCGGGACAGGCGGTCGAAGTCACCCAGGCTGAGCTCTACGCCGCAACGTCCCGCCATCGCGACCAGGTGGATGACGGCGTTGGTGGAACCACCGAGGGCAAGCACTACCGTGACGGCATCGAGGAAAGCGCGCCTGTCGGCAATCTTGGACATCTTCAGGTTCTCGCGCACCATTCCCACGATGCGCGAGCCGCTAGCGGCTGCCATCCGGTGGTGAGCTGAGTCCACCGCCGGGATCGAAGATGCGCCCGGGAGCGTGAGCCCTAGCGCCTCGGCGACAGCGGTCATCGTCGAGGCGGTGCCCATTGTCATGCACTGGCCGGGCGAGCGCGCCATCGCGGCCTCGAGCGTGCCCCACTCCGCCTCGCTTATGGTCCCGGCGCGTTTTTCGTCCCAGTAGCGCCACATGTCGGTGCCACTGCCCAATGTCTCTCCGTGCCAGTGACCCGTGAGCATCGGGCCGGCCGGCACGTAGATGATCGGCCTGTCCGCGCTCGCCGCACCCATCAAGAGCGCCGGTGTGGACTTGTCGCAGCCGCCCATGAGGACAGCCCCGTCGAAGGGGTAGGAGCGGAGTATCTCCTCGGTGTCCATCGCGAGCAGGTTCCGGTACAGCATCGGCGTCGGCTTCTGGAAGGTTTCCGAGAGCGTGGCCACGGGCATCTCGACGGGGTACCCACCGGCTTCCCAGACGCCGCGTTTGACCGCCTGGGCACGCTCGCGCAGGTGCATGTGGCAGGGGTTGATGTCGCTCCAGGTGTTGAGTATCCCGATGACGGGCTTGCCGGCAAGCTCCTCGGCACCGATGCCGAGTTGGCGGGCACGTGAGCGGTGGCTGAAAGCCCGCAGCCCCTCGCCCTCGAACCAGCGGCTGCTGCGAAGCGCTTCGGGTTCGCCGCTCATGGGAGCAGTCCCCAGAGCTCGAGGATCTCGGTGACTTTCACCCGCAACTCGGTGGACAGCAATGAGCTCGGTGGTCTTATGTCCCGGGCACATATCCCGAGTTGGCAGAGCGCCTCTTTCACCACCGAGACGTTGTTCGCGCTGGCGTTGGCGGCGCGTAGTTCCTCGAAGGGACGCACGCGGTGCCAGATCTCCGTCACGACGTCGTGGTCGCGATCGTCCAGGGCATGAAAGAGGCGAAGCGACGTCGACGGATCGACGTTCGCCAGTCCGGAAGTGAATCCCGTGGCGCCGACGGCGAAATACCCCGGGGCGTGGAGCTCGGCCAGGCCGGCGACCCAGGTGAACCGCCCCGCACCGGCATCCGCGGCCACCGCCGCGAAACGGGCGGGGTTCGGCACGGCGTACTTCACTCCGATCACGTTGGGGCAGGACTCGCCGAGCCGGGCGAAGGCGGAGCCGGGGATCGTCTCGTTGCGCACATAGAGGACCACGCCGAGCTCGGGCACGTCGCTCGCAATTGCCCGGTGGTACTCGATCCAGCCGTCGACCGAGACATAGGGGTGGACGGGCTGGTGGACCATGATCATCGCCGCGCCCGCCGCCTGTGCGTCCCTGGCGGCTTCACGGGCGGAGGCGACATCGTGACCGACTCCGACCATGACCGTGGTGTCAGGATCGGCTGCCTCCAGGCCAAGACGGGTGACAGCCTTTGCCTCGGCGGGAGCCAAGGCGTAGAACTCCCCGGTGTTGCCATTCGGGGTGACGGTACGAATGCCACCTTCGATGAGCCGACGGATGACTCGTTGATAGGCCGCCTCGTCGATGCCCCCGTCGGGCCCGAAGGGCGTCGTCGGAACGGCTACTACCGCGCTCAGGGACTCTTGTTGTTGCTGGAAGTTCATTCCCGCTCCCGTTTCTCTTCATGGCCTTCGCTGATCTCGTGCGGCACCGCCACCTCAGGGTGCGCCCAGGGAATCGACGACGCGTTGCTGGAACACTTCGATGTGCCGTCGCAGACGATCGGCGGCCGATTCTGCGCGTCCGGCCAGTGCGTCCTTGGCCATCCTGCGATGCTCAACCGCCTCGCCGGCCCAACCGCCGACGTGCTCCCACACGGTGACGCTGATCAGGGCATTGACGTCGGTCAGGTCGTCGAGAACCTTGACGAGGGTGGGGTTGCCACAGCCGGCGTAGAGCTGACGGTGAAAGGCCCGGTTCGCGAGACTTCGTTCATACGCGTCCTCGCCGTCCTCGGCGGCGACCATGCGGTCCAACGCTGGCTTGAAATTTGCGGCGTCGAGCCCACGGAGGATCGTCCGCCGCACTGCTTCGGGCTCCAAGATCAGTCTGAGGTCACAGACGGCTAAGGCCATCGAGGCGTCCACGGTCCTGACCGAGGTGCCTCGGTGGCTGCTCGAGGTCACGAGCCCCGTCCCGCTCAGGGCCTTGAGGGCATCGCGGACCGGGGTCTTCGACGTGCCGAGCTCATCCGCGATCGCCTTTTCGGTGAGTGGACTCCCGGCCTTGTACCGACCAGAAAGGATGGCTCTCTTGATCTCGTTGGCGATCAGGTCGCCACGAGACCCGAAGCGGGGCTGCACGCTCGCCTCGAGCCGGTCCTGGACCATCGTGTCGTACACAACACATAATATACTCTGCAGTTTCGGCTGGCTCCAGAGGGGGTATTGATGGAAAGCAGAGAAGGTCCGGAGAGTCCGAGGCTCGGCCCGACTCTTGCGTTGCCGCAAGTCAGCGCCTATCTGTACCCGTGGGATCTCGTCGGTGATCCCCTCGTCGTCTCGAGACTCGCCTCGGCCGGCTTCGAGCACGTGAGCGTCGCCGCCGCCTACCACAGCGTGCGGGCAGCGACACCCCAGCATCCGCAGCATCGTTTCGTGGTCGCCGAGAGCGCCGCGCTGTACCGTCCGGTCCGAAGTGCCGCGTGGGCCGGACGCCGTCTCAGCCCGTTCAGCGCGCCCTGGACGGGCTCTGAGGATTCCTTCGAGAGGGCCGTCGGGGCTCTCGGAGCCGGCGGGCTGCGGGTCAGCGCGTGGGTGGTGCTGACCCACAACAGCGCGCTAGGCCGCAAACACCGGGACCTTGTAGTGCGCAATTGCTTCGGCGACAGTTATGAGTGGGCCCTATGCCCCGCCAATGCCGAGGTACGCGAATATGCTGCCCTGCTCGTTGCCGAGGCGGTGCGTGAGCTTCCCCTGGAGGGGATCTCGCTCGAGGCCTGCGGCCAGTTGGGTGCGGAACACGGCGGTCACCACGAAAAGACGATCGGGGCTTATACACCGCTGGCGGAGCAGATCCTCTCGATCTGCTGTTGCGACGCCTGCCAGCGAGATTGGAAAGCCGAAGGCATGGACGCCGACGCAACCGTGAGGACACTGCGGGCGGCGCTCGAAGCAGCCCAGCGCCCGGCCGTCGGCGTCGATGTCACGCCAGAGGAGGGCCTCGGCGCACCGATGGCTGCGCTGCTCCTCACTTGTCGACAGCGTCATGCCGACGCCCTCTTGGAAGAGGTGCTCGCTGCGGTACGGAGCACCGACGCGTCCCTGCGGATCACCCTGCACGCCCAGCCAGACCCGTGGGCCACCGGAGCCTCGCCAGGGCTCACGCCGACGTCGGCCGGTCGGGCAGACGCTGCGCTGGTTCCCGTCGAGGCAACGTCTCCGCGCAGCGCGGACGCAGTAGCAGCAGCCCGGCGCTCGGTCCCGGCAGACGTCAGTGTGGCGGCCTACGTCAATCTTCTCGCGCCGATTGCGCCCGACGATTTCGACGAGCACGCGGGACGTCTCCTGCATGCGGGCGCCGACGAGCTCCACCTGTACCATTTCGGTCTCGCGAACCGAAAACAGCTGGCGTTCTTCTCCCTCCTGGCGTCGTTGTCGTCCTGACCGAGCCGCGTTCGGCTAACGACGGGCGCGTCTAGGTGGCACGCTCCCTGAGGTGGGCTACGAGCTCGCTACTTCCAAGCGGCGTTTCGCCTCTCTGTAGAGGTCAGCGGGCAGCGGACCCTTCTCAGCGATCGCCACATTGGAGCGGAGGTGGTCGATGTCGGACGTGCCGACGATTGTGCTCGACAGGGCTGGGTGGCTGAGCGTGAAGCGCAGGACGAACTCGTGGCGGCTCATCTCGCCGAGAAGGTGTTCTACTCCGGAGAGCTCCCAGCGGCGTTGGCCCTCACCCTCGGCTAGTCCGAGCGGCCCTTGACGCCAGCCCTTGTCCTCGGCCGGGGCACCGCGAGCCACGCCGCCCCGGATGAGCGTGCCCGCTCCCGCCGCCAACGCTTCGGTGATGAGGTCCTCGTGCTCGCGCTGGATCGCCGAGTAGGGGATCTGGAAGACGTCGAAGACATCCATGGCGATGTGGTCGGGCAGGTGGGGAAGCGTTCCGGACATGCCGAGGAAACGGATCTTTCCTTCGTCCCGAAGCGCCTCGAGCGTCTCGATGGTCTCGTCAGCCTCCATCTGGGCTCGGCTAGGCGATATGTGGACCTGTAGGAGATCGAGGTGGTCGGTCTTTAGCCTGCGGAGGCTTTGCTCGAGTCCCACCCGGACGTTGTTCTCGCTGTAGTCGTGCGGGAACGGCGGCGTTGCACCCGCGGGAGGATCGCCGATGAGGCATCCGCACTTTGAAGCGAGGAAGTACTCATCTCTGCGATTGACCAGATACTGCCCGATCAGCTCCTCGCTGTGTCCGTAGTCGATCGAGGTGTCGATCAAGTTGATGCCCTCGTCGAGTACCTCATTGAGGAGCTGACCTGCGTCCTCGTCGGCGATCGCCGGTCCCCAGGGCTGGCCCCGTAGCTCCATGGCGCCGTACCCGAGGATGGTCACGTCTGCTCCGGTACGTCCGAGAATATGAGTTGCGATCGTCATGAGGGAGACGTTAGCCAGCGGAACCTCCTCGGCATCTCGGCCCGGTTGTTGGCCACGGTCCTTGTCGATGATCTCACCTGCCCGCCGGGCGAGGAGCTTGATGAGAGGTTCCTGACGATCAAACGGGGCTCGCGAAGTCCTCAAGCGCGGACCCATCAAGGCGGTACCGGGTCCACTCGTCCGTGGCGACGGCACCGATCGACTGGTAGAACGCGATCGCAGGCTCGTTCCAGTCGAGAACGGACCACTCGAGTCGACGACAGCCCTCGTCGAGAGAGAGACGAGCCAGCGACGCGAGCAGTGCTCTTCCCACTCCAAGTCCGCGGTGAGCGGGGCGGACATAGAGATCCTCGAGATAGATGCCGGGCCTTCCTGTCCAGGTGGAGAAGCTTCTGTAGTACAAGGCCATTCCGACGATGAGGTCGTCGGCCATCGCGACGCGCGCAAAAGCGCTCGGCTCCGGCCCGAAGAGCGCGCGGTCGAGCATCATGTCGTCGATCTCGACTTCGCCGCGTGCGCGCTCGTACTCCGCGAGCTCACCTATCAGCTCGACCAGGACGGGGATATCAGCCCGAGTCGCTGCACGTATCACCTTCTCGACCGTATCCGACATGTTGTGTCGCGCGCCGATCCCGGACCTGTCCAGCCCGGGGTGCGCTCCTGCCGCCGAGGTCATGTGGTCGGGTGACGGATTGGCGCTAGCCAGTCCGTCGCAAAGTTGGCGCCGAGTCGCCGACCAGCCCTCAGGGCAACTCGTGTGTGTCAGGGGACGCCGGGTCACTCCGCTCGTAGGACCAGCGCTGTCGGGGTGCGCGCCGCGCTACGCCCGGGAAGCGCGGCAACGAGGTTGGCGAAAACGAGAGCGCCTATGCCGACGAGGAGCACCAATAGGGTTGGCACGGTGGGGTCGGGCACCGCGTTGAGATTGTGGGCGAACAACGTCCAGAGCTGACGGCCGATGACGACGCCGAGTGGGATCCCCACGATGACGCCGATGACCGCAGTACCCGTCGCCTGCCAGGCGACCGCGGCTGACAGTTGTCGTTGAGTGAAGCCGAGCGCTTTCAAGAGGGCCAGGTCCCGCCTGCGCCGGCGGACCGACGCGGCGAGTGTGAGGCCAAGAGCGATGATCGCCCCTAGCGCGAGGCCAACGGCGAGGACGACCGGGGTCGACCCGATGCTGCGGTAGTTCACGATCTGTGCTGGATGCTGGACGCCGAGGAGAAGGACGTTGTTGCCGACGGCGTGGGGGTCCGCGGCAAACACCTTGTCCGCCACGGTGGCGATTCGTTGCATGTCGGCACGGCCTGCTGCGGGACTCACACCGCTCCGGAGCCGCACGAAGACCAGTTCGGGGCCGCTGAGGTTCGGGTCCGGGCTCTGAACTGCGCGCTGGAACGCCGGCGGGAAGATCCCCTCCGAGAAGAGCGCGCCGGTGCCCATCGAAGTATGGTCGGCGACCAGGCTCTCGTACCCTACCGCGGGGAACGTCGCGGTACCTACGATTACCAGGGGGGTTGGCGGTATGTAGAGGGGAGCGTCCGCCGGGGTCCCGTAGCTCACCAACACGGTGTCACCGACGTGCTTGTGAATCACGGCCAGGGTGGCCGCGCCGATGACGATCTGGTTGTCGTCGTCCAGGGCGTGCCCGGACAGGATCGGCGGCGACACCGCCTCGGTAAGTGAGCGTGCGAAGAGGACGGGGACGGTCTGGTCGTCGATCTCGACATTGTTGTAATCGAACCCGCTCCAAGCGGTGACGTCGGGGTCGTGTCCGAGGAGTTTCAAGGCTTGCGGAGGGACGTTGTTGGTCGGGTCGAGTGCGTAGCTCCAGTTCCACCCGTACAGCGGTGGATGTGACACCAGGGTTTGCAGACTGCTGGCGAAAGTAAGGGCGGCCACGACCACGACGACCGCGAGTACGGTGCCCACCAATGCCGATCGCACCGGCACTGCCGTGCGACCTCGCCCCGGTTCGAGGGCGAAACGCACCCCGACCACACCAGTCACCGGCATCCCTGCCGATTCGGCGCTGCGGGCGACGTTCGAACTTCGAGTGGCCCCCGGCCGGGCTCGTGCCATCCGATGGGGAGCCCCTCGAGAGGACAGCGCGACCGCTGCGGCTCCGAGCACCCCCACGAGCACGGCCAGGCCGACGCCGAGCACCGTCCAGTCAAAGGCCATCCCCTTTTGGGGGTAGAACGGTCGCACTGGTCCCAGAGGAGCGAGCGGAGACAGTCCCACCGCCACGCCAACGGCCAAGAGCGAGCCGAGGGCCACAGCACCGAAGATGCCGATCAGCCCGTCGCTAGCCGTGACGGCTGGACTGGCTCCGAGGGCCCGCATCACCCGACGGTCATCGTCCGCCCAGCGGAGCTGGCGGGACACGGCTTGAATCCCGAGGACCAAGCAGACCAACGCGGCGATCGCCCCGAATCCTCCCAGAGCGACCGATTCCGGCTTGAGGGCAAGCTCCACCTCGGTCACGACTCGCGAGGTCACGTGGAACTCGGCGGTCGCGCCCCGCGGGAGCAGCCGGACGATCTCCTGCTCGACCTCGGGGACGTCAAGGCCACCGTGGTCAAGCTGAAGCCCGTAGCCGATTGGAGCGGCCGCCGTCGGCGACATGGCCAAGACCTCTCGGATCAACGCCGGGGTCAGGAGCACAAATCCGTAGGCCCGGTCGATGTCGTCTTGGACCACAGCGTTGTTGAAGACGACGAGCCCCACCAACCTGACTCGGAATCGGAGGCGGGGCGCCACGCTCGGAGTGCCAAAGCCCGGCAAACCAGACTGCGCATCGGTATAGAAGCCCATGGGCACGACCTGGCCGACGTGCACGCCGAGGAGCCGGGCCGCGCTGGCGGTCATGACCATCTCGTCAGCCTGGTTCGGATCCGCCCTCCGACCCTGCACCACGGGCGGACGGTCCTGGTCGATCAACATGCCGTCCAAGCTGCTGAGAATCGTGACGTCAGCCAAGGCGCCCAGACGGGGGGCGCCGTTATTGGCGAGGGGCACAATGTGGGGCACGACGAGGGCCCTGACGCGTTTCACGTCTGCCGGGCGGGTGATTTTCGCCGTCAACGGGGCAACCGGACCACCGGTGTTCGGGGCGTAAACCGATACGGTCACCTCTGACGGGTTAGTGCTCGCCAGGAATGTCGGATACGACGACTGAGTGCGTCTCCCCGCTGCCGTCGACGCCATGGCGATCCCACCGATCAACCCGATCAGCAGCACCACGCTCAGATAGCCGCCCCAGCGGCGACCGAACGTGACCCGGAACCGGTACCAGGCGACGCGGCGAACCTGACTCATGTGAGCAAGGAGCCGCGAGGACATACCGAACGAGGTGTGATCCTTGCAGCCTGGGTCTTCCAGTGAGAGTCCTCAAGGTGGGTGACTGCACTCGTCCGCGTCGTAGTACCACTACCTTCCCCCTCGAGGCGCCGCTCTCCCTCGGCGAGACGATCGTCAGGTGCCGGTGCCTGCCGCATCATGAAGTACCTCGACGATGACGTCGAGTAGGTCCGCGTCGGCGAGGACGAGACTGGCAATCTGCTCCTCCTCGAACCATGCGAGATCATCGTGCTCTTCAGGCGCCCGATTCTGCGGCTCTCCGGACCAGGAGTCGACGACGAAGACGCGAGCGTCGAACTGAGTTCCCGTCAACCGCGCGACAAGACGAACGGCACCGGAGGCGACCAGGATTCCGAGTTCTTCGAGCAGCTCGCGGGCGAGAGCGTCGATGTCCGACTCGCCTTGCTCGATATGACCACCGGGCGCGTCCCAGCAGAGCGGAGCCCACGCACGCGCCGCGTTTCGGTGAACGAGCAGAATTCGTCCCGACCTCACCAGCAGGCCGCACACGACGTCGTTGAATCCGGAGGAAGCCTCGGCCATTTGATCAGCTCGGGCGGAGATCGGTCTTCTTCTGCAGCTCATTCCAATCACGACTCCTCCCCACGTACGAGTCTGCAAGCACCTTCCCCGATGACCTCCTGTGTCGCCTCTATGCGATACGAGTGGCTTCGTCGAAGATAGAGGAAATAAGCGGTCCCGCGCACCGTCCGGATGCTGTCGGCGAGTCCTGCGCGGGACACGGGCTTCGCCAACGGCGTGACGAACTTGAGCACGGGAATCGAATTCGGGCTGCGGCGAGCGTCAGCAGCGTTACGCACTCTTCGAGATCGCCGAGGTGGCTGGTCGCTGGATGGCGCGCACGTTGGAGATCCGGCGTGGGCAGACGCCGCACGCGTTGACGTGGGCCGAGTGGCGGGACTCTCCACGCGACCTCGTCCCTGCCAGCCGAGAGGCTCGACAACGTTGGGTGCAGCGCGATGCTCGGCTCAAGCGTTGTAGTAGGTAGGGAGGTTCGATGACGGTCGAGGACACTTGCCAAGGGGAGCTCGAGGGGTGGCACTGGGCGTCACGAAGCGCCCTCGTTCGTGCAGGGTCCCTGTTCGCGGTGCCGCCCGATGCTCGATCGATTTGCGATACGTCGAGAAGGAACGACAAAGGAGGAACCACCATGAAACTGAAGCTGCATAATTGCCGCCGGCTTGCCGTCGGTGCGGCTCTGGCTTGCGGGGCAATCCTGCTTCCCACAGCCACCGTGGTCGCATCGGCAACCTCGGGCGCGCCGGGCGCGGTGGCGAGCTGTCGTGCCACCAGCACCGAAGTCTGGGCGGCGGTTGAAGGCGATGGCACCGCCGGCACCATCTATTACGAGTTGGAGTTCAGCAACGTCGGGCGCCAGGCCTGCACATTGCACGGCTACCCCACCGTCTGGGCCGTCAGCCCGACCGGCCTTCAGATAGGCAAGCCGGCATCACACCGGGGTGTCCCCGGTACGGTCACGCTCCAGCCTGGCGCGACCGTACATGCAATCCTGGGGGTCGTAGATACAGGCGCCCTGTGCTCCGGCCCAGGCGTTGCGGCCGCAGGGCTCAAGGTCGTCCCGCCCGGCCAGACCGTTTCCAAGGCGGCAGGTGAAGCCGATGAGGTGGAGAACTTCTCCGTGCACGTCTGTCCCCACCAGTCATCGATGAACGTTCTCCCGATCCACTCCGGAGTAGGGATACCCAACTACACGTTCTCCTGACGTACGGTACGCGGGCGCGGTGCGAGCCGGGCTTTCGTGGGCCGCTCAGACCCGACTTCGGCGGCGATCGCCCGGCCCACGCGACGACGAGCGCGAGAGACGTGCGAAGACTGACGAGCTGCCAGGAGTAGCGGCACCGTGCCTTGTGGAACGGTGCCGGTTCACCCCCATCCCAATTCTTCGAGTCGCTTGTCATCGATACCGAAGTGATGCCCGACCTCGTGGATCACCACCCGGCGAACTACCTCGACAACCTCCTGCGCTGTCTGGCACGTTTGGCAGATCGTG
>Ga0182017_10003767_pt1 | contig 11319 bp, 8 predicted proteins | sample 712E3DmetaG_FD_120492 | JGI IMG/M metagenome (GOLD analysis project Ga0182017, IMG submission 120492) | Permafrost microbial communities from Stordalen Mire, Sweden - 712E3D metaG | ecosystem: Environmental > Terrestrial > Soil > Wetlands > Permafrost | place: Sweden: Stordalen | collected... | reverse complement strand
TCAAGGTGGCGCTCCAGAAGTTCGATCCCTACCTCAACGTGGACCCCGGCACGATGAGCCCGTTTCAACACGGCGAGGTTTATGTGCTCGACGACGGCGCGGAAACCGACCTCGACCTCGGCCATTATGAGCGGTTCACCAATGGCAAGCTGACGCGCCTGAACAATCTCACCAGCGGCCAGGTTTATCAGACCGTGCTCGACAAGGAACGACGCGGCGATTACCTCGGCAAAACGGTTCAGGTCATTCCACACGTCACCGAGGAAATCAAAAACCGCATCCGCGTGCTGGCGGAAAAAAGCAAGGCGGACGTCGTCATCACCGAAATCGGCGGCACGACCGGCGACATCGAAGGATTGCCCTTTTTGGAGGCGATCCGCGAATTTGCGCTCGAAGCGGGCACCGGCAACGTGGTGTTCATTCACGTCACCTATGTGCCGTTCATCAAGGCCGCCGGTGAACTGAAGACCAAGCCAACGCAACAATCCGTGGCGAAACTGCGCGAAATCGGCATCACGCCGCATGCCCTCATCTGCCGTTGCGAGAAGCCGCTCAACAAGGAGTTGCGCCAGAAAATTTCCATGTTTTGCAACGTTCCACTCGAGGCGGTCATTGAGGAAAAGGACGTTGACCATTCCATTTACGAAGTGCCGCTGATGCTTCAACGCGACCGACTCGACGATATCGTTTGCCAGTTGTTGCGCCTCGACACGCCGCCTGCGGACATGACGCACTGGAAGGAAATCATCCGCAAGCTCATCGCGCCGAAACATCACGTGCGCATCGGCGTCGTTGGCAAATACATCGGCCTGCAGGACGCCTACAAATCGGTTTATGAGGCGATCGTTCACGGCGGCATTGGCAACGATTGCGGCGTGGAAATCGTTCAAGTGGACTCCGAGGATATTGAAAAGGACGGTGCGGATAAAAAACTGAAGGGGCTTGGAGGCATCCTTGTGCCGGGCGGTTTTGGCGAACGCGGCATTGAAGGCAAAATCAAAGCCGTGCAATACGCGCGTGAAAACAAAATTCCTTATCTCGGCCTTTGTCTGGGAATGCAAATCGCCACGATTGAATTCGCCCGCAACGTTTTGAAGCTGGCCAAGGCGCATTCCACCGAGTTTGAACCGAACACACCGCATCCGGTCATCGCGATGCTCGACGAGCAGCGCAAAATCACCAAGAAAGGCGGAACGATGCGGCTGGGCGCACAGCCCTGCCAGTTGACGCTTGGCACAAAAGCGGCGGAACTATACGGCTCATTCGTGGTGAATGAACGTCACCGCCATCGCTACGAATTCAACAATGTTTACCGCGAAAAATTCGAGAAAGCCGGTTTCGTGTTCAGCGGCCTGTCGCCTGACGGCAAACTGGTGGAGGTGATTGAATTGAAAGATCATCCGTTCTTCGTGGCGAGCCAGTTTCATCCGGAATTTTTGAGCAAGCCGCACCAGCCGCATCCGCTCTTCAAGGGCTTTATCGCCGCCGCACATCAGCGCGTTCACCAGAAGCCGCTGTGAATTCCGGTTATGAAAACCAGGCAAACACAATTGCAAAAGCAAAGAGCCGCTTGGCTCGCCAAACATCCGTTCACTTTGGGAATGCCGGTTGAAAAAGCGCTTCAATATTGTGATGAGCTAATCCGACGTTTTCCGTTGACACCCGAAGAAAGAAGAGAAAGGTCAACACACGTTGACGTGGAATTTGTGCTTTGAAGCGACAGCAGACTATTCTTTCGGAGCGCCGTAAGCGCGACATCTTTGTAGCCACGAATAAACCGAATTTTCAAAGCTCCAGCGGAGCGGCATAAGAAGAACAACAATATAGCAGTTCATATTGTCATTGGCACACAAGAGTCCACACGAACATTTCGTCTTCTTGCAAAGCGCCAGGGGACTGGCGCACTCCAAAACACTTCGCGTATTTCAGGAATCATCGTGTCACGCACAGCGTCTTGGACTTCCGCCTTCGTCAGACTCCGGCGCGACGCGACGGCGGCCCTCCGCCGCTTTTTCCAGCGGCCTCTCAAACTGTGTCAATGTTAACGGGAACTGCTATAGGCCGCTCCTGACGGAGCTTGCGTGGCATTGGATTTGAAATTACAAATATGGTGCGCTTAAGGCGCTCTAAAATTATGACACGAACCTCAAAATCCATCCTCTGGTCGCTCTGTGGACTTGTGATACTGGTCATTCTCGCAATCGCATTGTCTGTCGTGCGGCAGGTGCACATGATCAAAGCCATGAAGGCGGAAGCACAAATAGTTCGGGCGGGTGGCTTGCCGGAGAGTAGTAAAAAAATGGGAGACATAAGCGTGAAACTGGAGGCAATTCGCGCCGCCGGTCTTCCGAGAGACGGCAAAGAGTTGAACGACTATTACACCGCCGTTCCCGACAACGAAAATGCCGCGCTGGTGATGACACAGGCTTTTGCGCTCATGCAGGACTTTCCCGACAATCGTTCAAGTCAGATTGCAAACTTTCGAATCCCACCAAGAGGACAGGCATTAACTGCCGGACAAAAACAACTGCTTGCCAGCTATGTCGGGATGAATTCCGAAGCGCTTACCAAAATGCGCGAGGCGATAAAACTGCCGGGGAGTCGCTATCCGATTGATTATTCGCCCGGCTTTGCCACGCTATTGCCCCATTTACCCAAACTGAAAAATCTCGCCCGCATTGCTGAATACGATGCCCTGCTGACGGTCGGGCCGGGACATTCCCAATATGCCTCCCAATCAATTGCCGACATTCTTGGGATGGCAAAAACCCTCGAAAATGAACCTTTGCTTGTTCCACAGCTTGTACGTCTGGCAATAATTGCCAACGCGACACAAACCTTGGAATACAGCCTAAACACGACCAGTTTTGATGAAACCGAACTGTCAAGCCTCGGAAAAGATTTCGCCGACGCGGAAAGGACTAATTTAATGGCTCGTGCCATGATCGGTGAGCGGGCAATGTTTATTCCGATTCTTTTAAGTTCTCTGGATTGGTCCGGTATGAAATTGATAGCTGAGCAGATTGAACGAGGCGAAAACCCCACCACCAACAATTTGCCCAAGCTTTCGGAAAATATTAAAACCAATTTGGCCAGGCTTTCGGAAATTATTAAAACCGATGCGAGCGGAATCAGGCAAGGTGACTTGCGTTTCTATCTTAACGCAATGGAAACCAACATCGCACTCGCCGGTTTGATTCCACCAGACAGCCTGGCAGCAACAAATGTTTTTGAAGCAGAAAGCAAGGAAGCAAAGGAACAACATTATGCTGTTTCTGCATTCGCATTCTCTGCACCTCAAGGGATGTCTGTGTCACCAATGTCAGGGGTGGTTATAAAGGAAGCCCACTGTTTCACAATCATCCGTTTGGCAACGACAGCGCTTGCCGTTGAACGTTTCCGTCTGGCCAATGGGAAATTGCCTGAAAATTTGAATGAGCTTGTTCCGCAATTTCTTTCTGCCGTGCCGGCTGATCCCTTTGATGGAAAACCATTGCGTTATCATCCCCTTACCAAAGGCTATGTGGTTTACAGCGTCGGCCAAGATGGCCACGACGACGGCGGACGGGAAAAGGCCGCCGACTGGAATTCCGCCGATGAAACGACTTACGACATCACTTTCACCGTCGGACGATGACCTGTCGGAATTGACCATCTTTCATTTATCCATTAGATTGACCCCATGAGTACGGTGGATTTGATTTACGAAAAGGCCAAGACCCTTCCCGGCAAATTGCAGTCGGAAGCCTTGAATTTCGTGGAGTATCTTGGCCGTCGGCGCAGCGCGGAGTCGGAAGCCGCCGGGTGGCGAGAATTGCTGCGCAACACCCAAGCCTTGTCCGCCTCACAGCGCATCACGGATGACGACATCGCCGCCGAACTTGCCGCCTACCGCGCCGGCAAATGAGAGTCATTGTTGATACAAACGTCGTTGTTTCCGCCATTCTCCGCGACCGGCTTCCTGAAAAGGTTTTATTGTTTATCATCGCCCACCCGGATTTTGAATGGGTGGCTTCCGGGGAAATTCTGACGGAATACCGCGAAGTGCTTCGCCGCCCGAAATTTGCCCTGCCCGAACCCATCTTGGAGAAATGGGAAGAACGCCTCCGATCCGCCGTCGCGGAATGGTCGGTCACAATTCCGGCTTTTTTCCCCCGCGACATCAAGGACGCCAAATTTCTGGCGTGCGCCCTGACAGCCGATGCGGACTTTCTGATCACAGGCGACCGGGATTTCAGCGAAGCGCGCAAATTCGGGCGCACAAAAATTATCTCCGTCAGCCAATTCAACAGGCTTGTTTGCGAACATTCCGCCTGAATATTGATGACCTACGCCGAAGCCATTCAATTTCTCTACGACTTGCGTTTGTTCGGCGCGAAGTTCGGGTTGGAAAACACTTTGAAGCTCGCGGTTCTGGCCGGAAACCCGCAAAACCAACTCCGCTTCATCCATGTCGCCGGCACCAACGGCAAAGGCTCCACCTGCGCCATGCTGGAAAGCATTTATCGCGCGGCAGGTCTGCGCGTCGGGCTGTTCACCTCGCCGCACCTGGTTTCGTTCCGCGAACGAATTCAGGTGAATCGCCAGCTTGTATCTGAAAATGAGGTCGTCCGGTTATTCGAAGAATTGCAACCGCTGCTCAAACAATTTCCAGCAGATCATCATCCGACTTTTTTTGAAGTCGTCACGGTGATGGCGCTGAAGTTTTTTGCCGAAAAGAAATGTGATTTGGTGATTTGGGAAACCGGCCTCGGCGGACGGCTCGACGCCACGAACATCGTCATGCCGCTGGCCAGCGTCATCACCAACATCCAGTTCGACCATGAGCAATGGCTCGGCGACACGCTCGCCAAAATCGCCGCGGAAAAAGCGGGCATCATCAAACCCGGCGTGCCGGTCATCACGGCAACGGATGAACCGGAAGCGTTGGTAGTGATTGAAAAAACGGCGCGGGAGAAAAATGCGCCGTTGATTAAAGTAGGACAGGCTTCCAGCCTGTCTCCAGCTGGAGAAGGAAAGAAGTTAGAGACAGGCAAGATGCCTGTCCTACCTTTATTGGGCGAACATCAGAAACTCAATGCCGCGCTCGCGCTCGCAACAATTGAGGCGCTCCAAAATAAAATTCCCGTGAGCGAAAAAAATATCCGGGCCGGTTTGCAAAGCGTGGACTGGCCGGGACGGTTGCAATGGATCAGCTTGCCAAATGGCCGGCGCATCCTGCTGGATGGCGCGCATAATGTCGCCGGTGCAAAAGTTCTGCGGGAGACGCTTTCAAGTTGGAGTTCAAGCTTCAGCTTGTCCGGCAACACGCTAAAGCGTGAACTCCAACACGCCGGGTCGGACCAGCCTTCGCTCGGAAGCTTCGGCGCGGCAGGGACCGGCGCGCCGCTAAGATTCGCGCTCATTCTTGGTGTGCTGCAAGACAAGGACTGGCCGCAAATTTGCCGGACGCTTGCGCCTTTGGCCGAGCGGATTTTCACCGTTCCGGTTTCCAGTGAACGCAGCGCCGATCAGAATCAATTGGCGACAGCCTGTCGTACAGCTAACCCGTTGGCGGAAGTCACAGTCTGCTGTTCTTTGGGTGAAGTTCTGAATCATTTTCTTGTGGCTGGAATCGGTAGGGCCGACCTGCCGGTCGGCCTGGATGCGCGGCAGCGCGTCCCTACCCTCGAGCCAATCATCGTCATTACCGGCTCGCTTTATCTGGTCGGTGAAGCGTTGGAATTGCTGGGTTTTTCACCGGCAACCGGTAGTGAACGGATGCTGAACGAATGGCGGGCGGAACCGGTGTTTGAAAGAACGTAGACACAAAAGAATTTCATTCTGCTGGCTTGCCGAGGCGTAGCTCGCCGCGCGTGTTTTAAGTGTAAGCCTGACAGCCCGCCTTCACTTCGTTACGGCGCGGCAGTCTTCGTTCTTGCTTGACTGGTTTACCGAGCCGTAGCCCGCATCTTTATTACTGAATGAGTCCGCCTACGCACTTTGTGCTACGGCGAGACAGCCTTCGTCCTCGCTTCGCTGCGGGCGAAGGCTGGTGCGCGGTACAAGACTTGAACTTGTGACCCCTACCGTGTCGAGGTAGTGCTCTGCCAACTGAGCTAACCGCGCATCCAAACGGGTTATCAGTCTTAAATTTCCGACGCAGATTGGCAAGCGCGAACTGACCCGATTCGGACAATTTCAACTTTGAAATCGCCGTGCGGAATTGTTACGCTGTGGTTATGTCACGCCAGACGCCATCGAATTCTTCTGCACGCGTTTTTGACGATATCATCGGCGTCGCGTTACTGGCCGTTGCATTGTTGCTGTTGGTTGCACAACTTTCGTTCGATCCTCAAGATATATCGTTCAATTTTGTCGGATCGAACAGGATAACCCATAACTGGATTGGCACCATTGGCGCGTATCTGGCATGGATCGTATTTCTGCCGCTAGGCTTGGCTGCCTACCTCATGCCTCTGCTGCTTGCGGCATTTGGCGTGGCGTATCTGCTGGGTTTCCTCGGCTATCTGCGCGAGCGGTTGCGCTGGTCACTGTTGTGGTCAGCCATGCTGCTGATATCAATCACCGGGCTGCTCCACATGATGGATAAAGCCGAGTTGCTTGGAAAAATTCGCGAAACCATTGGCTCGCAGAGCGCTGGCGGCTGGCTTGGGTGGGTCACCTATGGGCAAACCGAGCATTACCAGTTTGGTTTTTGCCTTCTCGGCCGGTTCGGCGCGGTGGTTGTTTATTCAGCATTGTGCCTCATCAGCCTGTTGTTCCTCACAAATTTCCGCCTGGGCGACTGGATTCGCAATTTCTTTCAAAATGAAGAGCCCGGCGAAGCCCATGAGTCCAGATCCGCCGATGAAATTGCGCTCGAACGCCGCGCGCGTGAACTCGAAAGACAGGCAAAACAATTACAGGAGGAAGTTGCGCGCTCCGGTCTGGGCGCGGATTTGCAACCGGTGCCCGAACCCACTGTCCGTGATTTGAGCGTGCCACAGGCCAAACCGGCGCGTGGCAAAAAAACCGCCCCGCCCGAACCGCCCAGGGAACCCGCACACGCCGGCGAAGGTGAAGCTGTGCCGGCGCGTGAAGTCGCCGCAGCCACCACTGAGGAAATTCTCGGCAAAAAAACGGACGAGAAATCTCCTGAAACATCTGACGACGAAAAACAGGAACCAACGGTTCACATTGCGCCCGTTTCCACCGCGTCAAAAACCAGAACCACGCAGAAAAAAAGAAAGCCCCTCGCAGTCGCAGCGACGCCCATTATCGGCAATTACCAATTGCCGCCGCTGGATTTCCTACAGTACCCGGACATGACCGTCAAACCGACCGAGTCGAAGGAGGAATTGATGGCCAACGCGCGGCTCATGCAACAGACGCTCGCGCAGTTCGACATCGAAGTTTCGCTCGGCGACATCACCAAGGGCCCGACCATCTCGCGCTACGAATTTCATCCGGCGCCGGGCGTGAAGCTTGAAAAAATCAGCGCGCTCAACAATAACATCGCCGCCGCGGTCAAAGCCGAGCGCGTCCACATTCTCGCGCCCGTGCCCGGCAAAAGCTCCGTCGGCATCGAAGTGCCGAACCCGGTCAAGACGCTGGTCATCGTGCGCGACATATTCGAATCCGAGGAATGGCGGAACACCCGGGCAAAAATTCCCATTGTGCTCGGCAAGGACGTGTATGGTCATCCCATCGTGGCGGATCTTTCTGAAATGCCGCACCTGCTCATTGCCGGCAGCACCGGCTCGGGCAAATCCGTTTGCATCAATGCCATCATCACGTCCCTGCTCTACCGCTTCTCGCCGGACCAGCTCCGTTTTGTGATGATTGATCCGAAGGTCGTCGAACTGCAGCACTATAACGCACTGCCGCATCTCGTCGTGCCGGTCGTGACCGACCCCAAGAAAGTCATTCTCGCCCTGCGCTGGGTCGTCAACGAAATGGAAAAGCGCTACCAAATTTTCGCGAAAGTCGGCGTCCGCAACATCAATTCGTTCAATTCACGCCCCAAAAACAAACCGCTTCCGGAGACCGAACCCGAACTGCCGCTCACGTCGCGCAAGGAAAAAGTCGAGCCGGGCGCGGAAGGCTTCGCCGTCGAAGTGGACGAGGAAATCGTTGTGCCGCGCGACGACGAAGTCGTCATCCCCGAAAAGTTGAGCTACATCGTGGTCATCATTGACGAACTGGCCGACCTCATGCTCGTCGCGCCGGCGGACGTGGAAATGGCTATCGCACGCATCACGCAGATGGCGCGCGCGGCGGGCATCCATTGCATCGTGGCGACGCAGCGGCCGAGCGTGGACGTCATTACCGGTGTCATCAAAGCCAACATCACCGCGCGTATCGCGTTCCAATGCGCGTCACGGGTGGACTCGCGGACGATTCTCGACGCCATGGGCGCGGACAAATTGCTCGGCAAAGGCGACATGCTTTACCTGCCGCCCGGTTCGGGGAAACTGATCCGTGCGCAGGGCGCTCTCATCACCGATCAGGAAATCAACAGCATCGTCGGGTTCATCGCCAAACAAGGCAAACCGAACTACGACATGGAAATTCATCGGCAACTTTCCCAACCCGCCGCCAATTTCGAGAACGAAACCGGCATTGACGAAGACGAGGAACTGATTCAGCAGTGCATTGAAGTGATTCGCAGCGAACAAAAGGCGAGCGTGTCGTTGATGCAACGGCGGCTGCGCCTCGGCTACACGCGCGCCGCGCGCATCATGGATGAATTGGAAAGCCGCGGCATTGTCGGCCCGAGCAAAGGCGCCGAACCGCGCGACATTTTGATTGATCTGGACGGCACGGGAATGGATGGCGGCGGGCAGGAAGCTGTCTGATTTTCACCACGAAGACACAAAGGCACGAAGCTGGATTTAATTCTTTGTGTCTTTGCGCCTTGGTGGTTTTATTTCAATGGATACTGTATGAAACAATTTTTCGTAACAGTGCCCCGCAACCTCATTGGCTGCTTCAAGGGTCGGATGATCATTTGGCATATCATTGCCATCCTTCTCACTTTCATCCTCGTCATGTCCGGCTTCGACTGGCGTTATTATCTCGCCACCCGTGATTCGATGTTTCGTTCATGGATGTGGCCTGCCGTTCACATCGGCGGATTGTTGCCTCTCACTCTGCCATTGGCCCTCTTTGCTGTCGGCATCATTGCCAGAAATGCCAGAACCATTTTGACCGGTTGGGCCATCAGTCAGGCCGCACTCCTCGGCTTGTTTGTCTCTTCCGTATACAAAGCCATTACTGGCCGCGTTCATCCTGCACACGTTGTCGGCGCAGATATCGGTCATGCCTTCCACTTCGGCTGGCTGCGCGGTGGAGTTTTCTGGGGCTGGCCGTCGTCGCATGCCACCATCGCTTTCGCCATGGCCGTAACGGTATTCACGCTCTGTCCGAAACAACGGTGGCTGGGTTTTGTGGCGATCCTCTACGCTTTCTACGTCGGCCTGGGTGTCTCCATGACCATCCATTGGTTCTCGGATTTCGTGGCCGGAGCGATCATTGGCTCGGTCATCGGAGCAGTGGTCGGGAAAAGCTTTTGGCTCGCCGACTGTGCCGACAGCAATGGAAAACAAGCCGTTTGAAATGAAAATCCGTATTGAACCACGGATGGACACGGATCAACACGGATGACAAACAGCCTCTGACAAATCTTCGGGGGAATCCTTTTGCTTTTTCAGCAAGCGGGAAATATCCGTGTCTATCTGTGTTAATCCGTGGTTAAAATTCGGCTCACTTCACCGGATACTGCCAGACCCGGTTCTTGTTCTTTGCGTTTCCGAGGTTGATTTCCATGATTGCCAACCCCACGTCAAATGCGCTAAATAGGGGGAAATGTCCACGGTCGCCGAACAACTTCGCTCCGCGCGTGAAGCCAGAAACCTGACGGTTTATCAGGTCGCGGAGACCACCAAAATCCGCACCGACCACATCCGTGCGCTGGAAGAGGGAAATTTCGAGGTGTTTTCCGCGCCGGTTTACATTCGCGGCTCGGTGAAAAATTGTGCCATGCTGCTGAAACTTGATGTGCCGGCCATCATGGCCGCCCTGAACGTCGAGTTGGGGCAAACGGAAAAATTCAAGGAGCCGCCGCCGCTGATGGAAGAATCCAACACACCGCTCGACCATGTAATGTTTTGGCTTTCCAAACTCAACTGGCGGGTGTGGTTGATTGGCGGTGCCGGATTGATTTTGCTTCTGATTGTGTTCCTCATCGGCGCGGCTTGGCGGCATCATTCGCACAAGAACTCGCTGGCCGGTATGCAGCCGGCCGTTTATCAGTCGTCTGGTTCAGGTGAAATACTGCCGCTCCCTGCGCATCACTGAAAAAGTATCATTCGGAGGGGCGAGTTCTACGGGCCCATGAATCTCCGATAAAGTTTGGGACTCGCGGCGCTCATCCCTCCGACTTAACGGTTCTCACATATCGCTCAAATAAATCGAGCGGTTGCGCCACAAATAAAGAACGCCGGACGAAGCGGTCAGCACCACCGTCACCCAAAGGGCGATTTCCGAAAAGACCGGCCCCCACCCTTGAAAAAGTCTCTGCAGCCAAACCGGCCATTCCACAGAGGCATCCACGACCAGCAACGCAATAATGGCCACAATTTGGGAGATGGTCTTGTGTTTGCCGAATTTTTCAGCAGCCAGCACGATGCTTTTTGACGCCGCCAGCAGCCGCAAGCCGGTAATAGCCAGCTCGCGCGCCACGATGATAACGACCATCCACGCCGCAACCTTGACCGGCGCATTTGGATTCAGGTGACTGCTCTCAACAAAAGCGATGAATGCCGAGCATGTCAAAATTTTGTCCGCGAGCGGGTCCATCAGAATGCCGAAATTGGTGATGAGATTGCGGCTGCGCGCAATGTAACCATCCAAAAAATCGGTCAAACCTGCCGCACAGAAAAAAAACAGCGCCAGTGTGTTATTAAATGGAATCGGCGAGAACAGCGCCCACAGAAAAAGCGCCGTCAGCGCAAAACGCGAGACCGTCAATTTGTTCGGCAGGTTCATTTTTAATCAAATCCTCCCCGTCCTCGGTCTCGTCCTCGATTTCCCAAACATTTTCGCGAACGAGAACGAGGACGATGACGAGCACGAATAAATCAGGCCCCAAACTTGTCGAACATCCGCGCGTTGGCCTGCATGAGACGGATTAAATATTTCGCCTTGAACACACCGAGCGAGCCGAGGTTCGCGCCGGTTTCGGTAAAACGGTCGAGCTTGTCCGAACCGCTCCACGGCGCGTTCAGCAGCACCGGTTGCGGGTGCCATGAGTGGCCCTTGACAGCCGCGGGCGTC
>Ga0182017_10003764_pt1 | contig 11322 bp, 3 predicted proteins | sample 712E3DmetaG_FD_120492 | JGI IMG/M metagenome (GOLD analysis project Ga0182017, IMG submission 120492) | Permafrost microbial communities from Stordalen Mire, Sweden - 712E3D metaG | ecosystem: Environmental > Terrestrial > Soil > Wetlands > Permafrost | place: Sweden: Stordalen | collected... | reverse complement strand
GCCAGGAAATCGTTGTGGTCACCAGTGACCGTGAGCAACTGCGCAACTTGCTCGGCATCTCCACAGCGCGGCCATCGGCGACTGAACTGGCAAGAGAACAATCGCCGCCTCATCCCGCGCCAATGCGTAGCCATGAGCAGCCGCTATTGCAGACCATTGAACCGTCGGTGCTGCGCGAGAAAACAGGTTATCGGCGGGATTCGGGTCTGAGCCGGTGAATCATGTTCCCTCCCGCCGGCCGGGTCCCGAGAAGGCTCCCGGAGCCTGGGGCGTTTCACGGTATCTATATCCGCGCGACACGGCTACAGCAGCTAGCCGCTTCTGGTTCGTTTTCCCCCTACCCGGTTTGATATTCGTCGTCTTTTTACATTTTAGGACTGTCGGAGCCAAGCGGGTTTTGAGGGGTATGATGGTGTGGTATCACGGTGAAGGTATATGGATTTTTCTTTTCTGCATTCCGCAGATCTGCATCTCGGTAGCCCATTCTTAGGGTTGTCATCAAACGATGAAGAACTTGCCCGCCGTGTCGCTGCTGCCAGCCGCGAGGCATTCGAAGAACTGGTCGAACAGGCGATTAGCCGACAGGTAAAGTTCGTTGTCATTGCCGGGGACATTTACGATGGCGACTGGAAAGACACAACCATCGGTCATTTCTTCAACCGGCAAATGGCCCGCCTGGCAAGAGCAGGGATTCCCGTTTATGAGGTGCGTGGCAACCACGACGCCGAGAGCGTGATCACCAGCGCAGTGACGTTACCAGGTTCCGTTAATGTCTTCTCTTCGAAGCGGCCGGAGACCTTCCGGATACCAGAGCTCAAAGTTGCACTGCACGGTCAAAGCTTCGCCAATAGAGCGGCTCCGGAAAACCTGGCGCTGACGTATCCCGCCCCCGAGCCCGGTATGTTCAATATCGGTGTGTTGCATACATCGTGCGACGGGCGTCCGCCTCATGCCAACTACGCCCCGTGTTCGGTACAAGATCTCTTGCAGCGCGGCTACCAGTACTGGCTCTCGGGCATTGTCACGAATACGAAGTGGTCAACGCCGCACCTCCGATCATCTTCCCCGGGAACCTGCAAGGCCGCAGTATCCGCGAAACCGGCCTGAAGGGAGCCGTTGTCGTAGAAGTTGAAGACGGAGAGGTCTCGAACTTCTCCCGGTTGCATCTGGCACGAATTCAATGGGCCTTGATCTCGGCCGATTTGACTGGAGTCACCTCTGAAGATGCAGCCTTTGAGGTCATCCGTGGGGAGATTCAAGAGGAAGTGAACCTGGCCGGCGGCACACCAATCGTGTTCCGGATGGTTCTCTCGGGTTCAACGCCGCTCCATCGAATGCTGCATGCCGAACCGGGAAGAGTTGTGGACGAAGTACTGGCGGCCGCGAATCATTGCACGGACGCGATCTGGCTGGAATCGGTGAAAGTCCAGACTTCAGAGCCTTCGACTGCATCTGCTGGACAGGACTCTCCGCTTGCGTCGCTTGATCTGAAGTCGATGTTGAATTCGTTACGCGAGTCCCCCGAGGTGCTTAAAGAGGTGCGTACTTCCCTTGAGGTGATAAAGGGGAAGTTACCCGCCATGGACCTGCCACCTGACGTTTTTTCCGATGAGAGTATTTCCAACCTTGTGGGCGAAGCCCGCGAGTTGTTGGTGTCTTTGGGGATTTCGTCAGAAGAGAGGACTGCGTGAGGATTCAGAAGTTTGAACTAGAACGATACGGCCATTTCACAGGGAAAACGCTTGAGTTCCGTCCGGATGCCAGTCTTCATGTTGTCTACGGCGTCAACGAGGCTGGGAAGACCAGTGCATTGAATGCGTTTGCGGACTTGCTGTTTGGATTCCCAACTCGGACCCCGTACAACTTTGTCCATGACAATCCCAAGTTACTTCTGGGTGGGACGGTCACGGATAAGAATGGTAGTGTCCTATCGTTTAAGCGTCGAAAAGGAACGAGCAAAACGCTGTTGGACATACAGGGAGCGGTTCTTCCCGATGATGCTTTGACGCCTTTTCTGGGCTTAATTGACCGCTCTGTTTTTCTGAACGCGTGGGGCCTCAGTAAAGAATCCCTTACCACTGGTGCCCTACAGATGCTGAAAAGCGGTGGTGAAGCTGGCATCAGTTTGTTTGCCGCGGCCTCTGGCATGAAGAGCTTGATTGAGATTCAAAAGCGATTAGAGGTGGAAGCTTCCAACATCTTTACTCCGACACGAGCCCAAGCCAGAACTTTCTACCAGGCAAAAGATCGGTTCGATGCAGCGGTGCAACTGGTACGTAACCTTGAACTTGCTGCCAGGGATTTGAAGGCCCGCCGGGCCACAATCGCTGACTTTACGAAGGAATTGGACAAAGCACGCGACGACCGCAAAGAGGTCATCAGAAGTAGGGAATCGCTGGTAAGGCTAAGGGATATTGGTCCCATCCTGCATCTCATTGCTTCTGATGAAAAAGCTCTTCAAGAGTGGGAACATTTGCCTATGTTGGACGGCAGCCGGGTGAAGCAGTTGCGCGCGGCTCTGGACTTGAGTGAAGAGGAACAGCGTGAACTCGCTCGCTTACGGCGCGAGGAGGCCACGGCGAAGGCGATATTTGAGAGCTTTGTTATTGACAACCCTCTCATAGCGCTTGGTCCCGCAATCCAGGAGCTGGTTGGCGAATTGGGTAGCTATGCTGACAAGAAAAGAGACCGCCCGCGCGTTCAAAGTGAGGCCGACGAATTCAAAGAGAAGCTGGAAGATTCAGCCGTCCGACTTGGTCTGCCGGGAGAAACGGACTTGGCGTTAGTTCGGCCGGATGAAATGCTCGTGGCCCGATTAAAGGAACAGATCAAGGTGGGCAGGTCAATTGCCACGAGTATCAGTGCGAACGCCAAATCCATCCGGGATGAGAACGTAAATCGCGAAACCCTCAAGAATCAACAAGCTGGGAGCGTTTCTGTCATCGATCCAAAACCGCTTCAAGATCAGCTTGGCAGGTTGATGCCTGCGCTGGGTCAGTTGAAGGAGATTGAGCGTCTTGAACGTTCGACAGCCAAGGAGTCGGCACAAATCAAAGAAAAGGCCGCACAGCTCTCTCCTCCGGTATCCGATCTGGAGGCGTTGGCGCTTGCGTCGTTGCCGACCAAAGATGTCATCGATGAATACCACTTGGCCGCGGAGAGTCTTGAGGGTGAGCGCAAAACCCTGGAGGCAAACCTACAAGAGGCAGAACAGAGTCTGCCTGGCTTGCAGTTGAGAGTCGATGAATTGGTTGGAGGGCAACTGGCGTCATTCCCAGAGAAGATCGCCGCTGCCCGCCTGGAACGGGACGACCATTGGCTGCCGCTAAAATCCGCGCTGCTGGCAGAGTCGGCACACCTCCCGGCCGCAGAAACAGCAACACACGTCATTGGGCTTGAAGAAGGAATCGGGACTACGGACCGGCTGTCCGATGATGCTGTTCTGAATGCTGATCGGCTAGCCAAGCACGCAGCCGCTCTAAAGAATCTTAAAGACGCGCAGGCTAAGGAGGAGAATCTGACGGGACTCCTCAGCGACAAATGCCAAGCGATCGCGCAGCAGGAGAAGAAGTGGCAGACACTTTGGCAACTATTCAACTTCCTGGCAGCAACCCCGATTCGTATGTCAGTGTGGGTCGGTCAGGTAGAAGATCTTCTCGAACGCCGCGGAAACAATCTGGACGCACTTCAACAAATCAGCGATCTCAAGATTGCGGTCAATGCTGTTCGCCCCCCGTTGAATCAGATCGCTCAGTCGGTCGGGATTTCGGAATGCGAAGAACTGCCAGTCAACCTCCTGCTTGCAGCAGTGGAAAAGGAACTGGAACTTCGCGCGGGAGCGTGGCAAAAATCAAGCCAACTCGTCACGCGTATCACGGCAGTTAACGAGCGACTTGAAGCACTGGAGACTGAAAAGGAGAGCTATGTAGCCCTTGAGAGTGCGTGGAAGGCTGAGTGGCGTGAAGTACTTTCGACCATGCACCTTCCGCTTGAGACAACGGAAGATGGCGCCGCTGCGGCGTTGGAAATATGGAATCAAGTCCCGTCATTCTTGAGCCAATTCCAAAACCGGACGATGCGTGTAGAAGGAATGGATAGAGACATGAAGAAGTTCCAGGAGCGCACATCTGCGCTGTTGGAACAATTGGATGAGCCAGACTTGGGGCTGGGGCCCGACGCGGCTGTCAAGGCTGTTTCTGTCCGTCTCAATAAAGCGCAGCAGGTCGAGACGCAAGCGAACATGGCGCAGTCCAGTTTTAAGGAACTAGGGCGACAGGTTCTCCAAGCCGAGGTGAAAGCGGAGGAAGCAGCAGCAGCGCTGGAACTTCTATGCGAGCGATTGCCCCCTTCATCGAGCCGGGTACAGCAGGTTTTGGAACTGGAGGCGAGGGATACTGTTCTGGAGAGGTTGAAGGGAAGACGTCAAACCCTTCTGCCTCTAAGCCGTGGCCAGTCCGAAGACGATCTCCGCCACGACCTGGAATCGTTCGACGAGGCTACAGCCGTCGCGGAAATCGAGGCATTGAAGATTCAAGAAGGACAACACAATCAGCGCGAGAACGAAGTCTACGCAAGCCTGTCAAAGGCGGAAGGTGACCTTGCCAAGCTGGAGGGTGGAGTAGGCGCGGAAATCGCGGTTCAGCTTCGGAAGAATGCCGAGGCGGAGTTGATTGAAAACACACGCGCATGGGCCGTGAAACGCTTCGCCCAGATACTGTTGTCCCACGCGATTGAGCAGCACCGCAGTCAGCAAGAACAGCCTCTGCTGAAGAAGGCTAGCCACCTGTTCTCCCTACTGACTGCAAATAGTTTCGCCGGCGTAGAGCAGGAGCTTGACGAAAGTGACACCTTCCGTCTGGTCGGAAGGCGAGATGCCGACCATACCCTTGGCTATGCCGAGATGAGCGAAGGTACGCAATTCCAACTCTACCTGTCCCTCCGCCTGGCCTACCTGGATGAGTATGCCCAGAAGGCAGAACCCATGCCCTTCATCGGAGACGATCTCCTGGCCAGCTTCGACGACGAACGAACCCGTAAAGGCCTCACAGCGCTTTCGGAAATCGGAACACGTATTCAGCCGATTCTGTTCACTCACCATTCGAAGGTCGTGGAATTGGCCCAGGAAGAACTCGGAGAGAAAGTTGATGTGATCAATCTGGACTAGCGGTTGGTTACAACGCAACGCCGCCAGCCAGTACCATTCGGTAGGTTGCTAATCTTCCACCCAGAACATCGGAATCCTACTACTTTGATTCTCTTTCCTGGGGAGTAACAGAGCACTTTTCCACACTTAAGCAGATTGGCTGATTCGTCAAGAGTTTATATTGATTTCTTCAACACTGGGTGCCAAGCGAACTCAAGTGTGTGCGAAGAGTGCTGAATCGGCGGACGCCTGTAGTCTTATCCTTCCTCGCTAAAGGCCAATGACTTCGACAAGGATCAGTTGCCTTGTCGGAAGGTATTGCCGAGGCGTTGGAATAGTTCCGGGCGGACGACCGCCAATTTGGAAGTAACTCGCAACTAGCGGGAACAGCTTGATCGACGAAAGTCCGGTACAAATCGATACGTCTGCATTATTTATTCGCTTTTTCGATAGCGATAATTCTAAAGACTCTGGGTTCAGCCCCTACGAGTTGCAGCGTTACTTGATCGCCCGCGACCGCGCCCAGCAATGTTTGAGCAAGAGGCTTTAGCTTATTCACGATCCCGTTTGCGAAATCGTCCATCCCTGACGTGATTTGCACGGTTAGAACAACGGCGGGCTTTTCAATATCGACATAACGCACAACGTCCCCAACGTCAACGGAAGGGTCGTCTTCCGTGTCGATCAACGCAGACATTACTGTGTCCCGTTCAGTGTCAGCCTGTGTGCTGGTGTCGTCATCAGTGATTACCCCATATTGTGCGGCATTGACACCTGCGGAATGGAGGTGCTGCCCCTCCTCAATCCATGCTTCACCAGCGAAATGGTCTGGCTTCCAGTTGACTCGCAGGTCCTCCAGAAAGCTCATGAGCTTTTCAGATTCTTGTCGTGGTGTTCTAAACCAGTCGGTTGACCAAATACGCCATATCCGTCCGCGCCAGCCCAGCGATTCAAGAATTTCTTGGCGAATTCGATCTCTGTCGCGCACAGAAAGCGCTGAGTGATAGGAGGCGCCATCACACTCAATTGCCGCGAGATACGAGCCCGGAGCATCCGGGTGCTTTACGGCAATATCAATGCGATATCCAGCAACCCCTAGCTGCGGAGTGACTTCATATCCTTTGAGTCGCAGCATATCCATTACCGAAATCTCAAAATCACTGTCAGGCTCATGACCTGATGCTTCGGTAACACTGAGTGATCCGGTTCGCGCGTATTCAAGGTAGTTGCGAAGGGCCTTGGTTCCCTCAGGCGTTGTTCCGTCGAGAACGATGTCTTCAGGGCGCAAAGAGGTGTATATCGCAATGGACCTTTTTGCCCGTGTGAACAAGACGTTCAAACGTCGCCAGCCGCCTTGACGGCTGATGGGCCCGAAATTTTGCCTTACGACGCTCGATCCGAGGGGCTTCCCGAACGTGGTTGAAATAATGATGGCATCGCGCTCATCGCCTTGTACGTTCTCAAGATTCTTGATGAATAGTGGCTGTCCTTCTATTGTCCAGCGTTCTTTGTATTCGTCTGCTCCCCGAACGGACGCTAGTCGTTCCTCGAGCAACTCCGCAATGAGGTCACGCTGCTTGATATTGAGCGTAACGATACCCAGGGATTCGTCCGGACGACTGGCGATGTGCTCGACGACTGCGTCAACCACACGTTTCGCTTCCTGGAAGTTGGTCTGATTTTCATAGATGGCATCAGCTAAATAGACAGCACGCACTCCTAGCTTTCCGCCCTGGCCATACGGCGAAGGGAAGATCACGAGGCGATCCCGATAGAAGTTATGGTTAGAGAACGCGATCAATGAGTGATGCTGGGACCGATAGTGCCAACGCAACGAGCGCGTGGGCTGGAAGTGCGACGAGCAAACATCAAGAATGCTTTCTGCATCAGTCGTCGTGAACTGCTCATCGTCGTCGCCCGATTGACTCATTCTTGAAAAGAATGACGTTGGGGGGAGCTGTTTCGGATCGCCAACCACGATCAGTTGACCGCCACGCGCAACCGCGCCAATCGCTTCCTCGGGCTTGAGCTGGGATGCTTCATCCATGATTACGAGATCGAACGTAATCGCTCCCGGCGTAAGATACTGTGCAACCGCCTGAGGCCCCATCATGAAGCATGGCTTAAGCGCCTGAATGGATCTACCGGCTCGCACCATCATCTTGCGAACAGGCATACGTGGCCGTTGCTGTGGCATTAAATAATTCAGCAAGACCATTTCGGTTTTGTCGTCAACGCGCGCGCCGTTTCTACCGCTCGGCGGGGAGGCACGATGGTCACACTCGTAGGCAATCGCTTTCCCGCGCAGCGCAATAATTTGTTTGTCTAATCGTTTGAACTCGTCTCTCGTCTGATTATGTCTGAGCCCGGTAAACCGTCCCAGTTGAGGAATATGGCGAAATGCTTCTCGAATTGCCGTGCTGTGGGTGCAGTAAGCATACGCATCTACCAGCTCTTGTGGCGTGATGCGCCTGCGTTCAAGCATCTCGACAAACTCGATCAGGCCCAAGTCTTTGGTTTCGGTTCTCCGTGCAATGTAGTGAGTCCAGGGGATGAGCAGGTCAATGTCATTCACAGCATCCGTGAGAACCTGCCTAAGTGCCACGGCGAAGGCTTGTACATCTTGTGCGGGAGGCGTGCCCGTCCACAGTGATAGATCAAACGCACCGAAGCGCTTTAATTCATCCGACAAAGCCTCGGCCTGTTTCAATCCATCGCACACTTCCTCCAGCGCCTGTTTGATCTGTTGGCAGGTTTCGATGAGTGCACTGGCTCTGAGTTTGGACTTAATCTGATTCGGTAGCGTCAAGTCATCAATTGTCTGTGCAAATGCCAGCGCTTCTATGGCTGGAGAGCAGTCAGTATCGACTCCGCGGTACAAATCACCGAGCATAGTTCGTACCGTGCAGTTTCCATCGATGGCTGATCTCAGCTCGGCGCGCTCCAGCGCTGCTTCGCACCCGACGAGTGCTTCATGATAGCTTGCATGACTATAGGCGACAGCCTCGATCCACGAGAGTTGGGCACCGAGCGCCTCGATGAAACGACATACCTTGCTGAGTACCGTCTCTAGCTGATGCGCACCGGCGGGCTCATTCACGTTTGTGAACGTGGCGTCGAAGAGGTCAAGTGCCGATAGAGCGATCGAAAGCTGAACCTTCAGAGGAGAAAACTCCCGGCGCAGCGCTCGTGCTATATCTGTGGTGACCGCTATCGGGTCAATTGCGTTAACTTCAAGTTCTTCTAATACCAGCTTTATTCCCTGATTCCACCTCGCAAGTGCCGCGTAATCCCTCAGTTCCAAGGGTGTTGCCGGTGCGGGAATGCCAAAATACTCTCCCCACGACGGGTCCGCTTTCCATCGTTCTCGCAATCCCAAGAGGACGATAAGCTGTTCAAGCTCGGCAAGCCGTTCTCGACCCGGCATTCCTTTCTTACTGCGGTTTACAGACCTGTGCAAACGAATGGCACTGCGCCAGCGGCGCTGAAGGAACCGGTACCAGGTATCGCCCTCACGTAGCGTTAGGATCGCTTGCTTGATGTCACCCTCCAGAAGGAGGGCATCAAGATACACCTTATTTCCAAGTTCATGCTCAAGCTCGACCCACTCAGTTCGAAGGACAGAGAGTTGTTCGATGGCCCGAAGCGCGCCGTCTCGAGTCAGTCCCGGTGTTTGCAGATAAAAGTTCAATTCGGGGGCTTCGATTGCGAGGTTGGTGAAGACAAGAAGCTGATCTAACTTGTGGCGCGAGCCGTAAAATGGGATGCGCTTCGCTTCAGCAAATGCGGTTATCGCTGCGATGGCGTCCTTGATCCTGATTGATGCCTCAGCAAGCTCTTGATAGAGGCTTTGCACAGACGCTAGAGTTCCAAGTTCAACACCAAGTCTTTGCGCAGCATCTTGAAGTGATCGGAGGTCTTCTACGCGAGCGCTTGTGATATCAGGTTCGCGCTTGAAGGCATTCTTCACGGTATCAAGCGCCTTATGGAACGCACTGATCTGCTTTTCAAAATCAACAATGGCTTGCTTGGCTCTTACGCCGGTTTTGTCATCCGCAAAAAAGCCCGGAATCAGATGGAGTGGAAGGTCGCGGTTAGCACTTGCCAAGAGCTGCGACAGCGCCTCAATCTGTGCGAGGCTAGTCGCGAGAGTTAGACCGCCAACATGCTCACCGAGAATGCTACCGAGGGCATCAGTGCTCGAAACAAGGCGGGTGGCTTAATCGAGCGACGATTGAAACGTGTTTGCGAGATGAACCTCATCGCCGGGTATGAGACGCTCCGGGAAAAATCCCCAAAAGGTGCATTGATCATCAAATCCGCCAACCGTCTTGTACTGTGCACTCAGGTAACCGAGACAATCCAACCGGCGCGTAAGTTCAAATTCAGAAATGTGAGTTGCGTCAGCCACGACAATCTGACTGAGAAATGCCTCGTTGCTCGTCAATGCGCGTCGATGCTTTTCTGCACGCCACATCACTTGATGGATTGTGAGCCCGAATGAATTGTGCGCAATCGAGTTGATGAGATCTGTATAAGCCTTCAAGTCGTTGCGGTGCGACTCAAGTTGTTGCTGCATACGGGGCAGATCGGAAGGCGGCGTTGGCTGATGGGCAATCCTTCGGGAAAGCTCTTCGAGCACGCATTTTTTATTTGTTTTATTGCTGTGGAGTTCGAGAACAAACGCATCTAAGCCAGCCATCGAGAGGCGATTTTGTACGACTTGAAGAGCAGCGAGCTTTTCCGCAACAAATAATACTTTCTTTCCCTGCGCTAAGCTGGCCGCTATCAAATTTGTGATGGTTTGTGACTTCCCCGTGCCGGGAGGCCCTTCAATGACGAGATTCTTCTTTAACACTAACGCATCTACAAGGGCACTGTGCTGCGAACTATCTGCATCGTAGACAAGCGGAATCGTGGCACCAGGCCCCTCTTCGACCGGATGCTCTTCGGCTATGCAAAGTCCTGGCCCAGATTCATCGGATGTTCCCTTAAATACGCCAAGCACGATGGGATGGTCAATCAAGCCGTTCTTATCGCCGTCTTGCGGCCATTTGGCCGGATCGAGGTCCCGCACCAACAGCATGTTGCTGAAACTCAGCAAGCAAAGGGAAACACGACGCTTGATCGAAAAGCGAGGCTTTATTTCGATGACGTTTTGGATATCGTTGAAATAACCTTCAACATCAATCTGGTCTTCGTCAAGTTCCGGTAAGACAAGTCCATAGTCACTACGGAGCTTCTCTCGAAGTGATAGGTTCTCCGAAATGTCATCGCCGGTGAATTGAAGCGAGAACTGCTGAATGCCGGCCACAAGCCGTTTGCGAAACGATACGGGAACACTGACGAGCGGTGCGCTGTATATTCTGTCACTGTCTCGTTGATCGGGGAACTCTAAAAAACCCAATACGAGAAACAGCATGTTTGCGCCTGTCTCTTCGATTGCCGATGAGGCTTCTCGCTCAATCTTTCGGCAGTGCTTAGCCAGATCGTCAGGGTACATCAATGCTCGCAGATGTCCGCCGCCTTGCCCATTAAACGCTGGCATCTCATACGAGGTCGGTATTCCCTGTGCTCTGGCCCAGTCCTTCGGGTCAGGACGTTGCAGTCTTCCGAATTGCTCTACCCAGTCATGCTCCAGCGGCTCAGGCAACCCAAGAATGCTGATCGTGACATTTGTTTCGACAAGTTTTTGATACAGATCGGAAGGCTGGCCCTCGACGAATTGTAGTGATCTCCCAGCAGTGTGCTTGAAATTGATAAGCCGATTTCGGCCCGTCAAATCCAAAAGCTTCACGCGCATTTGTGCTAATGCGGATGAAACAGATTCTCTGATTCCCGGCAATGGATTCGCATTCGTCGTCATTCTCCAGACCCATGGGGGCGTGCTTAATCACATTCAATAGCGAGAAAGCTAGTGTAACGCACGTGTCCATTCATTCACCGAAAAAGACTCAAACTCCTGAAATTACACACAATACAGTCATTTTCTTATACTGAAGGCAACGAGACGGCTAGTGCAGAATTCCGGAAGTTCAGCGCGAACTTCGTCCAGGCGGCAACTTTAACTCACTTTCATAGAATCAAAAGTAACCTGCGCCAATTACTCCTCAAATATACGCCTGCACTTTCCTGCAACCTGATGCAACTCCGAATTGCAACAATGCCTTGGCGATTGT
>Ga0182017_10003762_pt1 | contig 11324 bp, 11 predicted proteins | sample 712E3DmetaG_FD_120492 | JGI IMG/M metagenome (GOLD analysis project Ga0182017, IMG submission 120492) | Permafrost microbial communities from Stordalen Mire, Sweden - 712E3D metaG | ecosystem: Environmental > Terrestrial > Soil > Wetlands > Permafrost | place: Sweden: Stordalen | collected... | reverse complement strand
GCGCCACGCCAGTTTTAATAATTCAGGATCTTGACACCCGCAATTCTACGTATTAGGATTCCGTTAATAGGTGTTAACGTTCGGTCTGTTGCGGAGGCGCTATGAACAAATCGGGAGTGATGACCAAGCAGCAGAAACAGGCGACGATCCAGAAGTGGGCCACCTGGATTCTGTCACAGCGGAGCCGTCCGGCCAAGTCCAAGCAGAGGTAGCTGGCACGCCCGGGCGCGCCGGTGAAGTTACGGCCTGCCTCAGAGCTGCTCTTGTGGTTCGGAGTTGGGCGTGCGCTCCTCGGGATCGCCCGCCGCTTTGAGCAGCTTATAGACGATCCGGCTACCGGGCAGATTCTGCTCGACGAAGTCGATCCCCTTCGAACTGATCAGGAGCTCGCTGGTGCTCTCGTCGCGCCGGACCAGTTCCTTCTCTTTCAGGTACCAGATGGTGAATTCGAGATACTCCCTCGGAATCGCCATCTTGCTTTCCATGTCGAGGACCGACATGCCAGGCTTGTCGCTGTTCGATCTCCGGCGGTTATACAGCAGGCACAGGACGCCGAGGCGGCGGTTCACCTCCGCGTCGATGCCCACCACGAACTCCTTCATCTCGAATACCGGCATGGGCTGCCCGCTCTCCTGGCCGAGCTTGGCATCGTAGGCGGCCCTTTCGTCCGCGTCCGACAGTACCTCGTAAGCCTTCTGCAACTGAACGAACTTGTCGGTGTCGCCGGTCTCGGGATTATCGGGATGGTAACGCGCGGCCAGCATCCGGTACACCCGCTGGATGGTGGTCAGCTCTGCGGTGGTGCTGATTTGCATCAGCTCGTAGTAATTGACAAGCTCTTCCATCTGCCTCTCCAGGGTACACCCGACGGGGCGCCCCGGGCTAAAGGCGTGGCGCGCCAGCGCCGACGCCGCCGCGCACCCCACATCGCGCCAGTGCCGGCGGCGCCGCCCGGCGGCACATCAGCCGCCGGCGGCTGCATTGGTTCCTGTCATGCCGCGCCAGGACCGGGCTGGCCCGGGCCTCCCCGGGTCAGCCACTCCACCTGGCCTTCGATGACCCTATTGGCCGCCGCTCGCGGCCTGCTGCACCTCGGCTTCCGTCTGATCTGCCTGCTGGTTCGCGCCCGCCACAAGGCTTTGTGCTTGAGGATCCGGCGGCGCCTGCCCTAGGGCGCTGGGCGTGGGATTCGCAGCCGGCCCGGAGGGCAAGCCACCCTTTCCCTGGTTGTTCGCCAGGCTCGCCAAGCCCGCATCGACCTTCTCCCGGAACTCGTTCTGCATCTCCTGGAGCGCGGCAATGTCGATCTGTGTCGCGAAGTCCGTTGGACAATCGCCGGGCTTGCTGCTCATCACATTCACCGCCACCTTCCCATCGCTCGTGATGGGTTGGCCCGGTGTGCGCTCAATGATGTCACCGGGAGACAATGCGCAACTCTGGCCGCCGCCGGCCGCCGCGACGTCCAGGTTCGAGGACACCACGAACACTCGCTGCTTGAGCGCCGGCGGAGGCGCCTCCACCGCTTCTGCCGCCCCTTGGATGACCGGGGCGGGCGCGGGTTGCGACTGAGCGGCTTGCTCATCCTCGATTTGCTGCCTGACTTCCGCGGCGATTTCCATCTTCACCTCAGGCGTCAGCGCAACCGAGCCTTCTTGCGCGATCTCGGGCTCGGCGGACTCCTCATCGGCCGCGAGTTGCCGGTTCTCATATGCCCCCCGGAGGTTTTCGGCAAGCAGATAGTCGGTTAACCACAAAGACGGCGTCGGGTAGTACGGTTCCGGCGCGAAATACCCGCCGTAATACCACGGTGCGGCGGGTCCCCAACCCCAACCGAACGCCACGCGCGGGCCCCAGGGACGCATCGCCCACCCATAGAAACTCGGGTGGTAGTAGAACGATGGAACGTAGCCGTAGTAGTGGAATCCGCGGTAGGTGTAGGCTCCATACACGTGAACCCAGGGCCGGCCGCCGATGATGAAGGTTCTCGCAACGAAGCCCGGCCGGAATGGACGCTCAACAAACGCCCGCCCTCCCCCGCCGTATGCCACCACGCGCACACCGCCTGGCCGCACTACCACCACTTCCCGTGCTCCGCGAAACCCTCTGTTAACCATCATGCGGCTCCCATCGCCGCCCATATGCTCGATATGCCCGGCGCGTCCGCCAGCTACGAACCCGCTCGCCCGCAGCCCTGATCTTTCGATCACCGTGACATGCCCGCCGGGGCCTGTCTGGATCGTGGTGCGTGTCCCCGCGTTATAGTGACTCTGGAAGCCGCCCGGCTGGCTGGTTGTCCGCACGTTCCGGCCCGGAGTGTATACCGGTCCGACGTTGCGGGAACTGGCCGTCCCGGAAACCCTTCCGCCGCGGCCCGTGTACCCGCCTCCGCCCGAGGTATTGCCACGGCCGCCATAGGTCGTGTTCCCGCCTCCGCCCGAGGTGTTGCCCCGGCCGCCATAGGTGGAAGTGCCGCTGCCGCCCGTGTTCCCGCCTCCGCCCGAGGTGTTGCCCCGGCCGCCATAGGTCGAGGTGCCGCTGCCGGTCGTGGTCCCGCTCCCGCCTGAAGTGGTGGTTCGGCCGCCATAGGTCGAGGTGCTACTGCCGGTCTTGGTCCCGCTCCCGCCCGAAGTGGTGGTTCGGCCGCCATAGGTCGAGGTGCCGCTGCCGGTTGTGGTCCCGCCTCCGCCCGAAGTGGTGGTTCGGCCGCCATAGGTCGAGGTGCTACTGCCGGTCTTGGTCCCGCTGCCGCCCGAACTGGTGGTTCGGCCACTGATCGTCGACGACCCGCTGCCGCCCGAAGTGCTGCCGTGACTGGTGGCTCCTCCGCCACCGGTAGAGGAGGTCGATCCGCTGGTGTGCGTTGTCCCGCTCGAACCGCTGTGCGTTGTCCCGCTCGATCCGCTGTGGGTAGTTGACGCTGCGCTCTTACTGCCGCCGGAGCTGCCTGTCGTCTTCTTCTCGTCCTTCTTGTCGCCGGCCTGAAGACGGCACGGCACCGAGCTGATCGCGACAGCCGCGATCAGGACCATCGCGGCTTTAAAGATAGTCTTGCCTGGCGTATTCGGATTCATATAATCTCCTCATGCCCTCGATCTTGCTGACGGTTCGAGCATTCCCTGCGGCTCTCGATACTCCTCGCTCCGCGGATGCGACCTCCCGGCTGAAGCAGCGACATGGCTTCAACCGTTAGCGAGGCTCTGCATCGCCGGCGCGCTCTAGCTTCCACAGGGCACACACTCAGCTTCCCCACCACCGCCCACGGAGGTGTGAAAGCATGGGAATCATATCACACCGGGCGCCAAAAATGGAGTGGTAGTGGTACTACTCGGAAGTACCAGGCGCCAATGCCAGTCGGGAGCGCCGGGCCATGAGGCCCCTGGGCTGCCGATGCCTTCGCTGCAGACTCCCTTGCCTGCCGCGCCACCGCGGGAGGCGCTTATCCTCAACCCGTCTCACACCGCCGCACCCGAGTGAACCGCGCCGCACCCAAGTGAACCGCGCCGCCGCGAATCGCCGCTCCGATACGTGCGGCCGATCCTTCCGGCGCGCGCACCTGGAATCGGACAATACGCCGGATGTATACTACTAAAGACCAAACGGTCCGCCATGGGAGTTCCGGACCAACGCTCGCTTTGTGCAGGAGAAACCAAGCTGGATCCCTCCGTCGTTTCGCGCAGCGGTAGCTACCGGGTCGCTTCCGCGAAGATCGTCTGGCAGTGCTTCGAAGACGAACTCGTTGTAATCAACCTCGAAACCGGCAAGTATTACAGCATTAACGCGACCGGCGCCGCGATCTGGAAACTGATGGAAGCCGGATGGAGCCCCGAGGCCTCCCTGAGTTGCCTGCTCGATGGCGTTCCCGGGGAAGAAGCTCGCCGCCAGGTACTCGCATTCTGGGCCGGATTGCTCGAGGAAGGGCTCATCTCGCCCGACCCTGCCCAGAGCGGCGAGCCCTCGGGCGACGTCCCTGTTGTCCTCCCCTGGTCGCCACCCTCCATCGCCGTCTTCAGTGACATGCAGGAGCTGTTCCTGGTCGATCCCATCCATGACGTGGATGACGCCGGCTGGCCCTCGCGTCCCCCGGAGGGGAATTGACCGGATCGCTCGCCCAGGCGCCGCCGGAGTTCTTCTCCGCAGTTCGGGAGCGCTTCGATCAGGCGGCGGCCCGCGCCGGCTCCGTCGACAGGTGCTTTGAAATCGGCGGCCGGGCCGCGCTGCTGCGTTTCGCCGGCCGCGCTCTCCACGATGTGCTGACCCCGGCTCTCGATCATCTCGCCGCCCCGCCCGATTCGCCGCCGGATTTGACGGTCCTCCTGTTCGATACCGCCACCACCGGAGTCGCGCCGCCCCCGCCCGCCTGGGCTTCCGATGCGTTCCGCCCGCGCGGCGAAATAGAGGGATTCGACGATGGCCGTATCCGCACCGCATTCCAACTGGGCGCCGACGTCCTGCTGATGTACGATCGCGAGCGGCGCGAAGCGCTGTATTGGAGTTCGGACCATCGCAAGATCCCCTATTGGGAGCGCAGCTTTCCCTTGCGGACGGTCTTTCATTGGTGGCTCGAGGACCAGCCGCTCCAGCCCGTTCATGCCGCCGCAGTGGGCCTGCCCGGCGGAGGCGTTCTCATCGCCGGCTTGAGCGGCTCCGGCAAATCCACGGCCGCTCTCGCCTGCCTCGATTCCGACCTGCTCTATGCAGGCGACGACTACGTTCTGGTGCGCACCAGCCCAACGCCCCACGTCTATAGCCTGTACGGCACCGCCAAGATCGAGCCGGACAATCTGGCGCGGTTTCCCCGCCTTCGCGCCGCTGCGGCCAACGGTGATCGCCTGGATCGCGAGAAGGCCCTCTTCTTCGTCAATTCCTTCGCCCCGGAGAAGCTGACTAGCGGCTTCCCCATCCGCGCGCTCCTGGTGCCGCGGGTCACCGGACGGCCCGGCACCAGCCTCCGCCCCTCCACCGCCGCCGAGGCCTTTCGGGCCTTGGCGCCCACCACGCTCTGTCATCTGCCCGGCGCCGAAGGCGCAGCGCTCGCCAAACTGGGCGCTCTGGTCCGCCAGGTTCCCGCCTATACTCTCGAAGCCGGAACCGATCTGGCGCAGATTCCCGAGACCATCCTCGGCCTGCTGCTCCGCCCGGAGAATTCATGAGCCGTCCCCTGGTCAGCGTCATCGTACCCTGCTACAACGCGGCCAGGTTCTTGCCCGGCGCCATCGCCAGCGTGCGGCTGCAGCAATACCAGCCTCTCGAGATCCTGGTCGTGGACGACGGTTCCACCGACGCGACTCCCCAGATGGCGCAGCAACTCGGAGCGGACGTCCGTTACTTTCGCAAAGCGAACGGCGGCGTCGCCTCGGCCCGCAATGTGGGTCTTCGCGAAGCCCGCGGCGAGATCATCGCCTTCCTGGATGCCGACGACCTGTGGCCCGATGGCAAGCTCGCCCTTCAGCTCGCCCGCCTCGACGCCGATCCCGCTCTCGACGTTGTCACCGGGCGAATCCAGTATGTCGACCTGCCCGGAGCCCAGCACCCCGGTATTCGCTTCGAGGGCCCCGACCAGACCCTCACCCACATCCACCTCGGTGCGGGCCTCTACCGCCGCCGCGCGTTCGACCGCGTGGGCCCCTTCGACGAATCGTTCCGCATCAGCGAGGACGCCGACTGGTTCCTCCGAGCCCGCGAGATCGGGATCGAGATCGTCGTGATCGCAGAAACGACTCTTCTCTACCAACAGCACGATTCCAACCTGACCCGCAATGCCGGAAAGCGCGACTACATGCTGACCGAGCTGGTTCACAAGTCGCTCGAACGGCGGCGGCGCACGCAGGGCGTCGCCCGCGAACTCGCGTCCTGGTCCAGCCTGGACGAGAAGCCCCGCTCCGATGCCTGATTCCGGCCCGCCGCCCGCCAGCCCGCCCCTGGTCAGCGTCGTCATCCCCGCCTGGAACGCCGCCGCGTTTCTAGAGGACGCCCTCGCCAGCGTGGCGGCCCAGGACTACCAGCCGATCGAGGCGATCGTAGTGGACGACGGCTCCGTGGATGGAACCTCGGAAGTGGCGCGCTCCTTCCGGCCGGCCGTGACGCTGATCGAGCAGCCTCACGCCGGTATTGGAGCGGCGCGCAACGCAGGCATCGCGGCGGCGCGCGCCGAGTACCTCGCCTTTCTCGACGCCGACGATCTCTGGACCCCCTCCAGCCTCTCCCTGCGGCTGAGCGCGCTCCAAGAGCGCTCCGCGGACATCGTCTACGGCCAGGTGATCGAGTTTCGCGGCGGCGTAGACAGCCCTCCGGCCACCGGCCTGCTCCCCGGCGCGGCGCTCCTGCGCGCCAGCGCCTTCCGCCGCGTGGGTCCTTTCCGCACGGACTTGCGCGTGGGCGAGTTCATCGACTGGTGGGCGCGCGCCCGCGAGGCCGGCTTGCGCATCGAGTCGCTCGACCGTCCCGCGCTCCGCCGCCGGATTCACGATTCGAACATCGGTATCCGGGAACGCGCCTCCCGGACCGATTACGTCCAGGTGGCGCGCGCCGCCCTGGAGCGGCGCCGGCGCCGGGAGGAACCGGGTGCCTGACCCGGCTCGTGCCATTGCCGGCTGCCTGCCCACTCCCGGCCAGCGCCTGCTGCTCCAGGCGGCCCTCCGTCCGGCGCCGCAGGCCTTGGAGGCCTGGCTCCGCTGGGAGCGCGAAATCGGTCTGGACAGACCCGATGAAGGCTCCCATCGTCTGCTCCCGCTGGTCTGCCGAAACCTGGCCGGCGAAGCCTCCCACGTCCCCCAGTGGCAGCGGCTGAAGGGGATCCACCGCCTGGCCTGGTCGCGGAATCAAGTCCTGTTCAACCAGGTACGGCCGCTCATCGACGAGCTTCGCCGCGACGGGGTTTCCGTGCTCCTGCTCAAGGGCGCCGCGTTGGCTTTGCGCGTCTATCCGGACGCCGGCTGCCGCCCGATGAGGGACGTCGATATCCTGGTCCCCGCCACCTCCGCCCGCGCCCTGCTGCTGAAACTGGAATCGGCGGGCTGGAAGATCGCCTGCTGGAGGCCTCCGGGCTTTCCCGAGAGTTTCTTCCGGTTTCTCCACGCCGCGGGTTTCGAAGCTCCCGACGGCGCCCGCGTCGATCTCCATTGGCACGCCCTCAACCTCTGCTGCCATCGCGCGGCCGACGACCTTTTCTGGAGCCATTCGGAACCCCTGGATTTCCTGGGAATCCCCGTCCGGACCTGCAGCCCGACCGAGCACCTGCTGCAAATCTGCACCCACGGCATCGTCTGGAGCCCGGTGCCACCAGTCCGCTGGGCCGCCGACGCCGTCCTGTTGCTCCGCTCTACCCAGCCGGCCCATGACTTCCAGCCGGCCCAGCCCGGCCAGCGCTCCCAGCCGGTTCAGCCCTGCCATCCCTCTCAGCCGGTCCAGCCCGACCAGCCCTACCCGCCGGTCCAGCCCGACCAGCCCTCCCCGGCCGAGGCGGGGATCGATTGGGAACGCCTCACCCGGACGGCTTGCGATCTCGACCTGGTGCCATACCTTCACAGCGCCCTGGCCTTCCTGCGTCGAGATCTCGATGCGCCCGTGCCGGACGAGGTGCTGGACCGGCTGGCGCACGCACGCGCCTCCCGGTCTGCCGCAATCGAGTTCGCGCGCGATGCCGACCCTCCCGCCCCGCGCACCGCCTGGCAGGACCTGCTCGGCTTCTACTCCCGCTGGCACCGGTCGCTCGGGGGCGCCTCACCGCTCGTTCATCCCTTCGGTTTCGTCCGCCACTTGCAGTATGCGTTCGAAGTCAACAGCGCTCCGGCCCTGGCTGGGCGTCTGGCCCGCGCGGTGGTCGAACGCCTGGGCAGACGGCGCCCGGTACCGGGCCGCGCGCGCCGGTAAGCGGCCCTTCCGCCCCCCGGGGCTTATCGAAGCGGCAGCACCGGCCGGGACCGCAGTCTATGGGTGCCTGGCCCACTTTTCCGGGTGCGGTTTCGGGATCGACCCCCATAGACGATCACAGGCCGGCTGATGAACCACGCGCCTCTTCCTGAGGCTAACTCCGGCCCTAATCCAAGTGCTTGATTCCATGCCGTCGGGCAACCCCTTGACGATCCTCTGTTATGATAGGGGCCAGATGAGTTTGCTGTCGCCCAGATTGCAGTTACGGGTTGCGCAGAAACAGATCCTCACGCCTGGGCTGGTGCAGATGGTGGCAGTGCTGCAACTGAACCGTCTGGAGCTGCGCGAGATGATCTCCCAGGAGGTTGCGCAGAACCCGGTGCTCGAAGATTCGGGCGACGACGGCGCCGAAGAGCTCAGCCCCGCCGAGGTCCAGCAACTGCTCGAGAACGAGCGGGTGGCGGACCCCGCCGACAAGTCGTTCCTCGAAGCCGCCGACGGCGAGGGCTACGTGCCCACCGAGCCGCCCGAGGCCGACTCCGATGCGCCCGAGCCGGCCGCCAGCGCACCCGAGCCGGCACCCGGACCCGCCACCGAGACGGCCGAAGCCGCCGAGACCGCCGAACCCAAAGCCGCCACGGACCCGTTCGACGAGATCGACTTCGGCTCCTTCTTCGACGACTACCTCGATCCGGGCCACCGCAGCCCCTCTTCCGAGCAGGTCGACAAGCCCTCTTTCGAGACGTTCCTTTCCGCGCCAATCACGCTGGGCGAGTACCTGCGCTCGCAGTTGAGCATGGTGCCGCTGGCGGACGATCTCCGCGACGCCGCGGACTCGATCATCGGCAACCTGGACGAGGCTGGCTACCTGACCGCCTCGCTCGAGGAAATGGCTTCGAGCGGCGAGCACACCCTCGAGAACGTGACCGCGGCGCTGGCGGAAGTGCAGAAGCTCGATCCCGCCGGCGTGGGAGCGCGCGATGTGCGGGAATGCCTGCTGCTGCAACTGGAGAGCCGCAACGGGCGCGAGGGCGTGGCCTGGCGGATCGTGGCCGATCACCTGAAGCTGATCGAGCTCAAGCAGTACCGCGAGCTGGCGCGGCTGCTGGGACGGCCGCTCGAGCACATTCAGACCGCGGTCCACGTCATCCAGCACCTGAACCCGCGGCCGGGGCTGAAGTATTCCGGCCAGGGCGCGCGCCAGGTGGAGCCGGACGTTTACATCTTCAAAGAGGGCGACGAGTATATTATCCAGCTCAACGATGAGGATCTGCCGCAGTTGCGCCTGAGCGCCAACTACCGGCGCATGCTCGACCGCAACCAGGAGCCGAGCAAAGAGGTGCGTAACTATGTGAAGGAGCGCTATGCTTCGGCGCTCCAGCTCATGAAGAACATCGAGCAGCGCAAGCACACCATCCTGCGGGTGTGCCAGTCCATCGTGCGGCGGCAGCCGGAGTTTTTGGACCGGGGTATCGACCAGCTCAAGCCGATGATGATCAAGGAAATCGCCGAAGAGATCGGGGTCCACCCCTCCACCGTGAGCCGCGCGGTGGCGAACAAGTACGCGCACACGCCGCAGGGCGTCTTCGAGCTGCGCTACTTCTTCTCGGAAGCGGTGCAGGGGCCGGTGGGCGCGGCGACGCCGCTGCTCATCGTCAAGCGCATGGTGAAGAAGATGATCGAGGGGGAGGATACGGCGCACCCGCTCACCGACGAGCAGATCACCGCCCGCCTGCAATCCGCGGGCATCCAGGTGACGCGGCGCACCGTGGCCAAGTACCGCGAAGACATGAAGATTCCATCGACGCACCAGAGGCGCGTGCGCGCCTGAACGGGAATTGGAGGGACGCAATGAAGATCACCTACACTGGCAAACCGGAAGCGTTAACTCCAGCCGAGAACAGAAAGATCGAAGCGAAGTTCGCCAAGCTTGCCAAGCTGCTGGACCTGCCGAGCGGAGAACGCGAGGCCCACGTCATTCTGGCTGAGCAGCGCCACCTGAAGCGGGCCGAGATCACCATCCAGTATCACGACCACCGCTTGTTTGGCGAGGAGAGCGCGGCGGACGCCTTCTCCGCTATCTCGACGGCCATCGAGAAGATGGAGAAGCAGATTCTCAAACTCCGGGAGAAGTGGCGCGACACCAAACGCGGTCCGAAGGAAGAGCTTCGGGCCGAGGCAGCCCCGCCCGAGAAGGGCCGAGCGAAATCCAAGCCCAAACCCGCGCCGGAGCCCGAAGCCGAGTCCGATTCCGAGTCCGGGCCGCAGGTTTTCCGCGCCGATCAGCACCAGCGGCGCAAGCCCATGACGATTGAAGAGGCGATGCTCGAGATTGACGGGCGCGATTACGTCGTCTACCGCGATGCCGAGTCCGATCGTCTGAGCGTGCTCATCCGCCGGCGCGACGGCAATTTCGACTTGATCGAAGCGTGAAGACAAACAAAGGGTCCACGGGCGGGTCCAAGCCGGGCGGCTCCAAGCCCGGGAAGGCTGAGCCGGGTGTGTCCAAGCCAGGCCGGGCCAAGCGGGGCGGGTCCAAGCCTGGGAAGGCCGGGCCGGACGGGGACGGGCAGGGCCGCTCCAAGCCCCCCGAACTGGTCATCGTCACAGGCCTGAGCGGTTCCGGCAAAGGAACGGTCCTCAAGTGCCTGGAGGACCTGGGCTACTACTCGGTCGACAACCTGCCGGTCGGGCTGCTGCCCAAGTTCGCGGAGCTGGTGAAGAGTTCGCCGCAAGTGCAACGGGCCGCGCTGGTCTTCGACATCCGCGAAGGCTCCGGCGTGCAGCGTTTCCCGCAGTTGTACGCTCGCATCCGGCGCACGATTCCCTCGCGGCTTCTGTTCCTCGAGGCCGACGACGCCACGCTGGCGCGGCGATTCAGCGAGACGCGGAGGCCCCATCCGCTGGGCACCGGCCGCTCCGTGCTGCGCAGCGTCAAGCGGGAGCGGCAGATGCTGGGGCCCATCCGCGCGCTGGCCGATCACATCGTCAACACCTCGAAGTTCAACGTGCACGAACTGCGCGAGCTGATGGGGGAGACCTTCGGGGGCGGCCGGGAGCAGTCGAAGATCATGATCTACGTGACCAGCTTCGGCTACCGGCACGGCGTCCCGGCTGACAGCGACCTGGTCTTCGACGTGCGGTTCCTGCCCAATCCGAACTACATCCCGCAGTTCAAGAAGCTCAGCGGCCGGCATCCGTCGGTGGCGCGGTACATTCGCTCGTTCCCGCAGACGGTGGAGTTCATCGAGCGCATCACCGGCCTGCTGATTTACCTGCTGCCTCACTACATCCGCGAAGGCAAGAGCTACCTGACCATCGCCTTCGGCTGCACCGGCGGCCAGCACCGCTCGGTGATGATCGCCGACGAGGTGCGCCGCCGCCTGCTGCGCGCCGGGTTCAAGGTCAAGGGCGCCCACCGCGACATCGTGAAGTCGGATTAGGCGGCGACAGGC
>Ga0182017_10003761_pt1 | contig 11325 bp, 5 predicted proteins | sample 712E3DmetaG_FD_120492 | JGI IMG/M metagenome (GOLD analysis project Ga0182017, IMG submission 120492) | Permafrost microbial communities from Stordalen Mire, Sweden - 712E3D metaG | ecosystem: Environmental > Terrestrial > Soil > Wetlands > Permafrost | place: Sweden: Stordalen | collected... | reverse complement strand
GTTCATCACTCCGCTGCCCTCGTGCAAAGGTATTGAGTTTTTTTTCAATGGCAACGGCTCAGCGAGAACCTGCTGAAGCCTGATTTGGGATTCAGGATGATCTTTGCAGGTCTCGTAGAGATCCAGATATTCCTTAACGAGCCTCTCGGACATGTCGGTTAATTCGCGTATTTCAGGCAAAGAATATCCACGACAGTGGAATCGGACTGATTTGGAGAAGCCAGTGAGATACCTTTGAACAGAAAAGCCGGAGTGTCCGGTCTTGCGCTCGATGTCTGTGTATTCGTAACCTTCAAGCCACATCTTCACTACTTTCGATTTGTGTGTTACTCCGGGGCCGATATCTTGAAGTGTTCCGCGGGTAGGCACATCGATTCCCTGTTGTTTTAACTCCTTGACATCGCGCCTGATCGTTCTTCTGGAGCTGCAGAGAAGGACCGCCAGATCCTCTTGTGTCAGAAGACCATCTTGATCCAAAGCCTCGCTGGCCATGCGAAGAATTTTATGCTTTCGCAGACCGGAAGTGCCTTTCTCGGTTAGGATGTTCATATCGTTTCTATCATGAAACGTTAGATGAACTGGGACCGATTTTATCTCGGAGAGTCTTTTTCCAGGAGGCTCTGACGCAGAGGCAGCATAGAACGTGATCTGGCCTTCATGAAGCTTCTCGCCAAAAGTTTCGTTGAGAAAATCCCACATCAGATTTACCAGGGATCGGCAAGTAGCTTTCGGGAAGCTGTAGTCTGCTTCAAGTGTTTGGAATAACCGTTGCTGAGCACTTCTCACCCAGGGGCCTTTGTAAACCAGATCCGTCTCATCTACTTGTACCATCTGTCCCACCAATGCTTGAATTTGCACGCGAAGATACTTTAATGTAGGGGACATTTGGACGAATAGTAATAAATAATCAATTGGAGGGGGAGGGAGAATGCAGCAGTAGTATCAATTGAGAGGTTAAATGCATCCAAGACCATTTTAATTAGTCCATAATCATTCAATTTTTCAAATAGTGTCATTAACGGAAGTATCAGTGAAGTCAAGCCTGTAATCAAAATCGTGAGACTATATCGCCTTTCATTATCGTTCAATATCTGTTCTCGGTCTGCTCTCTCTTTATGAAAGAACTCCATCGATCTAAGGATAAACTGGAGATTTGCTTCGTTTTTCTCCAAATAGTCTTTGGAGACAATCTCTACATATCTCCGGTAAAGTTTTTGGTATTCTTCATTGATGCCACTGATCTCATCATTAATTTTGTCCCAAAACAGCCGTTGTACAGACTGCAATCCCTCGATCAAGATGATCAAGCCTACTAATAAAAGTGCGATATAAAATAATATCTCATATAATACTACTCCGATTCCTCTCGGATCTACATAGGAGATTATGGTCAGCGAAACTCCCACGGAATAGTATATAATTAATTTTATAATAAAATTTCTCAGATACCCTAACCCGCCTATCTTATCCGCGCTAAAGGCATCAATTCTGATAGAACTTCTATATGAATTTTTTTCTAATTTGATAAGAGTCAAAGAAAAGTTCAGGATAATCCACAATATATAAGCCTGCAAGTATATACTAAAGAAATACATCACATAATTAAAAAACGTTAGATATAACGCATAATCACAAACACTCGATCCGGAACATGAAAATATTGCCGGGTCCATATATGCAATGATAATTGGTGGAAAAATTATAATTAATAACATTAATAAAAATAATTTCGATTCTCCAAGACGCTCTCTCAATTGATCGCATGGTTCAATAGTATATTTTTCGCTTTCATGAATAAATTCCAGCCTTTGGAATGCTCCCCTCATCTCATTATATATATATTGAATCCCTATCAACAGATAGGAGATCAGAACACAAAAAGATAGCACTTGAACCCCTGAATAGAATCCCCATTGGAAATCTGCGATCTTATTGCTGAACATAAAAACCAAATATACCAAAAAAATTGTAAATCCAAAAATCACAGAAACGATCGGATAGGGAATAGGGATCTTTCTAAATATGCCTTCCATCCAATTCCAATTGAGTTCTTCGGGCATATCATTCGGCTCCTTATGGATATATAGGGTGGTTCAATCAGGCTTCGCTCTGAATGCAAATAGATATATGAGAATTACAGCCAATAATGTATACCATACTGGGAAACCTAACTTAGTTGTCTCAACATGGGGTTTCAATGTGACACTCATGTTTGCAGCTCCGGTGACACTAACATTTCCCTCAAATGGTTCATATCCACTTAAAAATAGTCCATAGGTATGATTTCCAAAAGTGTCAAAATATATCTTATCGGGTGTAAACTTCTCTGTAAGATTATCATCGATCCATATTGATGCACCTTCTGGAATTGAATTTATAGCAATGTATATATTAGAAATCTTCGGTTCAGCTTGCGCCTGGTGAATTGGCGTTAGATTCAATAAGATTGATTTAGGACTGGATATATATATCTTATCTTTTATGGATAAGTATCCGCTCTTGAATAGCTCAATATCGTGAAATCCTTTTCGTTTTAAGATTACCTCATTGGGCGTTACAGTTCTCTTGGATTCACCATCTACCCATATCTCAGCTTTTTTCGGATTCGAATCAATTTGAAGACGCAACTTAGGAGATCCATCGGATTGTCTAGCTTGGACAGGAATGGGATGAATGGGTGTCTCTGTCTTACCTTTATTATTCGATTGGTCCTCAACATTTCTACTCTGGTACGGTCGAATGTATTGGTCTGGATCCTCAGCTAATACCACCTTCTGCCAGAGTGAGTATATTGATATCGTCTTGTTTTCGTTAATCATTGTGTTGTATCTGTTATTTTTCATATAATTTTCAATTAATGTATTGTTATCGGAGTGATTAAGTGCGATTCCGACGGTACTATTGATGAAAACGTTTTCCAATACCTGGTTGCTTATAGATCGATTCATATATAACCCGATTCGGTTATAGCTGGCATTATTGTTGAGAATGATATTGTGAGATGAATTTTGTAGTGCTACCCCGCCAGAATCATTATTAGCGCCATTATTTTCTATATGGTTGTTCTTGGAATTTAAGAGTACAATGCCTCCCAAGTTGCTGCCTGCTATATTATCCGCAATGGTATTGTTGAGACCTCCGTAGAGGTATATGCCAAATAGCTGGTTGTAGCTGATATTGTTTTCCAATATGGTGTTATTGAAAGATTCGAAAAGTGCGATGCCTACTCGATTATCACCAGCCTCGTTTCCCTTGATTGTGGTATTTGAGGTTTTGTAGAGGTTGATCCCTATCTCTTCGTTATGGTCTGCTCGGTTAGCCATAACTATATTGTCTCGAGAATTGATGATGGAAATACCCTGACTGTTGTTGCTAGCGTTATTACGTGTTATATTATTGACGTAACCTTTCGAGAGCCTTATACCATACTTCTTATTACTATTTGCTTCATTGTCGACGAAGGCGTTTTCGCTAGAATCGTAGATTTCGACGCCATTCTCTCTGTTGTATCTGACAATGTTATTCAATATGACATTATCTCTAGAATTGTATATATAGATACCGTAAGTGTTATTGACCGCGATATTTCTTGCCATCTTATTGCCGCGGCCTGGATATAGCCGGATTCCATACTGATTGTTGGAGCTGACACTGTTGTTCATCAAGGCATTCTTGTTCGAATTGTCAATATAAATGCCACTCTGTTTGTTGCAGCTTGCATTGTTATCTATGAAGGTGCTGGTATTGGAGTTGTAGATTAGAATACCATTCTTTTTGTTATATCCCACAGTGTTGTTTCTAAAGCCATTGTTGTTTGAGTTCTCTATATGGATGCCATCCATTTTATTATAACTTGCATTATTCTTACTAATGGTGTTATTATCGGAATACTGCAGGAGGATACCATTTTCTTCATTAAAATTGGCGATATTCTCTTCGAATGTGTTACCACTTGACCTGTTGATAAGAATGCCGCGATCATTATCCTTAGCGGCATTTTTCAATATCTTATTGCTCCGGCTATTATAGATATAGATGCCAACTCCATTTTTGTCGACTGTATTTGCCTCAATGGCATTTTCGCTAGAATTGCTGAGGTTTATCCCTATGATGCAGCCTTCAGCAGTATTATTTTTTATTGTATTATTATTGGACATCACTTTCACCCCTTCGCCACCTTCTGACAGTTTGCTTGAGTTAGCAACCCTAAATCCTTCAAGCACAATTCCGTCAACTAAGAGAGTGAAAGCGCTCCCGTTCCCCTTACCGTCCACAACTGGCATCTCGATTCCCTGCAGAATCATGGACTTGTTCACAACTACATTTTCATAATGGGTTCCGCCTTTCACCAGGATCGCATCACCAGGACTTGCCCTATCGATTGCAGCCTGAATGCTCTCATTTTGGCCAACAGTCCAAGAGGCCCCTTGTGAATTACACAATAAGACTATCAATATAGCCAAATGTATTATAGCAGATTTAATCATGATATTTTCCTGTGGTCTCTCGATTACAAATCATTTTTCTTAGTTCAAATTTGGCAGCAGAGCTATGATGATTGGATTGTTCTTGGACACTGAATCCTTGCATATCTTCAGAAGTCATAAGTATAGCTTTCGCCAGCATTATAGAAATATTGCCACCTTTTCCAGTTTTGTGGATGATCTGCTCTGATAAGGTGTTGTTGATTTCCGGCTACTTTGAAGGTAAATATACCATCAAGAGCATCTTGCCCTTTGCCCTCAGTACCCAATAAACTGCCATCCACCGATACGTCGTAGCCCTTATATTGGGTGGATCTAATTGTCACAGTGGCATCGAATCCAGTGTATCCTCCAGTTGATCCAGATTCATGATAGGTTGTATCTGCACTTCCCTGAACATCGGAGTTGTCGTATGTTGGAATATCAACAACCTTACGGACATCCGGGGGCGTCTCGATTTTTGCCGGTCGTTCACTAATCACTCGATCTATCGCCTTGTCGATGGCGAGGACGACTCCCCCTAGATCGGCCGGAGCTTTTTTACCCCCGATGTTATTGCGTCCTGTTTTCGTTAGGATATCTTTAATCTCGCCCGCAGTCAGACTGGGGTTTATGGACCTAATTAAGGCAGCAGCAGCAGCAACTTGAGGCGTTGCCATGCTAGTTCCTCCACTGGAATTATAAATTCTCCCTGAGTTATCCATTCCCCAAACCGCTTGCTCACCAGGTGCGGCTAGAGATACAAATTTGTTGTTGCTGTTCCTATTGCTGAGCGGGCACATATCCCCATTATTCAATATGTTGCCTACGGTCAGAACATTGGGCAAGGAATCTGGGCTATTGGGAAGGCCGTTGGGAATACGTTTCGTGACATCCATTTCTCCTCTGTCGTTTCCAGCGCTGCAAACGAATAGCAAATCCGGATGCTCAACTGAAAGCTTTTTAAACCAATTTTCATAGGCCACCGTTGCTTCGGGATCTGCTTTACTATTTCCCCAGGAGCAGCTGAGGATCGTACACCCATCTTCGATCTCATCCTTAAGTCCCAATAGACTGATCGTGATGAAGGTCTTTTCTTGGTTTTTAATGGGGTATAATATGTTGACCATATCAACTCCCAACTTCCCCCCCAAAGGCTCAGAAGCAATGCCCACCAATCCACCGTCATCCGGATCGGCTGCCAGTATATTCATGACGCCGGTGCCATGACTTCCGGCAATTTCGTATCCCGGCTTAGGCGAGGTTAATAAAGAGGGTGGAGCACCTTCGTAAATTTTTATTGATGTATTTATATTTATTGTATGGAACTCGCCATAGCCTTCATAAAGACCATCATCGGTAACGCCCACCCGTACTTTTGACAGGTTGATATGAGCGCCATGGATTTCGTCCCAAGCATCTCGAACGCCAATGATCTCGTAGCTCTTGCCGTTTTCGCCTCTATAGAGGCTATCGTCCAGGGGAGACGACTCGCGATAGACCTGCTGGTTAGGGAAGGCCAACGCTACGGAATGGTAATTTCTAGAATTCGAGATATCTCTTATGAGTTCATCCAAGGATTGGCTTTGAGTTTCGATTTGGAAGAGATTGATGTACTGAAGCTCTCCCACTACTTGGCCTCCTAAGGCATTGGCCAACTGCCGGGCAATAGTCCTTGCCTCTTCGAAACTGAGAGTGCTATCGATTTCCACCAAGACCTGGTTTGAGGGAACCTCACCCCAACCAGCAGAGGTGGCATTTATCAGGTTCATGGGTTCTGGCAGCTTGAAATCACCAACGCCCAGGTCGGGATTCACTCCTGGAGCAACACTCAGGTCAGGATTTCCTCCCGGAATAGGCACTGGTTGAGGCACATTTGGGGTGGGTAGGCTGTAAGTAACCTTAAGCCAAACGACACCGATCTTGATTATACTTGAGCTTCCAATGGATTTTGCAGCGGAACTTCCGCCGGATGGAACTGTTGGTCCATCGCACATGCCGTCATTATTGAAATCCTGGCAACATGATTGTGTGTTAGGGGAGAGACTACGGATATTGCCCGTTAGACCTTCTACACTTCTGCCGGCCAGATCTTCAGCATGTCGTCCCTCGAGATTGTTATCAACGACCGGGTCCCTGGAGATCCATCCGATGTGAGCGACTCCAATAGCGTTAGTTGATAAATCACAAACTCCATCGCTATCCGAATCTAAGCAGTATCCTTCTGGGCAGCCTGCCGGCGAGCTACTTGCTGCTTTGCAGCTACCCGTTGTTGGATCGTATGTCTCACCGCTTGGACAATTACATATGCCGTCGCCGTCATCATCGAGACAGCAACCACGGCAGCAACTTTGTCCTATCGGGTCCCATACCTTGCCTAAGACCTCGCATAATTGTGGGCCGTTGCCACCGACTGGAACGCCTCTTGAGTAGGCGTCAGGGCCTGTGCTATTGACCGAAGCCTTCTCGTACATGTAATTAGTGAGAACGCTCACCCGACCAGGATCGCTGGCGTTCTGCAACATCTCTTTTGTGATCCCAAGCTTTGCGAGATTGAGGCCGGGTGTAAGAAGCACATACCTGGAATTAAGTCCTTCTTCTCCCATGGGACGCTCACTTTGCACGAAAGTTCTATCAAATCCCATATCCTGCATCGTCTGCGAGTCAAGACCAAGACCACTCAGCGCATCATTAGAGCTGCCATAACTGCTATATACTCCCGACGTATCGCTTGCCGGTAAGTTGAGGCTGCTAGAACTGCTTCTTACATCATCTACATATCTTGAGGTGACTGATGACTGACTCGACGCCAGACCCGCCGTTCCTCCGTCGAACTGCAGGTACAGCTGGAACTTCTGCTGCCCAACGGAGGCCTGCAGCGCCCTCGCCAGATCAGAAGAACTCAGTTGGGAATTCAACTGACTTGAAAGACAGATTTTTGCACAGGGTGTGGAAGTGCTTGAACTTGAATAAGATTGAGAGCCGAGCTGGCGATATGCTGCCATATATATATTCAAACAGCCTAAACTTGAAAATGGGGTGCCAACTACATCGCAGCCATCGAATTCCAGGGCAGCACTACGAATGATCGCTTCTTTTGGGATACTGGAAATATCAAAGCCCAGAAATGCTCGTGAATCAGCACCTCCAGAAGATCCGACATTAGTATAAGAACCAAGGGTTCCATCGGAGCGCGTCTGACCACTATCAACCAATTGATTGGGAATTGATGCTGTAAATTCATTGGGACTGGTTTGGGAGGTCTGAATGTTTCTCGGCATATAATAACCGCTCGCAGGCGTGAGCCCTTCATCTGTCTGAGAATATGTGGATGATTGACTCATACCATAAAGAACTGGCTGCTCAGTAGGATAACTAGCCTCCATCTGTCCAGATGCTACGTAAGAAATGGCCAGTAACGCCAGCAACGCGATTCTAAGGAGGAACATTGTCGTTACCTACCTACCTATTAATGGTTACAAACCAGTGCCTCCAAGAATTTAAATTTATTGTTCGCTCCTCATTTTGAATGAATCGTCAACTTATAATAGTAGATTATATTGTTTGATCAAGATTTCAAGTTATGTTTGAAAATATAATGATACGAGATATAATCGTAATAGCATGAAACTTTACTTATTTTTAAGCTGACTTCCGGTTACGCCAGAGATAGTCTCCTCCGCCGGACACTTTCCAGGTTGAAACGTGTAGCTTCCCAAAAACGATTCTCCCTCTGAGTCATGAGTCATAAGCCACCATAAGAGGTTCGGATCAGGGAGGCTTGAAATAACCGATGCCCAGTTTTGGTGGCTCTTTATTCATAGAAGAGGGCCTCTTATCATCTCCATTAGAGATCGGTGATGAACAAATGAGTTCGACATCATCCAGTAGAGCAATAGCTCCTCCAAGAGTCTCGAAGTCAATTCTGCCTTGGGGCAGCGGGTTTGGATCGTGGTAATCGATAACTGGCATCAACTCTGGTTCCTTGCCGGCCTCGTTAACAAAGACTTGGATTCGTCCATTCTTCGAGATAATCTCCACCTCATACTCTCGATTAAGATCATAAGATATCGATCTTCCGAGAACATATTGCTCAGGAGTGGGTTGAATCCCGTTTGATTGCCTGAATATGTAAGTCGATAATGAAGCATTTCCCTTATTGATAAAGCCGATAGCATAGCGATTTGAATTTTTTATATTTATGTTGGCATGCATCTCCCTTTGCAGGCTTTTGAGCTTGAACCAGAGGGTGAAAGGACCCTCTACACAGGATTCATTATATCCTGCCCAACCTGGACCACTGCCGAGTAATTCATCGTCGTTTGTAGTCCCTCCCTCCTTGATCAAAGAGCTGTAATTGTTAGTTGCGGTATCCCTATCCACACTTGAATCCAGAATCCCCTTCGCACTTATGCATAAAATTATTATCAAGGGGAGGTATTTCAACTTTCTATTCAACTTCATCACTTATCATTTAATGCCTACTTGTTTATCACGTAAAGACTTTTCGATCTAGTAAGGTCTCTAGATTCCCAAAGAGATTCAACTGCCGCATTGGTCTATCTCTCGTGAGGTTCCTCTGTATCCTCTACTACAACATTCGGAATGAGTGAGAATCCAATTTACTCATCTTGAAGTCGCTACCCAGAGTCCCTAGGACCATTGGCGGCAGCAGGACTTTGGTAATCCACTAAATATAGCTATCAAGCAAATGTATGCCTTCTCCGGTAAGTGGCGTTGTCTGCGGTTATGAATGCAGAGTATCAATGTTCGAATTTTTCTGAGTTTTCAGAATTGTACTCAACCGTCTTTGGAATGGTCCGGCGCGAATTCAATAATTTGCCGATATCCTAAAATTAGCAAAAATTCAATGAACTTTGAAGTTGAATTTGCATTACACTCCTAGATAGCTTCAAGTGTACTACCCAAACATCATCATTAAGATCTGATGGAACCACGCTGTCCCTAGCAACCAATCTAAGGACGGCTTCTCGAAGAAATTTGGAATATGCATGACTTCTGCCTACGAAACTAGAAGCGTTCAGAATCATTTACGTCAAGGACCTGTGGTGAAGCAACTTATGGTGGTTCTGTATTGGGTTCTTTGGCCAATTTCTATCCTCGATGCAAGTTGATCGAAAAATACTCGCAACAAGCTCATTGTAATCTGTTATGCCCACTCAAATAACCATCAAGCTAAACTTTCGGAATTCTTCTTGCAGTATAACCATCCGGTTTAACATTTTCCTTTCGGTTTGGCGAGAGTCCCAGCATAATGGCTCTGGTATAATGGCATAACGCTCAAGCATAGCGCTTTCTTGGACAGTCTTCAAATCTCTCGATAACGCAGGTCCTATGCGCCTCCTTCTGCCATTTTCTTCATCCAGTCGTGCGCAAAGATTTCAGCGTCTCCATTCTCGATGCCTTCCAGTATCTTTTGTGCTATATATTCAGCAGTATCTCCCGGAATGGGATCGCCTTGTTGCAGCTTTTTTTCGCTCTGTAGATTCCGTATAGTATTTTTTCCAAAGTTTGTGAGTGTAATGTAAGGATACACGACGCCGACAACGATATTATCATTCTTTAGCTCTTCGCGCGCGGTCAGGCTGAGACCGGCCAGCGCACGTTTCGAAGACGAATACACACCCAGGTTCGGCAAATGCATGAGCGCTGTCCCGGAGCTGATGTTGATAATTGCACCCTGTCCTTGTTTTCTCATAATAGGAACGACCTGCTGCATGGCAATGAGCGGCCCCATCAGGTTCAGATCGAAGATATGATGGTATATATCAAGATCAGTTTTTTCAAGGGAGGAATAATACCCCTGACCGGCATTATTTATTTTATTCGAATATCCCGAAGTATGCATTGACACATTTCTATAAAAATAAAGAGGAACCTTCGGGAGAGCTACTTCGTGCAGATACCACAACTCAGAATTTGATGAGAGGAGGCCCATTTTATATTCGGACGGGCGAGTTCTCCAATCTTAAGAAATGAACTCGCCCCGAGACTTCACCCGCTATTACCGTCCTACCGTCGGGTGCCAAGGCTATTGAAGTAATGGCCCCATCGCCACTGAACTCGACAATCATCTGACCACTCTCAAGGTCCCATACCTTTAGAGTGCTATCCCTGGATCCAGATAGCGCGTTCCTACCGTCGGACGTGACAACCACTGCATTGACCCAATCGGTATGACCCTCGAGGGTTATAATCTCCTGGCCATTCTCAAGATCCCAGACCCTTATAGTTTTGTCATCCGATCCGGATACTGCTTTATTGCCATCTGACATGATGGCCACAGCATCGACAAAATGGAAATGACCCCGGAGAGTTTTAATCTCCTGGCCGGTCTCAAGGTCCCAAACTTTGAGGGTATTATCCCTCGACCCCGATACCACCTTCTTGCCATCGGGTGTGATGGCTACTGCCCATACTTGGTTTGCATGACCCAGGAGGGTTCGGATCTCGCGGCCGGTCTCAAGGTCCCAAACTTTGAGGGTATTATCCCCCGACCCCGATACCACCTTCTTGCCATCGGGTGTGATGGCTACTGCTAAGACCAGACTGTCATGACCACGGAGGGTTTGAAGCACCTGACCGTTCTTAAGGTCCCAAACTTTGAGAGTTTTATTCCTCGACCCCGATACCACCTTCTTGCCGTCGGGTGTGATGGCAACTGTCCAGACCGGACCATCATGACCCTGGATGGTTCTGATCTCGCGGCCGGTCTCAAGGTCCCAAACTTTGAGAGTTTTATCCCCCGACCCCGATACCGCTTTCTTGCCGTCGGGTGTGATGGCTACTGCTAAGACCCGGCGGATATGACTCGGGGGAGTTTTGATCTCCTGATCGCACT
>Ga0182017_10003760_pt1 | contig 11325 bp, 7 predicted proteins | sample 712E3DmetaG_FD_120492 | JGI IMG/M metagenome (GOLD analysis project Ga0182017, IMG submission 120492) | Permafrost microbial communities from Stordalen Mire, Sweden - 712E3D metaG | ecosystem: Environmental > Terrestrial > Soil > Wetlands > Permafrost | place: Sweden: Stordalen | collected... | reverse complement strand
CGACGAGCAGTTTCCCGCCGGCCAGGACACTTCGACGCTCGGCGGTCACGTAGGAATCCTCCACGCACGCCCACGGTTCCACCAGGCAGACCGCGGCGGCGCTGAGGTGCTCGTCCACGGGCAGGAGATACCGCTGGTTCGTCTCGGGGTCGAAGACCACGCGCTCGTCCATCAGCACGTATTCCTGAAGCCCGCCCTCGAAGTTGTAGCCGAAGGCTGCCTTCGATCCCTTCGTGCTCAGCGAGCGGTAGTCGGCCTGCACCAGGTATCGTTCTCCGGGGGAGTGATGCCGGACCTTCTCGCCGACCTCGACGATCCGACAGACGGTCTCGTGTCCGGGCACGGTGGGCTTGTCGCCGGGGACGTAGCTGGGGATTTCCGAGAGCACCTCCCGGGCAATGCCGTGGACAATCTCCCCCTTGCGGGCGTGCTCCGAAAACTGCTTCACCAGCTTCAGGTCGGAGAAACACAACGCGGTGGCCTCGACGCGAGCGAGGATCTGATGCGGCCCTGGACGCGACACGGCCTTCGCGTCGTTCAGGCGCAGGAGTCCCTGTCCGACCAGTTGCAGGGCGTGCTGTGTTTTCGGCAGCGTGCGAGAGTTTGGTTTCATGTTTTTTCGTTCCTCATCAAGCCCCAAGTCAACTTCTTGGCCGTTGACCTGTGATCTGCGGCTCAATGGAGCATAATCTGTCCCCCGGTCACAGGAACGGCCTGGCCGGTCTCGTACTGCTGCTCCATGAGGTAATAGATGGCTTTCAACACGTCGGCCGTCGTGCAGCCCCGTCTCATGGGGACCCTTGCTTCGTAGGCCCGCCGGACGTCCTCGACCGTCTTCGCACCGGGGATCTTCCCGGATCGCAGGTACTGGACGAAGAGGCCGTGCTCCGGGTCCGACCACAGCGGGCCGTCGAAGAAATTGCCCGGGCAGACTGCGTTGACCTTGATGCCGTCCTCGATCAGCTCCAGCGCGAACGACTGCGTCAGGCCGATGCCGCCGAACTTGCCGCCGGCGTACGCCCCGTTGCGGTTCGAGCCCGCCAGCCCCGACTTGGAATTGATCTGGATGATGTCGCTCGTGTACGTCGGAAGGGCTTTGTGCTGGACCGCCAGGACGGGAGCCGCGTGCTGCACGCACCGGAAATAGCCCTTGTAGTTGACGTCCGTGACGAAATCGAATTCCTTCTCCGACTGCGTCTTGACGGAGCCCGCGGTCAGCACGCCGGCGTTCGAGATGAAGACGTCAAAGCCTCCATACATCCGGACGATCCGGTGAATGCCTTCCGCAATGGACGACATGCTCGTGACGTCCATGATCAGTCCCATGGCTCTTCTTCCGCCAAACCTGTCGCAGATCTGTCGGGCGGTGCGCTCGACGCCCTCAGCGTTGATGTCCGTCAGGGCCACGTGAGCGCCCTGGGCGGCGAGGCCCTGCGAGATTTCCAGTCCGAACCCCTGCGCTGCGCCCGTGACCACCGTCACCTTCCCGGCCGCGCGTCCGACGGAGCGTGAACCGGACAGGGTCGCTCTCCGGTGGGCCTCCGCTTCCCAGCCCTCGATGAAACGACGAGAAGTCTCGGTCATGGGGTGAACGCCGCCGAGCCGCCCGGCGAGGGCCATCACGTCGATGACGCTCCGGTACATCTGCCGGGCGATGTCGGCCGACTGGAAATCGTCGCCCGCGGCGAACAGGCCGAGGCCCCTCACGACGACGACCTTCGGGGGAAACCCGAGGGTTCGGGCGTGCTTCGCGATTTCCTCACGCAGGGCGGAGATAACGGCGTCCTCCGTCTCCTGCTCCGGTGGCTCGAACCAGAGCGGGAACGCGCCGGCGTAGACGATCTGGTCCGGCGCCATGGGGCCGATGAGCGCCATCGAGCGGCCCTCCGAACCGCCGGCAAGGCTCAACGTCGCGTCCGAGTCGTCAAACGTGACGACTTTCAGCTGAGGCCCGTCGGCCAGCAGGGCCCGCAGGGCCGGGGCAATGACTTCGATCGACTGGCGCACACGGTCCGACTCCAGTCGAGTGACCGCGCCGAAGACGTTCTCTCGCGACGTGAGATCAATCTGCGCCCGAATTCTGCCGACAACGCGGTCGGTGCGCCGGAGGATGGTCTGCGGCTCATCGCCCGCGACAATCAGTCCGTGATTCTGCAGCAGGACGGCCTCGGGGCAGCCGCGGCCCGTCCGAGATCTGTAATCGGAGAGCGCCTGGGCGACGGCGCGGGCGAGGAGAAATCCGGGGTCCACATAGCTCACCCACAGCACCTCGTCGCCGAACCACTCGCGGGCGAGCCGCTCGCCCTCCTGACAGCAGGCGAGGGCGCCGGCGTGCGTGGAGTGCGTGTGGACGACGAACCGTCCCGGCAGGATGTGGTGCAGGATGGCTTCCACGGAGGGACGCAGTGCCGTGTCCTTCTTTACGCGGGCGGCCAGCATCCCTTGCTTGACGCGCTCCTCCCGCGCGGCCGCGTCCTTGGCCGGCTCCTCCTTCAGGAGGTCCGAAAGGTTCTTGCGGCCCAGCGCGACGAACCCGCTCGCCTCGATGCTCGCGAGCGCGACTCCGCTGGCCTTGACGTGAAGCACGTCCTCGGTCTTCATCGAGGTGTTCCCGCCGCCGGCCACCACGAAGTCGGGATCCCCGCCGTAATAACGGGACAGCTTCACCAGGATATCCATGGGCGAATCCGTTGGCGTGAACGTCGGTCGCATCGGTTCGGCACTCTCCATGGCAGACGTTCCCTTCTCATCGGCTGTTGGATTCGTGAAACCTGTGGATGACGGCGGCGCCGAGGACGCGAAACGCGTCGATGCGCTTCTGCCGCGTGTCCCAGGCCGCGTTGAGGTTGCCGTCTCCGTCCACGAAGCCCGGCCGGTCGTGGACCGCGAGGAACTGATGCGCCGCCAGAACACACGCGCCTTCCCGGAAGATGTCCTGAATCTCTTCGGGGACGGGTCTGCCGCCCGCACAGGCCGGCTCTATCGCCCGGGCATCGAGCGTGTTGTGCTCGGTGCCCGCCGTCACGACCATTCCGCTCTTTCGCATGGCCGTGACATACCGTGCCAGAACGTCGGGCTTGTTGCGAACGGGAATGAACTCGGCGCAATGCACGTTGAGGGCCTTAAGGTCCTCAATCAACTCATCGACGTCCCGCTCGTATTCGCAGGCCGGTTCCGCACCGTCGGCCAGAACAGGATAGCAGGGAATGCCGCCCAATGCCAGGGTCAACCGCCGGGCCTGCTCCAAGGTGACGAACCTCTCCTCCACGTAGCCCGGCTTGCCGGCTTTCATGAGATGCTTGCGGATTTCGCTCTGGACGGCGACGGCGCCGTCGGGCGCGGCGTGACTCGCGCTCCCGAAGATCTTGCCGAGACGTTCCGCCCGCTCGTCTTCCTTGACGTGCTCGAAGAAGGATTCCTGGAACGCCTGGGCCACGTGACGCTCCTGCAAGAACACCCACGAGCGCGGACAGCCATGGCGGCGCATGACCCTATCGATGACGACGTCCTCGTCCAGGCAGGTCTCTACTCCGTGAGAGACGAAAATGCGCGCCAGGCGCTTCACCATCTCGGCCATGCGGCGCGAATCCTCCCGGCGGATGATGGCGATGAGGTCGCGGGCCTCTCCCGTCATTTCCTCAAAGCGCGTGATGGCCTTCCCGCAGAGGTACATCTTCCCAGGATTGCCCGGGTCGTTCACGCGGACGCCGCGGCGCGACAACTCCTCAATCAGACAGACGATCTCCAGCCCGAAGAGGGGGAAGATGTTTCGCTCTCTCGACCGGGCAGCGAAGTCCGAATAAACGCCGAAATGGTAGTAGTTGCTTGCGCCCAGAACCCCAAGTCCTTCCCGGGAGGCCGACTCCACGGCCTCGGCAACGCTCTCGAATGCCGAGAAATTCGGAGGCAGGTGGATGTGAGTATTCACCTTTGGCCGGGACTGCGGGAGCCAGCCCTTTGCGGCCGAGGCGCTCATTTCCTCCGGTTTGCCCAGACTGAGCAGCGCCTCCACGGCGGATTCTCGCATGATTCACCCCTCGCAGTCTGAAATCGGCACGGCTCAGGTGTTTTTGCCCTTTGACAGATTGTTTACATAATAAGGGGCATAATAGCAACCAAACGCGCAGCTTTCAAGCATGAAAAGTGATTTTTTTGTTGAAAATCCCGTCAGAGGTGGTTTACAATGATGTCTGTGGGCGTAATACGCCGGATGGCCAATTGGGAGGCAGCAAGACCATGGACCCTGATGCCCAACAGCGGCGCGATCTCATTATGGTCCGAGTTTGCGAGCGGGGCCATGTGACTGTGAGGGACTTGGCCCGAGACACGGGGCTTTCGGAATCGACCATTCGCAGGGACCTGCGGATACTGGCCGATAGGCGGGAGCTGGAGCTGGTGCATGGCGGGGCGGTCGTGGGTCGTGCCAACGACCTGTCGTTTCACTACAAGAGCACGCGCAACGTCGAAGCCAAGCGAATCATCGGGCGACTGGCCGCCGAGTTGGTATCCGACGGAGACCAGATCCTGCTGGATTCGGGAACCACCTGCTTCCAGATGACCCCGTCCCTGCGGACCAAGCGGGGGCTGCTGGTGATCGTGAATTCCACGCGGCTGGCGACGGAGCTCAACACGTCGGGGCTCAGCGTGATATTGCTGGGGGGACAGTATCGCACCGCGCGGATGGACACCATCGGGCCGTTAGCGATGGCGACGCTCGACCAGCTCCGCGGCTACCTGGCGTTCATCGGGGCGGACGGCCTGTCGAGGGAGTTCGGCTTGACGGCCGGGGACATCGACAGCGCGCACCTTTACCGCCTGGCCATCGGCAACGCCCGTCAGACGACGCTGCTGGCCGACCACACGAAATTCGAGTCGCCTTCGCTTTTCAAGATTGTTGGGTTCGAGGCCATTTCGAGGGTCGTCACCGACGTTCAGCCCTCCGTCGAGTGGATGGAGTTCTTCCAGGCGAAGGGAATCCAGGTCGTCTATCCCCGGGAATGAAGCGGCGGGGGGAATGCCGCCGCGCGATGATAACCGTAAGCCAGCCAACATAGGAGTCCATCGATGCCCAAGAGTCAGATGATCCTTCCGGAGGACGTTCGCCGGAAAGGAACCATCGAGTTTACGCCGATCCCGATGAATCAGTACGACAGGACCGTCCGGCAGGAGCTCGCGCACTTCAGTTGCGAGGACCTGAAGCGCATCTGGCGCGACATGGCCGTCATCCGCGCCTTCGAGACGATGCTGAACGAGGTCAAGCTGCGCGGGACGTTCCGGGACCTGCGCTACGAGCACCGCGGACCGGCACATCTCTCCATCGGCCAGGAGTCCGCCGCGGTCGGCATGGCTTACCTTCTCGGTACGGAGGACCACATCTACGGCAGCCACCGGAGTCACGGCGAGATCCTGGCCAAGGGACTGTCGGCTATCCAGAAGCTCGACGACCAGTCCCTGCTGAACATCATGAAGAGCTATTTCGACGGCGCCTGTCTGCGGGTCGTCGAAGCGGATGCCAAAGGTAGCGTCAAGGACCTGGCGATCGACTACCTGCTCTACGGCGCTCTGGGCGAGATATTCGGCAAGCAGGCCGGCTTCAACAAAGGAATGGGCGGCTCCATGCACGCGTTTTTTCCGCCCTTCGGGATATACCCCAACAACGCCATCGTGGGGGGCTCGGGGGACATCTCGGTCGGCGCGGCCCTCTTCAAGAAGGTCAACCACAAACCCGGCATCGTGATCGGCAACATCGGCGACGCGTCGAGCGGCTGCGGACCCGTCTGGGAAGGGCTCTGCTTCTCGACCATGGACCAGATAAGGGAACTGTGGGACCAGGAGCACCGGGGCGGGCTGCCGCTGATCATGAATTTCGTGAACAACTTCTACGGCATGGGCGGACAACCCGTCGGCGAGACCATGGGATTCGGCCATCTCGCCCGGCTGGGGGCGGGACTCAACCCGGAGCAGATGCACGCCGAGCGCGTGGACGGCTTCAACCCCCTCGCCCTCATCGACGCCATCGGCCGCAAGAAGGAATTACTCGTGCAGGGCAAGGGCCCGGTGCTGCTGGACACCGTCACGTACCGTTTTAGCGGACATTCCCCGTCGGACGCCAGCAGCTATCGCGAGAGGGAGGAGGTCGAGGCCTGGCAGAGGCACGACCCGTTGATCAAGTACGCCGAGCAGCTCATCGACGCCGGCGTCTGCAGCCAGGCCGATATCGATGCGATGCGGCTGCAGGTCGACGACCTGATCCTCAAGGCCTACCGGAAGGCTATCGATCCGAACATCTCGCCTCGGGCGGACCTGAAGAAAGTCGGCGGCCTGCTCGAAGAGACCATGTACTCCAACCTGAAGGTGGAGTCCATGGACCCCGCGGGCAGGTGCGACGTGCTGATTCCAAAGGAGAAAAACCCGCGCCTCGATCGGCTGGCCTCGCGCAGTCGCTCGGGTCTCGATGAGAACGGCCAGGTGCTGCCCAAGGGCAAGTGCATCGGCATCCGCGACGCGCTGTTCGAAGCGATTCTCGACAGCTTCTACATGGACCCGACGCTGGTGGCCTACGGCGAGGAGAACCGCGACTGGGGCGGGGCCTTTGGCGTCTACCGCGGACTCACCGAGGCACTGCCTTACCACCGCCTGTTCAACACGCCGATCTCCGAGGGCGCGATTGCCGGCACGGCTGTCGGCTACGCGCTGGAGGGAGGCCGGGTCATCGCGGAGTTGATGTACTGCGACTTTATGGGTCGGGCCGGCGACGAAATCTTCAACCAGCTCGCCAAGTGGCAATCGATGTCCGGCGGGCTGCTGCGGATGCCGGTGGTGCTGCGGGTTTCGGTCGGCTCCAAGTACGGCGCGCAGCACAGCCAGGACTGGAGCGCCATGTGCACCCACGTCCCCGGACTCAAGGTGGTCTTCCCGGCCACGCCTTACGATTCCAAGGGACTGATGTACTCCGCGCTCCTGGGGACCGACCCCGTGGTGTTCTTCGAGAGCCAGCGGACCTACGACCAGCCGGAGCTCTTCCACCCCGGGGGCGTGCCGGTCGGACGCTACGAGGTGCCCATCGGCGAGTGCGACGTCAAGAAAGAGGGCAAGGACCTGACGATCCTGACCGTCGGGGCGACGCTCTATCGCGCGCTGGAGGCGGCGAAGATCCTGGAGAGCCGGTACGACATCTCGTGCGAGATCATCGACGCCCGTTCGCTGGTGCCGTTCAACTTCGAGAAGGTGATCGAATCGGTCCGGAAGACGCACAAGATTGTGCTGGCGTCGGACGCCTGCGAGCGTGGCAGCATCCTGCAGACCTTTGCGGCCAAGATCGCGCAGTTCGCCTTCGACGAGCTGGATGCGGCGCCCGTCGTCGTCGGCGCGCGGAACTGGATCACGCCTCCCGACGAACTCGAGGACGCGTTCTTCCCGTTTCCCTCGGACATCCTGGACGCGATTCACGAGCACCTCGTGCTGCTGCCGGACTACCGCGTGGCACGCCCATGTGACGTCGCCGAACTGATGCGAAGGAGCGCCCGGGGCATCTAGGGCCCCGGGCGCGGAGTCCAACTGCATTTTCACGCCCAGGCGTGGAAGAGGGGGAGCCAATGCACGAAGTCGCGATGCCGAAGCTGTCCAACACGATGGAAGAGGGGCAGATCATCAGTTGGCGTGTCCGGGAGGGGGAGCCGGTCAAGGCCGGCGACGTGATCGCCGAGATCGAGACCGACAAGGCGGTGGTGGAGATGGAATCGCCGCAGGAAGGGGTCCTGGCGCGGATCGTCAGCGGCGAAGGCTCGGTCGTGGCGGTGGGTGCGGTTATCGCCTACATCGGCGCCGAGGGAGAATCCATCAGCGAGAAGCCGCCCGAGGTCGTTGCGCCCAAGATCACACCGGCGCCGGCGCCCGTAACGCCCCAGGTGCCCCAGGCGCCATCGCATCCTCAGCCGGACGAAAAGGGTGCATCCGTGCGAGTCCTCATTTCTCCGGCCGCGCGCAAGCTGGCCGAGGAGAAAGGGATCGACTGGTCGCGGCTCAAAGGCAGCGGCCCCGGGGGTCGCATCGTGACGGGCGACGTGGAACAGGCGGCGCTCAAGGCGCCAGCGGCTACGGCGGTTCGCCCGACGGCAAAGCCCTCAGTCGATGACACGCTCCCGGCGCTGGACGTGACGAGCGACGAGGCCGACGTCGAGGAAACCCCGTTCAGGGCGAAGGCGATGATCCGACGGGTCCTCGCCGCCAAGCAATCTATCCCACACTTCTACATGTCCGCCGGCGTGGACGTCACGGCGCTCATGGGCCGCGCGGACGGGCTGAAGGCAACGCACGGCGCCGGCCTGACGCACCTGGTGATGCTGGCATGCGTGAAGGCGCTCGATCTGCACCCGGAGATCAATCGCAGTTACGACCGGGGCCGGACGATCAGGTGGAAGCACGTAAACATGGGGCTGGCCGTCGACACGAAAGACGGATTAACCGTCGGCGTCATTCCCCGCTCCGAGACCCTTTCGCTGAAGGCGCTCGTCCAGCAGACCCAATCGCTGGTCGTCGCCGCCCGGGGAGGGGAACTCTCGGTCGAACAGCGTCGCCACGCCACGTTCACCATCAGCAACCTGGGCATGTTCGGCGTCGAGGACTTCGCGGCGATTATCAACCCGCCGTCTTCGATAACCCTGGCAGTGTCCGCCGTCCTGGACAAGCCGGTCGTCCGCGACGCGCAGGTTCGGATCGGCAAGGTGATGAACCTGACGATGTCGTGCGACCATCGCGTGGTGGACGGCGCCCCGGCCGCGCGATTCCTGAAGGACCTGAAGGCGCTCCTCGAGAACCCGGACCGGCTGCTCACGGGCCAGTAGCGCTCCAAGCCGGTCATTCCGCGCCGGTGCGGGCGAAGAACTCCTGCAGGTGCGGGAAGCCTGTCCCTACCGAAAACTCCATCGGCGTTATTATGGCTGGACTTACGTCACTTGTCAGCGAGCCAACCCGTGGATGGGATTTCCCCTCTCTATTGGACCGGGGAGGCTCATAACCGCCAGGCCGACGTCGTGAAACGGAAGAAAACTCCAGGCAGGTCGCCTCCGGCAACCCATCATGCCTCGCCACACACCCCGAGGGGCCTGTCCCTACCAAAAACTCCGTCGGCCTTGATGCTGAAGAAATTATGTCTCTTGCCAGAAGCACGCCACGGGTGTAGGGTTCTCCGCCCGACAACATGACGGAGGGTCCAAGATTGGGAAGGCCAAAAACGATCTGGGCACGGGTTAAGGCGTTCTTCAGCGACCGGGCCAATCTATCCCTCGGAAACATCGCTCTCAGGCATCAACTGGCTGTGTTGCAACGGTCCGTGGAGCGTCCCCGGCTCCGCCGGCGCGACTGGCTCTTGTGGTCCTGGCTCTCACGGCTCTGGCCAGAATGGCGGTCGGCCTTGTTGATCGTCCACCCAGAGACGGTGATCAGTTGGCACCGTCGGGGCTTCAGACTATACTGGCGCTGGAAGTCGAGAAGGGGAGGGCGGCCGCAGGTAGATAACGAAGTTCGCGGCCTCATCCGCCGCATGTCCCGTGAGAACTCGACCTGGGGAGCACCGAGAATCCAGTCGGAACTCCTCCTGCTCGGTTACGATATTGCTGACTCCACCGTGGCCAAGTACATGGTCCGTCAGCCCAAGCCGCCCTCCCAGAGGTGGCGGAGTTTCCTCGCCAACCACATGAAACAGACGGCCGCCATCGACTTCTTCACCGTCCCGACCGTTACGTTTCGAGTCCTGTTCTGTTTCATCGTGCTGAGCCACGACCGTCGGCGAATTGTGCATTTCAATGTGACGGAGCATCCGTCGGCGGAGTGGGCCGCCCAGCAGGTTGTCGAGGCGTTTCCGTATGAGAAATCTCCTCGTTTTCTGATCCGAGACAATGACGGCGTCTACGGAGACTATTTCCGGGAGCGCGTCAGGAACATGGGGATCGACCCAGTACCCATCTCACCACGGTCTCCCTGGCAGAATCCATATGCCGAACGGGTCATTGGCTCAATCCGTCGGGAATGCCTCGACCACGTGATCGTCTTCGGGGAAGACCATCTGCATCGAGTCCTGGCTGAGTACTTCGAGTACTATCACCACGCCAGAACACATCTCTCGCTCGACCGGAACTCACCGATTCCGCGATCTGTGTGCCCGGTGGAGCAGGGGAGGGTCGTCGCGAAAGCCTACATGGGTGGTCTGCATCACTGCTACACGAGAGCCGCCTGAGATAATCACTCGAAGCCCGTTGCCGGAAACCCCAAAGACACTACGTACTGCGCCAGATGATTCGTCCTGTCCGGGCTCACCCGACCACCTGCCACTGGCTCCGACCGATCCCGGATTCGCAGCGAAGCCCTGGTGTCATGCCAATTTCCAGCGGTTTTCGACCGGATGGAGTTTTCGGGAGGGACAGAATTTCCGGTCCGCAAGGCCACGTTATGGTTGCGGCCCCGGGCCCGGCGAAGTTACAGCCGACGGACCCTCCGAACTCGTGATCGCCTTGTGAAAGGGTTCCGAGAGCAAAGCAATAACACTCCTGGAAAGCTGAAGTCCCGACAAGCCAAACCATACGACCAATGTCTCCCTTGCTGCGTTCCATTTCCATGGGTCTTCGCTCGTCGCCATTACGTAGGAGAAGAAAGAAATGAATGCCATCGGAACAACGGCTCCAACAAGGATGTATAATTTGGCGCGCTTTATGTACTGCTTCTTCGGGTCGTAACAGCATCTTGCCCAAGATCGATGGCCGAGAAACATAACGGCCGCACCAATCACTGTGCTTATCCCATAAACGTAAAAGTTTCCTTCGGGTTGCACATCCGCAAAAGACCTCCATCCCAAGTGGGTCAACCTGGGACCTCGCCCTATGGTGGATTCATACCTTAGACCGGGCGGTCCTAAGACCAGACATCCGACAATGAACATCCAAAGGCAGCAAAGAAACGTAATTTTGTTCACCCGCCGTTTCATCAACGGTGGTAACAGGTTGGTTGGGATTTTACTCACTTTCCCTTTCCCCCCAATCGAACATTATTGAGCTCCGGCCGGAGGGCAGGGGTCGGACACGATCATTCCGGGGACACCCATAACCGTGGAAGTCAAGTAACTCCCGCCGGGAGTCTCCTGGAGAAAGCCGTTTCTTGCTTTCCCTCTTGATGCGCGCATTGCAGACACCCATTCGCACCGATGCGGCTGTGCAGGAGATGATCCGCGGGTGCTCCACCCAATCACCAATAACGGCCCGGTACAACCTCGTCCCACATCGGCCAGTCCCTAGAGCGGGTCGGAGTCACCCGATCACACGCGCGCTGCGTATT
>Ga0182017_10003759_pt1 | contig 11326 bp, 13 predicted proteins | sample 712E3DmetaG_FD_120492 | JGI IMG/M metagenome (GOLD analysis project Ga0182017, IMG submission 120492) | Permafrost microbial communities from Stordalen Mire, Sweden - 712E3D metaG | ecosystem: Environmental > Terrestrial > Soil > Wetlands > Permafrost | place: Sweden: Stordalen | collected... | reverse complement strand
ATTTGTTTATCATCCATAATAAGCTGCATGTTCCAATCATAAACGACTCCGTATCTCCAGGGGCTCATCTTGTATTAGAAACTGTTGCAACCTTCGGGCTCATCTTGCATTAGACAAGACTGGGGGTTGCCTCTGATATTTCTAAAGCGTATAATTGACTCTAATTTGGAGGTGCCACATGAAAACTTTAGTAGTTTATGATTCAACCTACAGCAACACTGAAAAAATCGCCAAAGCTATCGGCGCGGCGCTCACAGGCGACGTCAAAGTCCTCCGTGCCGCCGAAGCGAACGCCGCGGAATTAAATTCTTATGACCTGATTGTTATCGGATCCCCGACCTACGGCGGACGGCCAATGCCTTCTGTGGCGGATTTCATGAACAAAATTTCTGAATCTGCAATCAACGGTAAAAAAGTTGCGGCCTTCGATACCAGGATTCCCACTAAAATCGTTAAAATATTCGGTTTTGCCGCTGACAGGATCGCCAAAAACCTCAAAGACAAGGGCGCCAATCTTGTTGTTCCCGCCGAAGCTTTCTATGTCGCCGGCAAAGAAGGCCCGCTTAAAGACGGCGAACTGGAACGCGCCGCGGTCTGGGCCAAAACACTGATTAAATAAATCGCTCTGTCAGGAGCTTTTGATAATGACCACTGAGAAACGTAACTTTGATAACGCTGCCGCTACCTGGGACGAGAATCCCGGCCGGGTCAAAACAAACCGGGATATCGGCGATGCCATTTTAAAACAGAACATCCTAACTCCGGATATGGACGTGCTGGATTTCGGCTGCGGCACCGGGATGCTCACCGTCCGGCTGCAGCCTTTTGTCCGTTCCATCACCGGCGTTGACAGTTCACCGGGAATGCTCAATATCCTCAACGACAAAATCACCAAACTGCAATTGTCCAACGTTAAAACCATGCTCGTCGATATAGAAAAAGGTCAAAAACTCACCGGCAATTATCAACTGGTGCTCAGCAGCCTGACCCTGCATCATATTCCGGAAATTAAACCCGTTCTTGCGCAATTCTATCAGGTCATTAGTCCCCGGGGTTATTTGTGTGTCGCCGATTTGGACATGGATGACGGCCGGTTTCACGAAGACAAAACCGGGGTGTTCCACTCCGGCTTTGACCGTGCTGTAATGCGCAAATATTTCTCCGAAGCCGGGTTTGATAATATAAAAGACACCACCGCCGCAACCATAATCAAACCGGTTCTCAATCATGGAACGCGGCAGTTCACAGTGTTCCTGATGACCGGCCAAAAAAAAGCAAAATAGGAATCTAATCTCAGAATCATCAAATCGTGAAAATAAAGAAGAGGGAAGCTAATTAGCTTCCCTCTATTGTTAAGCGTGATTATATTTCAAATTTGTATGATTATTTTTTCTTCTTATTATTCTTGAGCAGCCAGTATTCCAACCCGTCCGCCAGCGCCAGCCAGCTCGCCTCGATGATATCCGTAGAACTGCCAACGGTGCGCCATTCTTCAATACCGTCGGTTGATTCGATCAAAACCCTCACCAGCGATTCCGTGCCGGTGCTTTCGGCCAGGATCCGTACCTTGTAATCAATCAGTTTCACTACTGCCAGCTCGGGATAAAACTCCAGCAGGGCCTGCCGCAAGGCCGCATCCAGCGCGTTGACCGGACCGTTGCCCTCTGCGGCGGTATGCATCAGCTTCCCGTCAACCTTCACTTTAACCATGGCTTCGGACAGCATCTCTCCGGTATCTTTCCGCGTTGCCTGGCGCCGTCTCTTCTCGACAACGACCATAAAATCCACTAATTCAAACAGCGGCTGATAATCCGGCTGTGCGCGGTATACCAGTAAATCAAAGGATGCCTCAGCATTATCGTATTGAAAACCGCGGCTTTCCTGCAGTTTTATCTGTTCCAGTAATATTCTGGCTTCTTTACCCTGTAAAGACACGTTGAGCCCGCGCTCTTTCGCTTTGTAGATGATATTACCCTTGCCGGACAATTCCGAGACCACTACATTCAAATGATTACCAACCTTCGCGGGGTCGATGTGCTGGTAAGAATCCAACCATTTGGCCACGCCGGATACATGATAACCTGCTTTATGGCTGAAAGCGCTCGCGCCGACGTAGGGTAATGACGGTTCCGGCGGCAGATTAGCTGCTTCACTGACAAAGTGAGAGACTTCCGTCAATTTGGCTAATTGCGCGTTGGAAACACAATTGATACCCATTTTCAGCTTCAGATTGGCAATCACGCTGCAGAGATTGGTATTGCCGCAACGTTCGCCGTAGCCGTTGATTGTGCCCTGTACCTGTTCCACACCAGCCCTTACGGCCGCCAGGGTATTCGCGACTGCCACTTCGCTATCGTTATGCGCATGGATCCCCAGCGGCACACCGGTAATTTTCCTGGCAGCTTTGACCGCAGCTGTGACTTCTTCCGGCATCGCCCCGCCGTTGGTATCGCATAACACAATGCAGGCTGCGCCGGCTTCAGCCGCCGTCGTCAGGCACTGCAAACTGTATTCGGGATTATGTTTATAACCGTCAAAAAAATGTTCTGCATCCAGAAATACCGTCATCCCTTTCTTTTTCAGAAACTTAATGGAATCGGCAATCATTTTCAGGTTTTCTTCGAGAGTGGTTTCTAATACCTGGGTTACCTGCAAATCGGATGTTTTCCCGACTAAACAGGCGTATTTAAAACCGGTCTCCATCATGACCAACAGGTTTGAGTCTTCTTCGGCGTAAATATTGGCGCGGCGGGTGCTCCCGAAAACCACAATTTCGGCATTTTTCAGCTTCAACCCTTTGGCTTTCTGGAAAAATTCGGCGTCACGCGGATTGGAACCCGGCCAGCCGCCCTCGATAAAATTGATGCCCATATCGTCCAGACGGGAGGTTATCTCCAGTTTATCGACAACGGAAAATGAGACGCCTTCTTTCTGCGCGCCGTCTCTGAGAGTGGTGTCATAGAGATAGATTTTACTCATGGCTATTTTTTACTCCCGTTTTACGGATAGGGATAATTCTATATTTTGGCGGCCACCAGGTCGCCCATTTCTTTGGTGCCGACTTTTGTCATCCCGGCGGACATGATATCGACGGTGCGGTAGCCTTCGGTCAGCACATTGAAGACCGCATCCTCGATGATTTTGGCTTCTTTTGATAAAGCCAGCGAATAGCGCAGCATCATCGCCGCGGTCATTATTGTCGCTATCGGGTTGGCGATGTTCTGGCCCGCTATTGTCGGGGCGCTGCCGTGAATCGGCTCGTACAAGCCGGAAATACGCTCATTTTCTTTCGGAGTCGCCCCCAGGCTGGCCGAAGGCAGCATCCCCATCGAACCGGCCAGCACCGAGGCTTCGTCGGTAAGGATATCGCCGAACATGTTCTCGGTGACAATCACATCAATTGATTTCGGATCCTGTATCAGCCGCATCGCGCAGGAATCCACCAGCTGGTTTTCCAGTTTTACATCAGGATAATCTTTCGCGACTTCGGAAGCAATCTGCCGCCATAACTTGGACGTTTCCAGTACGTTGGCTTTATCCACCGATGTCAGTTTTTTATTCCGGCTTCTTGCCAGTTCAAAACCGACTTTGATAATCCTGGCAATTTCCTGCTCGGAATATACCATCGAGTCCACGGCGCGTCGGCCGCGGGTCGTAGTGTATCGTCTCTTGGGGCGCCCGAAATATAAACCACCGGTCAATTCACGCACTACAATCAGGTCTACACCGCGGACAACATCCGGTTTCAGGTTAGTACCGTCTACCAGCATCGGCAGCACCTTTACGGGGCGCAGGTTGGCGTACAGGCCCATTCCTTTCCGTAATGCCAGCAGTCCGTCCTCCGGGTGCACTTTGGCTGACGGGTTGTCCCATTTCGGTCCCCCGACCGCACCCAGCAGCACTGCGTCGGCTTTATTGCATTCGGCCAGCGTTTCTTTGGTTAAAGCTTCGCCGGTGGCATCAATCGCCGAACCGCCCAGCAGTTCATAACGGAAATCGAAGGTATGTCCATATTTTTTGCCGATTGCTTTTAATACCTTAACGCCTTCGGCGATAACTTCCGGCCCGATGCCGTCACCGGCGGTAACTACTATTCTAAATTTTGCCACGTATCAAACTCCTGTTTCCGTATTGTACCCCTGAGAAAAACAAAGCTTCTCCATGCCTGTTGAATATAGCCGGAGATACATCCCTATTTAACAGCGGCTAATCTCTTTTTCGTGTATTCGATCAACCCGCCGGTTTTCACCAGCTGGCTCATAAATTCGGGATACGGTTTGGCGGTAAACTGTTTGCCCGTCGTGATGTTTTTGATAATTCCTTTTTCCAGGTCGACTTCGACTGTGTCCCCGTTTTTAATGCCGTCTACGGCTGCTTCGCTTTCCAGCAGCGGCAACCCGATATTGATCGCGTTACGGAAAAAGATACGGGCAAAACTCTTGGCAATCACGCAGGAAACACCGGATGTCTTGATTGCCAGCGGGGCATGTTCGCGAGATGACCCGCAGCCGAAATTGGTGTCCGCCACAATTATATCACCCGGCTTGACGTTTTTCACGAAATCCAGGTCAATATCTTCCATGCAGTGAGCAGCCAGTAATTCCGGTTCCGAAATGTTCAGGTATCTCGCCGGAATGATCGCGTCCGTATCCACATTGGTACCGTATTTATGTACTTTACCCTTTAACATTTTTAAACTCCTTTTTATACTTCCACAAGTTCGGTGTATGAAGTTGGTTCCGGGAGGGATTCTCCGTCTTCTCTCATTCCCTGAAGATGAAGCTCAACCGCTGCCCGGATATTTTTTTCTACTGCTGACCGCGTCTTTCCCGTAGCAATGCATCCCGGCAAATCGGGTAAATAGGCGGAGAAGTTATTCGCTGTTTTTTCAAAAACGATGAGATATTTTTTCATCTTAATGCTCCTTCAGGCCGGCCTGTTTTAAAATGCTGTTCAACGTGCCGGGGGCGATGTCGTGGTTCCGGTTGCCGGCAATGGTTACTCTGCCCGGTTTAGTCTGATGTTTGTACTGACGGTGACTGCCGCGAATGGTGACTATATACCATCCATTAGCTTCAACCAGCTTGATTATATCACGTACTTTCATCGACTCCGTCCCGGCATGTTTTACGCTCTTTCCACTTTGATCGTCATTATAAAATCATTTCCAGTTCCAGTTCATCCATTAGCGGGATGCCGTTTTCCCCGATGAGCGGCACCGCCGGCTTTATTTGGCGGACATATTCCATCGAACCGGGATAAACCTTAACCAGTTTAAAGCCCCGCTTTTGCCAGAACACGATGCCGTTCAGGTTGTCGTTAGTCGTAACCAGACAAATTTTTTTAATCTTTTGTTTTTTCGCCAGTTCAATCACTGCTTTGACCAGTGCCGACCCGATACCACCTTTCTCTTTTAGGCTCACTATTCCCGTTATTTCCAATTCCGTACCTGAAATAGTGTAGGTAACAAAACCGGTATTCTGTCCGCCGGTTTCCGCCACGAATCCGCCGGTAAAGTCATCCACTTTCTGCACTTTGCCCCGGCTGACACAGATATCCCCGCTCCAGGTTTGGGCATATAGCTCTTTTATCCACTCGAAATCCGTTTTCGCAGCGGTTTTAATCGTGTATTTTTCCGGGTTCACGGCTGTTTCTTATTTCCTGTTTCGTTATTTATTAATTTGTTTAGTATTTCGACATTAGTATTTAGGATTTTCTTGATTATTGATTATTGAATCTTGAATATTTATTTTGTTACTTCTTCCGGGCTCGAAATCCTGCCGGTAATGGCGCTGGCCGCGGCCACTGCCGGGTTCGCCAGGTACACTTCCGCCTTGGTGCTGCCCATTCTGCCCACAAAATTGCGGTTGGTGGTTGAAATTGCCTTTTCTCCCGCCGCCAGGATGCCCATATAGCCGCCTAAACACGGCCCGCAAGTCGGCGTGCTGACTACCGCTCCGGCGTTAATAAATATTTCCAGCAGCCCTTCGTGCATCGCGTCCAGATAAATCTGCTGTGTGCCCGGAATTACAATCGTGCGTACTCTGGGATGCACTTTTTTGCCCTTCAAAATCTCCGCCGCGATCCGCAGGTCGCTGATCCTGCCGTTAGTGCAGCTGCCGATGACAGACTGGTCGATTTCAACTTTGCCTACCTGGCTGACCGGTTTGGTATTCGAAGGCAGGTGCGGCATCGAGACCTGAGGCTCCATCTTCGTTACATCCCATTCAATCACTTTAGCGAATTCGGCGTCTGCATCCTGCTCGTAAACCTTGTAAGGCCGGTTGGCACGCGGTTTGATATAGTCCAGTGTTTTCTGGTCGACATGGAAAAGGCCCGCTTTACCGCCGGCTTCAATCGCCATGTTTGCCATGGTGAAACGGCCGTCCATCGACATGTTATCGATTGCTTCGCCGGTGAATTCCATCGCGGCGTATAATGCACCGTCAACCCCGATCTGTCCAATGGTGAACAGGATTAAATCTTTGCCGCTGACCCATTTCCCTAACTTGCCTTTATAAACAAACTTGATTGTAGTCGGTACTTTCATCCAGATGTCGCCCGTAGCCATCGCGGTGGCGATATCGGTAGAACCCATGCCTGTCGCGAAAGCCCCCACCGCCCCGTAGGTGCAGGTGTGGGAGTCCGCCCCGATGACCACATCGCCGGGTAACACGATGCCTTTTTCCGGCAGCAGACAGTGCTCGATGCCCATCTGCCCGACATCGTAGAACATGATTCCCTGTTCCAGCGCGAATTCCCGCATGAACTTACTCTGTTCGGCAGAGGTGATATCCTTATTCGGTACAAAATGGTCGGCCACCATCACTATTTTCTTCGGGTCGAACACCTTTTTTACCCCGATTTTGCGGAATTCTTTGATCGCAATCGGTGCCGTGATATCGTTGCTGAGAATAACGTCAGCTTTGCAATTAATAAACTCACCCGGCACAACTTTCTTTTTGCCGCAGTGCGCGGCCAGTATTTTTTCAGCTAAATTCATTTTCAGTTCCTTTTTTTGTTTATCGTAAAACTATTTCGTTTTTTTCTGTGGGAGCATCAGGATTAGAAAGGAGATTGCCGTCACCACCGGAGCCAGTATATAGAGACCCGCGGCCGCGGCTAACCCGACACCGGCAGCCACCCAGATGGTTGCCGCGGTGGTTAACCCTTCAACTCCGCCGTGCCGATGCAGTATTGCGCCCGCGCCCAGGAAACCGACACCGGTTACGACACCCGCCGCAATTACATCCGCGTTGTTCCCTAAAAAGCCGTTCAGGGAAATCACGCCGAACATTCCCGCTCCGAGCCCGATGAGGGCAAGCGTTCTTAACCCTGCCGGTTTGCCGTACGTTTCCCGTTGGAAACCGATGATTCCGCCCAGTACCGCGGCTAAAAGAAGACGTGCTGCCAATTCCCATTGCGACGGCATTTTATGCTCCTTTTACTATTTTTCTGTTTTTTTGGCGGCAATCAGACGGTTCAGCGCGTTCACATAGGCTTTCGCGCTGGCCACAATGATATCCGTGTCCGCGCCGCGGCCGGTATAGGTGGTTCCTTTGCTTTCTACCCGGATCAGCACTTCCCCGATGGCATCGATGCCTTCAGTTACCGACTTCACCGTGAATTCGGTCAGTTTCACATCCTGGATTTTGATGATTTTATCGATAACTTCACACACCGCATCCACAGGGCCGGTGCCGATTGCAGCCTCGGACTTGACCTCGCCGTCAGGCGCGATCAATCTCACTGCCGCCGTCGGGATACCCCGGTCGCCGCAGGTTACCTGTATCCTGTCCAGATGATATGTATCGGCCACAATCCGTTTATCTTCTGCCAGGATGGATTCGATATCTTTATCCGTGACTTCTTTCTTTTTATCCGCCAGCGCGATAATCGCCGTAAAGGCCCGCTGAAACGCGGTTTCATCCAGCACGTAACCCAGCTCCGCCAGTCTTTCTTTGAAAGCATGGCGCCCGGACAGTTTACCCATGATCAAACTGTTCGACGGTAACCCGATAACATGAGGGTCCATGATTTCGTAAGTCCGCGCCATCTTCAGTACGCCGTCCTGATGAATCCCCGATTCATGCCGGAAAGCATTCGCCCCGACAATCGCTTTATTCGGCTGTACGATGAACCCGGTCATTTCGCTGACCAGTCGGCTGGTTTTATAAATCTGGGTGGTATCGACACCGGTATTCAAATTAAAGAAATCGCTGCGTGTTTTAATCGCCATCACGATTTCTTCGAGTGCGGCATTACCGGCTCTTTCCCCGATGCCGTTGATCGTGCATTCTACTTGCCTCGCGCCGTTTCTTACCGCCGCCAGGCTGTTCGCCGTGGCCATCCCCAGGTCGTTATGGCAATGTACGCTTATTACTGCTTTGTTAATATTAGGCACGTTTTTAAAGATACCCGCAATTAACGCGCCGAATTCCTCGGGGATGGAATACCCGACGGTATCCGGCACATTGATGGTCGTCGCGCCGCATTTGATCACTTCTTCGATTATCTTATACAGATATGCCGGGTCGGTACGGCTGGCATCCATCGGCGAAAACTCGATATCATCCACCATTTTCTTTGCCCGCGTCACCATGCTACAGGCCAGCTCGATAACTTCCTGCTGGCTCTTTTTCAATTGGTGTACCAGATGGATTTCCGAAGACGATAAAAAGATATGAATTCGCGGGTGTGCCGCGTTTTTAACCGCTTCGGCCGCTCTGTCAACCGCGTTTGGGCTGGCATGTGAAAGCCCGCAGATCACCGGCTTGCGTACTTCTTTGGCGATGGCGCTGACGGCTTCAAAATCGCCGGGCGAAGCCATCGGGAAACCGGCTTCGATCACATCCACACCCAGATTTTCCAGCTGCCTGGCAATTTCCAGCTTTTCCTGAATGTTCAAAGTCCCGCCGGCCGCCTGTTCGCCGTCTCTCAAGGTCGTATCGAAAATAATAACTTTATCCATATTCAATTCCTTTTGATTGTATAATTTTTAGACCGATTCTCCGGGTTTACTTGGATTTCTCTTCGGATGCTTCGGCCGATTTCGAACCCTTATGTCCGCTTTCGTTGATGATGCCGCGGGTCATCGCGATGCGTCCCGTCCGGCATACTTCTTTGACTCCAAATGAAGTCAGAAGTTTTAGCAACGAGTTGAGTTTGTCCTCGTCGCCGGTCACCTCCACCATTAAGGAATCGGAAGAAACATCTACGATATTGGCGCGGAAAATATCCACAATCTGGATGACTTCACTGCGGTTGGCGGAAGTTGTCTTTACTTTTAACAGCGCCAGTTCCCGAACCACGATGTTGTCGCCCGTAATGTCGGTTACCCTGGTGGTTTCAATCAACTTATCCAGCTGTTTTCTCACCTGTTCCACCGAAGTATTTGTCCCGTCCACAACAATGGTCATGCGGGAAATATTCGGCGTTTCGCTTTGCCCGACGGTGATGCTGTCGATATTAAAGCCGCGCCGGCGAAAGAGGCTGGCTACTCTGTTCAGGACACCCGGTTTATCCTCCACCAGAGCGACTAATGTGTGTTTTGTCGTTGCCATAAAGCTTCCTCCTTCTTTTTATCCGGTATCTCCAGGAACTCTTCAAGTGATGCTCCCGGCGGCACGAACGGATAGACATTTTCCTCCGCGTCAATGCCGAAATCAATCAGGAACGGCCCTTTGTATGCCATGGCCTTATCGATAGCCGGAATTACCTCTTCCTTACGGCGTACTTTCGCTCCGGGGATACCATAAGAATCTGCTAATTTTACAAAATCAGGCCCGTATAGCGGCGTTTCGACGAACCGTTTTCCATACAATAAATCTTGCCACTGTCTCGGCAGGCCCAGAAAACCGTTATTAATAATGGCTATTTTTACGGCTAATTTTTCCTGTACTATCGTCGCCAGTTCGTGCAGCGTCATCTGGAAACTACCGTCGCCGTCAACACACCATACCGTCGCTTCGGGTTTTCCCATTTTTACGCCGACCGAAGCCGGCAGGCCGAAACCCATCGTCCCCAAACCTCCTGAAGAGATATAACTATTCGGCGTATTATATTGATAATATTGCGCCGCCCACATCTGGTGCTGGCCGACCCCTGTGACAATAATGGCTTCGCCTTTTGTCGCCACATGCAGCTGGTGGATTACATATTCCGGTAAAACTGCCGAACCTTCCCGATTCGTCGTCAACGGATGCTCCCGCCGCCAAGTATCGAGCTGGTGCAGCCATTGTCCGTGCTGTGCCGCGTCCACTGCCTTGTTCAGCGGCCCCAATACTGCTTTTACATCACCCACAATCGGCACATCGACACTGACGTTTTTCCCGATTTCCGCCGGGTCGATATCGATATGGATAATTTTCGCGTTCGGCGCGAAAGTATTTACTTCGGAAGTTGCCCGGTCGTCAAATCTCATGCCGATGGCGATTATTACGTCAGCGTTATTTACGGCCAGGTTGGCGGCTGCCATACCGTGCATCCCCAACCAGCGGTAACTTAAAACATGCGATTCCGGGAAAGAGCCCAGACCCAGTAAAGTCGTTACCACCGGTATCTGTGCTTTTTCTGCCAGTTCCTTCAGTTCCGTAAATGCCTGCGAGATAATTACTCCCCTCCCGGCAATAATGAGCGGTTTTTGCGCTGCGTTGATCATCGCCGCGGCCTTCTGTATCTGCGCCGGGTGCCCTTTCATTGTAAATTTGTAACTGGTGACATCCACTTTCCCCGGGGCATGGTACTCGACCTCTTCGGTGAATACATCCTTGGGGATATCGATGAGCACCGGGCCGGGCCGCCCCGTCCGCGCGATATAAAAAGCTTCTTTAACTGTCTTTGCCAGTGAAGATGTGTCGCGCACCAGATAATTATGCTTGGTGATCGGTAAGGTAATACCGGTAATATCGACTTCCTGGAACGCGTCCTTGCCGATAAAGCGCCGGGAGACCTGTCCGGTAATCGCCACCATCGGTGTTGAGTCCAGATAGGCATTGGCGATGCCGGTCACCAGGTTGGTCGCGCCCGGGCCGGAAGTCGCAAAACAAACTCCAACTTTGCCTGAGGCGCGGGCATAACCTTCCGCGGCATGTGCCGCGCACTGCTCGTGCCGCACCAGGACATGGTGAATTTGCGGGAATTGCGGTAAAGTGTCATACAATGGTAAGACAGCGCCGCCCAGGATACCAAAAACGGTATCCACATTCTCTTTCACCAATCCGTCCAGTAATATTTGTGCACCCGTCATCTTCATCGGCGTTGTCCCCTTTTATTTTTCAAAAATTGCGCCTTTGCTGGCTGAACCCACTTTTTCGGTATACCGGCT
>Ga0182017_10003758_pt1 | contig 11329 bp, 12 predicted proteins | sample 712E3DmetaG_FD_120492 | JGI IMG/M metagenome (GOLD analysis project Ga0182017, IMG submission 120492) | Permafrost microbial communities from Stordalen Mire, Sweden - 712E3D metaG | ecosystem: Environmental > Terrestrial > Soil > Wetlands > Permafrost | place: Sweden: Stordalen | collected... | reverse complement strand
TAACCGATCCCCGCATCTCGCATTCGGAACATTCCCGGATATGCCAGACCATGCGGACTGCAATGATGAGGATAAAGAGCGCAAAGAACAGCCGGAGCACGTGGCCCGGGACATAGGATGCCGCAATCCCCCCGGTGAACCCGCCGAAGATCGCGGCAACTCCCATCGACAGGGCTGTGTGCCATTCCACTGCCCCGTGCTTGTTGTGGGCCAGCGCACCGCTGATCATGGTCGGGAGGATCACGGCGAGCGACGTACCGAACGCAATGCGGGTTGCAAGCGTGGAATCAATCCCGCCAAGGGTATACAGCCAGAACTGGACCGGCGTCATCAGGGACCCCCCTCCGACACCAAATGCCCCGGATTCTATACCGGCCACAATACCCGTGAAAAACAGGATTACTGACTGAAGGATTGGATCCATGTCGCTCTCCAAAAAAAATCTGCTGCAGAGTTATTATATCCCGGATCTCAATAGTCTAACGGGGATACCATCATGGAAAAACCAGCACTCCTGATCATCGATATGCAGAATGATTTTGTGCTCGACAAAAAACCGCTGAAAGTCGAGGGGGCACGGGCAGTGATCCCGAATATTCAGGCCGTGCTCTCCGAGTTCAGGAAACGGTCCCTGCCGGTCTTCCATATCCTGCGGGTGCACCGGCCTGACGGTTCGGATGTAGAGATCACCCGGCAGGAACTCTTCGCCAGATCCCCCTTCGCAGTCGAGGGGACAAAAGGGGCCGCGGTCATCGACGAACTCTCATCCTTGAAGGGAGAGTATGTGCTCACCAAGACCCGGATGAGCGCTTTTATCGGGACCGAACTTGACCTGATGCTCCGGACGCTCGGGGTTTCGACCCTTTTCGTGTGCGGCATCCAGACCCCGAACTGCATCCGGACCACGGTCTTCGATGGCATTGCATACAATTACCCGGTCGTGCTCATTGATGATGCAACCGGGGCATCCTCCGAAGAGGTGCACCGGGCCAATGTCAGGGACATGCAGAATATCGGGGTGCGGATAGTAAAAACAGCAGAAATACCTGACATCCTTGGCTGAATGCAGGACCTGAGTAAAAAAATTACTGCTTCCGGCAATGGTCCCGGCAGCAACCAGGACCCGGTTTTACGAGACCCCTACTCGCAGTACGGGTCGCTTGCCCATTCCTCGATAATCTTTTTGGGTGGCCTGCCACCGCGGTAACGGCGCCTGCCCTGCGGGGATGAGCGGTCCTGTTCGGTCTCTTCCTCGTCGTCAATGTCCTCGTCTTTTCCTGGTGTTTCCGAAGGTTTTTCCGGCGTTACCGGCATTGGGGACTGCTGCTGGTCGCGCCGGCGCTGGTCCTGCCGGCCATCGTGATGACGGGAGTGGCCACGCCTATCGTTCCTCCGCTGCCCGGAACTGTTCTGGCTTTGCGGGGTCCTGGGCTGCTGCCCTGTCTGCGGCGGCGGTGCCTGTGAGGGCTTCTCCCCGGTATTCTCTGGCTGCGGATTTTCTTCTGCCATAACTGTCAGACTGATTAATCGGGGCAGAAACCATAAAAAACATTCCGTCCTTTCATAAGATGTTTTTAAAAACGAGAATAAAGCCCGGTCTCTCCTTCACCGGTTCCGGGAACCGGGAGGACTGGCAGATCCCGATCGCCCCCGTAATGAACACCTATATACATCAACGTCCAATTTTGTAACAACTCCAACACCCGGCCATGTCCAATGTTACCACCCTCCTCGATTCAAAAAGCGTTCCTGAAGCCAAGGCCGCGCTCATCTGTCCCTCGCGGAACGAGACCTATTCGTACAAACGGCTCCGGGACGAGATGAACCGGGTAGGTCTCGGTCTTCTGTCACTTGGCGTGAAGAAAGGCGACCGGGTGTGTATCTACCTCGACAGCTCCCCCGAGTACCTGATCAGCTATTTTGCCATCTGGCGGATTGGTGCCGTGGCAGTGCCCACCAATATCGTGTACCGCGGCAAGGAACTGCTTCATGTCATCAACGATGCCGGTGCCGGTACGGTCATCACGGACCTTCAGGGCGCCGGTATCATCGGCACCATCCGGAAGGATGCCCTCACCGTCTCCCGTATCATCTGCACGAGCGGATCCGGTGAAGGATCCGCAGCATGGGACTCGTTCCCTCCTGTCCCGGAGAACACACGGGCAGCGAACTGCTCGACCGAAGATCTCTGCCATATCCAGTATACGGCCGGCACGACCGGCCGGCCCAAAGGCGCCATGCTCACCCACGGCAACTGGATGACTGCCCTCGACACCGAGCGGGATGCCCTCCGGTTACGACCAACGGATGTTTACCTTGGTATCTATCCCATGGGCCATGTCGGGCTGTCGTGGGGAATTGCCACCATCCGGGCCGGGGGTACCTATGTGATGATGGAACGGTTCGAGCTCGACCGGTATCTCGCACTTGCCCGTCAGTACAAGGTTACGGTTCTTGCCGGGATGCCGCCGGTCATTCACTCGCTCGTTCATTCCCCGCCTGGCACGGAAGAACAGCTTAAGAGTGCCCGGGTGATCATCTCCGGGGGCGGCCAGCTCCTGCCGGTGGTCTGGGAAGCCTTCGATAAGCGCTACCATATCCCGGTCGCGAACTCATACGGGCTCTCGGAGACGATCGTAATTGGCTCCGGTACCACCACCCTCCCTGAGTATCCCCACCTGACAAAGGATTACCAGAGTGTCGGGGTGGCGGTCGGCTACACCGAGATCCGGATCGTTGATACCGGCGATCCGGAACGGGAGCTCCCGTACGGTGCGTGCGGGGAAGTCGCCCTCCGCGGGCCGGCAGTGGCAAAAGGGTACTGGAACCTGCCGGAGGCCACCCGCGAGGTCTTCAGACCGGACGGCTGGTTCCTTACCGGCGACATCGGGTACCTCGACCCTGATGGAATCCTCTGCATCACGGACCGGAAAAAGGACATGATCATCATGTCGGGCTGGAAGATCTACCCGACCGAAGTCGAGAACGTGATCATCCGGCACCCGGCAGTCGCGGACGTTGCCGTTTTCGGTGTGCCCGATGAACGCAGGGGTGAAGTCCCGGTTGCGGCAATCGTATTCCGGCCCGGCATGGCGTTGAGCGAGGAAGAGCTCGGGGCTTACTGCCGCGACAACCTGGCAGGCTACAAGATCCCGCGGAAGCTCATGGTCGCCGATTCACTGCCCCGGGTCCACGGGTGGAAGCTCCTCCGCCGCGAACTGAGGGAAAAATTCGGCGAATCACGCTCCTAATCCAATTTCGCAGGATATTCTGCGACAAAATCCCCCAAAACCTTTTTAACCAGATATTAAATAATACTCTCCGGTATTTCCCCGATGGACACGAAAAGCGGTATCCAGGACATCCCTGTCAGCGGGAGGGTCAAAAAGCGGACGACCGGTATCGTAGGTCTCAACCTGCTCCTTGACGGCGGGTTTCCTGAGGGCACCCTCATCATGATTTACGGGACACCGGTTGCCGGTGTCGACCTTGCAGCCTACCAATTCTGGAAAGCGGAAGGGGGAGAAGAGGGCACATACCTGATGAATGACGGCGATATCGAGATTGGCATGATTGATGCTGCCGAGATGCACCCGGACCTCTATTTGACCCAGATGGCCGGCAGGAGGATCGTGGTCGATTCGCTCTCTACCCTCATCGTGAAATACGGTATCGAGGTAGCCCTCAAGTTCCTTCGCCACGCCCGCGAGGAGATGAGAAAACGCAACGCAAACCTGATATTCGTCGTGTATACCGGCATTCACCTGCCGATCGATATGACGAGGATCATGCGGGCGGCTGATGTTGTCATCGAATTCAAGACCGAGATCCACCAGGCCGAGATCGAGCGGACTCTGGCAGTTCAGAAGATCAAGGACGCGGCTGCACCGCAGCGCCTACTCCCGTTCATCATCACTGACCGGGGCATCGAGGCCTCGACCACATCAAGAGTTGTCTGATCCCCTCGCGCCCGGAGCGAAGCCTTTTGGGATCCCGGGAACTGTTTTTCTTTCACAGCTGTCGCGGTTGCAGCTGGTTCATCTTGAAACTGTGCAAATCCTAACTTTTTTAAAATCCCTTATTTGATACCGATTAAAAGAAATTCAAAAAGAAATTTTAGGAATAAGCCAGGCCGATATTGAGCAGACACTGGCAGTCCAGAAGATCAGGGGGGTTGCAACACCCCGGCGCCTGCTCCCGTTCATCATTACGGATAGCGGTATCGAAGCGTCAACGACCTCACGGGTGGTGTGAGTACCCTTGTAGGCACCGGGTCTGGATGCGGGAATTGTAGATGGGCAACCCGGCAAAGTTCAGACTTGCCGATATCCCCGGCAGATGATCTTTTTCTATTTCCATTACTCCGGACGGCTGTACGGTAACCAGGCTACGGAGAAGTTGCCCCCGTTTTATCAAACTGCAGATGAAGCAGGGGGGGCAGGGGAGGAAATGAGTACGTGGTGATCGAATCGATATGGGAAATCCCGTACGAGTAGCTCTCGACGATAATGCTGTGATCCCAGTTCCATGTTCTCTCTGAACTCGTGCTCCGGTCAGGATAGAGAGGATACAGGAAAACTCCGATTGCCTGAATGATAACCGATGAGACGACCAGCAGGATGATGAACGTCCGGACTGCCCGCGTCCTGAAGGTTTCCGGTTCTGCCATAAAAAATTCAGTGACGGCAATCCCGATGAAAATCGCAAGGACGGGGATAAAACCGGTCAGGAACCGCTGACCGTAGGAGAACGCCACTGAGGATTCCCAAAACCCAAAAAAACTGTATACCAGAATTTCCAGAACGATTGCAGGGCCAAACACAAAAAGGACCTGCCGGATCCGCAGATTGGAAATCATATTCAGCTTCAGGTACCCGAAAACGGACAGGATGAGGACCGGGGAAAAGACGAGCAGTCCCACATTGGGGGCGATCAATAAACCTGCAAAATTCCCGATGCTGTCAAGACCGAATGTGAATACCCCAAGGTTTTGCTCGTAACCCCCAAACACGTTACCGAAGATCGACAGGTTGTACACAAGGAACGGAAGGCCGCTCACCGCAGCGGATAATGCATAAACCGGCAGGTTTTTTCTTTCATACCAGACAACGTACCCGATAATGGGGAGGAGGAGGACTGCATCGGGCGGGCGGTTGAAGAGGAACAGGCCGGTGAGGAGCCCCAGAAAAATGATATTATTCCGCGATTGTTCCCGCTCGTTTTTAATCACCAGGTAGATCATAAGGATGAGCAGCAATTCAACGGTACCATGCTGCCAGAGCGCCTGGCTGCTCACCGACCATGTGCTGGTGGCAACTGCATAGACAAGCGTGGTGAAAAGAGCAATTTTCCGGGAGAATAATTCCTTTCCGGCAAGGTAAACGAAAACACACGACAAGGCTGCGATAATGGTGGCTGATGTTTTTGCCAGGACCATGATGCTTGTTGTATCAAACGGTATTGAAAAAACAGTATAGAGCATAGAGGAAACGAAATACACCGGCGTGATCAGGACGGGTGTGACGATCGGGAAAAGTGAGACGTAATGACCGTTCACCAGCGGGAATGCATATGCTACATTGGGGCCAAGCCCGGCCCCGACAAAGGCATCAAAATACACCGTCTGGTGGAGGATCAGGGCAAGCGGCAGAAATGCCGCAGGGTTGGTATCCCCGCTCATCGTCATCCGTGAAACAGTATTGTAAATGACAGAGATCAGGATAAAAAGGATCAGATAATCAAATCTCATTGCAAAATTTCGCAGGCGGTCCAGAAGCTCCGGGGCACTGTTCGTCACCGGGACACTTTTTGTCACCGGTGTGCTTTTCTGCTTGGCTCTCTTTTTATCTTTCATCAACGATTTCCGTATACCGGATGGCCCGGCATTCAATACTATAAACTAAAGAGGCACTAAAAGATATAAAAAAGATAACTCGTTTCCTTTCTGTGCACCATCAGCGGTAACAGGTTCCTTCTTCCTGCACCCCGGTACGGTAAACGTCCCGGGATCGCCCGCGTGCAGTCATGGCCGGGCAGTACTGGTCGTTTATCGTAAGGCATCCGGCCGGGCATCGGAGGGAAGCACACGGCACAGACCCCACAGCACATCCGGTCAATCCGCTCCGTTTTCTCCTTCAGATTTGCCTTACGACCTGCATGGGGTAACCGGCAATCGTGCCAATAAATACAGGCCTGTCAAGATCCTTTCCGTAATAATTACCGGTTCCGGAAGATCTGTGAGAGGGACTGCAGGTTCCGGTTCAGATACGCCATATCCTCATATGACAGGTCTTTATCAGTTCCGGTGAGATCGGGCTGGATACCCAGCAGGGTAACACCCGTACCAATCTCCTGTTCAATATAATCCATAACAACAGAAAGCGGGAGAACATGTGTTGAGATCAGGCTGGTCTGGATCTGTTCCGGTTCGATTACTGCAATGGTACCAGGTCTGGCGCTGATATCAGCAGCGTCAAGGAAAACCACATGTCCCGGCTGGTACCTGCGAAGGGGACCGGTGATGCTCTCCGGAACAGTCCCCGCAAAAAATACGTTCACACCGGGGATCTGTTGCTGCTCGAGTTCCCGAGCCGCGTACATACCGAGACGGTCGGGGGCGATAAGTTCATCCCCGATACCGACTGTCGCCACCTTGTGGGCTTTCTTTATCCTGCGCTGCAGGGTATCAAAGACCGGGACAGTATTCTGCATCAGGTTACCATGACATCCCGGTCAGTACCGGTGCCCGCGTGAACATGCTCCAGATGAATTGACCCGGTGGGACAATGCCGTTCGCAGAGACCGCATCGGATGCATTTGTACAGGTCTACCTGCGGCCGTTTCTTCCGTGCAAAGTTCTTTTCCCTGAATTCTACGTCCCGGGGTCCGTCGATCATCGTAATAACGTGTGCCGGGCAGACCAGGGAGCATTTCGAGCACCCGATGCAGAGCTCATCGGTGTTCGCCACCCTCCCCCGGAAGGTATCCGGGATCGGTACTTTCTTCCAGGGATAGAGGATCGTGACCGGCCGTGAAAAAAGGTTCTCGATCATCTCACGGAGAACGCTCATGGTGTCACCCAGAGGTAGTTGATGACGAGTACGATCCCGACCTGTACCAGCGCCGCACTGGCAAGGTATTTCCAGCCGATGACGTTGAGCTGGTCGATGCGGAGACGGCCGGTCGCTACCGTGATGGAGGAGAGGACAAGGAGGACGGCAAGGGTCTTTAAGAGGAAGAGGCAGAAACCGGCAGCCGGGTTCAGCCAGGGCGGCGAGAGCGTCCACGGGAGCAGGGGGCCGCCAAGGAACAGGGCGGCTATCAGGGCGCTGCCGACCACCAGCGATATCTCGGTGGTCAGGTGCATGAGGGCAAGCCTGCGCCCGGTCAGCTCTGTCCAGGGGCCGGCAACGATCTCGGTCTCCGCCTCGGGGATATCGAAAGGCGTCCTCTCCAGTTTTGCCTGGAGCCCGACCAGTGCGACGATAAAACCAATCGGCTGGAGGAATACGAGCCAGAGGTTGTGCTGCTGCCAGAGAACGATTGCCGAGATCGACCAGCTGCCGGCCATGATAGCGGGTGTAAGGAGGGCAAGAAAAAAAGGCACCTCGTAAATGAAGAGCTGAGTGACTGCTCGGACCCCGCCAATAGCAGAAAAGATGTTGCGGGAGAGCCAGCCCAGCAGGAAGAGGGCGATAGTCGGGAGGGCCATCAGGTAGAGGACAACGACAAGGTCTCCCTGGAATGCGAGCGGGCTCGCGCCGATCACCGGTACATAGAGGAAGGCCGTCATGACTGCTGCAAGGGCAACGACAGGGATTGCATCAAATACCCTCCAGTCTACGCCGTCCGGGTTGATCACCTCCTTACCCAGCATCTTGATCAGGTCGGCAAGCGGCTGGAAAAACGGCGGTCCGACCCGCTGCTGCATACGGGCAGCGATCTTCCGGTCCAGGTACGAGAGGAAGAGAGCGTACCCGAACAGGAAGAAAAACCCCGGGAATATGAAGATGTAGAAGAGGATAAACAATGGATCGGTCATGGTCTCCCCCGGTTCCGCCGGTCTCCAGGATCAGGGGCGATCCCCACATTCGTCCTATCTGTACCATTCGTGCTGTCTTTCTGGTTCACAACGACCATGCGGCACGTGCACGAGAGGCAGGGGTCGATAGCTGCAACAATCACCGGTATATCCGCCAGGTTCTGGTTAACAAGGCACATCGCCACTGAGGTCCAGTTCGCCAGAGTCGGCGAGCGGATATCGACCCGTTCGACTTTGTCCGTGCCGTTTGTCCGGATGTAGTGAGCCACCTCCCCCCTTGGGGCTTCATATCGCGATAAGATTTCGCCTTTTGGCGCGTTTTTGGGTGCATCGATACGGATCGGACCACCGGGAATATTTTCCAGGCAGTACCGGACAATCTGCAAGCTCTCTCTTAGTTCCCCGATACGGACACGCGTGCGGCCGTACACGTCACCGCGGGTGTCCGTGATGACATTCCATGGGATCTCGGCATAGGCAAGGTACGGGTCGTCCCTGCGGACATCGTAATCCACTCCGCTTGCCCGGGCTGTCGGCCCGACCGCCCCGTATTTCAGTGCCTCCTCCTTGCTCATCCTGCCGACACCCCGGAACCGTATCAGCAGGGTGTCCTCGCTGTTCAATATATCCATGTACTTTTTGATCCGTTCCTCAAGGTTGGGCAGCCTCAAGAGGGCGGCTCCGACCTGGGCTGGGGTCAGGTCACAGCGAACGCCCCCAATCTCGTTCATGCCGTAGTGGACCCTGTTCCCGCTCATCTCCTCGAGCGTGTCCTGCACCGCCTCGCGGTCGCGCCAGGTCCACATGAAGAGGGTGTTGAACCCGATCTCGTGGGCGGCAATACCCAGCCAGAGAAGATGGCTGTGCATCCGCTCAAGCTCTGCGATGATGGTGCGGATGTACTGGGCACGCGGCGGGATCGCAATGCCCATAATCTCCTCGATCCCCTTGGCAAAGACCGTGGCGTGGGAGTGCGAACAGATACCGCAGACCCGCTCAAGGAGCGGGAGCACCCGGATAAAATTCCGCTGCTCGGCCGCCTTTTCTATGCCCCGGTGGTTATAGGAGAGGTCAAGCTCGAGGCGAACGATCTTTTCCCCGTCAGCGATGACCCTGAAGTTGACCGGTTCCTTCAGCGCAGGGTGATGCGGGCCGATGGGAACTACCACTTCGGGCATTTCAGATCCTCTCCACTTTTATTCCCCCATAGAATTCACCGGGGTTCGGCTTCCAGTCCTTCCGCAGGGGATATTCGTTGCCGGGCCAGTCCTCGTTCAAGATGATCTTTTTTAAGTCGGGATGCCCCGTAAAAGTGATACCGAAGAGGTCATGGATCTGCCGCTCGTAGATACCGGCAGGCGGGAGGAGATCTGATGTTGTGGGCGTTACCGGCTTATCGCGGGGAAGATCGATGGCAAGGGAGATGATGATACGGTGCGATCCGATCAGGTGGTACAACAGCTCAAACGTTTCACCATTGTCAATGGTACTGATAGTGATAAGGCGGTCAAATCCCAGCACTTCCTGCGAGGTCGTAATCGCATCGTGGATCTTGTCAGGAACGGTTTTAACCCTGATGCGGTTTTTCCGGACCTGCTCAACAGTCCCGAATTCCTTCATCTTTTCTGTTATCGTGTCTATGGTGACCGGACGGGTCATGATACCCCCGTGGGGCTTTTTTCCCCGGGAGCCACACCCGGTACGGGCTTTTTTTGCCGCCATCCCTTCCCGCCATGGGCCGCATCTTCACTGAGCAGGTTCAGGCATGTCACGACCGCGTTGATGATCTCATCCGGGCGCGGCGGGCACCCGGCAACATACACATCCACGGGGAGGACGCTCTCCACGCAGTCCATGACTTGGTAGAGTCCGCGGAATACACCTCCGGAAGCTCCACAGGCCCCCAGGGCAATCACGTATTTCGGTTCCGGTATCTGTTCCCAGACCCGGCGAAGACGGGAGGCCTGCTTCAGGGTGGGGATACCCGTGACTATCAGGATATCCGCGTGACGGGGCGAGCCTTTGACGAGGACCCCGAACCGCTCGACATCAAAACGGGGCATCAGGCATGCAACGATCTCGATATCACAGGCATTGCAGCCGCCACTGTTGTAGACCGTGATCCACGGGGATTTGACCCGTGCCCAGTTCACAAGGCGCTGGCTTGTGCCCGTATCCGAAACTGCCATGGTTAAACATCACCTCTATTCACGGATATTAATCCATTGATCGACTCATTACCCACCTCATCCCACGACGCCGTTGTATGATTCCGTATCCTCCCGCAGGGGAAACGGGCAGGCCGGTGCATCTGCTCCCTCATTGCTCCCACCTCAGGACCATAACAGCAACAGCAATGATAGCCAGGTACCCGATGGGCCCCCAGAGGGGTGCATCGGGAGGAGCGGTTGCAAGGACAAGTGCTGCTACGTGCACGACCATAAAGAACAGGGCCACGTAGAAGAACTGGTACCCGGGCTGCCATACCTGCGCCTCCGCGACTTCGCCACCGATGTAGGGCATCGACTTGTTGACGGACGGTACGGATACCGGAGCTATGGTACGAGACCACCAATAGATCAGATACCCGATCACAAGGGCAATTGCCATGATGGTGATCGGAGAGGCTATGAGATCCCACAGCTGCATTCAGGTCACACCCCATGTAAAAATCTGTCCGGATGCATGCGAGATCCAGTCAAATGACTCCGGGAAAAGCCCGAAATAGACCGTGACAAGCGCGAGAAACATCACGGCTGTGAGAGCACCGAGTGAGACCGGTTTCAGACGGACAGGACACGCGCCTCCCTCCTCGCTGGAGAACAGCAGTGTCGAAATCACCGGAACATAGTACCCGAGAGAGAGGGCGCTGTTCAGCGCGAGGATGAGCGCGAGGACAACCCCACTCATCATGGAGGTGACCATGCCTGCCTGTTCAAGGAGCATCTTGCCCAGGAAGCCATTGGTGAAAGGCACTCCGATCAGCCCGAATATGAATATGGCAAAGGAAATGCCCAGGAGCGGGTGCCGGGCCCCTATACCCTTCATCTTATCCGTCTCAAACGATCCCGCATCGTTTGCAAAAACATCTGCGGCGATGAACGCCCCCGCCTTCATCATCGCATACGCAATGGCATAATAGAGGCCGGCAGTGAACCCCAGGGGGAGGTTATAGACCATGCCGATCCCAAAGCCGAGGAGGATATACCCCATCTGGGCCACGCTTGAGTAGGCAAGGATATACCGGAGATCCCGCTGGTTGAGCGCAAGGAGATTTCCCACGGTCAT
>Ga0182017_10003756_pt1 | contig 11335 bp, 10 predicted proteins | sample 712E3DmetaG_FD_120492 | JGI IMG/M metagenome (GOLD analysis project Ga0182017, IMG submission 120492) | Permafrost microbial communities from Stordalen Mire, Sweden - 712E3D metaG | ecosystem: Environmental > Terrestrial > Soil > Wetlands > Permafrost | place: Sweden: Stordalen | collected... | reverse complement strand
CGGAGCGACGGCGCGCCGACTGGCCAAAGAAGAAGGAATTTTAGCCGGGATATCTTCCGGCGCCGCGACCTGGGCAGCCATCGAAGTAGCAAAGAGACCGGAAAACAAAGGCAAATTAATCGTTGTCATCATCCCGGATACCGGCGAACGCTACCTGAGCACATGGTTATTCCAGGAAGTCCCTCCCCAGCCGCCGACAATATAATAAAAACCCATTATGAAAATAATTAACAAAATTTAAAGGGGAAAACGAAATGTCTTATAAAATTGAAACGATAGCTTTACATGCCGGGCAGGAAGGTCCCGACCCGACTACCGGCGCCCGGGCAGTCCCGATTTATCAAACAACGTCTTATGTTTTTAAGAGCTCGGATCATGCCGCGAATTTATTTGCCTTGAAGGAACTGGGCAACATCTATACCCGGCTGATGAATCCCACCACCGATGTTTTTGAACGCCGGGTCGCTGATATTGAAAACGGAACTGGCGCCCTGGCGGTGTCTTCAGGACAGTCGGCAATTACGTTCGCGTTGCTAAATGTCTCACGCCCCGGCGATAATATTGTTGCTGCTAACAATCTTTATGGCGGCACGTATGAACTTTTACACTATACTTTCCCGAAATTGGGGCGGACCGCAAAATTTGTTGATTCGCAAAATCTGGATGCCTTTAAGAAAGCAATAGACAGCCATACCCGTGCCATTTATGCGGAAACCATTGGCAATCCCAAGCTGGATGTCCCTGATTTCGAAGGCCTGGCCAAAATTGCCCATGATGCCGGTATCCCGTTCGTGGTAGACAATACCGTCGGAGTTGGCATCGTGCGCCCGCTGGATTACGGCGCGGATATTCTGGCCACTTCCGCCACCAAATACATCGGCGGGCACGGCACGTCTATCGGCGGCATCATTGTCGACGGCGGCAAGTTCAAATGGAATAACGGAAAATTCCCGGAGTATACTGAACCTGACCCCAGTTATCATGGACTGGTTTACTGGGATGTTTTTAAAGACTTTGCCGGAATGGGGAACGTTGCCTTCATTTTCAAAGCCAGGGTACAGTGGCTGAGGGACGTCGGCGCGGCATTAAGTCCATTTAACTCTTTCCTGTTCCTGCAAGGACTAGAAACATTGCCGTTAAGACAGAAGCAGCACTCTGCCAATGCTTTGGAGATTGCCCATTTCCTGACCAAACATCCGGCTGTCGCCTGGGTCAATTATCCCGGTCTGGAAAATAATCCCAACCATAAACTTGCCGAAAAATATCTTAAAGGGCAATATGGCGGTTTGATAGGCTTCGGGATCAAAGGCGGATTGGAACCGGCCAAGAAATTCACTCAAAGCGTAAAATTGTTCTCTCACCTCGCGAATATCGGGGATGCAAAAAGCCTCGTGATCCACCCGGCCTCCACGACTCACGCACAACTTACAGTCGAAGAACAAAAAGAGACCGGCGTGACTCCGGACTACATCCGCTTATCGATTGGAATAGAGAATGTTGAAGATATTAAACAGGATCTCGATCAGGCGCTAAAACAAGCGGTAGCCTAAAACTACCTTTAAATTAAGAGATTTTCCTTCGTTGATACAGGAACGTGGAAAACTAAAACAAGCCTGGCTAAATTGCTAAAAGGCGAGGTGATTATGGATATAGTCACTCCGGAGCAGACTAAGATTGCCGAAGAAGCTGGTGCTTGCGCTGTTATGGCGTTAGAACGGGTTCCTTCCGACATCAGAAAAGCGGGTGGAGTTGCCCGGATGGCTGATCTGACTATTGTGGAAAAAATCGTGACGGCAGTCACTATCCCTGTGATGGCAAAGTGCCGAATCGGCCATTTTGTCGAAGCTCAGGCACTGGAAGCTATCGGTGTTAATTTTATCGATGAATCGGAAGTTCTAACACCTGCAGATGAGAACTATCATTTATGGAAACATGATTTTAAAATATCCTTTGTTTGCGGTTGCCGGGATCTGGGAGAGGCATTGCGCCGTGTTGGGGAAGGAGCGGCGATGATTCGCACTAAAGGTGAAGCACGAACAGGCAATATTGTTGAAGCAGTCCGCCATATTCGGACAGTGCAGGACGCCATCCGCAAGCTTATTAATACACCTCAGGAAGAACTGATGGCATTCGCGAAAGAAATTGGCGCTCCTTTTGATCTTGTTGAAGAAGTACACAGAACGGGTAAGTTACCGGTAGTCAATTTTGCCGTAAACAATATTTTAGGCAAGGTCCACCCCGTTCGCTAGGACAAAGTTATCCCTTCAAACCTTTTTAGCAGTTATTTTAAGGGTAAACGGTATGTATGCATTGTGTCCCAATCTTCGGGATGTTTGTCCAGTGGTAAAGGCCGGTATTTTTAGCAATGAATCGAATTTCGTGGCTAAAATGGAGGCAAAATTAGTTTGATGTACATTTTGCCTTAACGGTAAAAGTATTTCGCCAGCGGGCTCAAGAACGACAATGCGGGGATGGTATTGTATTGAGGACGGGGCGGTCGGGTTGCGCCTCGTTAATACTCGCATACCATCCCTATAACTCTCCCTCAATCCCTCCCTAAGAGGGAGGGAGGTCAGAAACCCTCCTTTACGGCAGGGCGATTCAGAACAAGTAAAGAGGATGTTTAACCTTTCTCTAAATATATCCGCCTAAACAGCGTCTAACTCTTTGGTTTGTCCATCATTTTGAGGGCGCTTTGGGCATCGGCGATAAATTCCTTGACGGTGACCCGGGTGTATTTGTGGTCGGCGATTTTGTCCAGATATTGCGGTGGGACGGTAATGATGTGCGCGCCGGCCAAAGCCGCGCTGATTACATCACCGGCGGAGCGGATGCTGCCGACAATCAGCTCGCTCTTGAAATCCCAGTCGTCCAGCCAGGCGACGGAATTGGCGATAACTTCGGCGGCGTTGCCGCCTTCGTCATTGATGCGGCCGGCGAAGAGACTGACATAGGTCGCCCCGGCCTTGGCGGCGAACATCAATTGTCCAAAAGACATGATGGCGGTGGCATTGACCTTGATGCCGGATTTCTCAAGCTGACTGATGACCCCCAAACAGGGCGCCCCGAATTCATTTTCTACCGGTATCTTAATGACGACATTATGGGCTAATGATGCCAGCCACTTTGCCTGTTCCATCATTTCTTTCAAATCATTGGTGGTAACTTCCGCGCTGAGCGGCAGGGGAGTGATTAGTTTGGCCAGTTTTTTAACCCCTTCTTCGATGTTATAAATGCCGTCTTTCAGCATAATTGAGGGATTCGTGGTAACGCCGTCAACAATGCCGTAGCAGAGCCATTTTTCGATTTCTTTGGTATTGGCGGAATCAAGAAAGATTTTCATCTTGTTCTCCTCTTAAAATAAAATCGGAGGCAGCTAAGAGGTCTGGCTAGGGGGCTTCGGGTATGACGCCCTCATTATACATCAAAGTCCAGAGTTGGCAATGCATTTTTCCGATAAGCAGTGTATGGCACCCCGCGCTCCGTCCGGCCCGCATGTCTGGGTTATCGCCGATAAACCGGGATTCGGCAATATCGATGTCCATGTCCCGGGCCGCTTTAGTCCGGTTGCTCATTCTCATTTAACCGATTCCCATTTCATTTCCGACATGCGCATCAGCGGGTCGGAGACGATCAGGTGCCAGATGACGTTTTGAAAGGCCTCGGTATGCGGGGTGACGGTGCCGGCATTTACCACCGGAATGATGATACAGCTATCCGCGACCTCAGCAGTATAACCGCCGTCCCGGCCAACGATACCGAGTATTCCGGCGCCGGTTTCCCGGGCATATTCCAGCGCTTTGACCAGATTGACACTGACGTTCTTTTCCCGGCTGCCGCCGCCGACGGATAGGACAAAAACACCGTCTTTGGCGGTGAGATTACTGCCTTTCAGCCAGGCCGCAAAGGAGTTTTCCCAGCCGTCATCATTGATCCGGGCGGTCAGCTCGGAGACGTTATCGGTGGGGGCATAGGACTCGATGCAGGCAATTTTCCGAAAATCGTTAACCGCATGGGAAGCATTACCCGCGCTTCCGCCAACGCCGAGGAAAAAGAGCCGTCCTTTTGTCTCGCGGATATCGATCAGGATGTTGATAGTCTTTTCAATCGCAGAGTGGTTTATCAGTGAGGCAACAGTTTTTACCTCGAGCAGATAATCGTCAACATAAGACATGATGTTTCCCTTATCGAAGAATAACTGAAGAAATAATCATATTAATTAGACTCATAATAGCACAGTGTAAAATGGATTTCAATAAATAAAGCGGGAGATTTTTTAACGTTAGCTTACAATTCTCAGCAGTCAGCTTTCAGCGGTCAGCCTACACGATTGATTGAGTTGAAAATCAATTTTCTATACCGTTATTGTCACTGTTATCCTGGTGCCTTTTTCATTTGACAAGGCTAATGCAGACACAACGCCCCATCCCTTAGTCCCTTTCCCGCGGGGAAGGGAAGTTCTTTTTTATGGGCATCCCGAGGGCAAACGCCCTCGGGATGCCCTGAGTGAACCCCTTTTCCCCTCTCCTCAAATCAGTTATTCTTTAAGAACTCGAGATTTTAATTCCCAGCGGTTATATTTTTGTAAGCATGATATTCCCGGACTTTTATGAATTGATATAAAATTTAACTAATTCTTTATGCCTGTTTTATTTGACAAGGCTAATGGGCACTGCTAAAATATCGCTAATCTTTACGCTGAAAGTGATTTTGAAACAGAGAAAAAGTTAACCGGTGTACGCCGGTTATTCCGATAGGCAAGCCGCCTCCACAAACTGATGAATTCTATGTTGTGACAGGTTCCCGGATTTAAAGGAGATATTATGGAAAACAATGCCGCACGGTGGTGGGATAAACTCGGCACGCCGCAATACGGCGGAGAACTGACGGTGCGCGCCAGCCGGAATATTGTGAATTTCGACCCGTACTTCGGAGAGGCTACCGGCATTTACGGGGCCTGGCTGGAAAGATTGGTAGTGCCGGATTGGACATTAGACCCGTCGGTCAAGGATACCAAAGTCGGGGGCAACCGTTTCCAGAGCTGGAAAGGCAACCTGTGCGAGAGCTGGGAATTTCCGGAGCCGAAGACGCATGTCGTCCACCTGCGCAAGGGGATTCACTGGCAGAACCGGCCCCCGGCCAACGGGCGGGAATTTACCGCCGAGGATGTTGTTTTTCATTACGACCGTTTCTACGGCCTGGGCGGCGGCTTCGATAAACCCAGCCCATACCGTTCGACGGATGTGAGGATACAGGACATCGCATCGGTCACGGCCTCGGACAAATACACCGTGGTCTTTAAGTTCAAGACACTGAACCCGGATTTAATCATGGAAGCGCTGCACAATATCAGCCAGGCGCAGTGCTTGGAGAACCCCGATGCCGTTAGAATGTGGGGCGATGTTCGGGATTGGCACCATGCCGTCGGCACCGGCCCGTTTATGCTGCAGGACTTTGTTCCCGGCAGTTCGGCGACGCTGGCACGAAACCCCGATTACTGGGCCACCGACGAGCGGCACCCGGAGAATAAACTGCCTTATGTGGACGGAATCAAATATCTGATTATCCCCGATGAAACCGAAGCGGCCGCGGCAATGCGCGCCGGCAAAATCGATATTATTCACTCGATTTCGTATAAACAGGCCCAGGCCATTCAGCAATCGAACCCGGAAATACAGATGATTGTCACTTCCGGCGACCCGGCCACGACCGTCCAGATGCGGAACGACAAAGCGCCGTTTAACGACATCCGCGTGAGAAAGGCAATGCAGATGGCAGTCGACCTGCCGACCATCGCCAAATCATATTACGGCGGCGCGGTAGAACCTTACCCCTCTACGCTGACCAACCGGGAGATGAAGGGCTGGGGTTACCCATACGAGGAATGGCCGCAGGAATTGAAGGATGAATATGCTTATAATCCGGCGGCGGCGAAGATGCTTTTAGCCCAGGCCGGTTTCCCGAAAGGTTTCAAAACCCATATCGTGGCAGCCAGCGACGGCGATTTGAACCTGCTGAATGTGGTGAAGTCCTACTTCGCGGATATCGGCATCGACATGGAGATTCAGGTGATGGAACCCGCCGATTGGGTCAATTTTGTGGAAATCGAGCAGAAACACGATGCGCTGATGTACCGCCCCTACGGGCCGTTGGGGCATAATAAACCACCGCTGCGGGTGGTGACGCAATTCCAGACGGGCTACGCGGCCAACTTCGCGCATGTCAGCAATCCGGTGTTCGACTCTTTTTATCCGCGGGCGACGACTGCCAAAAACGACGATGAACTGAAGAAGGTCATTCGGGACGCCAACGAGCATGTCGCACGGCAGCATTACGCCGTGTCACTGTTACTGCCGCTGCAATATTCACTCTATCAGCCGTGGGTCAAAGCGTATGCGGCCCAGGGGCATTCGGTGTGGATGGGTTCCGGCGGCCCCAGCCTGTTGAGTTATTTCGGGGCGCGGTACTGGATCGACCGGGATGTGAAAAAGAGTTTCGGGAAATAAAAAGCCGGATTAGGCTATAATTGATTCCATTCCGGGATTGTTCGTCGTTTTCGTTATAGTTAACATAATATTTTTATACACCGGAACGGGCATTAAATACAGGGAGGTTTAAAATGACTAAGATTGTAATTATCGGGGCGGGGAGCCATGTCTTTTCCAGCCGGTTTATTACGGATATCATGTCTTATCCCGAATTGCGAGAGGGTACGATTACACTGATGGACATCGCACAGGGGCCGCTGGATTTGGCGACGGCTTTCGCCAAAAGACTTGTGGAACAGAATAAATTCAACACCAAAATCGAATCGACGACCGACCGCCGGAAAGCCCTGTTAGGCGCGGATTACGTGCTGATTACGCTGAAAGTGGGCGGCGTGCACCATCTGGACACCGAAAGGTCGATTGCGCTCAAATACGGCGTCGACCAGGGGGATATGGCCTGCATCGGGTCGGGGGGAGCGTTTGATTCCATCCGGCACGTACCGCCGATTCTGCAGATTTGCCATGACATGGAAGAGCTTTGCCCCAACGCGCTGCTGCTGAATTATACCAATCCGATGGCGACCATCACCTGGTCGGTCAACGATTACACCAAAATCAAGAGCATCGGGTTGTGCCACAGTGTTTACGGCACGGCGAAAACACTTTCGAAATACATCGACAAGCCCTTCGAGGAAATATCCTACTGGGTGGCGGGAATAAATCATTTCGCCTGGTTCCTGGAGTTCAACTGGAAAGGGCAGGACGCCTATCCGCTGCTGCGGGAAAAATTCAAAAACCCGGCGGTTTATTCGGGGTCGGACGCGCATTATGCCGGGGCGGATATCGTCCGGGCGGAAATGTTCAAGACTTTCGGCTACTATGTGACCGAATCCAGCGGGCATTGCGCCTCCTACGTACCTTATTTTCGCAAGCGGCCGGAAACCATCGAACAGTATAAAATATCCAGCGGCGCCAAATATCAGAGCAACATCGCCATCAACCAGGCCCGGGATAAAGAACAGGATGAGCTGCTCAAGAAAAAACTGGCGGACAATTTCAGGTTCCCGGTCGACCACAGCGGCGAATACGGCTCCATTATCATCCATTCCATCGAGACCGGCCAAGCGGCGGTGATTTACGGCAATGTCAAGAACAAAGGCCTGATTACCAACCTGCCGGAAGGGTGCTGCGTGGAGGTCCCGTGCCTGGTGGACGGCGAGGGCATCCACCCTTGCCATGTTGGCAATTTACCGCCGCAGGTCGCGGCTTTGAATATCAACAATGTCGGGATGCAGGAACTGATCGTGCGGGGAGTAGCGGAAAAGGACAGGACGAAAATCTTCCAGGCGATTTTACTGGACCCGATTACGGCGGCGATGCTGACGCTCGATGAGACCAAAAAGATGGTCGATGAGATGCTCACGGCGGAAACAAAATACGTGCAGGGCTACAAATAATAGATAATCCTTATCTTGGGTGGTATCCGAAAATTAATGTTGTAGTTATTTATATGGATTCCCGATCAGGTCGGGAATGACAAGCCGGCGATGATAGATTCAAGCAGAAGCTTGAATCTATCATGTTTCTTTGTCATTGTCGGACTTGATCCGACAATCCAGAAGGTTGCTGACAGTCTTATACAGCGATGGGGCATCCGGTTTTGAATACAAAGGTCTAGATACTTAGCGATAATAATTAAAGGAATTGAGGAGATAATAATGGCAAAGATAGTACTTATCGGCGCAGGCAGCCACACTTTTTCGAAACATCTGATTACGGATGTCATTTCCTACCCGGAACTAAGGGACAGCACGATTTGTCTGATGGACATCGCGCAGGAGCCGCTGGATTTGATTGCGGCATTCGCGAACAAAATCATGAAGCAGAATAAATACAACACCAAAATCGAAGCGACCACCGACCGGAAAGCAGCGCTGGACGGCGCCGATTACGTGCTGACGACAATCAAAGTGGGGCAGCGGACACCGGTCCAGGACCCGTCCCCGACCGCCTTTCACGGCATCGAACTGGGGCGCGGCGATACGATTAATGCCGGCGGTGTTTTTTACGGGGCGCGGCATGTGCCGGCGATGTTGGATATCTGCATCGATATGGAAAAGCTTTGCCCTGACGCCTGGCTGATGAACTACACCAACCCGATGGCGATTATCACCTGGGCAATCAACGATTACACTAAAATCAAGACGGTTGGGCTGTGCCACAGCGTCCAGAGCACGGCAACGAACCTGGCGAAATACATGGGCGTCCCGGCCAATGAGGTTTCCTATTGGGTAGCGGGCATCAACCACATGGCCTGGTTTTTGGAATTGAAATGGAAGGGCGAGGACGCCTATCCGCTGCTGCGCAAGAAGCTGGAAGACCCGGCGGTTTATTCGGCGGCGGACGCGCACTGGGCGGGGCCGGACGTGGTGCGGGCGGAAGTGATGAAAGCCTTCGGGTATTTTGTCACCGAGTCCAGCATGCACATGTCGATTTACGTGCCGTATTTCCAGAAACGGCCGGAACTGATGGAAAAATACCTGTTAAACCGGAAGGTCGTACGGCCGAAATATGAAGAGGCGGACAAGGAATTAAGGGACAAGATCTCGGGCGATTTCAAATTCCCGACGGCGCACAGCGGAGAGTACGGCTCGACGATTATCCGTTCCCTGGAGACGGGGATACCTTTCCGGATTAACGCCAACGTCATGAACAAAGGCCTGATTACCAACCTGCCGGACGGCTGCTGCGTCGAAGTGCCGTGCCTGGTGGATAAAGAGGGCATCAACCCCTGCTATGTCGGGGATTTACCGGCGCAGCTGGCGGCCCTGAACCGCTCCAATATCAGCGTGCAGGAACTGGCGGTGCGCGGCCTCATGGAAAAAGACAAAACCAAAATCTTCCAGTCCATTTTGCTGGACCCGCTGACCAGCGCCGTCTGCACCATCGATGAGACCAGGCAACTGGTGGACGAAATGTTTAAAGCGGAAAAGAAATATACGAGGGGATACAAATAGACCCGGGGACAGTTCCCGAGAAGAATGATAGAAAGAGGAGTGCGAAAGCACTCCTCTTTCTATCATAGTTGAAATGAAAAGTTGTTTACCCAAATAATTTTATTGTAAAAACTTACCTGTTAGCGGATTATTATAGAATAAATGTCGCTCACATCTTTACCCCAATAAGTACTCCCTTCTTGAAGACCGATTGGAAATGAAACCGTTGTGTTATTGTGAGCATTAATATCATATTCGTCCCAAATCACCGTTGTAGTTTCAACAAATTTCTCTTTTTCGTATAAGTCGACGCTGTATGTCTTGTTGGCAAGCGCTGCAACCGGTACGAGTGAAACATTAATGGCGTATTCGGTATAGGTATTAGTATTAAGATAATAACCCACTTCTATGTGTTGAATATGAGCAATTTCAGAATTATTTGTTCCAGTACAACCCGGGCTAATCAGCAAAAATGCCATCATTATAACGATAAAAATCGAAAATTGATTTAATTTAAATTTATGATTATCTAGATTCATTATAATCCCTGTAATTTTATTACAGTTCTTTTTCCAGCCCGTTTATTTATACGACATGATTGGCGTTATTTTGCACTTTTTTAAGCTACCTTACTAAAATCCCCGATCATAAGGTCGAGGGATGGAATCCTCCCTGCATCTTCCACTTTTTCCACAAGATGCAGGGCAAACGAAGTTTGAATTAAGTTAAAACCCCGACCGTAAGGTCGTGGGAAGTTTAAATGTTTGTTATATGTTATTTATTACTGGAAATCAGCTAACCCTGATAACCCTGCTCAAGAACATCCGGATTTTCCGTGTTCAAATGACCGCGAAAATCAAGATTAACAGTGACTTTCACCAGGCAACGGTGAAATGAAGAATAACTAAATTGCCCCATTCATCACCGGCGACAACGGAATAAATACCGGGCTCAAAATTGTGTTTAATCTCATTTGGGGAGTTACCGGCCCAGTAAGATGTCGCCGTAATCATGTTGTTCATCGCGTAAGATTTTTGACCAGGATTGGATTTATCGATTGGGGAAGCGATATCACTGGACGGCATAAAATCATATGCATCAATAGTACCGGGATAAGGGACGCACAACCAAGGGTCATTTGGGTCATAAATATTAAGCGAGATCGCATTTGAAATAGTTGCGAAGGTATAATCCCCCTGGAAAATAGCTATTCCGTAGGAATAACCGGCAGCTTTACTGGTTCCACAAGGATTTAAACTCAATCCTTCTATCAGCCATTTGTTAGCTATTGGAACAACATTTTCTGTTGAAAATGTATTCTTTTCATCGATGGTGATAGAAATCTCCTGACCGGGGGAATATGCGGTCGATTTAAGTGAGAGTGAAAGGCTTAGACTGTTTGCAGAGGAAGATGACGCTGAGGTAACTCCATTAAAATTTGTTATGGGGGGTGATGTTGTTTGAGAAATAACCGGTGAGGTAGTTATTGTAGCGCCAACTGATGATGTTGTAGGAGACATCGACGTAATAGTTGACGTAACTGTGAAATGAACCACAACCAAATCACCCCACTCATCACCACCAACAACGGTATAAATACCAGGGTCAAAGTTTTGCTGAACCGCATTTGGGCTTCCCGACCAATATCCTGATATCGTGATTTCCGCGCGCGTATTACTAAAGGGTGCGTAAGTAAATGGACACGTCAGGCTGCGATGTAACGCAGACTTGGATCGGCGAAGAAGCCGCGAATCAGACAGGGGAGTTTCTGCAGTCGACGCATAGCAGCAACGGCTTTACTTCTGAGGTTCCCTTTGGCCTGGTCGATACCGGCGCGACCGATGCGGTCGG
>Ga0182017_10003753_pt1 | contig 11337 bp, 10 predicted proteins | sample 712E3DmetaG_FD_120492 | JGI IMG/M metagenome (GOLD analysis project Ga0182017, IMG submission 120492) | Permafrost microbial communities from Stordalen Mire, Sweden - 712E3D metaG | ecosystem: Environmental > Terrestrial > Soil > Wetlands > Permafrost | place: Sweden: Stordalen | collected... | reverse complement strand
TTCGAAAGATTCTGGCACTGGACTCAGGCAACTCTGATATTCTTTCTTGCATTTTCGGGATTTGAGATTCACGGAACGTATAATTTCTTTGGATATCAGAATGCAGTTAAATATCATAATATAGCTGCGTACTCTTTTATAATCCTAATTATATTTGCGATATTCTGGCATTTGATAACGGGCGAATGGAAACAGTATAAACCTACACTGAATAATCTGAAAGCTCAGGTTTTCTTTTATCTGTTCGGGATATTCAGTAACTCTTCGCACCCGACAAAAAAATCCGTTTTGAGCAAACTCAATCCTCTTCAAAAAATGGTATATGCCAGTCTGAAATTACTTGTTATCCCGGTTATGGTGATATCGGGACTTCTGTATATGTTCTACAGGTATCCACAGCAGGGTATAATAGAAGGACTGAATATTAATTCGATTGAAGTTATTGCTTTGTTTCATACTGCGGGAGCGTTTTTGCTGATTGCATTTTTAATTGTGCATCTTTATCTGATTACAACCGGCACGACAGTAACATCAAATCTGAAAGCAATGATTACAGGATATGAAGAACTTGAAATAGAAGAAAAACAAACGGAAGAAATTAAACCGCAAGAAATAAAAGAAATTAAGAAAGAGGTAGTTTATGAATGAGAAAAAATTTATGAATCCTTATTTAGCGGGATTTTTTCTCGGACTGATTCTTCTTGCAACCATATACATAACCGGCAGAGGACTGGGTGCAAGCGGAGCAGTCAAAAGTGTGTATACTGCAGTTGTGGAGAGTGTCTTTCCGGGATATACTTCTAATGCTTTATATTATCAGGAATACGGAAAAGAACATCCCGGTAATCCATTAAAAAACTGGCTGGTGTTTGAAGTTATCGGTGTTGTAATTGGTGCATTTATTTCGGGATTAATTTCGAACAGGCTTAAATTTAAACTTGAATACTCGCCAAAGAGTACCTTAAAAGTCAGAGTTACGGGAGCATTAATCGGAGGATTGTTATTTGGGTTCGGTGCTCAGCTCGGCAGGGGATGTACAAGTGGAGCGGCTTTATCGGGAATGGCAGTTTTGTCGACAGGTGGACTGATTACTATGGCAGCGATTTTCGGAGGTGCATATTTGTTTGCTTATTTTTTCAGAAAAATGTGGATTTAATAAAAATATTATAGGAGTTTTTTATAATGGGACCATTAGTTCCTGAAGTAATCGGAAATGAACTTAATTTTATAGTAGCAATTTTTATAGGAATAGCGTTCGGCTTCATACTCGAGCAGGCCGGTTTTTCTACATCGAAAAAATTAGTCGGACTTTTTTACGGGTATGACTTTACGGTTCTTCGTGTATTCTTTACTGCCGGAGTAACAGCCATGATTGGTGTGATTGCATTTGACCACTGGGGTTTGCTTGATATGAGCCTTGTATACGTGAATCCTACATTTTTATGGTCTGCTATAGTCGGCGGACTGATTATGGGACTTGGATTTGTTATCGGCGGATTCTGCCCGGGGACAAGCATTTGCGCAGCAGCAATCGGAAAAATTGATGCGATGATTTTTATCGCAGGTTCGTTTATCGGCGTGTTGATTTTTGCGGAAGGATATCCGCTGTTTGAACATCTATATATGAGTGAATCGTGGGGAAATGTAAAAGTGTTCGAATCTCTTGGCATGTCGCAATCGCTTTTTGCATTCCTGCTTACAATTATAGCAGTAGGAGCTTTCTGGGTAACTACCTTTGTGGAGAAAAAAGTTAACGGAATAATTAATCCCGAATTAAACCATAAAAAATTGTATTACAGCCTGACTGCAATCGCGGTTGTTATCGCAATTTCAGCTTTTGCCTTACCCGACAGAAAAGAGAATTTATTAAAGAATGTAAACGATGAAAAATATGTTGCTTCGAATGAAGTTAAATTAATGACTTCAGACGAGCTTGCATTCAGGATTATAGATGATGACAAGAATATACAGATTTTTGATTTGCGCTTAAAAAAAGATTTTGATTCTTTAAGTCTGCCAAAATCGAATAATTACACGCTCGAAAGTCTTTTTGAAAAAGACGCAAATAAATTTTTATCTCTTAAAAACAAAAAAAATATATTCATTGCTGACGATGAGCAGACAGCAAGAAAGGGAGCTGTGCTTGCAATGAAGCTCGGCTTCACGGATATCTATGTTCTTAAGGGTGGAATGGAAGAATTTAAAAGAGATATTCTTTATTTCAGATTGATTAGTGAAGGCACTACTCAAAGTGAAAAGGATACTTTTCGTTTCCGGACGAAGGCGAGCAAGGTTTTACCCGAGTTAATTCAGAAAAATAAAGAGAAGCAGAAATCAGGCGGAGACAATAAACCCAAACGTGTCGTTGGAGGATGTTAATTCAATTTTCAATGTACAATTTCAAATGTACGATAAGAGAGCCAATTTGACAGGAATTCATTATTCCATTTACCATTTGATTGAAATTTATGATATTATAAACGTAATATTTAAAAATTTGTTTTTAATTTAAAATATAAATTTGAAGATAGAAATATGAAGAACTTAATAAAATCGGGTATTTTAATACTTGTTATAATGTTTGCTTTCAATCTGAACGTAAAAGCCGAAGAAATTAAATTCGAAAGCGGACAGTTCAAAGATATGCTCGCAAAAGCAAAATCGGAGAATAAAGTTTTAATGATAGATTTTTTTACGGACTGGTGCAAATGGTGCGTGGAGCTTGATAAGAAAGTATATACCGATAAAGAAGTCGCTGAATTTGCCAATACAAAACAAATTAACTGGAAAGTCGATGCGGAAAAAGGCGAAGGAATCGACCTTGCCAAGAGATATGCCGTGAACGGCTATCCGACGATTGTGTTTGTCGACGGGAACGGCGATGAAGTTGACAGGATTGTCGGTTATATTCCTGCAAAAGATTTTTTAAAAAAAATTAAATTATTCACTGCGGGAACGGATACTTACGGAGTAATTACCAAGACTTTGAAAAAAAATCCCGATGATGTAAAAGCCAATTACCTGATGGGCGAGAGAATTATGAATAATGAAGGCGATAACAAGAAAGCGGCACCATACTTTAAAAAAGTAATGGATAAGGACCCTGACAATAAATTAGGTTATAAAGAAGGTGTTTTGTTATACCAGGCAATCGGAAGCGGGGACGCGGGAAATATTAAGAAATTCATCGAAGATTATCCTGACAGTCCTAAATTAAAAAATGCTTACATCGCAATTGCTGAAAAATATCTGCAGGATAATGTGGATTACGGTACCGCAAAAATGTATTATGACAAAGCATTTGAAAAATTCGGCAAATCAGACGAAGAACTTAATACAAGCTATATACAATACCTGCTTACTTTTATGAACGGTCTTACCAAAAGCGATAAAGAAGAAGACTGGAAAAAAGGAATTGATTTAAGCAACGAATGCATAGATTTTGCAAAAGGAAGCGTGAACGAAGGAAGCGCCTATTATATGCAGGCTATGTTTTATTTTAACCTGAAGGATAAAGACAACGCAAACATCGCAATAGATAAAGCGATGCAGGTCAGAGATGCAAAGGCGTTTAAAGATTTGAAAGAAAAGATAAATAATTAAGTCTGTAGAGTCCATTGAGTCAGTAGAGTCTGTAAAGTAGAAATCGTTACTTTACAGATTTTACTTTTTTAGTGGAATCTATTATTTATTAAATAAGCTAATTTTGGATTAATATTGAAAAAGTTTAACGAAAAGTTTATGCGGGAAGCCATTGAGCTTTCCATTGTTAATGTTACAAAAGGCGGAGGACCTTTCGGAGCTGTCGTTGTGAAGAACGGGAAAATAATTTCCGAAGGTACGAACAATGTCACGAAAAAAAATGACCCGACCGCTCACGCAGAAATTGTTGCAATCAGGGCAGCCTCGAAAAAATTAAAGACATTCGATTTAAAAGGATGCGAGATTTATACCAGCTGTGAGCCCTGTCCTATGTGCCTTTCGGCTATCTACTGGGCGAACATAGATAAAATATATTATGCAAATACGAAAAAGGATGCTGCAAAAATAGGATTCCGTGATGACCATATCTATAAAGAATTTTCCGCGCCATTAAATAAAAGAACAATTCCGATTGTCCAGTCGATGCGCAAAGATGCTCTGAAAGCTTTTGAATTGTGGGAATATAAGTCGGATAAAGTACCTTATTAGTCTATAGAGTTCGTAGAGTGGAAATCTTTATTACCTTCTACTTACTACATAATAACTACAGTCCAAAAAAGATTTTTGAACTCAGCGAAACATTTGTGATATCAGGTGATCTGTACATGCTCAGGTTGCTTGAATTATCCCTGAAGGGCGGATAGAAATTGGTTGCCTTCAATTCTACATCGCCGGTTACATTCCTGTTCAATCTGAATGCAACACCCATTCCGACTTTAAATCCCTGAAGCCACTCTCTTCCCTTCGTATCTGAAATCGGATATTCGTATAAAGTCGAAGAGTTGTTGTATCCGTAATAGTTGTAATCATAAACATTTCTTATTCTTTCAACGCTTTCCTGCATGTACTGCACGCCGTAACCTCCAGTGATGTAAAATGAAGTTTGCTTTCTGCCGAACGGAAATAATTTTATGCTGGCTATTATCGGAATGGCAAGAAGTTCTGAATTATCATTCCTGTCTATATAATTCAAATCTCCCATAGTGCCTGTTTCGTAATTTCGACGTGCATTACCGTTGAGGTGCCAGATAATAGATGATTCAATCTGAACAGTGGTAAATCTCGTAACGTCCATACCCATTGCCAGGTCAACCTGCAGAGGGAAAAATGATTCGTGCCTGTAATTATGAAGTTCGTTTATGGTGTATGGACCGGGATAATAATAATCATTATAATAATCTCTGTCGGAATAGAACCTCGCGGCAAATGTACTTCCGAAATCCCCGCCGATAAATGTGGATACCGATGTGCCCAGCCCGATATAAAAATTCGGTTCGTTTTTAATCTGCGAATAAGAATCCTGCATTGAAATAATCAACGAAATCAATGCAATCAGCGTAATCAGTGATTGTTTTTTCATATAAAGCTCCGTCTTTTGCTTTTTAAACTATCGAAATATATATAAGTTCCTGTGAAATGAAAATGAAAAAAATGATAATATTTTTTTGTAGCCCACGGTTTTAACCGTGGGAAAAAGAAATCAAAAATATTCATTAAACCGTTTTAACGGTTTTTTTCGGTAATATATAAAAACCATTGAAATGGTTTAATTTTTCTTGCATACGTATTGTCCCACGGTTAAAACCGTGGGCTACATTATAAAAGCCTTACTTAAGTAATAAGAGCTTTTTTGTATCCATTTTTACTCCGTCAGAATAAAGAGAATAAAAATACACCCCGCTCGGTAAAGTACTACCGTCAAAACTAACCTCATACGTCCCCGGCGCTTGCTTTTCGTTTATCAATGTTGCAATTTCTTTGCCTAATAAATCGAATACTTTTAATGTAACAGAGCATTTATTTCTTATTTGATATTTAATATTTGTCGAAGGATTAAACGGATTCGGATAGTTCTGATATAATTTAAATCCATCCGGAATTTCAGTCGAAATGTTATTTATAAATACACTCCCGCCGTTTGTGGTTTTCATTATTTGTCTTCCTGCACAACTAAAACCTATATTAGAATTAATAAAAGTAATAAAATTAGGTCCATATGTAGTGGGTGTAGTTTGAGTTACCCAATCTTTTCCACCATTGGTGGATTTAAAAATAGTGGATTGAAAAAGACCGCAAGTATAAACAATTGAGTTATTAGTAGTTTCAATAGAATATAACTCATTACCTAATAATATAAAAATACTTTTCCAATTAATTCCCCCATTTGTTGTTTTAAATACTGCACCTGCATAAGGGAAGACCCTATCTCCTACAGCATACCCTGTATTATAATCCACAAATTTTATTTGTTGAAATGTATATTCATAATGATTAGAAGTAGTATCTGTTAGAAATTGATAGTTCCAATTTATACCACCGTTGTATGTTTTATATAATCCACCATAAGCATCTCCTAAAAATCCTGTATTTTCATCAAGAAACCACATACAATTTATATCTGCATTAGCAGTATCAAATGTAATCCAATTAATCCCACTATTTGTTGTCTTTTTTATCATACCATCTCTGCCGCCAATATAACCTGTAAATTCATTAAAAAATTTTATTCCATTATAATCCTGGTTTGTTGCCGGACCTTGAGCAGAATAAATTGTCCAATTTGAGCCACCATTAGTTGTTTTAAATACATGATAAGTTTCACCAATGATAAAACCAGTATTGATGTCCAAAAAGCAAAGATTAGTTAATAAATATCCCCTCATACTATCTGGCAATGTAAGATTATTCCAATTCAATCCACTATTTGTTGTTTTGTAAATATATCCATTAATTGGAGGAGAAACCCATTGCCCAACCGCATATCCAGTATTTTCATTTAAAAATTGAATAGCGTTAAAAGCTGCATCTTGAGATGTAAATTGTAATACCCACTGAGCATTTGCAAAATGAATAGAGATTTGTAGAATGGAAAAAATCAAAAATATTTTTTTCATAATTCAATTAGAATTATTGGAAATATATATCAATCTATGAAAATATTATTTACGTGTCAATTCAATATTCAAAATTGAAAAAACACCTTAATCAATATCCCTGCAAGTGATGCGAGAAGGATAAGATATATATCCTTAAATTTTGTTAAGAATAAAATTAATATTGCAACGAGAAAAAATATAATTGTAGTTACATCAATCAAAGCATCTTTGGAGAGTATAAATGCCGTCGAAAGTATTGCTCCTAGTGCGGCGGCGTTAGCGCCTTTTATCAGGGCTTTAAGGTAAAAGTTATCTTTAAACTTGTGAATCTTCTGCGCAAGTAAAATTACGAAAATAAATGTCGGCAGAAAAATGCAAACGGTGGAAACAATAGAACCGATTACTCCGGATGTCATATAGCCTATGAATGTTGATGTAATTACAACAGGACCGGGCGTGATTTGTCCGAATGCAATTCCGTCTATGAATTCTTTTGAAGTCAGCCAGTGGAGATTATCCACGACTTCCTGCCTTAGCACACCCACGATTACAAATCCGCTTCCGTACGTCAGCGAGCCGACTTTAAGAAAAAGGAGTGCCATTGCAAGCAGGTTGGCGGAGAAAAAAGAGCCAATTATTAATAATGAAAGATTTTTACCGCAAAGGGTAGCAAAGTTCTTCGCAAAGTTCGCAAAGGAGAGCATTAGAGGCGAAATTCCTATAAAAGAATTTAATTTATCTCCTTTAATTTTTTTCATCGCCGAAAAGAACAAAAGGGAGAATATTGCTGAGCCTATTACGATATAAATTATCTGAATTTTTAATGCGATAGTAAGAAAAATTGACAGAAAGAAAACCACGTACATAAATACGTCTTTCTGGAAAATAGTTTTGCTAAGGTTAAGTCCCGATTTTGCTATTATGGCAATAATCACGGGACTCAATCCGTACATTGCATAACGGACATAGTCAACATCGCGGAACTCTTTATAAAAAATCGAAAATAAAAGTACGAGAAGAAACGAAGGAAACACAAGGCCGAAGCCGCTTACCAGAGCGCCTAAAAACTTTTTGCGGTAGTAGCCGAAATAAACTGCAACCTGGAACGCAAGCGGACCGGGTGCTACCTGTGAATATCCGAAGATATCTTTGAACTCATCCATCTGCATCCAGTTCTTTTTCAGAACCAGGTCGTAACGGATTTTATCTATGATAGCAAGCGGTCCGCCAAAAGCTGTTGCACCGAGAATTAAGAAATATTTAAAAAGCTCGAATAATGTTATCGGCTGCAAATTTTATTTTTTATTTTTTTCGTCGTATTGTTTCTGAACATATTCTTTCAAAAATCCGGAGTCGGGATTTACTGCCAGACCTTTATCAAGAAATTCTTTTGCCTTTGCCATATCGCCTTCTTTATCACGTTGCAGATAGCAAAGAGAAATAAAGCCGTCGACATTTTCCAGTCCCCAGTCGGGATAGTAATCTTCTTTTTCTTTTCGAGTTTGGAATAATTCGTATGCTTTGTTCAGACTTACAAGTGCTTTATCCACGCCGCCCCCGAACATTTCGGGCGTGTAAAAACTGGATACGCCGGATGTGTAGTAGTATCTCGGATTATTCGGGTCGAGTTTCTTTGCCATTTCATCAGCTGCCGTGGTAGCCGAAATTATATCGTTCATCTTATCCTGCTCATAAATCCAGCGGTTGAAATTAAGCAGCATTTGCATCACATACGAATCCGAAAAATCAGGATTTCCTTCGATGGATTTATTAATCATCTCGAAACCTGATTCTGTGTATTTTTTAATTTTGTCTTTCACCTGGTCTTTCATGTAAGTCGATGCTATCGTGAAATCAGTGTAAGACAGGTAATAATAAACAATCCACGTATTTTTTTTCAGTTGTAAAATTCTTTCAAACTCACCCCTCACTTTGATTAGTGCTTTTTCGTCACTTTTGTTTTCGGCAGATTTAAGATTCTTCTTTGCTTTCAGTATTGCATCCGAAAAATCATCCGCAAAAGAAAAAGACGAAACAAGAAAAACTAAAAGTACTATTAAAACAATTTTTTGCTTCATATATAGTTATTTTAAGTTTATAAATTTATTTATTTTATAACTGGAATCCCATTCCAAAATATATCACACGGTTATTGTTTGAGCGTAATGCAATTTTTCGAGTGTAATCGAAATTGTATGTGTAACCGTAAAGATTTTTATCGTCAAGAACATTGTTCAGCGCAAGGAATGCAACTGCAAACTTGCCGAAGAAAGAAAAAATATATTGCGCATTTATATCAATGCGCGTGTATGTCGGAAATCTGTCGCTGTTGTAATCGGCATAAAAAGGTATATATGCACTCTGGGTGGAATCGAATACACTGCCGAAGACAGGCGTGTATGGCTTTCCTGTGGAAATATGATATGTTATTCCTGCAGTAAGGTAATCCGTAATGTTATATGTTCCTACAACCGAAATTGTATGAGTAATATCATAATCGGCTGATTCCAGCGGACCTGTCGCATACTGTTTACGCTTGGAATCGGTATAAGAATAAGAAATCCATCCGTTGAATTTTGGTTTAAACCTGACTTTAAAAAACATATCAGCGCCTTTTGCAAATCCTTCTCCGTCCGAGCCGTAGAGGAATCCGTATGTGGAATTCGAAACCAGGTTTGAATATTTTTTATAATATGATTCTACCCTGAAAATAAAATCATTGTCTTTATTGAATTCATATCCGAGTATATAGTGAATTGCCTGCATCGGTTTTAAATTATTATTAAAACTCAGTGCATAATCCGAAAGCGCCGCGTACTGGTGGTAAATTCCCGTTGCACCTTTCAGGAAACTGAATTTCGAAAGTCTATAAACAACGGATAATCTCGGGTCGAAATTAAAATTCTGCGAAAGAGTGTGATAGTCGCCCCTTACACCCGCTACTATATAAAAATTATCGTGAGGCCTTATTCTTGTTTCTGCATATGCGCCGAATCTGCCTGTATTATTTTTAGAACTGTAAGCAAAATTTGGCGCGTTGAGTGCAATATTATAAAAATAATAAGGGTATGTACCGTCAGAATTGTAACCGCTGTATTCATACTCCGCTCCTGTGCCTATATCAATTTTATTTGTAATTGGCATCGAAAAATCGGAACGGATTTTCGCATAAATATCATCAGAAGTATTATCCAAAATTCCGAAATTTATTTTCCTGTTGAATATGCTCGAAGAAACGCTGACATTCAGCAAACTCACTGCTGTTGGTGTAACCGAAAGTGCAAGGTTTGTGAAAAAGTTTTTGGATTTTCCTCTATAATATCCTTCGTATGTAGGAGTCTGGCTTTTAATACCTAAATTATCAGAATTGTAGTCGGCATAAAATTTAAGATAACCTGTTTTTGATACTTTGTATGACAGTGTTCCACCCAGACTTGTTGCCGTCGGCAGAGGAGAGTAATCCGCATCCGTGTGATTAATTAAAAGCATTGGTCTCAGAAAAAACTGTCCTGCTGTAAAGGTACCTCCTAATGAACCTTCTTTATTTGCGAAGACACCCGAAAGCCCTGCATTAGCAAGTCCAAGTATTGCAAATAGAGTATTGTTCTTGGGTATATCGTAAGTCTGCAAATCGAGCACCGCAGAAAGAACATTTCCGTATTTTGCAGAAAACCCGCCGCTGGAAAAATTAATCCCTTTAAGTCCCCACGGATTAACTGTCGAAAAAGATGAAACGTTATTATCATTGTCGAATATAAACGGATTGTTAAGCGATGCCTGGTCAAGTATAGTAAGAACTTCGTTCGGGTCACCTCCGCGTACTGCAATCCGGCTTCCTTCATCAACCTGGTTAGAGCCGGGGAAAGTCGTTATTGCACGGTACAAATCTGCATCTGCTCCGGGTATGCGCACGATTTCAAGAGGCGTTAGCGTGACTTTCGAATTCTCACCCGATGTAAATGAGCTTGCTGTTACAGTAATTTCATCGGTCGAATAATTGGACTTCGAAAGATTTATATTCAGCTGTAAATCCTTATCGGGAACGATTTCTATATCTAATTTTTTTTCGGAATAATCTATTGCTGTGATTATTAAAATCCTTTTTCCCGTTTTATCCGTTTCAAATTCGAAGTAACCAATATTATCCGATGTTGCACCGTCAATGGTACCTTCTATCACGAGGTTTGCGCCTTCGATTGCCTTGCTATTTTCTCCTTTTATGAAGCCCGAGATTTTTACGGAATTTGTTATTGTTGAATCTTTACTTTGAGAATGTGATATTCCTGACAGAGATAAAATAAAAACAGCAATAAAAAATAATTTCATAAATGTTGATTATAATTTTTCGATTAATTTAGCGATTTCAAAATCTTTTTCTGATATTCCACCGACCGAGTGAGTCGAAAATGACACTTCCACTTCGGCATATTTTAAAGTCAGGTAATCGGGATGATGATCGAGCTGCTGGCATAGAGCTCCTATTTCCGCTACAAGTCCCATTGTCTGCGGAAAACCCTTTGTCTTAAAAACTTTTTTTATACCGCCTTTATGCAATACCCAGCCCTTTAAAGATTTAAGGTTTTCTTTTACTTGCTTTCCTGTCAATTTATTCATATTGTTAAAATTAAAAATTAAAGATTAAATGTTTTATCATTAAAACATCGTTAATTCTTAATTTGTCCCATAAATTTCTTATAGTTACGGTTTTAAAGGCATTTATGTTACAGTCATTTCCGGGAACGGAGAGCATTAATTACCA
>Ga0182017_10003751_pt1 | contig 11341 bp, 9 predicted proteins | sample 712E3DmetaG_FD_120492 | JGI IMG/M metagenome (GOLD analysis project Ga0182017, IMG submission 120492) | Permafrost microbial communities from Stordalen Mire, Sweden - 712E3D metaG | ecosystem: Environmental > Terrestrial > Soil > Wetlands > Permafrost | place: Sweden: Stordalen | collected... | reverse complement strand
GAGGCCCAGGCAACTGTTCGAGCTTTGCCGGAAAGGTGCCACGGCGACCCTTGCTCCCGCACGGTCTTTGAGACCCAGGGTTGGATGGTCTGCCGCGGCGTACATTTTTCGCTCCACCGTCCCCTTTTCTCGGGCGAGCGTAGCCCAGCTTTGCTGGGCGGAGCGAGGGGGGACCGGGGGCTTGTGAGCGAGAGCGAACCAAGCCCCGTAAGATGCCAGGGTTTGGCGAGGCCGAGCGCAAGGGCGCGAGCGTAGCGAGCGGGTGTGGTGGGGAAGGTGCAGGTCCCGAAGTCCCCGAAGGGGGAAGCGAGGGGGATGGGGTGGCAGGTGGGGTGCCGAAGGGAGGAGCGAACCCTCCCAGGGTTCCCATGTCAAAGTTCTTTGCGCATCCACATCGCGGTCTTTGATCGCGCCATCTGGTATTCGTTGCTGGCGGCTACGGCCGAGGCCACGTCTTTGCGATCGATGACATCAAAGCCGAGCTTTTCGCCAACCAGGCCTTGCGTCCCGTCGGTGACAAGGTACAGGTGCAAGGCTCCCTCGGCGCGCGCCTTGCGCATGGCATTTTCCAGCAGGAGGTAGCCGAGGCCTTCGCCTCGTCGTTCCGGTGCGACCGCGAGAAGCCGCAGCAAGGCGTCGTCTCCAGCGGGCTCGATGGCCACGCACGCGGCGACGCGGTCGACCGTCTCGTCGGGGGCGGGGATGACCAAGAAGCTCGGCCAGGAGCGGTCCAGGTCGGCGTGGGTGATTCCGACCCGGCTGAGCAAGTGGCCAATCGCTTCCCGATCCTGGGCCCGTGCGCTGCGCACGGGATCGCCCAGACGCTGCAAGAGCTTGTCGTGCAGTCCTCCGAAGTCGCCCGAACTCATGATGACGACGGTGTCCCCCGGCGCTGCTCGACTGGCCAGATGCTCCACGGTTGCGGGTACGCCGGACACGAGTCGGGCCGGTACCTCGTGGCTGCGCAGATCGGCCGCCAGGCGCTCCACGTCCAGCCTTTCGGCGGCCGGTACCTTCTCCGAGGCGTAGGCCGGGGCCAGCACGACCTCGTCGGCCACCGCCAGGGCGTCGACGAAATCCAGCTGAAAGACCGAGCGCCGGCTGGTCGCCGAGCGCGGCTCGAAGGCGACGATCAACTTGCCCGGGCCGTAGCGGCCCTTGAGTGCTCCCAGGGTTTCGCGAATGGCCGTCGGGTGATGGGCGAAGTCATCCACCACCGTGACTCCGGCAGCCACGCCCACGATTTCCTGGCGCCGTCTCACCCCGAGAAAGTGCCGTATGGCCTGCGTTACGGCAGGCTGTTCGACGCCCAAGACGTGGGCGGCTGCGATGACACCGGTCAGATTCTCGAGATTGAAGATGCCGGCCATGCCGACGTCCAGATTACCCATCACCTTGCCGGCGCACGCCAGGCGCAAGATGGTCCGTCCTCCCAGCTTTCTGCCGGTGACCTCGAAGGTCCAGTCAGCGTCGGAGCCGGGGCGACCGTAGCTGGTGACTCCGCAGCGCGCGGCGCGGGCCACCTCCATGGCGCCCGGCGAAGCGGCACACACAACCAGATGTCCCTCGGGCGGGATGAGCGCGATGAATTCGCGGAAAGCATCCTTGACCGCCGCCTCGTCGGCGAAAATGTCGGCGTGGTCGAATTCCACCGAAGTCAGAATTACGACTTGCGGTTGGTAGTGCAGGAACTTCGACTTCTTGTCGAAAAACGCGGTGTCGTATTCGTCCCCCTCGACCACAAACTCTGGCCCGGTGCCGAGGTGCCAGGACTGGCGGAAGTTCACCGGCACGCCGCCGATGAGAAACGAGGGATCCCGGCCGGCCTGGGCGAGTACGAAGGACATCAGCGAGGAGGTGGTGGTCTTGCCATGGGTTCCGGCCACCACCACCGAGCGACGGGAGGTGAGGAACAACTCGGACAAGAGCGCGGGAAACGAGACCAGCGGGATGCGGCGCTCGGTGGCGGCCAGTACCTCCACATGGTCGCGCCGGCACACGTTGCCCACCACCACGCGGTCGGGGGCCCAGTCGAGATTCGCGGGCCCAAACCCTTCCATCACCGGGATGTTCTGCTCGGCGAGCTGGGTCGACATGGGCGGATACACGTGCTCGTCGGAGCCGCGCACGTCGTGGCCAGCGGCGCGCAGAAGCCCAGCCAGTGAACCCATGCCGGTTCCGGCAATGCCAATCAGGTGCAGTTTCATCGCACTTCAGCCGTCAGCCGCGAGGAATCTGGGACAAAGGGGCAGAAAGGACAAGACCGGGCCTCTATTTCCACTGCCAACCGCGAACTGTCAACTGTCGACTTCACTGGGGCACGCACCGGGGATCGCGAGGGGGCAACTGCGGCGCGAAGGCCTTGACCTGCAGCACGAACTGAACGTGAAAATCGCGCAGGAGTCCGCCGTCCTGCATGTGTTGGCCACCTGAGGTGTCCCACCTCAGCGCCGACACCACGGTCGAACCGCAGGCATCGAGACGACCGCGTTTGCGCTGGGTGAGCCAGGACGACTCCCATTCTCGGGCGGTATCGCGATCGCAGCGCCGCTCGCCGGCCCCACAGCCAACCGTGAGAACGTCGTACCACCAGGGGCCCTTGGGACCGTACTCGGCGATGCGCACCAACGGCGTCAGGCCCTGGCCCTTCTGGGCCTCGCGGCTCTTGATGACGAACTCGTGGCTGCTGCCCGCGGGCAGGTCGACGTAAAAGCACGCCTCTTGCCTCCCGTCGTGGTGGAGCCGCCCCAGGGTCGGGGAGGTGAGCACGATCTCCCCTGCCGCCACAGACATGCGGATCTCGAAGCGCTTGTGATCCGCGGCCGGCGGAACCGTCTCGACATTGTCGCGGAGCTCGCGGCAGCGACAATGCCCGTCCTGGCAGCGCGCCCCGGCCAGCTCGGCGGCTGGCAGCGAAGCCGCGCTGTCAACATGCTGCGCCGTCTCGACAGCGCTTTCTCCGGACCCATGCGCGCACTCCATCGCGAGCAGGGGAACCATCGTGAGTAGCCATGGACGCAACCGCATTGCGCACGTAGGATACTACGCCCGTGCTTCGTATTGCCTGCAAGATCTTGTTGCTTTCCAGCCTGCTGCTCCCGGCTTGCGCCACGAGCGACGACGGCAAGCCCATAAACTTCTCCCTCACGGCCCAGCAGAACTACGAGAAGGGCCTGGCCGATCTGAAAGACGAGAACTACGCCGAGGCGTTGCGCTACTTCACCTACGTGAAGCAGAAGTTCCCCTTCTCGAAGTATGCGGCCTTGGCCGAGCTGGCAGCGGCAGACACCGAGTTCGAACGCGGCAGCTACCAGGAAGCTATCGATGCCTACAAGAGCTTCTTGCGCTTGCACCCCAAGCACGAAAAGGTCGCAGAGGGCTACGTGTCATTCCGCATCGCTGAGGCGCATGTCAAAGAAATGCCCGATGACTGGTTTCTCATCCCACCGTCCTATGAGAAGGACCAGTCGGTGGTGCTGGATGCCCTGCGCGAGCTCAACAATCTCGTCGACCGCTTCCCCAACTCGAAGTACCTCAAACCGGCGGGCGAGTACCGACGGACGGTCCTACGCCGCCTCATCGACCACGAGGTCTTCGTTGCGCGCTTCTATCTGGACCGTGGCCATCCCAAGGGCGCCATCCTGCGCATCAAAGAGGCGTTGCGCCGTTACCCGGACTCGGGGCGCGACGCCGAGCTGTTGCTCACCCTGGGCGAGACGCAGCTCGAAATGGGCCAGCCGGCCACGGCCAAGCAAACCTTCCTGCGCATCACGCCGGAGAATGCCTCGACCGTCGAGGTCAAGCGCGCCGAGTTGTTCCTCGAATTCATCAAGCGCCACGACGGCGACGAGCCCAAGGATGAAACGCCCCACGGCTGATTCCGTGCTGGAAACGCCACTCAAGACGGCCCTTCGCTAAATGACCGGTCGCAATTCAAGGACAAGCACTTCCTTCTCCCCTCTCCCGTCGGGAGAGGGGCCGTGGGTGAGGGAGATATTTCCCCTGGGCCAGACGCTGAAGCGACGCCGGTGTCGTGCCTCAAGTCCGCGGCATGGGTTCACGTCCAACACAGTACCCTCACCCCAGCCCTCTCCCGTCGGGAGAGGGAGAAGTGTGTCCGCTGACCGCCGCCCCGCATTGATGGGCAGAAATCCGGGCGCAAGGGCCCTGCAATTCAGGCCCATCCCAGGCGCTGCGGTCCGCAGATCACGACCGGTCATTTAGTGGCCCGTTTCATTTCTACGCCCGAAACTTTCTTCGTCGAGGAGCTGCCCGCCTATCTTCCCGCGGGCGAAGGGCCCCATACCTTCATGTGGATCGAAAAGCGGGGCCTGACGACTCTTGAGGCGGTTGCGCGGCTGGCTCGCGCGTTGGGCGTGCAGGCCCGGGACGTGGGCTACGCGGGCATGAAGGACCGCAATGCCACGACCCGCCAGTGGCTGAGCCTGCCGGCGGTCGAGCCGTCGCTGGCCGCTGCCGTCGAGCTGGACGGGCTGCGCGTGCTGGACGCGCGTCGGCACCGCAACAAGTTGCGCGTGGGACACCTGCGCGGCAACCGCTTTGAGCTGGTGTTGAGCGAGATGGCCGCTGGCGAAAGCGATAGTCTGCGCGCGCAGCTCGTGCACGTCGCGGGCCACGGTCTGCCCAACCGCTACGGCCACCAGCGCTTTGGCAGCGCGGGAGACAACGTGCAAGTCGGCCTCGAGATCCTGCGCGGGAGCCGACGCGAGCGGGACCACCGTCGGCGCAAGCTGTTGCTCTCGGCGGTGCAGTCGGCCGTGTTCAACCGGGTGCTCGACTTGCGCGCAGCCAGCGGCGGACTCACGCTGGTGCGGCTGGGGGATATCCTGCAGAAGACCGACAGCGGGGGCTCGTTCGTGTGCGACGAGCCCGAGCGCGATCAAGCGCGCGTGAATACCGGCCAGCTGGTCCCCACCGCGCCCTTGCCCGGCAGCCGCTTCATGGAACCGCCCGCCGGCACGCCTGCGCGCGCGCTGGAGGACCAGGCGCTGGCCGACGTCGGGCTTGCCCCCACCGAGCTTGCCCAAGCCGGCCGCGACTTGCCCGGCGCCCGGCGGCCGGTGGTCACGTCGGTCACCCTGGGGGATCCACCACTGCAAGGAGACAGCAATGGCCCGGGCACGGCCCGCCTGTTCTTTTCCCTGCCCGCGGGCAGCTATGCCACGGTCCTGCTCGAGGCTCTTGGCGTGGCCGTGGGCTCGTGACTGAATAGGGCTGGCCATGAGAATTCTGGGAAAAGAGCCGGTTGGTCGAGAGGCGCGCGCGGGCTTGTGGTCCGTGCCATCGGTGCTGCTCATGGTGGCGTTGCTGTTCTTTCTGGTGGTCCTCTTGCGCACCGCTTGGGTTTGCGACGACGCCTACATCACTTTCCGGACCGCCCGGAATTTCATCAACGGCCACGGCATGCGCTGGAACCAATTCGAACGCGTGCAGAGCTTCACCCATCCGCTGTGGTTCTTCGTGATGAGCACGCTGACCCTGGTGGTGCGAGATTTCTATGCTTCGGCGTTGCTCGCACCGGTGCTCCTGTCGATGGCCACCGTGACTTTCTTGGTGTGGCGTGCGACGGAGTCCAAGACCCTGGGCCTGCTGGGCCTGGCGCTCCTGGTTTCCAGCAAGTCCTTGGTGGACTACAGCACCAGCGGATTGGAGAACGCGCTATCGCATTTTCTTTTCGTCCTGTTCCTGCTGGAGCTGGTTGGCCGCTGGCCGTTTCGACGCTGGACTCGTGCCGACAGCACTGCGCCCGATGCCTTTCGCCTCGCTTTCTTGTCGGGCCTGATGACGCTCAACCGGCCCGACACTTTCTTGCTCACCCTGCCCGCCCTGGCGCTGGTGTTGCGTTCCAGTTGGAGATCCCGTCGAACCTGGTGGTTGCTGGCCAAGGCCTTTGCACCTCTTGTGCTGTGGGAGCTGGTCGCGCTGGTCTACTTCGGTTTCCCGTTTCCCAACACCGCCTACGCCAAGCTGGGAATGGGAATTCCCGCGCTGTCGATGATGCGACAAGGACTGGCCTACTTCGCCAACGAGCTGGTCTTCGATCCCCTGGCCCTGGTGATTCTGCTCCTGGCGACGGTGGCGCCTTTCGTGGTGCGGGAACGCCGTCTGCAACCGGTGAGCGTAGGTTTCCTACTCTACGCTTTGTACGTGGTTCGCATTGGCGGCGATTTCATGGCAGGGCGGTTCTTCTCGCTACTGGTGGTGGGGGGCGTTTTCGTGATCCTCTGCTGTGCGCCCGCCGGCCTGCGACGAAGGCAATGGCTTTCTGCACTGGCTGCCATGGCGGTTGTCGGCCTGGGGGTCTCGATCACGCCGAGGCCGGTGTTGACCACCGAGCTCGTCTCGGACGGCAAGGCAGGAAGGAACTTCTATGCTCATGGCATCGTCGATGAGCGTCTCTGGTATCTGAAGGAGAGTTCGCTCTTCTGGCGGGACGGCGGCTCGGCGTTGGGCGGCTGGTTCACCGAACAGGGCAGGGCCTTGCCCCCGGGCAAGGCGTCGGTGCACATGACTCTCGGATTCTTTGGCTTCGCCGCTCCTACCGACGCCATCATCGTGGATCTGTGGGGCTTGACCGACCCTTTGCTGGCGCGCTTGCCCGCCGAAAATCCCAACGATTGGCGGATCGGCCATGTGGCGCGCGTGGTGCCCAAGGGGTATCTGGAAACCCTGGAGACGGGAAAGAACCAGTTCCAGGACAAGCGTCTGGGCGAGTTCTACCAGCATCTTTCGCTGATCACGCGCGGCCCGCTGTTCAGCTGGGAAAGGCTGAAGACCATTTGGCGTTTCAACCTCGGTTCCTACGACCATCTCCTCAAGCCGGCGACTTAGTACCGCCGTCCGCGCCTCGACCGCCAACCTGTGCTAGCTTTCGCGACGGAACCAGCCCTTGTGGCTGGTCCTTCTTTCAACGTGCCCCATGCGCATCACTGAACGCATCCTTGCTGCCACCCTAGCGGGCTCTGATTGGGTCCTATGGCTGCTGGTTTTTCTGTCCATCCTGTCGGTCACCATCATGGTCGAGCGGGCCATCCTCATGTGGGGCCACGCGCCGCGACTGGGCGATCTGAGTGAACGCCTGCTCAAGCTGCTGGCTGCCGGCGACTTGCCCGGCGTGCGTGAACTCTTGGGTCCGCCGCGCTCACCCGAGGTGCGCGTGGCTTTGGTCGGCCTGGCCGAGCTGCCACAAGGACGCATCGCTGCGGCCGAGGCCATGGCCAGCGCCCGATCGCACGAGCGCCTGGCCATGGAGAAGCACCTGGGCATCCTGGGCACCCTGGGCAACAACTGTCCCTTCATCGGTCTGTTCGGGACCGTGCTGGGCATCATCAAGGCCTTCGCCGATCTTTCCCACAATCAGGCGGGCGGCGCCGCGGTGGTGATGGCCGGGATCGCCGAAGCGCTGGTGGCCACCGCAGTCGGGCTCATGGTCGCCATCCCGGCGGTGGTGGCCTACAACATCTTTCAAGGTCGCGTGCGCCGCACGCTGGGTCGCGTGGACGCCATGGCGCACCTGATCCTGGCCCGGTCGCATGAAGAGAACAAAGCGGAAGCCGCAGGATCGTCGGGCAAGGGAGCGTAGACCATGGTGAGCGCGGCCAGTCGCTTCGAGGACGATGATTCGGGCCGGATGATCACCGATATCAACGTCACGCCGCTGGTGGATATCACACTCGTCCTGCTCATCATCTTCATGGTCACGACCACGTACATCGTGAACCCGTCGATCAAGGTCGAGCTGCCCAAAGCCGCGAGTGGGACCGAGCAGACGCGCACCACCCTGGCGCTGACCTTGACCAAGGAAGGTGTTCTCTACCTCAACGGTGAGCCATCCGACGACGCGGGGGTGGTTCGTTCCATCGCGACCGATCTGCCCAAGAACCCCGACCTGCAGGCCATCATCGCCGCTGACAAGGTGGTGCCTCATGGCAACGTGGTCCACCTGATCGATTTGGTCAAGCGCGCGGGCGTGCGCAAGTTCGCCATCAACGTCGATGCTGCCTACCAATCGGGTACGCCCCTGCCCGCGCTGCCCGCTGGCACCGTGCCGGCCGCCGTTCCCACGCCCTAGGGGAGAGCAAGCGTGGCAAACGGCGTTGCGCTCCGCGGGTGGCGTGCTCATGCGACCCTCTGGGGTGCGATGGCGGCACTGGTCGTGCACGTCACGCTGGCCCTGACCGTGTCCTCGATTCTGCGCCGGCCCAGACCAGCACGGTCACCCGTCACCTTCGAGATCAACACAGCGGAGAGGCTTCCCGTCCCGCTTGAGCCGTCGCCACCCGAAGCAAAACTCGAGCCCGCGACGCCCACTCCCCGTCTGGCCAGCCGACGGCCCTTGGCCAAGCCGCCTGCGCCGCTGCCGCCCCCGAATCGTGAGCTGCCTCCGGCACCGCCCAGTGTCGAGCCCCCGCCGCCGGTATTCGGCGTGACGCCTGAGTCGGTCGTCGAGGGTGAAAGTGGGGTGGCGGTCCCGGTGGGGAACACGCTCATGACCAAGGACCGCACACCGGCCAAGGAGCCGCCTGCGCCGCTTCCGCCTGCGGTCGACCCCAACGCCTTCGCGCCCGTGGCCGACAACTTGATCTGCGAGGATGCGGCCAGGGTCCTCGAGGTCAAGCCCGACTACCCACCCGAGGCTCGGCGTCTGCAGATCGAGGGCCAGGTGAAAATCCGCGTGGCCATCGATCGCCAGGGCAACATGCGCTGGGTTCGAGTCATCAAGTCTCCCGGCTACGGCATGGACGAGGCCGCCAAGCTCGGCCTGGCCCGGTCCAAGTTCAAGCCTGCCCGCGCCTGCGACGGCCGCCTGGTCGATCAGATCATCACCTACACCTACACGTTTCAGCTGCAAGACTGAAAGGTGGACAAGGCTGCGGGGCGCCGGTTATCCTCGGCTAGGGTTGTTCTGGGCGTCATGCGCGGATTCTCCTTCATCCTAGCCGTCTTTTTCAGCGCCCTCTACCCGGGCGCGGCGGCCTGGGCACAAGGCACATCGAACAATCCGTCTGCGGACCGGTCGTTCGACGTCCAGCTCTTCCATCCGGCGGTCGGCCCCAAGGGCTACGTCACCCTGGATAGCGCCGATGTTCCTGGTCATCTTCTCTACAACGTAGGACTGCTGACCAACTATCAATACGGCGCTCTTGCGCTCGACTCCACCGTCAATGGCGGCCTCACACAGCTGGACGTCGTGCACCACCAGGCCATGGCTGAACTCTACGGGGCGGTGGGCCTCTTCAATCTGTTCGAAGTGGGCGTCGCTGTGCCCATGACCCTGTACTTATCGGGCGACAACTTCGATTCGACCGGCCAAGGCACCAACACTTCGATTTCTGCCTACGGGATCGGCGACATCCGCGTGGAGGGCAAGGCTGCGCTGTGGGCCTTTGGCCCCGATCAGGCCTTTGTGTTCGGCCTTTCCGCGGGCGCCACCCTGCCCACAGGCAGTGCGGGCCGCGCCGCGACCTTCCTCGGCGACAAGACCGTCACCGGCCGGGGCCGGGCCTTGCTCGAATACCAGAGATCGGATCGCTTCCGTGCCCTGGTCATGCTGGGAGGCTTGTTGCGAGAGAAATCAAACATCTTTGGCGCGGTGGTGGGCGATCAGATGTTGTACGGCGCTGCGGTCGACTACCGCGTGCTGCCCGACATGTCCTTGCTGGCGGAGGTCAATGGCCGCGTCGGTTCGTGGAAATACGTCGACGCGAATCCGGTCGAAGTCGACCTGGCCATGCGCGCCTATCTGCCGGCCATGTTCAGTCTCTTGCTGGGCGTGGGCGTGGGTTTGGATCATGGCATCGGCAGCCCCATGTTCCGCGGTTTCGTGGGTGTGGGCTGGGCTCCGGACTTCCGCGACCGCGACCATGACGGCATCCTTGACAGTGTCGATCGCTGTCCCGACGAACCCGAGGATTTCGACGGCTTCCAAGACGACGACGGTTGCCCCGACGAAGACAACGACAACGACGGCATTCCCGACGCGGTCGACAAGTGCCCCAACGAACCCGAGGATTTCGACGGCTTCCAGGACGACGACGGCTGCCCTGACCTGGACAATGACCACGACGGCATCCCCGACGTCGACGATGCCTGCCCCAACGACCCCGAGGACGGCAAGGGCAAGCGCCCGTTCGATGGCTGTCCCAGCACGATGGAGGACTCGGACGGCGATGGCATCCCCGATGTGAAGGACCAGTGCCCCGACGAGCCCGAGGACAAGGACGGCTTCCAGGATGAGGACGGCTGCCCTGACCCCGACAACGACAACGACGGTGTCCCCGATATTTACGATGCTTGCCCCAACGACCCCGAAGACATGGACGGTTTCGAAGACAACGATGGGTGCCCCGACCTGGACAATGACAAGGACGGGATCCCGGACAAGCAAGACAAGTGTCCCAATGAACCGGAGACCCTCAATGGTTACCGGGACGACGACGGCTGCCCTGACCCAGGCGCGCCCATCGTCGTGCTTCGTGAGGACAAGATCGACATCATCGAGCGCATCACCTTCCTGCCCGGTCAGACCGAGCTCAGTCCCGCGGGCATCAGCGTCGTCAAGCTGGTGGCCATGGTCATGCGCGGACACACTGAACTGGCCCGCGTCCGAATCGACGTGCGCGCCGACGGCGTGAACGAAGGCACCATGCGAGGGCGCGCCCAGGAGGTGGCCAAGACCCTTGCGGCCCACGGTGTTGACGCCAAGAGGCTCAAACTGGGCAACGTCAGCGCCGGCTCCAGCCGGGTCCAGTTTATCATCGAGAGCCGCGTGACACCCAAGAGCTTCAAGATGCCTTTCCCGGCGACACCCCAGGCCCCGCCCCCTTGAAACGCCGCCACCCCAGACGCCTCCGTCCGCGACACCACCATCTCCGACGCCGTAAATCTCTCAACGGTCTATACTGGTGAAAGCGACATGAAACCCAGAGGCTGGGCCGTCACCGACGTAGGCCGCAAGCGCGAGCACAATGAGGACAGCTTTCTGTGCAGCGATGAGTTGCAGCTCTACGCCGTGGCCGACGGAATGGGCGGACACCTTGGGGGAGAGCGTGCCAGTCACATGGCGGTCGAAATCCTGGAACGCGAGATGACCGCGCGTCTGGCGAACGGCTCACGAGCGGAGATGGAGTCCGACGCCATGGCGCAAGCCCTGAGGGAAGCAACCGCCGTTGCGTCGAAGGCGATCTTCGAGAGCGCTCAGGCCGAGCCGAACTACGCGGGCATGGGCACCACGCTGACCGGCCTGTGCTTCCACGGTGGCAGCGTAACCGTGTGTCATGTGGGGGACTCGCGCGCGTATCTCTTCCGCGACGGGCGGGCG
>Ga0182017_10003747_pt1 | contig 11344 bp, 7 predicted proteins | sample 712E3DmetaG_FD_120492 | JGI IMG/M metagenome (GOLD analysis project Ga0182017, IMG submission 120492) | Permafrost microbial communities from Stordalen Mire, Sweden - 712E3D metaG | ecosystem: Environmental > Terrestrial > Soil > Wetlands > Permafrost | place: Sweden: Stordalen | collected... | reverse complement strand
GATTGGCGAATCCACCAGGTGGCATAAGTAGAGAACTTGAAACCTTTATGCAGGTTAAACCGCTCAACTGCGCGCATTAATCCAATGTTCCCTTCCTGAATCATATCCTGAAGTGACATTGCGCGGCCCATGTATTTTTTGGCGATACTCACCACCAGTCGCAAGTTAGCCTCAGTAAGCCGGTCTTTAGCCTGTTTGCCATCAGCCTGGACCTGGGCCAAATAAGTTTGCAGATAAATCTGATGTTTCTTGAGTTTCTCCGAGAATTTCCGGTCCGTCGCGAGAGTCGAGATATGCGATGATAAAACTTTGGGACTAATGAGGGAAATGACGTTTTCCGGTAGAAGCGCAATATCTATCGATATTAAAACCAGTAAATATTCTACCGATTCGGCTGGAAGATTTAAATTCCCCGCGATTGTCTGTACCATGGATTTATCGAGCTCTCTTTCCAATGCGGTGTATAATCGCTTATTTTGGATTGTGTCGACAAAACAGGTGTTTTCAGGCAAATTAAAATGCTTTTGCAGTTGACCGAAGATTTCTGAGGATTTGCCGAGTTCGCGGAGTATTTCCAGGAATACCTGCGTTGCAGTAACCTGTTTACCCTGATTCTCAAGGCCGGACGAAATTGCTGAAATATGTCTGGCCATTTCAATCTGGCGCGCAGCGAGTTTTTCAGCATCTCCCGAAAGAAGGGGTACATTTCCAATTTCACGCAGATAAAGGCGGACATTATCGAAGCCGCCGGCAAACCGGTCAGGTACGAAATCTCCCGGTTCGATTTCTTCCTGCGGTTCATCCATTAACTCGATGTCTGAGGCGGGATCTTCTTTTATTGCGGCTTCCGATTCTTTGCTAATAACAATGTCCAAATCATATAATCGTGCAGTCGCTGTAACAATGGTCATTATCTAACCCCTTGAATTAATTTGTGTAATTTATATGAGTCTATTTAATTGTGTTATTTATTTGAGACGATCGCCGAGCTAAAAAACGATACATTTGAAGCCATTGGCTTAAAACGACATCAGGTAAACAGCCGTTTAACGGAAAGTCAGGTACGCCGGGGCAATAGCTATTCGATAAAAAGCTGGGACATCGCATATTCATCCATCTTGAAATTGACCTCGTATGAAAGCGCGTACCAACCCGTGTAACTTTGAAGGTTATTGGGGAATCCGGTTTTCAGATTTTCCCCCATAGACGGGATTCCATACCGCCAAGGAATGTCGGCATTTCGGGACATGATTTCCCATCTTGAAAGGATTTTTTCTCCCGATTCGGCCGCGTCCAGGTCGCGGTAAGGAGTCAGTTCAATTTGATCGAGATTCAGATTTCTCATATTTCACCTCCATCAAATCGAATTATAAAGTACGCATGTTTAGCTTTGATTAAGAGATTGTAAATGTTTGATTAAAATTTTGACGCGGCTTTTCCGGAAAACTTTGAAAACAACAATTCATTGAAATATCAGGTAACTAGACATCGTTTTGTTACCTACATCCCGATGGATTGTGTTTCTGCTGTAACAGTAACTCTTTGTGTGACCTAATGAAATAAGTAAATGTGACATTTAAGTCTAAAAACAAGGTGAACCTGCACCATGATGAGATCGTGCTGCCTGAGTTTTTTCAATTATGGGACAAAAATGAAGAATAAATCTGGAAGAATGTTTTTAACGATAATTTAATCAAAATATAAACCAACCTTAACCAAATCAGAATTAACTTAACTTATAATAATCTTGGCTGCCTTAACCAAAGCAATTTTGTGCCTTTTAGTTTTTTATTTCCTCGGCATGTGAATTCACAATCATCAATTCCGCCAACCCAGGAAGCCTTTTTACAAAGAAAATGAACTTAATATTGAAACAGGGGATGTGGGGAAATGAGTATTTTAAAGAAGGATTACCGAAGCACTATCATGGCAAAATTCAATTACCTGAGCATACTATTTATTCATAGCATTAAAAAAAGGTTCAGGATCACGTTTGTCGCTGGTTTAGCAATTGTTCTCGGTGCAACGTCTTTAGTTCAGGTTTTTTCGGGGGCACCAGTAGCAGCAGGTACGGTATTGAAACCGATTAACCTCGTCTTCTATGGCACCCATGATACGGCAATTGACCAGCAGATAGTGGCAGCCAAACCGATGTTTTTAATAGATAATACTCCCGGCGGACCCTGGGGCGGTAATTGTAATGCATCATATTTTGCAGGATATGGCATCAAGGTTTTCAGTTACATAGATGGTGGTTATGAAGGTACCCAGGCACGGTCTATTCCAAACGATTTAACAAGTAATCTTAACTACATTAACGCAATTTCTAAGGAATCAGGCGTTTATGGCGTTTTTGTGGACGAAGTATCCGCAGAACCTTCAAGTCCGAGCCTGAATTATCTTTCACAAATTTACGCCAGAGCAAAACAAGACGGACTGGCCGTGATGTTTAACACCGGCGAGGATTCGTGGTCCGATTCTCTGATGCAATATTGCGACTATATCAATAGTTCCGAAGAGTATAGCGGCGGCGCGATGACTGCCAGTCAGCAGAAATGGGCTTCAAGGACTGTTTTATTGGCACAGAACATCAGCGATGCAGTGACCGCAGCTAATCTCACCAATACCGCAATTGCAAAAGGTTTTCTCGCCGAATACTCTTGCTCGACATATGAGAACCTACCATCTTTTCTGGCCTCGTATGTATCCTTGATCACTGGAACTGCTAATCAAGCAAATCATTCTCCTGTATTTGTGCCAATTGGTGACAAAACTACGACTGTTGGAACCGACCTCCAATTTACGATTAGCGCCAATGATGCTGAAGCTAATAGTCTAACTTATTCAATTGCCAGTTTACCTGCGGGAGCCACTTTTGATGCTATTACAGGAACTTTCAGTTGGACACCCACAGTATCTGGCATTGATATAGTTACATTTACCGTTAGCGATGGGACTTTGACGGATTCTCAAACTATAACGATAACGGTACAAGCAGAACAGACTACCACTTCCACTCCAGTGCCGACAACAACGATCGCTACTACTCCGATAAATGGAAATACAACAGCTGTGGTCGCGAGTGAAGGTATTGCGACAGGAGCTTTAAATGAGTACGACCTTTATGTGGATATCAATAGCACAACAGTCTCCGGATTAAACCCCGGGCAAGAGGTATGGTGCGCTGCTTCTACAACCGATTTTCCTGGCCTGTTAACAGAAGGGACTACAATTATCGGCAATATAGGCAACTCGGCAGGCTGGTGGGTTTTTAAAAATATTAATGGAGGAAGCCAATCATCGACATTTTCGATGACAGAATCTCAAGCTCCTGCTTGGGACGTCAACGGAGACCATGTGTGCAATGTAACGGATGTGATAGAGATAGGATTACATTTTAATAAATCGCTGAGCGACCCGGGTTATGCTGCAAATTGCGATGTGGACGGCAACGGTGTAATTAATATCAACGATATAATTATGGTGGGTTTACATTGGAATCAAACTTGGTAAATTAGCCTTAATAAAGACTGGGTATAAGGATCACTGATTTATTTTCCGCGCAATAATAAAACAATGATTCCTCCTGATCCAATTTTATAATAAACTTTAGGCACAATGAACGGAGTGTGGTAGCTCACCAATTTCTAAAAGATTTTGGTTATTATGCAATTGGTTTAGTCCTAAAAAATGTTTGCGTTTTAACAAATATTTAATGAAAATTTAAAATATCTTTAATTTATTTTAGTTTATTTTCTATTGACCTTTCTTATGCATATTAGTATATTAGTACTTTAGTATCCCCATACTTAAGTACGGTTTGCAATTCTGTTTTGTAGTGATTCTTTTCAATCCGGCCTCCACGGCTTGGATTTAACGTTGTTTCCGCAAGTTTTTTTGAATTCTGCTCTAAATTTATCCTATTCCCCGATAACCTTTTTTAATTTGTGTGTTTTTAATCGTGTTATCTGGACAGGATTAAATAGTATTCTTCTCCCTTGGATATCTAAATTGGGAACAAAATGAAGAACAATCAAAAACAGCTAAATAAAAATCATAAACTTAAGAATAAAGGATAGGAAGATTAGAATGAAAAAGATATTTTTAATTCTGGGAGCTATTATGGCTCTCTTGGCAGCCATTACAGTGCAGATTCCAGTTTCGGCGGCTACCATAAATGTAACCGGCGAAAATGGTTCAAACAATGCAATCCAGAGTGCAATAAATAGTGCACCTGCAGGATCTACAATATCGATAGCCGCCGGAAATTACCCCGAACAGCTTACGATAACGAAGTCGTTAACATTATCAGGCGCAGGAGTAACAACAGTAATTGAACCGACATCCGTCAGCGCCGCGGCGGGTATTACCAGGTATTATAGTGGTGCTGCAGTTTATCCAATAATACTTGTAAATGGTGCAGCCGCCGTAAACATCGAAAATCTTGAGGTGAATGGTTTAGCATCTGGCGTTACGTCTGGGTTGGATGCACCATTATATGGCATATTCTATACGGATGCCTCGGGAACAATATCGGGTACAACCGTCACGAATGTAGAGCTGTCGACGGCTCTATTCGGAATGCAATATGGCCGGGCCATATTCGTCCAATCCGACAACTCTCCTGCATCCAACGTTGTGATCGAAAACAATATCATCAACAACTATGATAAGTGCGGAATAGATTGTGAGGACGCTGGCACCACGTGCAACATAAGCGGTAACACATTGAGCGGAATTGGCCCGAACACATTGATTGCTCAAAACGGCATCGAGGTTCTGTTCGGTGCCTCGGCAACAATAGGGAATAACAACGTCAGTGCAAATAGTTATTCGCCTGCAGGAGAAAATTATCTTACAGCCGGTGGTAATCAATCATGTGGAATATTGCTAGATGGCGCTGCCACGAGCACAGTGGTATCGTCCAACACTGCATCGACTTGTGACATCGGCATCGGCATAGTTCCGTCAAGCGGTGCGACTCCGGCGGGAACCTATGTTGTGAGCAACAACATCCTTTCCGGTAACCTTGGATATGGTGTCGTTTTCGACAGTGTCAACGGCACAAGCACTGGCAATTCTTTCCAGAATAACCCGGTGGGATTGTTGGACACGGACAGTATAGCTAACTCAGCTGCAACGTCCACTAGCGATTCGTTCACCGGAAACACTGTGAATAGTCAAGCGCTTCAATTTGCGACGGGGTCAGGATTTACCGCGACTTTAACACTTTCGGGTGCCACGATAAACGTAACTGGTGAAAATGGATCAAACAATGCCATACAAACGGCTATAAACGGCGCACCGGTTGGATCCACGATTAACATCGCCGCAGGAATGTTTCCAGAACAACTTAATGTAACAAAACCGTTGACACTGGTGGGAGCGGGAGCAACAACAATAATAAAACCGACCTCTATGACCTCGAACACCATGGGTTTAATAAGTGGTGCTAACTATTACCCAATAATACTTGCCAAGAGTGAAACCGGGGTCAACATAGAAAATCTTGTAGTTGATGGTGCCGGAGTAGGAGCCACATACGGGGCATCGGGATTCTTCGGCATTGTTTATCAAAACGCGTCGGGGACAATATCCGGAACGACAGTGACCAACATTAACTGCAATCCTTTAAATGGGGATCAGTCTGGTAATGCGATCTATATTCAGACTGATGGCCAGGGTGGAATATCTAATGTAAATATAACCAATAACATTATTTCTAACTATCAAAAAGGCGGAATAATCTGCAACGAACCTGGTACCAACTGTATTGTAAATGGCAATACCGTTACCGGCGTGGGCCAAACTTCATTAATTGCGCAGAACGGAATACAAGTGGGTTATGGTGCTACGGCAACGGTGGAGAACAATACAATAAGCGGAGATAGCTATACTGGAACATGGGGGTCATCTACAGGGTCAGCGAACGAAGATTATTTTACTGGTGGCGCAATGTCTTGCGGCATATTGTTATATGATGCCTCTTCAAGCACAACAATATTAAACAACACAGTGTCACATTGCGACACAGGAATATGTCCATTCACCGACACTGCTCTCACTGGAGAACCCCCGGTTGTCGCCAATAACAATACTATCTCCAATAACTACGGCTACGGTATTGTTTTTGACGGCGTCAATGGAACAAGCACCGGAAACCATTTCAATAACAATCCCATGGGTCTGCTGGTTACGGACTCTTCAGGTAATGCAACAGTGACGAGCACAAATGATACTTTCGCTAACAACGGCACAAATCATGATGCTATTGATTACAACGCTGAAAGTGGCACTGGTACGGCAAATTATTATTCTGCTACTTTAATTATTCCTTACACCCTGACCTATACCGCAGGCTCTAACGGCAGTCTCACGGGCTCTTCACCGCAAACTGTCAACTACGGCACCAGTGGCACGGCAGTCACAGCGGTAGCCGCCAGTGGGTACCATTTCGTCAATTGGAGCGACGGCTCCACCGCTAATCCCAGAACTGACTCTAACGTAACAGCCAACCTTTCAGTAACCGCTAATTTTGCCAGCAGCACTTGTTCCATTAATGCTTCAGCTACCGGCAGCGGCACAATTTCGGTCTCAGGCGATGTGACCGTTGGTTACGGCGGCAGCTGGACGTTTTCAATTGTTCCCAGCATTGGATATAACGTGAATAATGTGCTGGTAGATGGGGTTTCAGTGGGCAGTGTCACAACCTATACTTTTAATAATGTGACCACAAACCACACAATTAGTGCCAACTTCTCTCCTCGATGGGATGTCGATGGAAACCACGTTTGTAATATTAATGACATAGTAACCATTGGCTTACATTGGAATATACGCACGGGCGATCCGAATTACTCTGCTAATTGCGATGTCAATGGAGACGGAGTTATTAATATCACAGATGTCGTAGCAGTAGGTCTGCATTGGGGCCAGACTTGGTAAGCTAACCTTTATAATCAATTTACAAATTAGAAGGTGGAATGGGCAGCCTATAAAACCCGAGTAAAACAACGGGATCAGTGCTCATTCCACCTTCAAACAAGCAGATTATGGTAAACACTACGCAAGTAAATCAAGCACGTGTGTTTGCTCCCATTGGCAACCAGACAGCTATTTTGGGAACCAGCGTGCAATTTACTGTCAGTGCCATGGATGTTGATGGCAACAATCTTATTTACTCAGCTTCTAATTTACCTCCAGGAGCCACTTTCAATAGTGGCATCGGAAATTTCAACTGGACACCTGTTAAGGCCGGGGTTGATAGCATAACATTCACGGTTATAGACGGCAATCTGCGCGCTTCACGGAATGTGATGATCGATGTTCAAACTGCAGTTAACTACCACGCCCTCGTCTATCACTACCTCTTTTTCAACGACGACAGAATCTCAAGATCCTGCCTGGGACGTTAACGGAGACCGTGTTTACAATATTACCGACATAGTAATGATTGGTAATCATTTCGGTGAAACCGGCACGCCAGGATGGATTCCAGAAGATGTCAATAAAGACGGTGTCATTAATATATTGGATATCGTTTATGCTGGCAATCATTTTGGACAAACTTGGTGATTGTATGAAGAAATCATGGCATTTATTTTTTCAAGCCAGTCCTGATAACAGAACAGGTAAATAACTGTGTAAGATGGGTGGACAAACGATCATAGTGTTTGCCAGATTTTTCAGCATATTCTATTTTCGAGCAAGGTCACTTTTATTTTAGGAGTCCTTTTGCAAATATTCTTACTTCTTGCAAATCTTTTTCGTTTGGTCTTCCTTTAGCAACTCCACCGATCAATTTCATAATCCCAAAAGTATCCAAACCTTTGCAAGCGAAACTTCCGATCACATTGAACCCTTTATCAACTAGTTCTTTTTTTGTTTTATCATTTAATGAACTTTTGCCGTATCCGCTCGTGGAGAAAACAAATGCCTTCTTTGCAGTAAGAGATGGCAATTTGGAAATAAGTTTATGAATTTCCTCATGAAAGTCTCCACTGTAAATCCCCGAACCAAACCCAACCAAATCAAATTGGTTTAAATCGTTCGGATTTACTTTTTCAGTTTCAATTAATTCAACTTTTAAAGTGTCTGCGATAACCTGCGCTACTTTTTTGGTATTTCCGTGAGCCTGGGACGTGTAACTGACAATAGATTTCATTATGTTTCTCCATTGCAAGACATGTGATTATTCAGGGAACAAAACCCTGCATCTTTTTCTCTTATGGTTCTTTATTCAATTGGAAGAATCTTCGAGCAATTAATATGTATCATATCCACAAGAACAGGACTGAAAAAACCGAAATGTAAATGCCTGCCTTGGGCACGTATAATCCCAAAGCAATGATATTAGCCCCAATTCCGAGATAAGCAATTTATTTACTAAAAATATTGGTTCGAAGCATGACAAACGAGATCATGATAAAGGCGATAGGTCCGATGATATAATTTAATTGAAAAGCATTACCGGTGTACACCGCGAGCATCGCCTGTCCGGCTGCCATAAGTGTTGACTGTTGGGCGGAGCTAGTAGCTACAGCGAATTGGTTGCTGAGTGACAACATGTTGAACGACGTGTTGGACCCGAAGTAAGCCACAATTCCACTTGGTAATCGGTTATTGGGGTTATTTTCTTGCCAATCGGGTTACTGGATTTAGTCCCATGTTCTTGGGCATGTTTAAACCCTTCCCCTATTCGTTGGGCATCTATATCTTTTTCAACTTGTTAAAGCACTGGGAGTAGAATCTGATGGCATCAATTGGTAATTTCATATTATTTGCTATTCTTTGGCTGAACGATACGCCAACAGCGTTCACTTCTTAGTTGAATATGGTCTGCCTCTTGAACCCCAGGCCATCATCGTTTTTAAGAAGTCCTAATCTTCTTCTTTATTATCAGGTAGTCCACCGGCATACGCCGAAACCGCGCATGGCAACGTGGACATTCTGTATCAAGTAAAGGTACAGTCCGAAACTTTTTGCAGACCAAGCAATAAACTGATTTTGATTTAATTCGTAATATTGTCATAAGTTTGTTGACCATCCGTGTTTTCTACATATCTCCCTCCACATCTCCAATGCCACTTCATCAGTAATAGGTTCGGAAGTCTTGACTACATTAGCTTTCACATCTGAGACATTTCCATTATTGGTAATCGGCAAAGATGTATCTATCGCGGGCTTAATCAGTGGAACCGGTTTAACAGGAGCAACACATTCATGTTCTTGATATCTTCTCTGTAATCCGGCTGCAAGAAATATCTCATTAAGAGGTAGGCTCGATTCTCCGTGTACTACATTCTTTAGGACGTTGAAAGCAACCTTTACGTTGTTTGTCCAAAAAGCGCCCGGAGGAACACATATATAGGATTCACCGCGATATTTGGGCGGATAAAATTCAATTATTGTTTTCAAACCAATCCTCAAATAGAATGGCTGCCCATTGGGTAATATGAACTCACTATCAACTACTGGCATTCTGAATGGACTGACTATACTCAAAGGATCCATGCCGGCAGGAGCATCAAGTAATTGGCCAGACCATCGAAGTTTTAATCTACGTTCTATTTCTTTTCGAACATCCGGGTTAATATTATTTACCCAACTTCGTCCGGTAGAACCCAAAGAGTAATGCCAAATAGAAGTACCATGGTAGATCAATCGTTTCCGTTTAAGCAATGCAATCGGGTGCCGGATCCCATTCGCATCGGGTTTTGTTTTAAGTTTGATGCTCCAAAAGAATAGATGGGTATGTATTGATGTGAACTTTGCGCCGGTTAACTTAACCATGTCCTTGGCACTGAACCATTCACCTGGCCGCATCATTAAAGCAGTAAAGAGTACCGCCTTGAGCAAGTTGTGTTTGTAACAAATCTTAAGTTCTCTCACGTGAAACATATACCCTTCCTTTTTTGTCTGGCACCTTTGGCATCCATAAACGTATAAATAAACGGCACAAGCCTCTAAGTTGTGAGGCTAAATCGTTCATTCTCTCACGCCTACCATCTTTCAGTGTGTAAAAGGCACACCCTTTCACCTTCAGGCTGCAGCGGTGGATCACTCTTTGCCTTCGACCGGACAAAGAATAGTTTTGCTCGCCATACCTCTTGCTTGTCGGCGAATATCGCATAAGAGAGTCCGCGCTTCTCAGAAGGATTCCCCGAAGGAATCACCTTAGTAAAAAGCACATCCTGCGGTAAGAAATAATACTTTGAATACCAGGTGTGAGGGTCCAGTGACCAGCGAATGATATTTAAGGCTTGAGCTACAGCATCATCTAGAGAACCGGACCACTCTACCTTAGCCGGGAATGTAGGTTTGATACCCAGAGCAAACACCGGCAACATTTCGATTCTTACTTCCTCTTCATTGAGTAATCGACTAAGTAAACTTACGTGCTTTGGCCAACAACCATTAAACACGGTCAGAACTAAATCCGGCCAGGTAAAAACTGAAGTAAGGAAATGAAGTTGATTGATACCTTCTTTTTGAAGCGTTTCAATAGCCTGGGGTAACAATGGCAATCCGAGACTTAATTTGAACTCCTGTTCTTTTCTCATCTTTCAACTCCTAATGCAAAGTATCAATGGCACATCCTCTGCTAAAAATCCCTTTCTTTTATTCGGCTGGTGAGCTGGTTTAGAACCCACCGGCCGATTGCAATGGCTCTATGGAGGGCAGCGCCGGCAGTCAATCATATTACCAACTCGCTAAATCGAAAATTATTGTCTTTTTACTGCCATGCTTGGCGAAACATAAACGCTAGGCGCTAGAAAAATCCGACGTTTTAACCAAAGGCGCTTCCTAGTGCATGGGTGTTTATCCTCGCCGCGCTTTCCTTTGCCCTCCACCCTTGCATTAGCTAGTCATGCCTTAGTATTCTGTGATTTTCTTTCACGCTCCATGCGTGCAACCCAGCCAGTAATCGTCCTTTTTAATCCAAACTAGCTATTGTATATTTGTATCCTGTTTTCCAGACGTGGCAGCCCCCTCTTTTTTAGGCGGTAGTTTATTTGGTCGGCGGTCAGCATACCTTAAAAGATAGCCGGTACGTTTCCGTGGCCGGTCTGTTTTATCCTTTGCCCCTTTGAACCGGCCCACCGGCAGCCCTAATTTACGGCGGCGTTCTAATGAGGCTTTAATACGTTTTGACTTGCGGTCGCTGTCAAACTTTGCCCAGAATCCCAACAAGGAAATATAAATCGGCCGGAAATCACTGTCGATATCCGCGAGAAAGCTTTCTTGGAGGCTGACAACATGGACATCGTATTTTTCAAAGGTATTTACCAGCCTGAATATCTCTACTATCCCTTGCCGGGTCAATCTGTCTAAGGCCCAGATT
>Ga0182017_10003746_pt1 | contig 11344 bp, 7 predicted proteins | sample 712E3DmetaG_FD_120492 | JGI IMG/M metagenome (GOLD analysis project Ga0182017, IMG submission 120492) | Permafrost microbial communities from Stordalen Mire, Sweden - 712E3D metaG | ecosystem: Environmental > Terrestrial > Soil > Wetlands > Permafrost | place: Sweden: Stordalen | collected... | reverse complement strand
TTTGCGTAAGGAGCGCGCCGTCACTCGCGCCCGAGAGAAGATCGATCTCATCCTAGGCTCCTCCACGACGCCGGCCGGCAGCGCCGGTCCGCGTTCCGTCGTATGGATCACCCGGCGGGGCCCACTGTGGTGGCGCGGCAGGCGGCCTGTTCGGGGTCCGCCGGCCGTTTCACGCGCTTGGGCGAGTAGTATTTCGGCTCGGGTAACCAAGAGGAGCCGTCCATCACGAGAACGCAGCGTCGTCCCCAATCCCACCGCGACGTCCTTGTCTCCGGTTCTCGGCCGCACGAAGACATCTCCCCAAGAGGGGACGTCAACAGTGATTCTGTCGGGTCGGTTCCGATGGGCTCGGGCGCAAAGAGGTACGGGGTCATCCCGGGCAATCGCTGGGCCACCGACGTCGAGCGCGTCGGAGGTCGCCGGCGCCTCCGCGGAGAGGTCCTCGTGCTGGTGGCCGGTCTGATATTCCTGGCGGCTGCCCTCCTGAAGCCATGGGCTGGCCTCGCACCGGCCGTCCGCCCGTCTTCGAGCCCAACATCCTCTCCGCCGGGGGAGATCGCCGCCGCGCCGTCGCCTGCCATGCCGTCGCCTTCGACGACGGCGGCACCGACGCCCGTACGCGCCCAACCGATTCCGCCCTACGACTACCGCTGGGGGTTCCCCTTCCCAGCAGCTACGGTCGCACCCGGAGGCTCGCAGCCGGGCGTCGCCGTGGCCACGAACTACAGCTGGTCGGCGGTCGACTGGAGCGCGTTGAGCACGACCGATTCGGACGCGACCTGGGGTTTCGCGGCGGTCGTGATGACCAACCGCGCCGACGGCCTGGTCGGCCCCAGCACCCTATCGCCGACGACCAGCTGGGTCTCGCTCGGTTCACCGTCTGTGTATTCCGCGGTGCCTCTGGTACAGGGGCAGAACGTGTACGCCATAGCCGTGACCTGGCCGACCGACCTGGCGGTAAGCCGTGTCACGTTCGTGTATATGGGCGGCCCGGAACATCCGGTATACCTCCCGCCGGCTGCCTTCCTGCCGGGCAGCCGCGTGATCCCCATTCCGGCCGGGAGCGCGACTTCGGCGTCGGCTGTCTCGCAGATCGCGACAAACCACATCCGATCGGGCGAGTTCTTGATCCCGCCGACAAGCGCATCGTCGATCGTAGCCCTGGGTTCGACCAGCGCAGCCTGGCGATCGAGTCCATGGCCGTGGCCCTATGGCACCTACCTGGTCGCCGTAACCTCCGCGACCGGGACCAAGAAGATTGTCCTCGACCTTCTGCTCACGGACTGAGGCCAAGCGGGCGAGCGTACTGCCTTCGACCGCTCTCAGATCACTGGGGCGACTGCCGCTTCACGGCTTTCGGATCACGGTTCTCTCGCACGATGCCGCTCCGCGCGGGCGAGGCGTGGCAAAAGTCGGGCCATCGTCTCGGCCACTTGGTCCAGCGGGAGGTCCGTCTTGAGATACAGGTCGGCATCGGTGGACATCGCGGCTCCTCTTCGTGGCCGGATCACCAGTTCCGCCACTCCCCCACCCGTGCCCCGAATCAGAACGCCCGGCAGGGAAACCGCCGGGCGTTCTGACTATGGACGAAGAACGGTTACTTGTCGCGCTCCGCGGCGCTGGTAAGGGCAGCCTGGGCCGCCGCGAGGCGGGCCACCGGCACCCGGAACGGCGAGCAGGAGACGTAGTTGAGGCCGATCTGGTCGCAGAATCCAATCGACACCGGGTCGCCGCCATGTTCGCCGCAGATGCCCACCTTGAGGTCGGGACGGGTCTTGCGGCCCAGCTTGACGGCCATGTCCATTTCCTTGACGACGACGGGGTCGAGCGTCTGGAACGGGTTGTACGGGAGGATTTTCTCCTCGACGTACTTGAGGAGGAACCCGCCCTCGGCGTCGTCGCGGCTGTAGCCGAACGTCATCTGGGTCAGGTCGTTGGTGCCGAAGCTGAAGAACTGGGCATACTCGGCGATCTCGTCCGCGACCCAGCAGGCCCGCGGGATCTCGATCATCGTGCCGAACTTGTAGTCGATCTTGACGCCGGCGGCCTTCAGCACGGAAGCGGCCTCGGCCTCGAGGAGCGCCTGGGTGGCCTTGAGCTCGTTCACGTGGCCGACGAGCGGGATCATGATCTCCGGTCGTGGATCCTTCTTGGCCTTCTTCACGGCAACGGCCGCGTTGAGGATGGCGCGGGTCTGGATCTTGACGAAGTCGGGGATCATCAGCCCGAGGCGGCAGCCGCGCAGCCCGAGCATCGGGTTCTGCTCGTGCATCGACTTGATCGTGGCCAGCAGCTCCAGGTCCTTGGCGGTCGCCCTGGAGCCGGCCTTGGTGACCTTGACCAGCTGGTCGTCCAGGTTCGGAAGGAACTCGTGGAGCGGCGGGTCGATCAGGCGGATCACGACCGGCAGTCCGGACATGGCGGTGAGGATGCCCTCGAAGTCGCCCTGCTGGAGCGCCTCGAGCTTGGCCATCGCCGCGTCGAACTGCTTGACCTCGGACTTCTCCTGCGCGGTCAGCTTCTCGCCCGCGGCGAGCTTTGCCTTGGCGCGCGTCGCCGCGTTGGCGACCAGGATCGCGCTGCGCACGATCGCCAGGCGCGGACCCTCGCGGAACATGTGCTCGGTGCGGCAGAGACCGATGCCCTGGGCGCCGTAGGATCGAGCTTGAGCGGCTTCCTCGGGCTTGTCGGCGTTGGTCCAGATCATCAGGCGGCGGATCTTGTCCGCCCACTCGAGGATCTTCTGCAGATCCTTTTGATCCTCGAACCGGGCGGGGACCGTCGGCAGCGCGCCGAGGAAGACCTCGCCCGTCGAGCCGTCGAGGCTGACGAAGTCGCCTTCCTTGATCGTCACGCCATTTGCCGTCGCGGACTTGGTCGAGTAATTGACTTCGAGCTCGGCGCAGCCCGAGACGCACGGCTTGCCGATCTGGCGGGCGACGACCGCGGCGTGCGAGGTCGCGCCGCCCTTGGCGGTCAGGATGCCCTGAGCTACGGCCATGCCGTGGAAGTCGTCCGGAGACGTCTCCTCGCGAACGAGGACGACCTTCTGGCCCTTCTCGACGGCGGCCACAGCGGCATCCGCGCTGAAGACGACCTTGCCGACGGCGGCGCCGGGCGAGGCGTTGAGGCCCTTGGCCACCCGCTTGGCGGCCTTGCGGGCGTCGCGGTCGAACTGGTCGCGCAGGAGCTGGTCCACCTGGGCGGGCTCGATGCGAGCGACCGCCTCTTCCTTGGTGATCAGCTTCTCGCTGACCATGTCGATCGCGATCCGCACCGCCGCGTCTGCCGTTCGCTTGGCGCTGCGGGTCTGGAGCATGTAGAGGCGGCCGCGCTCGATCGTGAACTCGAGGTCTTGGACGTCGCGGTAATGCTTCTCGAGCTTCTCGGCGATCTTCTTGAACTCGGCGTAGGCCTTGGGCATGTCCTGGGCCAGCGCCGCGATCGGGGACGGAGTGCGGATGCCCGCGACGACGTCCTCGCCCTGGGCGTTGACCAGGTACTCGCCAAAGAGGACCTTCTCGCCGGTGTTGGGGTTGCGGGTGAAGGCGACGCCGGTGCCCGAGTCGTCGCCCATGTTGCCGAAGACCATGGTCACGACGTTGACGGCGGTGCCGAGGTCGTGCGCGATCTTCTGGCTGTTGCGGTAGTCGTTGGCGCGCTTGCCGAACCAGGACGCGAAGACGGCCTTGATGGCCAGGTCCAGCTGCTCGTTCGGGTCGTCCGGGAAGGCGCGGCCCATCTGGTCCTTGACGATCTTCTTGTACGTGGCGACGAGCTTCTTGAGGTCGGCGACGTTGAGATCGGTGTCCTTGGCATCCTTGCCGTGGGTGGCTTTGGCGGCGTCGAGCGCCTCGTCGAACCGGTTGTACTCGACTTCCTTGCCGTCCTTGTCCTTGGACAGGCGCGGCGGGACGTTGAGGACGATGCGGCCGAACATCGAGATGAAGCGACGGTACGCATCCCAGCCGAAGCGCTCGTTGCCGGTGAAGACGACGAGGCCCTGGAGGGTCGTTTCGTTGAGCCCGAGGTTAAGGACGGTGTCCATCATGCCCGGCATTGAGAACTTGGCGCCGGAACGGACGGAGACCAGCAGCGGGTTCTTGGCATCGCCGAAGCCCTTGCCGGTCTGCCGCTCGACGACCTTGACCGCTGCAAGGACGTCGTCCCAGAGTCCGGCCGGGAGCTTCTTGCCGGCCGCGAAGTAATCGTTACAGGCTTCGGTGGTGATGGTGAATCCGGGGGGGGTAGGAAGACCCGCGTTGGTCATCTCCGCCAGTCCGGCGCCCTTGCCGCCCAGCAGATCCTTCATCCCGCCGTTGCCATCGGCCCGGCCGCCGCCCCATGCGTAGATGTAACGCTTGGCAGCCATCTGGGGCTTAGCAGTTTCGGCCATACGGGATCTCTCTCCTTGATTGCGGGAGGCTGGTCGCGCCGCGGGCGGCGGGGGAAGCGCCCGAGCGACGGGATCGCACAACGTCCGTGCGATTGTACCTTCGCGCGAGACCAGGCCTCGCGTCCGAGAGGCACCGGGGACCGGGACGATGGGTCCCTGGATGGCATCCCTTCGGCCCCAAATGGCGGGACTCTCGGCCCGCCGCCAAGATTCTGGCCACGACCCGCCTTCGGAAAGCGCCTTCGACCAATCGTCGAGCCGGGCCCGCGCCGCCCCGTCCGCGCGCCGCGGTTGCGACGAGCGGCGTGCGGTAGTCTTCGCCCGTGATACGCCGTCGCCCCGCCTCGTTCCGTTTGCTGTTAGGGGTAGCGGCCCTGGCGGTCATCTGCAGCGCGACCCTGGGCGCTCTTGCCGCCCTCGGGCCGGCGGCGTCCGAGAGCACCGACGCCCCGTCCGACGCCCCGCCGCCGACGCCTCCAGGATCGGCCTCGCCAAGCGCCACGCCCATAGCCCAGCTCGTGACTCCCGCCCCGACGGTCTCACCGCAGAGCCAGCCGTTCCCGGTGCCGCTGGTCCCCATCGTGAACTACTGGTCGCCCGAGCGGTCGATCTCGCGCGTCCAGCTCGCAGCGCTGATCGGCGGCGGGAGCCTCTCGGCCGTCGATGGACCGGCGCCCACCTCAGCGGTTCTGGCCGTCAGCTCCGCAGACATCGGGCCGCTCGCGTCTCTCCTAGGAGTGGAACCGCACGGGGTCACGGAGCTCGCGCCGGCGCAGGTGAGAGACCTGGTCAGGGGCTCCCCAAATACGATCGGCGTGGTCCGCGCCGACGACGTCACGGCCGATGTCCGGGCCCTGGCGATCGACGACCTCCAGCTGTTCGGCGCAGCTCGCATCCACGACCCGCTGATGTGGCCGCTGCTGGTCGACGAGCCGGGAGTCACCTCGGCATTTCTCACGACTCCGGAGTGGACGATCGCCGCGGGCGGCGACGTCATGCTCGACAAGGCCGTCTTCTACCAGTCGATCAGCAAGCATCAGGGCGTCGATTACGCCTGGGCTGGCGGCACGGCGATCATCGAGCGGCGCTACTGCTGCGGCTCGGGCGGCAAGTCCCTGGTCGCCGGCACTCGGACCGGAGACGCGGGCGCCGTCGGAGACCTCTTCCGGAGCGCGGACCTGGGCATCGTCAACCTCGAATCGCCCGAACCTGACAGATACAGGTATCACGCGAGCGGCTTCACATTTACGGGCGATCCAGCGCTCCTCGTGGGGCTGCAGGATGCCGGCATCGACCTGGCGGGTCTGGCCAACAACCACATCGGCAACGGCGGCACGAAGGGCGTGCTCGACACGATTCGCCACCTGGATCAACTCGGGATCGCCCATGCCGGCGCCGGCACCAACCAGGCGACCGCCCGCAAAGCGGCCTGGCTGGAGGCTGGGAGCCTGCGCATCGCCGTGCTGGCCTACGACCTTGTCGACCCGTACAGCTACTGGGCGGCACCGGGCCATCCCGGATCGGCGGCGTTTTCCTTGTCCACGGTCCTGCGCGACATCAAGGCAGCCAAGAAGGCCGGGGCAAACATCGTCATCGTCATGCCGCACTGGGGCATCGAATACACGGACTCGGTGCTGCCGGTCCAGCGCAGCGACGCGCGCCGCATGATCGCCGCCGGAGCCGACCTGATCCTCGGCAGCCACTCCCACTGGGTCGGGCCTTTCGAGCAGATAACCCCCGGCCACTTCGTGTTCTACTCGCTCGGCGACCTCGTCTTCGACTGGACTCACGACGAGCGGACCCAGGAAGGCGTCGTGGCCGACCTGACGTACGTCGGTAGCAGGCTCGTCCAGATAGACCTCCACCCGACGCTTATCATCCAGGGGCAACCGAACCTGCTCGATCCGGGCGGCGACGGGAGCAGGCTCCTGAACGCCATCCGTCGCACCTCGGAACCGGGCCTGCGCTGGTAGTCCGGCCCGGCGAGCCCGGGGTCGCGTGGCTACCCGTCCGGACTCCCACGATATGACCTTCGGCCCGACGCTTGGGGCAGACTGGGCGTGTGTCTTGGGGCCGATCGCGGACACGATATCTATAATTCATACTGGATCACAAAACATTCCCGCGAAACCATCCATTCCGGAGTGAGATGCACCCGATAGTCGCCAAAGCGCAGTTGTCGCCGAACGTAACTCGCCTCGTCGTCGAGGCTCCCCGAATTGCCGAGATCCGCCGGCCCGGGCAGTTCGTCATCGTTCGCCGCGGGCCGGGCGCGGAGCGCATCCCGCTGACGATCGCCGACGTGGACAGGTCGGCCGGGACGATCACCCTGGTGATCCAGGCGATCGGCAAGAGCACCCACGACCTGACCGCTCTGACAGTCGGGGACGCCATCACGGACATCGCTGGGCCGCTGGGCAATCCCACCCATCTCCTGGAGAGCGGCCATGCTGTCTGCGTCGGCGGCGGCGTCGGAACGGCCGTCATTTACCCCATCGCCCAGGCCCTCGCCGCGAATGGCGTGAAGGTCACGAGCGTCATCGGCGGGCGATCTCGGGAGTGGGTCATCTACGAGGACGAGCTGCGCGCCACGGGCGAAGTGATCGTTTGCACGGACGACGGCAGTTACGGCCGCCCGGGCTTCGTGACGGAGGCACTCAAGGAACTGTGCGAGGCCGGTGGCATCGACGAGGTCTTCGCCATCGGCCCGGTGCCGATGATGCGGGCCTGCTCCGAGCTCACTCGCCCGTATGGCGTCAAGACCACGGTCTCGCTGAACTCGATCATGATCGACGGGACGGGGATGTGCGGTGGCTGCCGCGTCTCGATCGACGGCAAGAGCCAGTACGCCTGCTGCGACGGCCCCGAGTTCGACGGCCACAAGGTCGACTTCCGCCAGCTGGCCGATCGGCTGAACACCTACCGGGAATTCGAGCAGGCCGCCCTCGAGCGCTGGCAGGCTGCCCACGCGGAGGCCCACTGATGGACGACCTGAGCCACAGGGACGAGATCGCCGACACGCTGGCAGGCCGCGCCGCCGACAACCGCGAGCCGCTCCCCAAGAAGGAGCGGATGAAGATCGTACGCGGTGCCATGCCCGAGCAGGACGCCATGGCGCGGGCCCGCAACTTCGCCGAGGTGAACCTCGGCTACACCGAGCAGCTGGCCATCATGGAGGCCGATCGCTGCCTGCAGTGCCCCAAGCCCTACTGCATCGAAGGCTGCCCGGTCGCGGTCAACATCCCCAACTTCATCCGCCTCCTGGGCGAGGGCAATGTCAAGGCCGCGGCCGACTCGCTGCTGGGCGACAACGCTCTGCCCTGCGTGACCGGACGCGTCTGCCCGCAGGAGACCCAGTGCGAGCAGGTCTGCCTGCGCGCCAAGACCGGCACCTCGGTCGCGATCGGCTACCTCGAGCGCTTCGTCGCCGACTGGGCCATCACGCACACCGACGTCTTCGCACGCGCCAATCCGGCGCCTTCGGGCAAGAAGGTCGCCATCGTCGGTTCGGGCCCGGCTGGCCTCACCGCCGCGGGAGAGCTCGCCAAGCGCGGTCACAAGGTCACGATCTTCGAGGCCTTCCACGCGGCCGGCGGCGTCTTGATCTACGGCATCCCCGAGTTCCGACTGCCCAAAGACATCGTCCAGAAGGAAGTCGATCGCCTGGTCGCGGACGGGGTCGAAATCGAGCCGAACTCGATCATCGGCAAGACCTACACGCTGCCGGAGCTGCGCGAGCGCTTTGACGCGGTGTTCGTGGCCGTGGGCGCTGGTCTGCCCGTCTTTATGAACGTCCCGGGCGAGAACCTCAAGGGTGTCTACTCGGCCAACGAGTATCTGACCCGCGTCAACCTGATGGGTGCCTACAACCCCGATTCGGACACGCCGGTGCTGCGCGGTCAGCGCGTGGCGGTGGTGGGCGGGGGCAATGTAGCCATGGACTCCGTCCGAACTGCTCGACGGCTCGGCGCCGCCGAATCGGTGTGCGTCTACCGCCGCTCTCGGACGGAGCTGCCGGCGCGCGTCGAGGAGGTCCACCACGCCGAGCAGGAAGGCGTCCGCTTCGAGTTCCTGACCGCCCCGGTGGAAGTGCTGGGCGACGAGAAGGGCTGGGTCAGCGGCCTCAAGTGCATTCGCATGGAGCTCGGCGAGCCCGACGCCTCCGGCCGCCGCCGCCCCGTGGAGATCCCCGGCTCCGAGTTCATCTTCCCGTGCGAGATGGTCGTCGTGGCGATCGGCACGAAGTCGAACCCGCTGCTCACCGCCACTTCACCGGACCTGCGCATCAACAAGTGGGGCTACATCGAGATCGACGACAACCTCCAGACCTCGATGCCGGGCGTCTTTGCCGGCGGCGACATCGTCCGCGGCGCCGCCACGGTCATCCTGGCGATGGGCGACGGCAAGAAGGCCGCCCAGAACATCGACGCGTACCTGCGCGGCAAGCTTCCGGAGCCGGTAGCGGCGGAGGCGACGCCGAAGTCGCACTGAAACCTGCGGCGCCCGGCCGGAGCCGGCGCGCGCCTCCCACGGGCCGGCGTGCCCCAAACTGCCCAAACGCCGGCCGAACCGCCCCACCGCCCTGTACGCCCGAACCGTCGGAAGGCGCCCGGAGCTGCCCGGTTTCCGCCATTCACACCTGGTGGGCGTGTCAGCCTCGGATTCGCCCGCCCCAACCCGATTTCTGAGCCGAGCGCAAGCTTTGCCACGCCCGGCTGAGCGTGGACACACCTCCGAAAGGCCCATCTCAGCCGCCCCGAACAGATCCATTCGCGGATGACACGCCTGGTAGGCGTACCTGCAAGAAACGCGGCCGGCCTAAGTCGCCGGAGGAACCTCAGGGGCCGCCCGCCACCCGGCCGGCCGCCACCGCCAGATCCACCAGGCGGCCGCGGCAAGCACGATCACCGCCACGGAGCTGATCTGCGTGGCAAACGAGAAGAGCCAGAACAGGCTGCCCACGTAAGCCGCCACCACGACACGCGTCCGCCACGGTTCCCCCACTCCGCCCGCCAGGGCCCAGCACACGAACGGAAAAGCCAGCGCCGCTTCGTAGCCCCAGGCGCGCGGGCCGGCCGCCAGGCCGATCAGGCACGCAGCCGAGGCCGCCTCAACGATCCCGGCCCGACGCAGCCCGGGGATCGCGGCCACGGCCAGGGCCACTCCCCCAAGGGCCGGCACGAACCACGCCACAGGCAATCGCCCCAGCAGCCCCGGCAGGCTGATGGCCTTGTCCGCATTCTTCGCCGCGTCGGCGGGCAGCCAAGTCTGCGCCCCGTTCAGCCACGTCCCGAGCCAGCCCCAGTCGCCGCCGGCCGCTGCCACGGATAGCAAGAACGCCACTCCCCCGGCGGCGACGGCAACGGCCAGCTCGCGCCACCGCCCGCGGACAAGGAAGAGCACCACGAACCCGAGCGCCAGCGTCGGTTTGTACCACAGCACGCCCACCGCCAGACCCGCGACCCAGGGCCGGTCCGTGGCCAGCGCCCAGATCGCGACCATGGCCAGCAGCAAGGCGAAGGGTGCGTTCTGGCCGGTCACGATCGAGGCCGTCGAAGGCGCCCATGCCAGGGCGGCGAGGACAGCCAGCTCAGGCGTCAGTCCGTAGACGCGGGCCGCCACCAATCCCGCAACGGCCAGACACCCCACCATGAGCATGGCCTGAACCCAGAACGAAACGTCGACCGGCATCTGGGCGAACGGCCAGAACAGCCAGGCAGCGGCGGGCGGGTAGGCGAAGAACGCCTCCGAAACGCCGTGCGCCGTTTGCCAGGCCACGTGGCGCCCGGCATCGACCAGGTCCGGCCCGCCGGCAGTCGCACCCGCGGCCCACAAGGCGCCCCAGTCGTGCCAGTGGTTGAAAGGCGCCCCGATGATCGCCACGACCCCCATGGCGAACAAGCCGGCGGCCCAGAGTCGAACGCGCCCGGCCCCGAGTCGAAGGGCGGAGTCTACGCCGGCGGTCGGGCGACGAGCCGGCGGACCCGCCGGCGGCGCGGCTGAGCCGGCCGTCTGACGGTCAGCCGGCAGCCCCCTCGGTTCGGTCGCCTCAGCCGCCATCGCTCGACCTCCCGGTCAGTCGGCCGCCACCCCGGCTTGAGCTAGCCTCGCGCCTTGGCCAGCCGCTCCATCACGATCGGCTTCACCTGCGAGATGTCGACCCGGATCTGTTCCATCGAGTCGCGGTCGCGGATGGTGGCCTTGCCGTCTTCGAGCGAGTCGACGTCGATCGTGACACACCAGGGCGTCCCGATCTCGTCCTGGCGCCGGTATAGCTTGCCGATCGCGGCCGTGTCGTCGTAGACCGCCATGATGTCCTTCGCCAGGTCGTCGCGCAGCTTGTGGCAAATCTCAACGATCTCGTCGCGCTTCTTCAGCAGCGGCAGGACCGCCACCTTGTACGGCGCCAGCTCCGCGTTGAAGCCCAGCACGACTCGCTTCTCGCCGCGGACCTCTTCCTCACGATAGGCGTCGATCAGGAACGTGAAGGCCGCGCGGTCACCACCGGCCGAAGTCTCGACGATCCAGGGCACGTACTTCTCTTCGGTCGCCGGGTCGAAGTACTCCAGGCTCTCGCCGGTCGCCGCCTGATGCCGGCTGAGGTCCCAGTCGCCGCGGTTGTGGATGCCCTCGAGCTCCTTCCAGCCGAACGGGAAGCGGTATTCGACATCGACCGCCTTCTTGGCGTAGTGGGCCAGCTCGTCCGGGCGATGCTCGCGGAAGCGCAGTCGTTCGGGCGTGACGCCGTAGCGCACGTACCACGCCAGCCGCTTCGGCATCCACGCTTCGAACGTGGCCGCGGCCGTCTCGGGCTTGACGAAATATTGCATCTCCATCTGCTCGAACTCGCGCATCCGGAAGACGAAGTTGCCGGGGCTGATCTCGTTGCGGAAGGCCTTGCCGATCTGGGCGATGCCGAAGGGCAGCTTCTTGCGGCTCGTCTCGCGG
>Ga0182017_10003745_pt1 | contig 11346 bp, 12 predicted proteins | sample 712E3DmetaG_FD_120492 | JGI IMG/M metagenome (GOLD analysis project Ga0182017, IMG submission 120492) | Permafrost microbial communities from Stordalen Mire, Sweden - 712E3D metaG | ecosystem: Environmental > Terrestrial > Soil > Wetlands > Permafrost | place: Sweden: Stordalen | collected... | reverse complement strand
TCGACTGCCAGTCGCCCGTTTTCGGCCTCGAGGACCTGATGGCCAGCCTCGACGAGCAACTTGGCCGCCCGCAGACGCATGAAGGCCGCGTCGTCCACGACGAGGATCTTTGCCATCGTCGGTACTCCTACTACTCGAACTACAACTCGGACACAGAAGACAAGCTCTTGATGAGGAATCGGCCGTCGGCCACTTCGAGTTGAACTGTTCTTCCGGCGTTTCCTCCCAGCGCGGTGGCGACGACCGAGATCCCTCTCTCGGTGAGGGCCGACGCCATCATCTCCGCGTTGCGCTTGCCAATGGCGAGGCCTCCGCCGACCGTCAGCATCGCCGCGGCACCGGCCGCTTTGAAGACGCTGCGATTCAAGACGGCGCCCTTGGCCTCCATTGCCTTCAGAAAGCAGTCGAGGCCGGTGTCGATGAATTTGACCGGGCTGGCAGCGTTGGCCGGCCCGTTCGGCAACATGAAGTGAGCGAGGCCGCCGACCTTCGTGCGCGGGTCCCAGACCGCGAGGGCGATGCAGGAACCCAGGCCGTAGGCGACGAGGTGGGCGTCCGAACTCGAGCTCAGCACCATCTCGCCGATGCCGGCCACGAGGAGGCTCGGGCTTTCGGTGAGGGTCATATGCCGATCGCTCCGAGAGCGTCCAGGAGGACACGGAGGCTGTCGGCGCGCGGCAGGACAAAGAGCGTTCCATCGATGGCGCGGCCGCCTTCACTGAAAGTGGTCTTGGCCGCGAGCACCTGGTCGGCGTCGCTCACGAGGTCGAGCAGCACGGCATCGAGAACGGCTCCGGCCATCTCGATCACGACTTGCGGTGGTGTCGGCATGACGGGTTCGCTCAGATGCGTGCCGAGCTCATTGAGGAAGGCCGAAATCGTGACGTTGCCCGCCTCCTGGAGGGCCGAGAGTTCGAGTTCATCGTAGGCGAGCACGTCGCTGTTGGCTTCCATCGGCAGCTCGCCCGGCCCCAAAAGACCAGCCAGGAGAATCTGCGCCAGACGGTGGGCGTCGGCCGGGGAGAAGAGCAAGAGGGCGTGGCCCTGGAGCGATCCGAGGATCCCGACGTAGACGGCGAGTACGACCGACTCAGGTCCGCCGGCCATGGTCAGGACGTCGGCCGCGGTACAGCGCTGCAGCATTGGAGTCTGGACTTCGATGACCTGGCCGCTCATGGAGCCCAGGGCCTCGCCGGCGCGCTTCATTGCCCGCCCGAATGTCCCTGCGACGACGTTCTGACCGGCTTCCGAGAGGGTGAGCGTCATGACGGCCGTTTCCTTGAAGCGGTGTTGCTCGAGGTTGGGATCGGCGTTCTCGACGCCGCCCGACACGGAGGTGTGGGACCGTTGCGATCCTGTCGGGGCATCGGTCGCGGGCGGCCGGGACTTGAACGCAGAAGGACGGTTCCGGGGGCGTCGGATTGGCCGGGAAATGCCGCGGCGCCGCGGGGCGGTAACCGCGGCTCGCAGGCTGGACGCCGGGGCCCGGGGGCACGCGGAAAGAGTGGAGTCGGGACTGAAGGAAGCGGCGGATCGCGGCGGCCTAAGGCCGGTAGCGCCCCATCGACTCCATCATCTGGGTGACCGAGCGAGGCGGGATGACGCGCAGGATCTGGCCCTGCGCGTCGACGACCGTCACCTGGAGCCGCTTGCTCTCAGGATCGATCTGGAACACCGCGTATGCTTCGGTTAGCCCGTCCGGCCCCTTGAAGGACACGTCGGGACCAGCCTGCTTGGCGAAGCGATCCTTCTGTGGCGTGACCGGGAGGGGCGCCAGCTGAGGGATCGCCGCCGGAGCGGTTCCGGTTGCGACGAGTGCCGTTGGGAGCAGGTCGTTGGTAGCCATCTGAGTGATCTAGTCATCGGGCGATGGGGACGCGACTTGACCGTTTAGGGGCTATCCCTGACAGGGTAAACACCGATTCTGGTGCCAGTAGCCAACGAAACGGCGCGAATCGGGGTGTACATCCTCGATTCGCACGATGACGCAGCCTCGGCGCCCGCAGACGATTGCCGGACGCCGGCCGGCGATCAGGACTGATCGCGGCTGATCGGCGATCAGTTTGGGTTTTCGAGCAGTCCCAGCTTGAGCGCCATGATCGCGGCCTGAGTTCTGTCGGCCGCTCGGAGCTTCCAGATGATGTTCTGAACGTGCTTCTTGACCGTGTCCTCTGTAATCGACAGACGACCGCCGATCTCCTTGTTGGTCATGCCCTCGGCTACGAGAAGCAGAACATCGTGCTCGCGCGGCGTGAGGGCATACTGCTCGGCGCGCTGACGGGCCGACTCGCCTGCCGGCGGCGCCGTGTCCCGAGTTGCGAGCGCCTCCCGCAAGAGTTGGGGCTCCACGGCCAATTGACCGTTGGCGACGTTGTGGAGCGTCTGGATGACCTCGGCCGTGCTGGCGTCTTTCAGCAGATAGCCGGCGGCACCACGGCGAATTGCTTCCAGCACGTACCTGCGGTCGTCGTACAGAGTCACGATGATCACTGCAATCTGGGGGTGGCGGGCCTTGAGCCTTTCCAGGCAGGCGAGACCGTCCAGGCCGGGCATCCGGATGTCCAGCAGGACCATGTCCGGCTGGAGTTCCTCGGCGAGCTTGAGGCCGGACTCGCAGGAGTCACCCTCTCCGGCGACTTCGATCCAATCGGCCGCGGACAGCATCGCGCGGAGCCCGCGGCGCGCCATCTCGTGGTCGTCGATGAGCAGGACTCGCGTGTGCTCGTTCACGACTTGACTTCTCCGTTATCTCCGGGGGTAGCGGCATCGCTGCTTGTGCCAGGGTATCCGGCCCGGGTGGCGGTGTGTCGGGCTATTGGTATGGAAATTCGTACAACTGTGCCGGAGCCTATCGAACTGCGCACCGAAGCGGCTCCGCCCAGCCAGCGCGTCTGTCGGGCGATGCCCAAAAGTCCGAGGCCACCGCCCTGGCGCCGTCGCTCGGCCGCAGCCGGGTCGAAACCCTGGCCGTCGTCCTCGATCGTCACCACGGCCCGGCCTTTGGTGGCCCGCAGCTGCGTCCGGACAGAATTCGCCCGCGAGTGGCGCACGGCGTTGGTGAGCGCCTCGGTGGTCATGCCGTAGAGAGCCTGCTCCACCCAGTCGTCGAGACGGGGCAACTCGCCGTCGATCGTCATGTCCATGCCCGATTCGGCGGCCAGGGCCTTCATGCGGCTGTGGATGGCCTGGCCGAGGCCCAGTTCCTCGAGACCGGGTGGGACGAGGTCGTTGAGGACGGCCCGGACCTCCTTGATGGCGGTGACCATCCGATCGGACGCGGACTCCAGGTATGCGTCGATCGAGTCGCCCGGGTGAGTGTTAGCGAAGGCCCGTGCGGCATCGAGGAACCGGAATGCGCTGACCATCGACTGGGCCGCGGTGTCGTGGATCTGGTGGGCGATGCGGGCCCGTTCGAGATCGCTGGCCTGAAGGGTCTGGCGGGCCAGCCGATCCAGCCGGCGCTGGTTGCGCTCCAGCTCGCGACGCTGCTTCTCCGAAGCGCGATACAGCTCGTAGAACTCCTCGCTGGTCGCGACCATCTGGGCCAGCGCGGCCGTCGCCGTGCGGCGGCGGTCGGAGCCGCGAGCGCGCTGCTGGACCTGCCACTCGAAGAGGAGCACCGGATCGCGCAGGACCCGGGCTGCGGCGAGTGCCGCGCGGGGGTTGGCCGGGGGCGCCTGACGGGCGGCGCGGCGGAGCGCGCCGGGAGCGACCCTGGTTCCGCCGGCGACCGCTGCCGCGTCGCGCTGTCCGGGCGGGGCGACCCTCAAGATGGCGGCCGTCGTGCGTGAGCCGCGGGGCGCGGGAAAGCCGAGGAGGGTACCGCCCGCTTGGCACCTGCCCCGGGCGGCGCGCCCTGTGCGCAGGACCCTCGCGGCGAGGTCCTTGGGGCAGCGCCGGCAGAACTGCAGGCCCACGTCGGTTGAGCAGATCGTGGCGCAGAAGGGCTCGCCGTCTTCCCAGCCCGAGATCAAGGCCACTTCCGGGGCCGGGGGAGTAGCCACGACGGCGGCGGGATCGTCGCAATCGGACGCCGGCGGGGGTACTTCACGACCATCGGCGAGCTGGCCGAACTCCGTCAAGCCGGCCGCGACGTCGATTCGTGCCCAGAGTTCGGCTCCGGCAAGGTGACGGGCCACGGTTCGCTCTTCCATCGCCCGCCAGTGTAGGCCGTGCTGCTTGCGTCGAGGGCTGAGCATCTCGCTCGCGCAGTCGGCATCCGTTTGAGCGAGGCACAGCCCCGGATCGAGTGATGGCGCCAGACCCGCCCGGATGGGGGGGCCGCCAGGAGGGTCCGACCGGGGAGGCCCGCTCGCTCGCGCCAGGGTCGTACCAAAGGGCGCCGGGTCCCAGGGTAGACCCTGATACCGAGGACTCGGTAGCCAGCCGAAGATGCGGACGGTTCCGGAGAGGCTGACGGGAAGCCAATCGACCCCCCGGTAGAGCCCGCCGGAACAGCCGAGGAAGCGCCAAATGAGCGTGTTCGACACGATCCGCATCGCCGCATCCGGTCTGACGGCTCAGCGTCTCAGGATGGATGTCGCCGCAAGCAACCTCGCCAACGCCCAGACCACCCGGACCCAGGGTGGTCAAGTTGGGCAGCCGTATCAGGAAGAAGAGGTCGTCTTCCAGGCCCAGCAGATGGGCCCGATGGCTGCGGCCCAGGGCGTCTCCGCGATCGGGATCGTGAAGTCGACCCGGCCCGACACCCGCGTCTACGACCCCACAAACCCCGACGCCGACCAGAGCGGCTTCGTGACCTACCCCAACGTCGACGTGTCCTCCCAGATGAGCGACATGATGGGTGCCGCTCGCTCGTACCAGGTCAACGCGACCGTGGCCCAGGCTGCCAAGCAGCAGGCCCTCGACGCCATCGACCTGGGAAAGGCGTGATCGAGCGATGAACGCCATCGGCGCCGTCTCCTCCGTGACCAACGTCACCGGGATTTCCAGCAGCAGCTCGGTCTCGCCTATCTCCGGCGCAAGCACCCTCAACGGCGCGGGCGCCGTCGACGGCAGCGCAGCCGGCACACAGGCGCCGGGCGACTCCTTCCTCAACTCGCTGAGCGACGCCTTCGGCCAGCTGAACACCCAGATGAACGCGGCCGATTCGTCGATGGCCAATTTCGCCGCCGGCGGCTCGGCCGACCTGCACACCGTGATGCTCCAGATGGAAGAAGCGTCCATGAGTCTCAAGGCCACTGTGGACGTACGGGACAAGTTGCTCGAGGCCTACCAGGAAATCATGCGGACCCAGGTCTAATGGTGGCTGATCGATGAACGAGCAGGTCCAGGCGGTTCTGAAGCAGGTCTCGATAACCCAGCGGATCGGCATCATCGGCGCCGCGGTGGCCGCGGTGGCCATGATCGGCGTGCTCGTGATGTTCGCCAGCAAGCCCGACTACACGCCAGCCTTCACCGGCGTCTCCGCGGCCGACGCCACAACGATCGAGGGGGCGCTTCGCGCCGCCAGCATCCCGTATGAGGTGGCGGATGCCGGAACGACGATCGAGGTTCCGATGGACTCGTTGGGCGACGCCAAGATCGCCGCCGGCAGCGCCGGCTACACGTCCGGATCGGGCACCGACACCCAGGGCTGGGATCTGTTCGACAGTCAGGGCTTCGGGCAGTCGCAGTTCGACCAGAGCGTGACCTACCAGCGGGCGATTGAGGGTGAGTTGACGAAGACCATCCAGAGCATGGACGGCGTCGCCGCCGCCAGGGTCTCCATCGTGCTGGCCCAGACCGGTGCCGTCTCCTCCGAGGACACCCCCGCCAGCGCCGCCGTCGTTCTGAGCATGACCGGTGGCAAGACGCCGTCGAGTGGCCTCGTCTCGGCCATCGTCAACACCGTGGCCAAGTCGGTGCAGGGCCTGACCAACGACAACGTGGTCGTCACCGACGACCAGGGCCACGTTCTGGCCGGCGCCGCCAACTCGATCGACACCGCGGCGGCCCAGGCCAAGGACCTGGTGGAGCAGCAGACCAGGACCAAGATCGAGACGCTGCTGGATGCCGCCCTCGGGTCGAATCACGCGTCGGTCGCCGTGTCGGCCGACGTGGACACGAGTCAGGTCCAGCAAGACGTAACGACCTACGCTGCGGCCGGAAGCAACCCGCCGGTGAGCATCAGCCAGAACATCGAGCAGTACGGAGCGACGGGCAGCTCGGGCGCCTGCGGCATCCCGGGCACGGACTCCAACGTCGCGGGCCTGTCGTCGTATCCGGGCATCTGCCCAGCGGCCGGAACGACGGCCGCTCCTACCGCCGCGCCGTCGGCCACGCCCTCGCCTACTGCTTCCGCTTCCGCATCGCCCGGTGCGAGCACCTCCGCGGCCGCCGCCACGGCAGCGTCCAGCCCCGCAGCCGGTACGGGCTACTCGCACGTTCAGACGACCATCAACTACAGCGTCTCCCAAACGGTTCAGCACATCGTCACCCAGCCGGGCGTGGTCAAGAAGCTGTCCGTGGCCGTGTTCGTTGACAAGGCCTCGCTCGGAACGCTGACTGCCGACACGCTCAAGACGAGCATCGAGGCGGCCATCGGCGCCGACACCAGTCGCGGTGACGTCGTTGCCGTCCAGGCCATCGCGTTCGCGGCGCAGCCAACGGCCGGGACGAACGCCGCCTCGAGCAGCAGCACCGACATCGTCAAGACCGTGGGCAGCTCCAGTGGCACGATCCTCGGGGCCGTGTTCGCGCTGGTCATGCTGGCCCTCTTCTGGATGAACCTCGGCGCACTGCGCCGCAAGGCCGAGGACGTCTACGACCTTGGCCCGGCCGGATCTACTCCTGCCTTCGCGCCGATCCCGAACCGCGCCGGTATCCCGGCCAGCACGGCCCCCGATGCCCCGCCCGCGGCCGACGTCCCCAGCGCCACTCCCCAGGCCCGCATCCAGGAGCGACTTCGAATGGTCGCCGACGAGCGGCCCGACGCCCTGGCCGGCCTGATGCACGGCTGGCTGCGTGAGGAAACCCGTCGATGAGTTCCGAAGCATCGGCGCTGACCCTTAGCGGTCCACGCAAGGCGGCGGCGCTGCTGATCACGCTCGGCACCGAGGCATCGGCCAAGCTGCTGGCTCGCCTGCCGCCGGAGGCGTTGGATCGCGTCGCCCTCGAGCTGATGCGCATGCCGGCCGTCGATTCGACGGTCCGCGACGCCATTCTCGAGGAGGCCTATGCGGGCCTGTTCGCCCATGCCGGCGTGCTGCCCGGCGGCGAGAACTACGCCCTCGAGCTGTTCGGCCAGGCCTTCGGCCAGGGCAAAGCACGCGAGCTGCTGGATCGCGTCCATATGGCCCAGCAGATCATCCCATTCGATTTCATGCGCGACATCGACCCGGTCCAGGCGGCCGGACTTCTGTCCGACGAGCACCCCCAGACGGTCGCCATTGTCCTGGCGCACCTCGACCCGCGAGCCGCGGCGAAGATCCTCAACCAGTTCGAGGGGCCGGTTCAGGTCGAGATCGCAAAGCGCATAGCTCTCACCGAGCAGATCACGCCGGAAGCGGTCGAAGTCGTTGAGGAGGGACTTCGACGCAAGCTGTCGTCGGTCGTGACCGAAGTGACGTCTGTGGGCGGGACCCGCCCGCTGGCCCACGTCCTCAACCAGGTTGGCCGGACCAACGAGCGTCAGATCCTTGAAGCGCTCGGGGAACAGGACTCGCAGCTGGCCGACGAAGTACGGCGCTACATGTTCGTCTTCGACGACATCGAACTCCTCGACGACCGGGCGATGCAGCGCGTCATCCGCGAGCTCGACGCCAAGGACATGGCCCTCGCCCTGCGGCCCGCCACCGAGCAGCTGCGCCTCAAGTTCTTCCAGAACATGAGCCAGCGTGCCGCCGAGATGTTGCGCGAAGAGATGAGCTTGGCGGGCCAGGTCCGGATGAAGGCGGTCGAGGAAGCGCAGCAGCGGATCATCGACATCATCAAGAAGCTCGAAGACGAGGATCAGATCTCAATCAGCCGCGGAGGCTCGGAAGATGCCTTCGTCTAGCTGGCGCCTGATCCACGACGGCGAGCCCGTTGGGCCGGGCAAGGCCGAAACCGCGGTGGCGCTACCCACGTCGGGTGGTCCCGGCAATTCGGCCACCATCTTCCGCGGCAACGGGCGGAGTGGCACGCATGGATCGAACCGCGGCGTCATGGGGGCGGGTCCGGGAGGAGTGGCTCAGGCTGCCGGGCTGGCCGGGAACGTTGATCAGGCCGTTCTGGCCGAGGAAATCCAGCGTATCGAGCGCGAAGCCGAACAGCGGGGCTATGAGGTGGGTCGCAGCCGCGCCGAAGCCGAACTGCGGGCCGCGGTCGATGGCGCCTCCGCGCTGGCCCAGACACTGCAGGAGATCGCCCCGGAGCGCACCTCGGAGATCGCCCATTCCGTCGCGGAGCTGGCGCTGTCCGTGGCCAAGCGCATCATCCAGCACGAAGTCCGGATCGAGCCGAGCCTGTTGTGCGCCGCGCTCGAGGCCGCTGTCAGCACGATCAACGGTTCGCCCGAGGCCCACGTTCTACTTAGTCCGGCAGCGGTCGAACCCGTTGCCCAGGCCTGGGAAGCGCTCCACGGGTGCGCCTATCTGGGCAAGAAGTGGTTCTTCGAAGGAGATCCAACGCTGCCTGCCGGCGGCTGCACTCTCCGCTACGAGCACGGCTTCGTCGAGGCAGGGCTCGAGGCTCAGCTCGAAGAGATCGGCATCGCCCTCGACCGCGCGATCCCGAACCTGGCCCGCGGCACGGTCGAAGAAGGAGTCGCATGACGAGCGCTATGCACGGTAGCGGCGGCGCCTTGCTGACCAGGCGGCACGGCCGGAATCATCTGCTCACCGACGACCCGAGCATCTCCCCGATGCTGCGCCACATGATGGAAGCGGCCGAGGCCGCGCCGCTGTTCCAGGCGACCGGCGAGGTCGTGCGCGTCATCGGTACCACCGTGGAGGCGGCCGGCTTGATCCTTCAGCTCGGATCGATCTGCTGGATAGACCTCGAGCCGGAGGGCATGGTCAGCGCCGAGGTCGTCGGCTTCCGAGATGGTCGGATCACACTGGTTCCGTTCGGCGATCTTTCCGGAGTGCGGCCCGGCTCCGCGGTCCGGCTTCGAGAGCAGCAATTCCGCGTCCCGATCGGTCCGGCGGTCCTGGGTCGAGTGCTCGATGGATTCGGGCGACCGCTCGACGGTCAGGGCCCGCTGCGCGCCGAGTACAGGGTCGTCACCGGCGCGGCGCCACATCCGCTTGGCAGGGCCCGAATCTCCACGCCGATCTCCACCGGCGTCCGAGCCCTCGACGGACTGCTGTCCGCCGGCAAAGGTCAGCGCCTCGGCATATTCGCCGGCTCCGGCGTGGGCAAGTCCACGCTCCTGGCGATGATCGCCCGCCACGCGTCCTCCGACGTGAACGTGATCGCCCTGATCGGCGAGCGCGGCCGCGAGGTCCAGGAGTTCATCGACGAGCAGCTCGGGGCCGAGGGCCTGGCGCGCTCGTGCGTCGTGGTTGCCACCTCCGACCAGCCGGCGCTGCTTCGCCTCAAGGCCGCCGAGATCGCCACGGCCATCGCCGAGTCGTTCCGCGACGACGGCAAGGACGTGCTCTTCATGATGGACTCAGTCACGCGCCTGGCCATGGCCCAGCGCGAGATCGGTCTCGGGGCAGGGGAGCCCCCAGCCCTGCGAGGTTATCCGCCGTCGGTCTTCTCGTTCCTGCCGCGCCTTCTCGAACGCGCCGGCAACACCGAATACGGCACGATTACCGGCTTCTTCACCGTCCTCGTCGAGGGTGACGACATGACTGAGCCGGTTGCCGACACAGTTCGATCGATCCTCGACGGCCACATCGTCCTTTCACGCACGTTGGCCGAACGCAACCACTACCCGGCCATCGACGTTCTCGCGTCCGTCTCCCGGGCCATGCCCGCCGTGGTGGACAAGGATCACTTGCGGGTGGCCGGCGCGGTCCGCGCCGCCCTGGCCGAGTACGAAGGCGCCCGAGACCTGATCGAAGTGGGGGCCTACGCCCACGGCTCCAACCCGGCCATAGACGAGGCGATCGCGCTGCGCCCCGCACTCGAGGGCTTCCTCTGCCAGGAGCTCGAGGAGGAGTCGAATATCGTCAGCGCTCGGCAGGCGATGGAAGCCAGCGGCGTTCTCAGCGCCAACGCTTTGATGGGCGCAGGTGCGGGACTGGCGACCGCGCGGCCCACCGACGACAGCGGGCTCGGCAGACCCGGACAGCCGGCACCCGCACAGCCACAACAGTCGCCCGGGCAGGGCGGTCCGCTACAGCCCATATTCCGCAGTGAGACCCAGCCATGAGCAACCGCTTCCGGCTGGGCATCGTCCTGCGGCTTCGCGAGATGGCCGAGGAGGCGGCTCGCATCGAACTCAGCCACGCTGTCGATGCGCATCAGCACGCCCTTGCGGTGGTCGAGGCGGCTCAGGCCCGTGCCGGCCAGGAACTGCACTGGCTGTCCAACCTTCAGCTGAGCACCTCCGAGGCCGGGCAGCTGCAGACGGCCGTGTTCGCGGTCGCGTCGGCCCAGCGGGCGATCATCTCCGCCCAGGAGCGGCTGGGTCGGGCCACCGACGCGCTCTTCCAGGCCCGTCAGCTGCTTGCCGATGCGACCCGCCAGCGAGAAGTCGTCGAGCGCCTCAGGGACCGCTTTCTGATCGCCGAGCACCGCGAGCGAGAGCACCAGGACACGCTGGCCATGGCCGAGATCGCATCGACACAGCACGCGGTCCGCGTGGCGAGGAATCGCTGATGAGCTACACGGATTGCGTCTCGCGCATCTCCCAGCTGGATGCCTGGATCCGGAGTCTGGACCCGAGCTGGGCGACCAGCGGCAACTCGATGGTCGCTGCGGGAACTGAGGCGCTTGTCGGCAACTCGCCGTTCGCGGGTGTCCTCCAGGGCCTGACGGGCACGACCGCTTCCGGGTCGGCCTCTGCCAACGTCCTGTCCAGTTCGCCGGTGCTGTTCACCTCGCCGCTGCCGGGCGCTACGCTGACCCAGTCCTTCGGGCCATCGAACGAGACCCTGGAGCCATCGGCCACGGTCGGCGGCGTGACCTATGCCCACTACCACAACGGCATCGACCTGGCCGCGCCCCTGGGCACGCCAGTCCTGGCTGCGGCCAGCGGAACCGTCACCTTCGCCGGCACGCAGTCGGACGGGGCCGTAGTCGTCAAGATCCAGCACGACGACGGCTACACGTCACTCTATGCGCACTTGGACCAGTCCCTGCAGGTCACGGTCGGCCAGCATGTTTCCGCCGGCCAGACGATCGGCAAGGTCGGCATGACGGGCGTCACCACTGGGCCGCACCTCCACTTCGGGTTGTACACAAGCGACG
>Ga0182017_10003743_pt1 | contig 11349 bp, 9 predicted proteins | sample 712E3DmetaG_FD_120492 | JGI IMG/M metagenome (GOLD analysis project Ga0182017, IMG submission 120492) | Permafrost microbial communities from Stordalen Mire, Sweden - 712E3D metaG | ecosystem: Environmental > Terrestrial > Soil > Wetlands > Permafrost | place: Sweden: Stordalen | collected... | reverse complement strand
GACCACGACCGGCCCGTATACCGTGTACTCGTCGACGGAAAACTTTCCCGTCTTCGCGTCCGTGCGCGTAGCGGCCACCGAAAGTTTCTGGCTTGAAATGAGCGTTTTTATCGAGTACATGGCATCTTGCATGCCTTCTTCTTCCTCGATGGCCAGGACCTTGTTTTTGAGGGTGTTCTGGTCGCGATAGAAAAGGCTCTGGCCCGTCAAGCGGGTGTACTGTATCGCCGATTCGGGCGGAACGAACTTGCATACCGCGTCTTGCAAACTTGTTTTACCGGCCCCGGACCGGGAGAGGATAAGCACGGCTAGCGGGTCCGGCTGCAGCCGCGTGACCGCCGCGATATAGCCAAGCAGCTTGTTGGACTTTTCGCCGACATAGCCGATTGCGTCGAAATCGCCGACGATACGCTTGAGCATGTCTTTACTTTTAAGATACTCAAGGGCCTCCTTGCGCTCTTCCTCGCTTATGGGCGCGGTCGTGTCGGCCTTGCCGCCTTGCTCCTTCATGGCGATCCGTTCCGACTCCAGGGCCGCGATAAGCTCCATGAGTTCCGCGATGACCGCCCCTTGCTGGGCCTTGAGATATTTGGCGCAGGCTTCGGCGAATATCTCCCGGCAGCGGCTGGCGTATAAATCGATGGTGTCGATATGAAAAGTTGCGGATGCGTCTGGAGGATTTGCTTTGAGCGTTACGCGAAGGCGGTCAAGGTTATATGGCGTAAGGCCGGTTATGCGGTAAATCAGGCTATCGCCTGTAAAGACTATGCCTTCAGGCGTGCGCGTGAGTCTGCACGGTTTGGGTTGGTTCACTTGTGTCGAGTCTTGTCGAGGCATGGGCTATGCTCCTTTGCTGGATTTCGTCCATACGCCTTCGAAGGCATATGAGGGTGTCCCGGAAAAGAGGCATCGACACACGGACCGTGCTTACCCGGAAATCCTCGCGAAGAATGCGGATATCATCGCCGCTCAGAATAAACGACACCCGCTTGCGGTCGTTTTTCTCGATCTGCTCCAATATGCAGCCTTCGCACATCAGATACGCGGCAAGGTAAACGTCGTTGGTGATGATTTCCGTGGAGGTTTCCAGAAAGTATTTTCTCTGCATCGATGCAACCCTTTCGGGGGTTTGCGTTTTGGCCGCTGGTGGAAGTTTGCGAGACATACACCGGCGGCCTTTTTTATTTTCGTCAAAAACTGCACAAGACAAATATTAGACATATATAAATTAACATTAAATGTTAATATTGTGCAAGTGGTAATTATTTTTTTAACACTATGAAAAAACCAGTAGAAAAAAAACGTGGCCCAATCAAGGGCATAAAACTTGATCAGATTTCCCGTACCGAGTTTGGAAAACGGCTTTTTGAAATTAGAAGAGCACGAAAGATTAGCCAAAAGGAACTTGGCGAAAAAGTTGGATTGTCTTTACGTATGATCTCGTATTATGAGCGCGACGAAAATGGGCCACCTGTCGTAATATTGAAGCGGATTGCCGCAGCTCTTGATATTTCCGCAAGCTATCTTGTTGGAGAGAGTCCTTTAAAAAAAACAGTGAAGGACGAAATTGATCCTATACTCAAAAAGCCTGTAGAGGCATTGCAAAAGCTGCCCAAGAAACAACGGCGGGCAGCTATTGCCATGATTGAAGCATTAGCTGAGAAAAGCATACTTTAATTATCGCACTTGTTAAGAAAGCTGTAAAAATGGATGAAGTACGTGACCAAGGAAAAATGATGACAGAAGAATCCATGATTGAAGCAATGAAATTATATCTTAGGTATGTAGGACCTTTCGTTTTCGGACCTTCCTTGCTAGCAGGACAAGCAGAAAAGCAAATAAATAATGGTACCGTTACATTTTTATGTGGCGATAAACCGTTCGGTGTAACCTGTAACCATTGTATTGAGGGCTATAGAACTGCACGAGAGAATTGCGTAGATACCATTTTGAAAATAGGAAACCTTAATCTTACTGATATTGATAATCGACTTATTGATTATGATGCGAGCTTAGATATCGCCACATTTAATATGACCTTTGATGAAATTAAAGCAGTGCATCCAACTAAAAGTTTTCTTGATTTTTCAAGTCCCTACATGCCTCGACAGGATACTGCTTTGAGCATAATTGGATTTCCTGGCCAACTTGTTTTTGAAAAAACGAGCACCCTTGTTGAAGCTCAAACTTTTTATGTTCTCGAATATCTTTCCGATGATACTCTTTCTTCTACCTCGTTTATCGTTCTATTTTCAAAAGACACATGGAAAGTTTTTATCAACAAGTCAAGATTAACGATTAGTGAAATAGATTCTTTTGGCGGTTTGAGTGGAGCACCAATTTTTTATCAGGATATTTTAACTCCTAAATTTGCTGGGATTATTTTTGAATCAATGGAGTCAATTAGCCATGGCGTAAGAGCAAGATATTCAAATGTGATTCAAAAAGATGGAAGACTTAACAGACCATAGATAATAGTTTTTATTAAGGAATAGACCGACCGATTCGACCGACCTTACCCGCTCGCACACTATTGCCGATAGACCGGACGAGGCCGCGAACCACATTGCACGACCGACCATCTTTGCCCTCTCGACCCTTTGAACCGCCCGCCTCGCCCGGCCAGATCGCCGGGAACTCGGTTGGGCCGCGTGCCGGATGAATGGCGGCTAATGCGGTTCCCGGCACGAGGACAAAATGCGGTAGCCCATGCGGCGGGGAAAAAAGCGGAAATACTTTAAGGTGCGCCCTTCCCCCTTTCGAAAACCCCCACAACCTTTTTTTTGCGCATAACATGGTGGTTACGGCCGCCCACTTCCTCCGTTTTAAAAGCCTGCACCATGTGCAGGTATATGCAGTCATAGTCGTCGTGCGGCCAACTCCAAAGGGGGGTTAAGGGCTGCGCTTGTACCACACGGCATAAAAACATTTTCCGCAGGTTTTCAACCTGCCCATGTTTTTATGCCGTGTTCGGATTGCTTTTTTCCCGCCGCAGGGAAACATTTGAAATCACCCACGCCCGCCCGTAAGCATAGCACGGGGCATACCCGTCGCGGCCCTCAAGGGCTTTCCCAAGATCGCTACGCTTTCATGATGGCTCACCGTGATGGGCCTTGTGTCCACGCAGGTTCGGGTTTCTGTAGGTAGGCGCTCCATTCGGGACAAGGCCCCCGGACTCCGCTTGATATGGATTATGTATTATGGCGGTGGCAGTCGCACCTCACCACGCAGACCTAAGCTGCTGGTCGTGTCCCGTGTCGTGCTTCGCCGCACTGGCACTGCGCGCGTTTAGGCTGCGGGCTTGGCGGGCATACTCGCGGCACCGTGTCGGATGCTTTGTGTCGCCGCATAGCCAGGCCCGCCCCAATGATGGTTTTTTGTGCAGCGGAACCCGCCGCCCCGAAGCGGGGCTCCCAAAAATAAAAGTTTAGAATCCCTCTTGTTTTTTGTATAATAATACGATTACTGTAAATTTCCCAAAAAAATAAGTAAATACCTTAAACCATCATATATAAAACAAATGCATAAAATCTTAACAATTAAATAGAAAGGAGATAAACACAATGAACGATGCAATTTCTTCGGAAAGAATGGTCATTACGGTAAATGGACTTGGTAACGCTCATCTTTCGGTTCTTTTGGAACAAATGGAAACTGTTCGACAGCTGCTTTCCAGTGCAAACATTTTATTTTCAATCGAAAGAAACGCGCTTTTAATGGGTGGCCGAGAAGCATGTGTAATTTTCAATTTCGGTAGATCGGCCGACGTTCAGCATATTCAGAGTATTCTTGATAGTGTCGATTGATTTTAAGGCTAAGCCCCATGCTACAATTTCAGATTCAATGAAATTGAGTTATGGGGCAAGGCCTATTAGTTTTACATCATAACTGATGTAATTATTTTACCCGGCATTAATACGCTTTAGCCAAATGACTAAGATTTTCCTGGCTTCCATATTTTTTTAAGGATGCCTAAATTTTCCGAATAAAACTTTTTAGCTTTAGAGCTTTGGGCCTGATTATAAAACACCAGATTTTCAAAGTACATAGCCTCAAGGCCGCTCAATTTGAAAGCCCTGCAAAGATTGAAAACCATCGGCTGTGAAACGTTCCGTTTTTTTGCAATAAGATTTACAATAAAACCAGGGCTTTCAACCCCGAGCAACTTTGAATATCTTCTATATGAAAATTTCGGTGAAATTCTCTTTTGGTGTTTATAAAAATCCAGGAGATATTTTCTAAAATCTTTGTAGGTAAAAATACTCTTCATTATTTCCGGTCTTCTTTTAGCGGCCATACGATTCCTTTCATCTCGCGGATTGGATTAAACTTTCCGTTTGATAAAATATACTACGACCGCTTGTTATTCCGGCAGGGAAAGACCGTTTTTTTTCAGGCCGTCGTTTACCCGGTCTTTCCAGCCCTTCGGAAAACTATTGTAAATCTCATGAAGGCGTTTTGTATGGCGCTGTTTTCCCGTAAAAAATAAAAGCATGCCCTTGGCCGTCTCGGAGTCTTTAAGCGATTTCTCAGGTTTTTTGCGAAGCACGCAAACAATGAGCTTATGCAAGGCAAACGCTTCGGGTTCGGGAATATTGAGGGTAAGGTCTTTATAGGTGATTTTCTGGCGGTACTCAAGCGGAATGGCCATATACCGCAGCTCCTGCGCGGTTATGCCGAACTGTTTGAATTTGTAAACATCTTCGCCGGACTTCGCCCCTGGGTCGGTCAGAAACTCGACCGTAAGCTGCGGGTGAATAAATTTATAAAGTCCGGAAGCCATTTCAATGTCAACGCCGAAATCGTTTTTCTCCATGATTTTCGAGATGCTTACTTGTTTATCATCGGAAAGCCGCTTGGGTATAAGCAAGTCCGCGTCCATGGTCCTTGTCGCCGGTATCTCAATGGGATTGCCGTACAAGTAGCGGTAAAACTCCTGGCACCAACTTCCGACAAGCACAAAATGTTTTAGAATATCGGCCTTTTGCAAATCGCGCAAAACCGACAAAAGCAAATCAAATTTTTCCACGCAGCACCTTCTTTACGTCCTTGAGGGTTTCCTTGATTTCCTTAAGAAGCACTTCAAATCTTTTTCTCTTGTTAACCAGCTCAGTAACCTCTTTGGCCTTGTCGGACTGCGCATTGCCCACATAATCATAGACCACCTTGGAACCGTCACGGCGGGCAAGATATAAATAATCCTTATGCCGTAAATGTTTTTTGCGCAGTGATCCTTTAGGCATTTTCGCTATGTTCTTGCGGTAAACATGTTCGGCCTCGATGAGCCGCTCATATTCTTCTTTCATGACATTAAAAATAGTGCCCATAATGCCGTTCTCCTTGTTACCCAACATTATGCTAATATAATACTATTTGTTGGGTAATGCTTTAAAATAATTATCGGCAGATTTTTTCACCCTTGTAAGGACCGGGCGCCCCGCTGCGGGGCAGCGGGTTCCACAATTTCAAAAACCATCATTGGGGCGGGCGGGGATCTGCGGCGACACAAAGCATCCGACACGGTGCCGCGAGTATGCCCGCCAAGCCCGCTGGCCTTTGCGCGCGCAGTGCCAGTGAGGCGAAGCGCACACGGGACACGACCAGCGCAAAGGCCGCGTTGTGAGGTGAGACTGTTGCCGCCAAAATAAATAATCCTTATCAAGCGGAGTCCCGGGGCCTTGTCCGGAATGGAGCGCTTACCGACAGAAACCCGAACCTTCGTGGGCACAATGCCCGCCACGGTGAGCCATGATATGAGCGTAGCGATCTTGGGGGAAGCCCTGGAGGGCTGCCGGGCGGGTGTTGGGGCCGGGTGATATTAAACACGCGCGCGATCGTGAAGGCTGCGTAGCGGGCTTGGACAGGCCGGGGAATGCGGCGAACGCGCATTAACGGCCAAACAAGCCCTGCGACGGACTGCGGCGGCCGGGCACGCATAACCTGCATTATGTAAGCCGGACCCATTTTTAAGCCCCCCGAAGGTAAGGTTTACATAATGGCCGGTTATGCCGAACCGGGGCCGCCAAGGGACGGAGCATGTCGCGTCACCGATGAAGTTGATTAAGGGCAAGGTCGGGCGGTCTATGGTCGCGGGCTACCTTTCGGGGGTTTTGTGAGTCAGTAATTGGCAATCATGGCTTTTGGGATAATCCCATTGCTTGATTGAGCAGTTCTATATTTTCAATACTTTTTTTTACCTGCGATTCATCGCCGGCAACTTTTGCCATTTCAAGCGCCCTTTGCATAAGAAGCATAGCTTCTTTCAGTTGATTCGTTTGAAAATATGCACCGGCAAGATTGCTGAGCGCATCGATTTTATTAGGGTTGATTTCCAATGCCTTTTTATAATGGGAAATAGCCTCGTCCGCGCGGCCGGTTTGCAACAACATGTTGCCAAGATTGTAATGAGCTTCACCAAATTTTGGGTTAATATCCAATGCTTTCTTGTATAGCTCTATGGCTTCATTATTGCGTTCGGTAAGTTCAAATTGATACCCGAGATTATTATAAGCGATATAATTGTTCTTTGTAACTTCAATGGCATGGGAAAAAAGCGTAAAATCATTTTTCCAATATCCAACTTGTTCCCATGTCTTAACTGACAAGGCAATAATTATGAAGACTATAGCAATTTTGACAATCGACTTTTTGCTCTTTTGCATCTTGTTCGCAATCGTGTTTAATCCAAATACGATTAAAATAAAAATACCGACAAAAGGAATATAAGTATAACGATCTGCATGGGATTGGTCACCCACTTGCATAATTCCAATGACCGGAACCAGCGTCACGATAAACCAGAACCATCCTGTCATCAAATATTTATTTCGTCTGCCTAGCCACAATACCAATGCCGTACTAACGACAAGGAATACCGTACACATTAAGACGTTAAGAAGGCCTGGATGCAATATGTACGGATAAAATATCGCCAATTTTGTCGGCAAAATCACTTGTTTTAGATAAACGCAATATGACAGAGCGGCATTTGAAATCCTTGATAGGAAATTGATCCTATTAAGATCGCCAATAGCTTCACGCTGTGCAATGATGGTGATTGTTGCCGAAGCTACTGCCATGAAAAGCAATGGCAATTTCTCCGCTATCAGCCGCCCCAATGATTGTTTGTTTAATGTCAATCGTTCCAGCGGCCAATAATCGAGAAGCAGCAATATAAACGGCAGCGACACCAACATCGGCTTTGCTAAAAGGCCGAATGCAAACAAAATTAAAACAAGAGCGTATTTTCTTTTATTAGGACTTCGCGTATAGTAAACATAGGCCCAGAGAGTTGAAAACCAGAATGTCGCGCTCAGGACATCTTTTCGCTCCGCTACCCAGGCAACGGACTCAACATGCAACGGGTGCAAAGAAAATAAAGCCCCGACAATTGCGCTGGTCCAAAGCTTTCCTGTTGCATATCGAAGGAATCCAAATAAAAACAACGCGGCGAGAACATGAAGAAACAAATTCGTGAAATGGTGCCCGGCCGGATTGAGTCCGAATAATTGGACATCCAGCATGTGGCTTATCCATGTCAGAGGATGCCAATTGCTCGCATAAGTCGAAGTGAATGCCCAGGAAATGCCTTGCCAGGTTACTCCTTGCTGAATGTGGCGATTCATGGTCACATAATCACTATCATCATAGAAAAGAAAGTCATTCTTCAAAACGTCGCTATAGACAAGTACGGTGGCAATTGCCAAAAGTAAGGAAACAAAAAATACTCGGCGATTATCATTTACCACGATACGTGCGGATTTGTCCTTGAAAAGTAGCTTGCTTATAGGGGAAATAGGCGGCGTTATTTTCTTTTCGCTGGTTTTTTTCATATTTTATGAATTTGGAATCAACAAATAAGAAGGCAAAGGACATAAACTATGGATAATTATTAAAACTTTATTCCTATTGGTGAATGTTGGTCATCCGTTGTGCCATTTCCAAGTTGACCGTAATTATTGTTTCCGCAAACCCAAAGGGTTCCATCGATTTTCAAGATAAAGCTAAAATTTTCACCCGCATAAACGTTTTGAACACCTGTTGTTATCTGCACAAAAGAATGTCGGTCATTCGTGGAGCCATCACCAAGCTGACCGAAATTATTTTCACCGCAGGCAGACAACGTTCCTCCTGATTTTAAAATGAAGCTATGACCTTCTCCGGCAGCAAAGGCCTGAATATCAGTCGCGATCTGCACATAAGAATATCGGTCTATCGTGGTGTTATCACCAAGTTGACCAAAACTGTTAGAGCCACATGCGAAAAGGGTTCCCCCCGTTTTTAGAATCTGATTGTGGTTGTAACCAGCAGCAAAGGCCTGAACGCCTGCCGTGGTCTGTACAGGGATAGATTCATTTGATGTCAAGCCATTTCCAAGTTGACCATATTCATTATCTCCGCAAGCCCATAGCGTGCCATCAGTTTTTAAAATAAGGCTGTAAAGCGCACCAGCCGCTATGCTTTGTACTCCTGTCGTGATTTTCACTAGTGTATGTTGATCAATTCCAGTACCATCACCAAGTTGACCATAATAGTTGGCTCCACAGCCAAGAAGCGTACCGTTTGTCAATAAAATAAGACTGTGGTATTTACCCGCAGCAATACTCTGTACGCCCGACTTGATTTGAACCGGAGAAATCTGATCAATCGTGGTTCCATCACCAAGCTCACCATCGCCATTATAACCACATCCAAAAAGGGTTCCATCCGTTTTTAAAATCAGGCTATGAATAAAACCGGCCGCTACACTTTGTACTCCTGTCATGATCTGCACTGGAATGTGTCGGTCAATTCCAGTACCATCACCAAGTTGACCATTCATGTTTAACCCGCAGGCAAATAGAGTTCCGTCTGTCTTTAGAATCAGGCTATGCGAACCGCCCGCCGCCACACTCTTTGTTATCGCATAAAACTTCGCTGTATCGCTTATCAAAGTTCCTACGCTATTGCTCAAGGTCACGGTATACTTCCCGCTGTCACTAATTCCCGGTGAGGATATTGTGTAGGAGGCATTGGTCGATCCAGTAATGGTTGTTCCATTTTTCTTCCAGACATACGTTGGCGTTGGCTTGCCGGTCGCCACGACGGAAAAAGTCACCGATTGATTGAGATAAAGCGTTTGAGAAAGCGGCTGCGTCGTGATTGTCGGAGCGTAATTAACGGTCAAGGTGACCGGCTGGATGGTTATTGTTCCGGCGCTATTAGCAACAGTGACGGTATAGCTGCCGCTATCTGCCAGGACGATTGAGCCTATGGTATATGAAGAAGTTGTGGCGGTTGTGATAATATTCCCGTTATGGTTCCACACAAAAGACGGAGCGGGATTAACGTCGGCATTGATGGCCACGGAAAAAGTAACCGATTGCCCGACATTTTTTGTTGCGCTCGATGGCGGAGTAACGATGCTTGGGGCGATATTGACATTTACAACGGTAATTTTTATCTTGGCCGTATCACTCCAATGGCCATCCGTTATCTGGACTTTAAAACTATCCACTCCCGACCAATTCGGTGCAGGCGAAAAAATCACGGAGGGCAACGTCCCGGTCACCGCGCCGCTTAGGGCCGACGGCAAAGTAAGACGCGTCCACGTGAGCGGATCGCCGTCAACGGAAAGGGCATTGAGCGTCCAGGTCTTGGCGACATTTCGATTAGTGGAAACGGCCGTGTCGTTAATCACGGGCGGGACATTGTAATTCAAAATAATCGTCTGACTGCTCTTGTTTCGGTTGGTCGATTTGTCTTGGGCAAAAATAACGATGGTGTCGAGGTGATATCTATGCAGCGTGTCAACCAATGAATATAGGTTCGTCGATCCGGCAACAAGCGTCAAAGGCTTCGGATTTTTGCCGTTTTGCGTCCAGTAAACGCTATCTACGCTGCTGGGGTCATAAATCGAGTCGATAATATTTACGGTTGAATCCACGATGAAAGCATTATTCGCGGGGCCATTCTTTGGGAAAAATACCGGGCCGGTAAGATCGGTCATGGTAGGGTCGTACTTAATAAAAAAGCTCGTGGTGTCATTATTTGCGTTTACTGATGCATCGGTCGCAACAACCATGATTTTATTAAGCGCACCCGATACCAAGCCGCTTACGGTCCCAAACCAAACGCTATCGGAGGTTTTTGTCGCCTGGAAATTCGTCGTGCCGAATGTATACACGACCGAGGCCACGCCGCTTGAGTCTTTGCTGACGATCTTGATAGTGTACGAACCGGCGTTAAAGCTCAGGCTGTCTTTTGCCGGGTCTAAAAGGGCAATGGTGGGTTTTGTTCGGTCATTATCGTATTTGATTTTTACTGATGCCGTTGCGGTATTGCTTTTTGTTGAAGCGTCGGTGGCCGTTATTGTGACGGTCGAATAAGCTCCCGGCGCAAGACCTTTGACCGTTCCGGTAAAAATACTGTCGGCGGGAGTTGATTGTGTTGCGGTAAATTTCTGTGAGCCTATGGAATAAATAACCGATGTAATGCCGTTTGCGTCCGTGCATTTTACTCGCACGATGCTTGAGTCCGCATTGATAATGGTATCTTTCGATGGATTGACAAGCGTGATGACCGGCGGAGCTGTGTCGGTCATTGTTGAATCATATTTAATGTAAATATTCAAGGACGTTTTATTCGCCCTGGCCGACATATCGGTCGCTAAAAATGTCACTGTTTTATATTGGCCCTGAACCAAGCCCGTTATTGTTGCAGACCAAACGCTGTCGGCTCGCGAGGTTGCAAACGTGTCCGTTCCCGACGAACATTTTACCGAAGCAATGCCGCTGCTGTCCTTGCAAATAACCGACGCTTTAAAGCTATTCGAGCTTACGGTAATGCTGTCTATAGGCGGATTCTGATGCTTGACAATAGGCTGCATGCTGTCGATGTTGGTCCTGCTCGCCCACAAATGCACGGTCATGGTGTCGGCATTGCCCTTTTTGTCCTTTGCGATAATCTTCGGGTAATAATTGTTCGTGTCGAAAGCGGCAAAGGTGTAGGAATAAACGGTGTTAATGATCGTGTCTTTTGCGGGTAAGCCCAGCATTAAAATAAAAGATACCGAATCGCCGGTTGATATGTCCGTTAATGTCAATGAAAGGGTCGAGCCTTCGGCCCCGGAAAGCGAAAGTGTTTTGCTTCCCCAATGAGGGCCGGTACTCGTGTCGGTCACCGTTATCGTCACGGTCTGAGTGTCGAAATAAGCCGGGCTGTCGGTGTCCGTGACCTTGAAAAGCGCCTGATGCATACCAGTGAAACCCGTCGTCGGCGTCCACTTAAAAGGCGGGGTAAACGCCGATAGAGAAGCGGTGTCATGCTTTACATAAAAAGAATGAAGTTGGTTTGGATTACTGTCTGACG
>Ga0182017_10003742_pt1 | contig 11349 bp, 6 predicted proteins | sample 712E3DmetaG_FD_120492 | JGI IMG/M metagenome (GOLD analysis project Ga0182017, IMG submission 120492) | Permafrost microbial communities from Stordalen Mire, Sweden - 712E3D metaG | ecosystem: Environmental > Terrestrial > Soil > Wetlands > Permafrost | place: Sweden: Stordalen | collected... | reverse complement strand
GCGGTGATTTTCTCGTGCGCAATCTCCTGGGCGGCGACCCGCACTCCGGCGTGCTGGCCGTTGCCACATTGCCGCGCGCGGGGCAAACCATGCAATTCCAGCGGCGCGACGCCGACGCGGCGACCGAGGACATGAAGGAACTGCTCGCGCGCGCAAAAAATCAAATCGGCGGCGCGACGATTTACGGTGGCTGCCTCTGTTGTTGCAATGGCCGCGGGAAACACCTGTTTGGCCGCGCGAACCACGATGCCGAAATGGTGCAGGAACGGCTCGGGCCGTTGGGACTCTCTGGATTTTTTTGCAACGGTGAAATCGGGCCCGTTGGCGAAAAGAATTTTCTGCACGGCTACACCGCCTCGCTCGCGCTGTTCGTGAAGAAGCAAGCTTAACCCTCTCGAAAAATCGCGGTTGGGAATAATTCGCCATTGCTTTTGCCCGGCGGCACGCCATGCTCCAACCGGAATGTCCCCAGAGGAACCAGCATCCGAGACGAATCGCCCCGCGCGACCCCGGGAACCGGGCAGCGGACGCCGTCGCGGACATCGCGGCGGACGCGGACGGCGTCGTTCCGCACCCTCCGTTCCAGTTGCGGAGCAACCGGCGCAAGCTGAATCACTGACGCCGCAAGTCGCACCCCCCATCAGCCCACCCGAACCCCCGGCGCGACCCGCACCGCCGAGGCAAAAATTTCAGCCTGCCATTCCCACGCCGCGCGCCGCCAAGCCGGACGATACAGCCATCAGCCAGGCTGTAAGCGAAGTGACGCAAGTCGTCGAATCGCTGAAACAGGCGCTCAATCAAATGGAGGATGTTTTGGAACTGGTCGAACTCGCCGAACGCCAGAAACTCACCGACGAACGCGAGATTGATTCACTCCGCCGGTTGCTGCGCCAGTTGCAGCACCCGAGAAGCGGCCGGGGCGAGCGACGCGAACACGATGTCTGAATGATGTTTTAGCGCGGAGACAAACCATGAGGCCGGTGTTTGGGGACGGAGTAGCGGCCAGTTTGAATTAATCCTGCTATTTCTTCCAAGTCGGCTTTTAAAAATGCTTCCGGTTTTTGACGTTACCGGCAGCCAGTGCTAATGTTATAAATGTTCGATGCGTGTTTCCAAGCGGGTGGCAGCCTTGTCTCAGCGTTTTCAAATTTCAACTTCCAATTCTGCCTTCCAAAAATTAACCGGCCGAAAATGGCGCTGGCGGTCAGTGTCCTCATGGTGTTGGCAGGGGCAATCCGTGCGCAAACCCTTACGGACTTGGGCGCCACTGCCCCAACTCCGGGAGCGAGTGACATTGCCCAGTTGAGTACCAGTGGGAACACGACCTTTCCCGACACTCTGAATTATTACACCGACAACCAATCTCGTCATGGCGCTGGCGAACCAGGCCAGACCTTCACCACAGGAACTAATTCATCGGGATACACGCTGACGTCAGTATCTTTAAGGACTGCCGGGCTGGGTTCCTACGGCAACATCAGCACGCTCCAGCCTTATTACCTCCACATTTATTCCGTGTCCGGCACAACGGTTACATTGCTGCAAACTTACACCTCGGCCAATTTCATCTTTAACGACGGCGACTGGCTGCAATGGAGCGGGCTTTCGTTGGCGCTGGCCGCGAATGCAACGTATGCCTGGTCATTCGGCAATGCGAGTTCGGCCACCAGTTGGGAAGCCATGGGTGTCGCCACCAACAATCCCTATTCGGGCGGTCAAATTGCACTTTTCCCGATCGGCGGTGGGACAATGACCTTTGGCAGCAGTCATGGATTTGACGCGGTCTTCGACTTGGGATTGGCGCCCGCAAATGTGCCAAGCATAAACCAGTTCACCGTGTCGCCGACGAACAATGTGTTTGTCGGGACACTGGTGACTTTCACGGCCAGCGTGACGGGTGCGCAGCCCCTTCATTTTCAATGGCAGTTCAACAGCGGCGGCGGTTTCACCAATGTAGCCGGAGCCAATACCAATACGCTGGTGATCAACGCGGCGGTTACCAACACTGGTTCGTATGAACTGGTGCTGACCAACAGTGATGGCGCGGTGACCAGCGCTCCGGTCACGCTGACCGTCACGCGTGACACCACGCCACCCACCGTGCTGCGGGCGGTGAACATCGGCACCACGAACGTGGAAGTGGACTTTTCCAAGTTGCTCGAAGCGGCCAGCGCGACCAACGTTGCGAACTACGTGCTGACCAACGGCACCGCCATCAGCGGCGCATCACTGGCCACGAACAGCACCACGGTCCTGCTCACCACCGCGCCGCTGGTCTATGGCAGCAACTATACGCTCGTCATCAATGGCGTCCGCGATCTGGCCATTCCGCCCAATACGATTGCCGCCAACACGCAGGTCAGTTTCACAGCCTCTCCCCGCGATCGGGTATTGCTGGACGCCGGCTGGCGCTTTCAGCCGGGTGATCCGGTGGATGTGACCACCAATGTAACCGTGTATCCTGAGATCAGCAATCTGGCCAAGCTCCAGCTCGCGGATATCAACGCGGAAACCCAGTTGGAGGCGCAACGCCCCGACCCCGTGGCGACGCACGCGGGAGAAAATGTTTCGTTTGTGATGACCAATTACAACGACAGCGCGTGGCGCGCACTCGACCTGCCCCACGATTGGGTGGTGGAATTGGGTTTCGATTCGAGTGGCGACGGAAGCCACGGTTTCAAGGCCACCAGCGGCCATAACATTGGTTGGTATCGCCGCACCTTCACCTTGCCGTCGGCGGATGCTGGCAAGGTGATGTGGCTGGAATTTGACGGGATTTATCGCAATGCACTGATCTGGCTTAACGGCCGTTGCATCGGCCGGGACGTGAGCGGATACGCCCCTATTTCCTTCGATGTGACCACCAATGTCATCGCCGGCGGGACAAATGTCCTGGTGGTGCGCGTGGACGCGTCGAACAGCGAAGGCTGGTTTTACGAAGGCGCGGGCATTTATCGGCACGTCTGGCTGGTGAAAACCGATCCGGTGCATGTGGGGCACTGGGGAACTTACATTGCGACAACATCTCTGGTGGGTTCCAACGCAACAATTACCGTGCAAACCACGGTGACCAACCAGAACACCCTGGCCATCACCGGCAGTCTGACTTCGACGATCCTTGACGCCGACGGCAATTCAGTGACAGCCGCCACTGCCGCGCTCACTCTGGCCGCCGGACAGGGATTGATCGCGACGCAGACGCTGGCGGTGGCGAACGCCAATCTCTGGTCGCTGCAAACGCCTTACCTTTACAATCTGGTTTCCACGGTCAGCAATCAGACCGTTGTGGCGGATGTTTACACCACGCCGTTTGGTGTGCGGACAGTGAGATTTGACGCGACCAATGGTGTATTCATTAACGGCCAGCATCTGTGGATCCAGGGGATGTGCAACCACCAGGACCACGCAGGTGTCGGTTCGGCGCTGCCAGATCGGTTGCAGTATTTCCGCATCGAGCGCCTGAAACAGATGGGCGTCAATGCCTACCGCACCTCGCACAACGCGCCAACGCCGGAACTGTTGGAGGCCTGCGATCGTTTGGGCATGTTGGTGCTGGATGAAAACCGGCGCCTCGGGTGGGATCCGGAAACCCTCGGCGAGCTCGAACGCATGATCCGCCGCGACCGGAATCACCCGTGCGTCTTTGCCTGGTCCCTTGCAAATGAAGAATCGCTTCAGGGCGACTCCGTCAATGGAACGGCCGTGATGCAGGCCATGCAGAACCTGGCGCATTCGCTGGACTCGACCCGGCTGTGCACCGCTGCCATGAGCGGCGGATGGGGGAGTGGATTCAGTTTGGTGCTTGATGTTACAGGCTTCAACTACAGCCTGGGCAGCGTTGATTCGTATCACTCCACTTATTCCACCTCGAACGTTATCGGCACGGAAACGTCCAGTCAGGTTACGGATCGCGGCATATATACCAATGACGCGGTGAACGGCTACGTCTGGGGTTACGACCTCAACCCGGTAGGCTGGGGAGAGACGGCGGAAGTCTGGTGGCCGTTTTATAATTCCCGTCCGTGGTCTTCCGGCGGGTTCTGCTGGACCGGTTTTGATTATCGCGGCGAGCCGACGCCCTACGGCTGGCCCTGCATCAATTCACATTTCGGCATCATGGACACCTGCGGTTTCCCGAAAGACCTCTTCTACTATTACCAAGCCAACTGGACGATCAAACCCGTGTTGCACCTCTTTCCGCATTGGAATTGGGGAACGCCTGGACAGCCCATCAACGTCTGGGCTTTCGGCAATTGTCAGACGGTGGAATTGTTCACGAACGGCGTCAGCCTGGGACGGCAGGCGCTCAACGTTCAGGGCCACGTCGAATGGGACAACGTGCCCTACGCACCCGGAACACTCCAGGCGATTGGCTATAACAACGGTGTTGCCGTCATCACCAACACCGAGGTCACCACCGGCGCGCCCGCGCAGATCGCGCTCTGGCCGGATCGCAGCGCCATCCTGGCTGATGGCCGCGATGTTTCTGTGGTAACGGTGGCCGTCTTGGATGCGCAGGGAAATATCGTGCCCACGGCGAGCAATACCGTGACCTTTGCCGTCACCGATGGCGCCATCATCGGTGTAGGCAATGGAAATCCCAGTTCTCACGAGGCGGACAAAGCCAGTCAGCGCTCGGTCTTCAATGGTCTGGCCGAAGTCATCATCCAGTCAATCAATCAACCCGGCACAATCACCTTGGGCGCGGCTTCTACTGGTTTGACCTCGACCAATATCACCATCACGGAAGCCGCCACCCTGCCAGCTCCCGCCGCTCCCACCGGCGTGGCAGCCGTCGGAGGGAATGCGCTGGTGACAGTCACTTGGGACATTGTCCCGGGCGCGACCACCTACAACCTGTGGCGGGCCACGACCAGCGGTGGTTCCTACACGCTCATTGCCGGAAACATTGGGGGCGTGAACCTGGGTTACACCGACAACGGCGTCACCAACCTGACAACGTATTATTATGTGGTCACTGCCAATGGAAACGGTGCCAGTGTCAATTCGGCGAAAGTCAGCGCCACCCCGGCAGCCATTGTCACCGGCCTGACGGCGACCGCTAGCAACGGCCAGATTGTGTTGAATTGGAACGGCACGCCCGGCGCCAATTACAACGTGAAGCGTTCCACCGTGTCCGGAAGTTCCTACACCACCATCGCCACATCCATCGCCAACCCCAATTACACCGACTCCAGCGTGGCCACCTGCCAGACTTATTTTTATGTGGTTACCATCACCAACGCCGGCAACGAAAGCCTGCCTTCGGCCGAAGCCGGCGTCACCTTGCCCGGCGCGCTGCCGCCACAATTCACCAGTGCGGACGTTGGCGGCCCCAGTCCGGCCGGCAGCGCTTCGTTCTGTGATGGGCAATTCACCATTTCCGGAGGCGGCGCGGACATTTGGGGCACCGCCGACGCGTTCCGGTTTGTTTATGTTTATGTTCCGGTCAGCACCAACTGCGACATCCGCGCCCGGGTCTTGAGCGTGCAAAACACTTCCGGCAACGCCAAGGCCGGGATCATGATCCGTGAGACGCTCGCCGCGAATTCCCGCCATGCGATGGCGGACGTGGAGCCGAGCACGAGCACCGGAATCGAGTTCATCTGGCGGGCAACCAACAACGGCGTGAGCAGCTCGAGCAGTGTCACCGGACAGACAGCGCCCAACTGGGTACGGCTGACACGCAACAACAACAACTTCACGGCCTATTATTCCGGCAACGGCAATACTTGGATCCAGATCGGCTCGACAGTCGTCATCTCCAACATGGCCGTCAGCGCTTACGCAGGTCTGATCGTGTGCTCGCACGAAGACGGAACCCTCAACACGTCCCTGCTGGACAACGTCAGCGCGAGCTTCCTGACCAATGTGCCACCCGTGATCAGTTGGGCGGTTCCGGCCAACAACTCCACCTTCATCCAGCCCAAGACGATCACCCTGACCGCCTCGGCCACGGATGCGGATGGCACGGTGACGAATGTGGCGTTTTTCAACGGCACCACCCTGCTGGGCAACGTCACCACCAGCGTCGGCAACCAGTACAGCCTGGCGTGGAACAATGGCGCGGTTGGCAGCTATACCCTGAGCGCGCGCGCCACGGACAATTCCGGCGCCACCAATAATTCTCCGGCCACGATTAACATTGTGGTGCAACCGCTGACCCTGACGGTGTCCGGGACGCAAACCAGCGGCCAGTTCGGCCTGGCGTTCCAAGGGCAGAACGGACAGAACTACGTGTTGGAAACGTCCACCAACCTGACGACGGGTTGGACTCCGGTGTGGACCAACGCGCCGATCAATGGACTGCTGATGTTTACCAACGCCAACGCGACCGACCAGGCACGATTCTATCGCGTCAGTCAATGATTGGACGATGGCGGCGCAACCGGGAAACTGCCACCGGAACGCCGGATTCATCCGGCGTTCCAAACGCAAAGGGCGCATCTTGCTACCCCCATGCAACATCGCGGAAAGCGGAGCGCCGATCTCCGAATCGGCACAAACAGGCGATTTCCTGGAACCTTGCCGAATCGGAGTTTGGCGCTCCGGGGACAGTGTCACGCCCCAATGTGAATGGTTATGCTTGATTCTATTGCGTGGGCAAAGATAATTTCCCAACCGTCATGAATTTTATCCGTCAGTCCGCCAAATGGTTTCTCATTCTCCCGATCGTCTGCATTTTTATCGGGTTCAGCATAACGCCATTGAATGCCGCCGACACCAGCCTTTCGCAGTTGGAACAGCGCGTGACCCGGATCGAGGCGCTCCAGCCGTCCGCGTCATCACCCGTCAACACCGGCGACAATGCATGGGTGCTGGTCAGTACCGCGCTGGTGCTGATGATGACGGCACCGGGATTGATCCTGTTTTACGGCGGGCTGGTGCGCAGCAAGAACGTCCTCTCCACCATGATGCACAGCCTGATTCTCATGGCGCTGGTCTCGGCACTCTGGATGGTGTTCGGCTACAGTATATGTTTCGCGGAGGGCAATGGATTCGTCGGCAATCCGCTCACGTATTTTATGTTGCGCGGCGTGGGCGGCGCGCCGAATCCGGATTACGCGGGCACGGTGCCGCAGCAATCCTTCATGCTGTTTCAAATGATGTTCGCCATCATCACGCCCGCGCTCATCAGCGGCGCGGTGGCGGAACGAATCAAGTTCAAGGCTTACGTGCTGTTCGTGCTGCTCTGGGTCACGGTCGTGTATTTTCCGCTGTGCCACATGGTTTGGGGCAAGGGCGGCTATTTCAATTGGGCGCTGGGCGGTCGGGTGCCGGTACTGGACTTCGCCGGCGGCACGGTGGTGCATATCAGTTCCGGTGTATCAGCGCTCGTGTGCGCGCTGGTGCTGGGCCGGCGCACGGGTTACCCGCACGAGCCGATGCTGCCCCACAATGTAGTGCTGAGTCTCATCGGGGCGGGATTGCTGTGGGTGGGCTGGTTCGGCTTCAACGCCGGCAGCGCACTCAACGCCGGCACGCTCGCAACCAGCGCGTTTGCCGCGACGCATTTTTCAGCGGCGGCGGCGGCGTTGAGCTGGGCGATGGTGGAATGGTTTCATAAAGGCCGGCCGAGCGTGCTGGGCGCGGCGTCGGGCATGGTGGCCGGACTGGCCACCATCACGCCGGCGTCAGGATTCGTCACGGTGCCGGCGGCATTTTGCATCGGGCTGGCGGCGGGCGTGGTTTGTTATCTGGCCGTGACGAAATTGAAAGCGAAGTTCAGCTATGATGATTCACTGGACGTTTTTGGCGTTCATGCCGTGGGCAGCATCACAGGCATGTTGATGCTTGGCTTTTTGGCGAACACGATGGTGAACCCGGCGATTGCGTCCACGTTCCATGCCAACGGCGTTACCGTGTCGCTGGCCGGAGGCACCAGCCAGTTTGTCAACCAGGCCCTGGCCGTGATTTTCACGGTCATTTTCGCAGGGGTCGCCTCGTTCATTTTGCTCAAAATTGTCAATGCGTTGGTCGGCTTGCGCGTGGATGTCGAAGATGAAGATGCCGGGCTGGACCTCACGCAACACGGCGAACGCGCTTATACTGAATAACCGGGAGAAAATTTCTTATGAAAAAGATTGAAGCCATCATCAAGCCGTTCAAGTTGAACGACGTCAAAACCGCCCTGAACGAAATCGGCATCCAGGGCATGACCGTCTCCGAAGTGAAGGGCTTCGGGCGCCAGAAAGGCCACACGGAAATTTATCGCGGCAGCGAATACACCGTGGACTTCCTGCCAAAGATTAAAATCGAAACGGTGCTCCCGGACGCGCTGGTGCAACAGGCCGTTCAAGCCATCATCAAGGCGGCCAAGACCGGCAAGATCGGCGACGGCAAGGTCTTCGTCTCGACCATTGACGACACCTACCGCATCCGCACCGAGGAACGGGGCGACAGCGCCGTGTAGCCGGGTCCGGCCAGATTTATTTTAACATCTCCCTCACCTTCGCCGCATCTTGCGTCGCCGGCTGACAGGCATTCCCGGTGCAAAGATAGACCACGGCCCCGTCCTTCGTGGGCCTTCGCCCCGACTTGGGCATCGGGGCTTCGTCCCCACAAGCGAGGGTTTTGGCAAAGGGTTCGACCGGGCCGGTGATACCGAGCACGACTTTGTTTGGCTGATAAACCGAGTGCATGGCGCGCAACAGTTCGCGTGCTTTCGGGGAAGTTGAATCACCGGCAATGACGACGCGGCGCGGCTCCTCCAGCGAAAAATCCAGCGCCTGTAGCATGAACGGCATGGCCTGCGGAAAATTTTGCAGGCGATGCGCGAAAAACCGCAGCGTGGCCTCGGCGGGTTTCTTGAAATCCTCGCGGCCGGTGATGGCGGCCAGCTTCAGCAGCGCCAGGGTGGCAACGGAATTGCCGGATGGCTCGGCGCCGTCGTAATCGTCCTTCACGCGCAAAATCAGGTCTTTCGCCTCCGCCGCGCTTTGCCAGAAACCGCCGTTCTCCGCGTCGTAAAACTTCGCCACCATCGCTTCCGCCAGCGCAATGGCGAAGTCGAGATGCCGCGGTTCAAGCGTTGCTTCATACAAATCAATCACACCGAAGAGCTGGAACGCGTAACTTTCGAGAAGTTGGACGTTGTCGCGTTCGCCATCGCGCCAGCGGTGGTAAAGCGTACCGGTGGGGCGCGTCACTCCGTGCGCGCCGTCGTTTCCACGCGTTCCATCGGCGGGCAGAGGACTGCCCGCCCCACCTTGCGGCGCTTCCCAAAGTTTCGCCTGAATGAACGCCAGATTTTTCTCCGCGGCCGCGCGATATTTTTCATCGCCGAGGACGGCATAAGCCCGGGCCATTGCGCCGAGCATCAGACCGTTCCAGGAAGCGAGGATTTTGTCGTCGAGATGTGGACGAATGCGCTTGCTTCTCGCCGCGAGCATTTTCCTTTTGGCGGAGGCGAGCAATTCCAAATCGGCAGGGCCGACCTGCCGGTCGGCCTGGACGCGCGGCAGCGCGTCCCTGCCAGATAATGGTTCGACGACGCTCAAAACGTTTTGTCCTTTCAGCGGCTGTGGATGGCTGTGGTCAACGAAGTTTCCTTTCTTTGTGATTCCGAAGTGGCGCGCGGCGACTTTGAATTCTTCCGGCGAAAGCAGTTTCGACAATTCATCGTGCGTCCAGCAGTAGAACTTGCCCTCCTGTCCCTCGCTGTCAGCGTCTTCGGCGGAATAAAAACCGCCGTCGGGATGCGTCATGTCGCGCAGGACATAATTGAGAATGTCGCGGGCAATGCCGGCGTATTCCGTTCCTTTCGGGGGGACAAGCTCCGCAAGTCCCAAACTTTTTCCGTCAGAAGCATCAGGGACTTGTGTAACTCGCCCCTCCGAAACAAGGTGGGCGTCAAGGTAAAGCTGCGCGAGTTGCGCGTTGTCATAGAGCATCTTCTCAAAATGCGGCACGAGCCATTCGGCGTCCACCGAGTAACGCGCAAAGCCGCCGCCGAGCTGATCGTGGATGCCGCCGGCGGCCATGCGGGCGCAGGTGTGCAACACCATGCGCGCGGCTTCATCGTCGTGAAAACACTTTGCGCTGCGCAGCAGCAGCGACGGCAGGCCTGACTGCGGAAATTTTGGCACGCCGCCGAACCCGCCGTGGCGCGGGTCATATATCCGCTTGAAAAATTCGCCCGCGTTTTTGAGCGCTTCACTGGTCAGAGGCAAATCGCCCACATCGGCATTCGCCGCGGCGGCTTCCAGGCGCGCATGAATTTCGTCGGCCGAACCCGCAATTTCACCCCGGCGCGTTTGCCAGACCTGGTGGATTTGCCGGAGCAATTGTTGAAAGCCCGGACGACCGCGGCGGTTGTCCGGCGGGAAATAGGTGCCGCCGAAAAACGGCTTCCGTTCCGGCGTGAGAAAGACGTTCAGCGGCCAGCCGCCGGAGCCGGTCGTGGCCTGGACGAACGCCATGTAAATCTTGTCCACGTCGGGCCGCTCCTCGCGGTCCACCTTGATGCTGACGAAATATTCGTTGAGTACCTGGGCGGCCTTTTCGTCCTCGAACGATTCGCGTTCCATGACGTGGCACCAATGGCAGGTCGAATAGCCGATGCTGAGGAAAATTGGTTTATTTTCCGCGCGCGCCCGGGCAAACGCCTCGTCGCCCCACGCGAGCCAGTCCACGGGATTGTGCGCGTGCTGCAAAAGATACGGCGATTTTTCCTTCGCCAGGCGATTCGAGTGTTTGTGCGTTTCGGACATGACTTTTCAAACATCCAAGTTCCAAGCTCCAAGCTCCAGAGAAATCTCAAACCCCAATGGCCGGGTTGGTTTTTTTGCATCGTCTCTGCCACAAAGCCGCGATAAACTGAAATCATGCTGTCGAAAAAACCGTGGCAACCCGAATTCGTGCTCCTTTTTGGCACGGCGATGTTCGCGAGCTATGGCTTCGTGGCCATTGCGGCATTGCTGCTCCAAAAAAGCGGTCTCGCCGGGTTCAAAAATCCCGACGATGCCGGGTTCGTGCTGCTTGGCACGCTGGGCATCGAAGGGCCGGCGTGGGTTTTCATCTTTATTTTTTTGTGGCTGCACAAAATCAACTGGCGCGACGCATTGGGATTGCGCGGCCCGGATTTGAAAAAATCTCTGCTGCTCGCCGTTGGCGTGCTGGCGATCACGCTGCCCGTTGTCTGGTTGCTGCAAAGTTTCTCCTGCGCCGCGCTGGAAAAAATCGGTGTGCCGGTTGAAAATCAACGCGCCGTGGGGATTTTTCTCGGTTTAAAATCTTTCTGGTTTCGCGCCTGTTTTGGAATTTTCGCCGTCGTCATCGTCCCCGTCGCCGAGGAATTTGTCTTTCGCGGGATGCTTTATCCGTTCGTGAAACAACTCGGCTCGCCGC
>Ga0182017_10003740_pt1 | contig 11351 bp, 14 predicted proteins | sample 712E3DmetaG_FD_120492 | JGI IMG/M metagenome (GOLD analysis project Ga0182017, IMG submission 120492) | Permafrost microbial communities from Stordalen Mire, Sweden - 712E3D metaG | ecosystem: Environmental > Terrestrial > Soil > Wetlands > Permafrost | place: Sweden: Stordalen | collected... | reverse complement strand
CCCCGACTGGAACAAGAACAAGAGACGTGCCATGGCCATACTGCAGGAGAACGCCGAGCTGGAAGAGATCGTGATGCTCGTAGGATCGGATGCCCTGCCTGAGGATCAGCAGGTCACACTGGAAGTCGCAAGGATGATCATCAACTTCTGGCTGGCACAGAGCGCATTCCATCCGGTGGATACCTTCTCTCCCTACAAGAAGCAGTTCGACCTCTTAGAATCCATCCTGAAGTTCAAGGACTACGCCTTCGAGGCAGTCCAGAAGGGCATATCAGTGGCGCAGATCACATCCGTTCCATCCAAGGATGCTCTGGCCAAGGTAAGACTGGAAGCTGAGTATGAGCCCATCCTGGCAAAGGTTTTGGCTCAAATGGACGCCGAGTTTAAGGCGCTGAAGTGAGGAGGGTTCAAAATGACCAAGGAATACAAAACTATTACTGAGATCTCCGGACCACTCATCTTCGTGGAGAAGACCGAGCCAGTGGGCTACATGGAGCTCGTCGAGATCAGAACTGGCGGAGATCTGAAGAGAGGACAGGTGCTGGATTCCTCCGATGATATCGTGGTTGTTCAGGTATTCGAGGGAACCGGCGGTCTGTCCAAGGATAGCGCTGTCAGGTTCACCGGAGACGTCATCAAGATGCCATTATCTCCCGGCATCGTGGGACGCGTTCTGTCCGGATCCGGAAAGCCCAGAGACGGCGGCCCGGAAATTGTTCCTGAGGTATTGAGAGATATTGCAGGAGCTGCCATCAACCCAGCTTCCCGTGAGAAGCCGCGCGCTTTCATCCAGACCGGCATTTCCACCATCGACGGCACAAACACCCTGGTGCGCGGCCAGAAGCTGCCTATCTTCTCCGGCGCAGGTCTGCCCCACAACGACCTTGCTCTGCAAATCGCCAGGCAGGCCAAGGCATTGGGTGAAGCGGAGTCGTTCGCAGTTATCTTCTGCGCCATGGGCATCACCAATGAAGAGGCTCAGCACTTCCTGGCTGACTTCGAGAGGACGGGAGCCCTGGAGAGGGCAGTCGTGTTCCTGAACCTGGCCGACGACCCGGCTGTAGAGAGGATTCTGACACCTAGGTTAGGCCTGACCACTGCGGAGTATCTAGCCTTCGATCTGGACATGCACGTGCTCATCATCTACACGGACATGACCAACTATTGCGAGTCGCTCCGGCAAATGGGCGCTGCTCGTGAAGAGGTGCCAGGACGTCGGGGCTACCCGGGATACATGTACACCGACCTGGCCTGCCAGTATGAGAGAGCAGGCATCATCAAGGGCAAGAAGGGCTCTATCACCCAGTTCCCCATCCTGACCATGCCAGGCGACGACATCACTCATCCCATACCGGACCTGTCCGGATATATCACCGAGGGCCAGATCCTCATCTCCCGAGAGCTGCACAGAAAGGGCATCTATCCGCCTGTCGACATCCGCCCCTCGCTTTCCCGGCTTATGAACTCCGGTATCGGTAAGGGCCACACTCGCGAGGATCACAGGGCAGTATCGGATCAGCTCTATGCTTACTATGCAGAGGGCAACGATCTGCGCGGTCTCGCGGCCATCGTGGGCAAAGAGGCTCTCTCTGAACGCGATAAATTGGTCCTGGAGTTCGCCGATAAGTTCGAGAAGAAATTCGTCAATCAGGGCAGAGATGAGGACCGGACCATCTTCGAGACCCTTCAGATCGGATGGGACCTCTTGGCTGACCTGCCGGAAGCGATGCTCACCAGGATTGACGACAAATACATCAAGGCTTACCATCCCAAGTACGCAGGAACCGCGAAAGCTGCAGAAGCACCGAAGAAGTGAGATCATGGCTGTAATTCGAGGAACAAAACCGACCAGGTCAGTGCTGATCGCTCTCAAGAAACGAATGAAGGTCGCGAAAACTGGTCACTCGCTCCTCAAAATGAAGCGTGACGGCCTCATGATCGAATTTTTTGAGGTGTTGAACAAGGCCAAGACGGTCAGGAAAGAGTTGGTAGATTCTCTGCTCAAAGCTGAGCAGAGGCTCAACATGGCTAAGGCAACCGAAGGGACAGTAGCCATCAACAGCGTGGCTTACTCGTTGCAGAAGGAGCCCACCATCCAGCTCGAGTCCAGGAATATCATGGGCGTTGTGGTGCCCAAAATTGCCGCAGAATCTGTGCAGAAGAAGATGTACGAGCGCGGCTACGGCATCATAGGAACAAGTGCTGCCATCGATGAGGCTGCCGATGCCTATGAGAAGTTGCTTGACAAGGTCATCCTGGCTGCAGAAGTAGAGACCGCAATGATCAGGCTTGTCGAGGATATCGACAGCACTAAGAGGCGCGTCAATGCTCTGGAGTTCAAGGTGATTCCCGAAATCAAGGACACCATCAAGTTCATCGCCATGGCCTTGGAGGAGATGGAAAGGGACAATGTGGTCAAGCTAAAGATGCTAAAGGGCAAGTCCGAGAGGAAAGCTGCAGTAGAAGAGGCCAAGAAGGAAGCTCTGAAAGCGGCTGAAGCAGCCGCCAAGGCTTCTGCTTAACCTGAAAAATGTCGAACTGGTTCGAGCGAAAGGCCGAGGATTGGTTTGGAACAGCCGAAAAGAAGATGCGATTAATGCAGTGGTTGGTGTATATCACCAACCTCTACATCATCTTCGGGATTTTAGTCCTTATCTATCTCTTGTATGGGCCGCACATCATTGAGTTCTGGCATGAGCTGACTCGGTGACCAATTTTTTAAGGTCATTTTTTTGATTCTTAAATTATCTTACCTATTCCGCTTGTCGGATGTTAAATCTAGCTCTACAGCCTTGTCATAAGCCTCAAGGGCATTCTCATGTGGCCCTAATTTTAAAAAATGTTATAATTTGATTGATTATAATATAATCAAAAAAACTTACTGGCCTTGCAAGGCCCTTGCCCTTGCAAAAGCGTCATTGGCCTCAATGGTGCGACTAAGGGCTACGAGATCCAATCCTTTGCCCTGCCATGCCGCGGCATTCTGAGGTTCCATGTACAGAACAGTCTCGAAGGCGTTCAATGATTCCTGGTATCTGCCAAGGAAGTAGAAGGCATTCCCCAGGTTGAGCCAGGCAACTCTTAGTGACGGATCAAGGTTTACCGCCCTGGTGTACATGGCTGCTGCCTGCTCGTAGGAACCGGCCATATAGAGCCGGCTGCCCTCGTTCATCCAGTACGAAGCGGTGCCATAGCCAGGTGCAAGATAAGATCCGACAGGAACGCCGTAGTTGGAAGGCCGGGAGGCCGTGTATCCTGTGTCGCCGTTGAGAAAGGCGTAAGTTTCGGCTTCCCACATGTCCTGTTCTCTAGATGCAAGACTGGGACAGGTTCCGTTGTAGTAGGACCAAACATCACAGTATCCACCGTCCGGGAAATAGCACTTTCCGGATTGAGGAATTCCCCCGCGGTTCATGCAGTAAGCCTCGGCTGAGTTTGTCACTCTCCCAGGACCGATCATTCCCAATCCCTGGCCTAAGACTGGTTCCATTAAGGTCAAAGCCAGAGACACGATTAGCAGCATCAGTAACCAATTGTTCCATCTCACAACTAACCCCACCTACTCTTATTTCGATTTGATTTTATATTCTTCTATTCTACAACATATTATCTAATATTTATGGTAGGCGTCAGCCATCATCGGAGTTAAAATTGATAGGACGGCAATAGCGCCGCCGTTATGCAGCGTAGTAGTGACTTATGCTAGTCGATTTTGTGCACTGCCTAAAATGTAGTTCCTGGGGTCACCCTAACTTCTTGTATTTGCTGGTTTCAATAACCAACTCCCTGGAACCTGGCTTCGTAGCACTAACCTCAGAGCCGTTCGTGGACTGATGTGCTTCCCAATCGTTCCATGTGTAGAGGCTGGAATCGTACCCCATGAGTTGGAGTGCGTACCAAACCAGAGAGGCGTTCAATCCATCCTCTGAGTATACAACAACAGGTTTGTCTTTTCCGAGGTCGGAAAATGTGTCGTTCAACTGGGCTGAATCCTTAATCCTACCGTTCTCCAGTACCTGCCCAGAATCGATCGAGATTGATCCGGGTATACGCTTCTTGCCGAACTCCTGGAAGGTCCGGGCATCGACTATCTGGGCTTTTCCGCTCTTAACATAATTGTAATCGGCTAGAAGCTTCTGCCTGATCCTCGATTCATATGCAGTCGGCTTTCTGATGATTGGTCCAGACTCCAACGGCAGGCTTGCACTGTTCCAATCGTTCAATCCGCCATCCAGGACCTTTGCATCGTCCAATCCTAGATATCGCATGACCCAAAAGACGAAGGTAGCATCGCCCGAGGCCAGGCGGTCTCCGTAAATTATCGCTCTGTCCTCTCTGGAGACCCCGGAATTCCCAAGAATTCCAGCCAATTCCGACGCAGGCCGCAGGGTTCCGTTCTCGTACAGAAAGCTCTTCGAAGGCAAATGAATAGCGTCCTTGATATGGGGTTGGTCTGAATAGTTGTTGCCGTCGGTGGCGTCGATCACAACATCAGAACCAGAGACGCCTATAAGCGGCTTGAGGATTCCTCCATTTGCAAAATCGTCCGAACGTTTTGACGATAAGACATAATTGATGGGTTCGGGGTCGATGCTGATTGCAGTCGTGTTATTCAAGGTATTCTTACTAATCACTTTATCGCTCGATATCTCGCTGCTAACATCTGCCGTGAGTGCATCGCTCGGTATGAAGGAGCCGGGCACATCCGAGTTCAAGAAGGCATTGGCCGAGGATTCCCAATCTCCGGAGTTGCCTCCGCAGCCACCACTTATGCTGCATGCTGCATTTGCGTTAGAGATTAGGACTAATACTAAGAGAATTGCAAGAAATCCTTTAACGGACCAAGACTCTTTAAAGTCTGGTCTTCCGGAGAGTAAATCATCCTTCAACATGCATATCACTGGAGGTTGAACGCATACCACAGGGCCTCCTAGAAGATGAAATTTTCGGGTACCAGTCGTCTTGCAATTGCACCAGAAAAGTCCTCATAATAATTCGTTCGACTCGAAACCGATATATATGAACATATCAAGGGTAAACTAAGTGGGATTTGATATAAAAGAGCATCCAGAGACTGTAATTTGTCTCTAGACCTAATCATCGATTTGTACGGCTTTCTCTTTGAAAGCGTCAACGAGTTTTCAGAGAATGACTTATAGGGCAGGTGTGTGATTATAGAGCATAAGAGCATGCATGGAGCCAACAAATGTCCGGAATTCCAGGTTCAATTAACGTAGGACTAGTGGCGACGTTGATGGTCGCTACCTTTCTAACATTTTTTACAGCAGGATCCTTTGCAGACGACTTACAGGGGTACAAACCAGTTTACTCATTGGGTTCTGGAAAGGATGACTGGTGGATAAAATATCCGGATCAGAGCCCTAACGCAAGCTCCTCAGTCGGTCATCTTCCGTGGATCATCAATGATCTTAGGCAGAAGCCCGTAATTGTTTTTGTCCATAGAACAGACTGCAAGTCCTGCAAAGTTCAAGAGAAAGACCTAGATAAGGTTCTTACGACCTACGGCGAGGATGTGAAATATTACGATATGGTTGCTGACGTTCCGGACGAAAAAATTCTCAGTGTCTTAAATGTCTATTACCCAAATAGCGGTGTGCCAACAGTGCCCACGACCGTAATATTTACTCTGGTTAAAGATATAGATGGAAAGGTGGCTGTGGGCTGGCACAGTATGGACGACGCGATGGGTGAGGACGTACTGACCTCTTATGTAAAGGATGCTATTTACTATTACCGCCAGGACGCTGCATACTGGAATAAGTGATTCCCGACATGCCAAAATCCATGAAGGCTCTGATTCTGAGCCTTTTATCTTTCTCAATCGTAATAACCTTTGTAGCTGCCTACGACTCATCGAGCGTCTTAACAAATGGCGTAGTAACTGCCCCTGACTTCAACATAACAGATAGAAGTGGAAGCACCTTTGCTCTGAGCGACCTCAAAGGCGAGCCAGCAATTATTCACATAACGAATATTGAGATTCCAATTTGCCAAGAGTGCGAGAAGGATCTAAGATCGCAGGTAAGCGAGTTAGCCAAGCTCAAGGCCGCTTATCCGGATACTCAGATCATAACCATCAACCTCAGAAAGAATCCTTACTCGACGGACGGAAGGTCTCTGGTCCAGAAGTGGTGGCAAGTAAACGTAAGTTGGCCCTGGACGGAGGATTTGGAACCTTACAAGATCGCAGGAAAGTACATCGATTACTGGGATGTACGTGGCGGCTTTTCCAACCCCACGCTTCTGCTAATTGATAAGCAAGGTAGGATCGCTGGCATTTACCACGTGTACCGTGTAGGTGAAGGCGATATCGATGGAGTTCAAAGCGCTGAAACCCTTCACAACAAGCTGGAGGAGCTGAGAAGATCAGAACGGTCTGGCCTGGATGGTGAGGTCTCCAAGCAGAGTGTCTCCGCCCTTGGGATGTTCTTCCTTGGCATAGTAACGTCGCTCGCGCCCTGTTCCATCGCCTTGATGATCGCCGTCTTTTCGTATGTCCTGACGATTCGCAGAAAAGACGAATATCTGAGAAAAAACACATCTACCTCAAGAGAAGGTTTTATGATAGGCGTGGCCTTTACTCTGGGCATGGCCATGGTTTTTTTTGTTCTAGGCCTGTTTATTTCTCAAGTAGGCGTCTTCGTCAGGGACTCCAGGATCTTCGACCTTTTAGCGGGCGTGATTATGATCATCTTGGGAATAAGCAACATAAAGCCCCTTGGCGAACTTTTAGAGCCAGCGATTTCTTTTATGAGGCGAAACCATCAAGAAGTCCCTGGAAGTGGTGAAGGCCTAATTCAGAGGTCCGTAAAGACATCGATTTGGTTGTTTAAATACTCGGCCTTCATTGGGGCTTTCTCATTGGGGATCTTCTTTGCACTTGGATGGGCACCTTGTGCTTTATCCATGGTCTTTCCGGTGCTAATTTGGCTTGCATCCCAGAACGTGACACCTCTAGCAGGCGGCATGATGCTCTTCGTCTTTGGCCTTGGCCATGGAGTGCCTATAATCCCCATATCCACCTTCTCTCGAGCAGTGGGCGGAAGAATCGGGGATAAGTACATCTCTGTTGGGAAGTGGACTACAAAGTTCTTCGGCCTGCTAGTCATTGCAGTGGGAGTGGTGTACGCGGCAAGATACTTCGGATTTGCGCTGTGGTGAGAATATCATGAGGTGAATTATTTCTATTTATTTTTAAATTGTCTATACGGATTATTTCTGGGAGTTGTCTAAAGGGGAATAGCTTTAAACGTGATTAGCGAAATGATTCAGCTATAAGAAGTGCTATTATCTATCAGCGGTATGAAAGACCAATGGACCTGGAGAATAGAAAGCGAAACCACGCTAGGCGAATTATGCGAGCTTTTTTTGAGGATACGACGGATGTTGACAAACCACTGAGGAGTATCCTTATCTCATTCTTGGCTCGAATCGAGGCTTTCTTTAACCCTAGCTCTTATCCTTTCAAGAGTTCCTTTGGTTAGCTCATGGTTGTCGCAGTGTGAGAAATCCTTCGGGCTGCACCCGCCCAAGAGACCCATAAACAAATCTGCGATCCGATCGCACCCTATATCTTCGAGCTTCTGCAGAAAGGCCGCAGAAAGTCTGTTGAACTCCCTGCACTTGGCAGAGTTCGCCGATGTCTCTTCGTGGAGCCTGTATAGCTCTTCCAGTTCTTTCTGAATCTCGATCCACGCTTTCCTGCAAATCTTATCCGACACGTACAAATACCTTTTTCGTGTTTGTATGATAGGATCGAGAACAAACTCCGATATCAATATGGCCATCTGTGAAATCCGGTCTAGGTCTTTAAGTTTGAAGAAATTCTCTTCTGGTTAAGCATTCAAGAGTTACACGTAGCTTTTCCAAAAAGAATAAAAAAGAAGGCTGGTTCCTTAATAATCGCTATGGGTCAGTATGGGTTGGCCTATTTCTTGGGCTAATGCCCACGGGTCCTCAGACAGGTATGGAGAAGCAATCTGCTGGGCATTCAGACCACGTGGTCCACTTTGGGCTACATTGAGTGTCTTATTATCGATATAGTAGCCGGAACCAAGAACAGGCAACTGACCGGGTGCAACATTCGTAGCAGACATTAAGCCGGCCAGGATTGAGCCACCCTGACCCTCAGCGAAAGCCGGATAAACTAGCCGGGTATCGCCGGAATCACCTGTGGAGACCAAATTACCACCCTGAAGTGTGTTTCCTAGGGGAATTTGACCCCAGCTCCAGAGCCCAGTTGAGTTTGGTGGGAATATTTCCTTATTCCCTGTAGTTGCAATCCAATTCGAACCGAAGCTTCCGCCAACATCTACTGCCTGGCTAAGCAAGGGAACAGCTAATAGTGCGATTAAGAGTGTTGTTAATAAGATCCTCATTTTGATCCCTCTGGACTCCTAGTTGACTTGAACGGATAAAAGTCTTTCTATCGGGATTTCTTTGATAAAACTGTATTCTTAACTTCAGTGAACGTCGGCTTATGTAAAGGGTATTAATTTCCTTAAGCAATTTTCCCATTGCGAATCAAATAGGCACTATTAATGACTGATAACCCTGAAATTTATGTGATTTCACAGTCGTAAATATATAAGAAATCTCGGTTTGAAGGTAAACAGTAACGACTTGTGCCTTTAGGCTATGAGTCTGACGCCCATAGATAGAAACAAGTGTATCGCTGCGTTGGAAAGGTGGTTTTAAATCAAAGCATGACAGTTAACGAATGATACTTCAATAAGCTGCAAGCTGGACCAAACCATGAAGACCAAGAACATCCAGATTCTCATCTCGTGCCTTATCCTGGCCTCTTTCGTACTGGGGGCTTATCTTTACCCCATCATGCCCGATAGGATGGCTTCTCACTGGGACGCTAGCGGCAGCGTTAACGGCTACATGCCTAAGCTCTCGGGACTCTTCTTGATGCCGATTATATCGACCGTTCTCTTTCTGGCCTTCCTGGTCATCCCCAGGATTGATCCCCTCAAGGAGAACATTGCGAAGTTCAGAGCCTATTTCGACCTGTTCATCCTGCTACTCTTCGGGTTCCTGTTCTATCTTTATCTGCTTACCATACTCTGGGACCTGGGCTACAGGTTCAACATCATCCAGCTCATGGCACCGGCCATCGGCCTGCTCATTTTTTACGCTGGAGTCCTGACAGAGAATGCCAAACAGAACTGGTTCATCGGCGTTAGAACTCCCTGGACTCTCTCCAGCGAGACGGTGTGGAACAAGACCAACAGGCTGGCGGGCAAGCTCTTCAAGGCTGCAGGAATCCTGGCGGCCCTTGGAGCAGCCTTTCCCCAGTATGCCATCTTCCTCATCCTGGTGCCGGTGATCCTGGCTGGGATCTATCCACTGATATATTCCTATCAGGAGTATCAAAAGGTGATTAAGGAAAATGAAATCTGAGGAATCTTTAATGAAGACGAATCTCCATAATAATCAGGAAGAAGATGATTGAAGATAGGATAACAGTTGATGCTAGAAACACCGACGAAATAAGAAGGCAGGGAATAGAAGCCCTTGCAGCCGCCCTTGGGCCTGTTGACGCAGTTAGGTTCCTTCAAATCTTTGACCTGGGAAAGTGCGATTACACCAAGGATCGTGCCAAATGCCTGGACCTTGAGATCGATGAGATAGTCCACGAGATCGAGAGGAGAAAGAAAGGCGAAATGATTCGATCAGAACCATGAAGACTAAGAATATTCAAATCTCATCTTGTTGCTGACCGTGAATATCATTCCAAGCGCGTAATACAAAAGATGCTGTTCAAAAAGGGGGATTTAAAAGTAAAGCTTTACTCTATTGAGTTATACCCAATAAAGTAAAGCGCCCTGTTAAGAATGACCTGATTACGCCTTATGCCCGACCGGCAATAATGCTATAGGTATCTCCTCCTTGGAGAGGTTAAGGAAATTAGCTGCCTTGGATGGGACAATTCCGCCTATGTATGTGCTGCCCAGATCCAGAGAAACCACCTCCAGCAATAAATTCTCCGAAGCCAAACCCGCCTCTATATAAACGGTGCTGTTTTCTGCTCCCTTCTTGACCACCTTCTCGAAGTTTCCTGTTATTAAGAATATAGCAGGAGCAGTCTTAATCCAGGCATTGGCTGGAACGACCGATGTATTTACGAACTTGACCCGAACATCTCCTCGGGATACCTGGACAATGCTTTGATTTTGAGGTATATAATGATACACTCCAGCAGTTAAGTTCGTGATATTGCCCGCCAGGACGTAAACCTCTAAAGGATAAGTTTCGAAGGCTGAGCCGGATGTACGGTGACCCTTATCATCTGTTATTCCTTGGGCAGCCCATAAAAGCTGGGAAACTGTTTCCAGAGTCAGGGAATCGTTCTTCAGTGTCCGTATAGACCTGCGTTCTTCGAGAGCCTTATTCAAATAGATACCGCCATCAGTATGCGGCGGAGGAAGTATTATGCTTGTTTGAAAAGAAGATTCGCCAGGACCGGATTTCTGAACTGTGCTGCCATCGGATATGGCTGCAACAATAGCTACCAATCCAAGTAGAGCAGATATGAGCAAAGGGTATCTCCATTTTACCATCGACATATAACCAACCTCTAAATTATTTGTAGATGTTATATTCAGGATAAAAAAGTTTCTCATGGTGGTGAGCTATATTAAGTTCAAGTCCTGGCGGCTTTTAACGTTGCCCTTCCATAATATGCTATCTTCTTTGGCAAAAATTAAAAGTATTAGGAGAATAAATGAGAAGATGAAATGACGAAGAGGCAGTACTACTCCATGCGCATGGGCAAGAACCCAAATGCATCAAAGCTTGATTTATCAATACTTATCAAACTATTTCGTGAGTTATATACGGATTTTGAAAGAAGAGGTTATTTCCAGGAGGCTTTCGGAGATTATTGTGCTGATGAAGGAATAATTCCTGGGAAATTGGGCTCAAATGTATCAGCGCAAATTTTTTTAATACTTCGCAAAGAAAACCTATGGTCGATATACGATAAATGCTTAGATTATTCAGAAGGTGATTTATTTGACATAGTTGAATTTATTTATGATTATATATCAAAACCAATCGATGGCTCGTATCATCAATATGACGAGTGTTGGCATTACAATAAATTTAAGAAAGAACTTGGGCAACAGGAATTTAGAGAACGAATAAATGAGGTTTTGAGGGACTATAAGGACGGGTATGAGCTTTCAGGTAGTCTCCCCATTTTGTGTTGAAATCCGGAACAACAACAGTCATCATAAGTTCCTCGATAGTCCAGATATGATCAGTTAATCCTGCAGCCATAGCTGCAGACGTAGGTAACCATCGTCGCCATTCATCACTGG
>Ga0182017_10003738_pt1 | contig 11353 bp, 20 predicted proteins | sample 712E3DmetaG_FD_120492 | JGI IMG/M metagenome (GOLD analysis project Ga0182017, IMG submission 120492) | Permafrost microbial communities from Stordalen Mire, Sweden - 712E3D metaG | ecosystem: Environmental > Terrestrial > Soil > Wetlands > Permafrost | place: Sweden: Stordalen | collected... | reverse complement strand
CCAGGCGGCCCGGCCCCCGCTGACCCTGAAGGAGATCACGGCCCGGCTGCGACAGGTCTTCCAGCAGGCCGAGGACGCCGACCGACTTCAGAACCTGCTCCAGACCGTCGAGCAGGATCCCGACAGCCTGCTGCACCGGGCCAACACGTTCCTGGCGGACCTCCTGCGGGCCTACCAGTGCCGGCACTGCCAGTCGCAGCATCCGAAGTTCCACCTCCACGATTGCCCGATCAAGTTCGAGGAGATCCTCCGCCTCCCGACGCTCGCGCCCCACCCGGCAGAAGCAGAAGTCACACGACTTCAGGCCCTCACCCGGACCCTCCGGGACGAGACACTGGAGTCCGCGGCCGCGATCGCGGCAGCCGACGGGGACGCCGGTCCCCAGATCGCCGTCCGGATCCTCGCCCTCAAGCGGTCCCCCGATTCCACTCCGAACACCCCCTGAGACGATGCGCAACACCTCCGCATTTCCACCCATCACAGCCGATCCCTCTGCTGGACCCCGCTCGCTAATCAACGTGGCCGATTGGTTTGCTAGCGTCTGCAATGACCTCGTCGACGACAACGAGGAGATTGCCTGGAACACGTCCGAGGCCGAGGCCCTTCGGCTGATCGAGCGAAACTACGTTTCTGGAGACTGCGGAGCCTTCGCGGTCGCCCTCCACCGCCTCACCGGGTGGCCGATCTACGCCTTCGAGGGATTCGCCCATTACGTAATCCGGACCCCCCGCGGGGCCCTGATAGACATCAAAGGGTACACGACACTCACGAAGCTCCAACGCCGCTACGGCATGCCCCAGGCACGGCTCCGCAAATCTCGGCCCGAGGATGCCTGGGACGAAGCCAATGATCTGGATCCGGACAGCCCCTGGTCTGCGGTCAACCTCGCCCGCTTCGTGATCGGCCAGCTCACCCGGCGGCCGTTTCCCCGCCTCACCCAGCGACTCCGGCCATCGGCCGTACGCCCACGATAAGGAACAACCATGCCCTGGAAACACGGCAGCGGCGGCTGCGCGATCGGACCGCTTGGCGAAGGCACCGAATATCCCTGCGACGATCAATACTACGAAAGCGACGGGGACCGGGTGGCGAGCTTCCACACGACCATTGAGCAGCACGACACGATGCCCGACGTCGTGGAACAGCTCGAAGACCTCCTAGTTCTCCCTGGCGTGTCGTCCCAGTGGTCCTATCTTGGCGAGATCCAGGCCTACGCCTTTGCGGGTACGGCCGGAGATCCGATCATGTGGATCGAGCGGCGGCACCTGAAACCTGGAGCCATCTGGGACCCGGAGCCGCACAAGGGGACCTACCAGGGCTCGGAAACGAAGGATACGCTCCTTGCTCTCGAAGACCGAGCCAGCGGCCTCGTCTGGCGAACGCTGCCCTATGAGGCGATCGTCCTCGTCCCCTTCGACGCCAGCCACTTCACCTTCGACGCGATCCGTGCGGAACGGAACGAGCCATGAGTCGATCGCCCGCACAGCCCCTCACCAAAATCCGACTCTCCGACATCTATGAGGTCCGGCTCTCCTGCCGCCCCAAGGCCCACCGGGTCCGCTACGGACCAGACGGGGTGACATTCCTGGATCACACTGAGACGGAACTCGCGTTCCTGCTGAGCCTCGGCGACTCGGCCAAGTGCGCCTGTGCCGGCGTGTACCAGGATGTGCAGGAAGGGTACGTGGTGGGGCCCGGAGCCCACATGCCCGGGAAGCCCGCCAGTAACTTGTTCCACGCCCTTGTCCAGCCGATCCAACTTCGTCTCGAAGTCTCCAGCCTCCACTGCTTCATCGCGTGCAGCATCCCGGACGGGGCCAAGCCGCCGACCGGACACGTGATCGCCTACCACAGCCCGCCCGGGCCTGCGCTCGCGGAGATCACCGGGAAGGGCATCCGGATCAACCAAACCATGGTCGAGAGGGCGGCCGCGATCACCAAACCCGGGAGCCTCTGCGCCGAGAAGGCCCACTGCCGGCCCTGCCGGTTCATCGCACGCGGCGCCCTTCTCATCGCCCATCTGCAGAGTGAGCCGCACCGCGACACCGTCCTCCGGGAATTCTATGCCGCTTTCCCTCCGGGAAGCCTCCTGGACTAGACCTGCTGCCCGGAGACCCGGCATGTTCACCCTTCCCCATCCGACCCGCCGTGCCCGCTGGCACCTCCGCCACACACCCACCCCCGTTCTTGCCGGAACACTCCAATGCGAGGGCGAGCGGCACACCGTCTCCTGGCGCTGGGGCCGGCTGCACTTCGACCAGCACCGAGCCGCCGCGCTTGCCTTCGAGAACGCGCTGGGAGGCACATCCTGCGGCTGCTCGAAAGTTCTTATCGCCGTCCGCGACAGCCAGTACTATGCGGCGGGCATCCCGGGCCCGGTCCGCGACGCCCTCGTTGCTTGGGATGAACAGCTCCGCGATCGCCATCTCTTCCGCAGCGTCCAACTCCCCAGCCACAGTACCCTCCTGCGGCAACGCCTTCGCCGCGACGCCTTTTTCCGCTGGCTTCACCCGCTCGTCAATGCCCTGACACGCGATGGCCTCAAGGTGTTGCCGAAGGTCGAAATCTCGGATGATCTCAAGGCCTACCCCACCATCCAGATATGCGCGCCCGGCACAGGGGCGGTTCTGGCCGAGTACTCCCGAGAGGGTTGGCATCGCCACGGGGCGGCCATCGACAACGCCGCCAGCCAGGCGAACATGCCCGCCTGGTCCCGCCCGAGCCAGCGGAACACCTTCTGCTTCTCCGCCCAGCGCTGCCGTCTGTGCCGGCTCCCGATGACCGAACTGATCGCGCGGGATGCCCACGCCGAGAGCCCCGGGCACCGCGCCCGCGCCCAGGCAATCATGAGCCGGGTTCTCGGGACCGCCGCGAACCTCCCGCGTCCCCCGCAGCCCACCGGGCCCGCGCGGCCCGTAATCTGGCCCCCCACCGGGATCACGCTGGAACGCTGAGCAGGCCTCACCCCAGAATCGAACCGCCGGTGCCCCTCGTGAACCCACCCGACCACCCGGAGAGACCCATGGCCGACTCCCCCGAACCTCGCCAGCCCTATCTCATCGCGTTCTGGATCACCAACGCCGGCCCATATGCCAGGACGGTGAGCCTCACTATCGACGAAGCCGAAACCCTCGAAGACAAGATCAAGGCCGCCGAGGCGCGCGGCGCCCTGTATGACTGGGCCATGACCGCCATCGACGTCCCGATGAGCTACGCCGCCTACCTCGCAGAAGCCGAGATCCTCGCCGACCCTGCGCCGGGCGAGATCCGGGAGGCCGCATGACCGCTACCACCGAAGAAGCCATCCATCCAGCAGAGACACTCCGCGAACAGATCGGGGAATACGCCACACGCCTGGGAAACGGGACCCATCGGGCTCCCGCCTGGTACGTGGCCTGCACCGACAAGACCGGCGTGCCGGAGCCCGTCACGATCCTCCGCCTGCACGGCCCCGATGTCGGGTACACGAAGCCATCCTATGCCGAGCTCGCCGACGGCCGCCGGGTCACCTCGACCTATCTTTTCTCTGCCCGACCGAGCTTCCTCCTGCTGCAGGACTCGTTCGGACTCTGTCATAACTGGGCAGTCGCCTGATCCCCGATCGCCAGCCGCACTCTTCGGAGGATTCCCACATGGCCATGCAACTCTGGCTCATCCTGCAATCCACCCCGGACACTTCGATGGGGGTGCCGAGCCTTCCCTGTGCTGTCCGAATCCACGCCCTCCACCGAGGCCGTCGAGCGTCACCTCCGGCACCTGCACGCCGAGGATCTTGCGCCGGTGTCTCGCGGGGACGAGAATGTGGGAGCGGACAATGCCACGCCCGACGAGGACGCTCCAGCAGACCTGGAACCGTACGAGATCCACGGGCCCTGAGGGCTCGACACCCTCGACGCGCTCACGTAACCACCGAGATCCGCACGACCAACCACGAAGAAAGGACACCGCCCGTGCTGCCCACTGACCAACCCGTGCCATCTGGTGCCGGCTGGCGGGATCTGCCCCTGACCCCGCTGACCTTGAGCCTGATCGTCACCGTGCAGAGCTGCGCCAAGCACGCCCGCGACCTGGCCGCCCTGGGAGAACTGGCAGGGCTCCCTTCCCACGCCTGGATCGACATCGCCCGGCGGTTCTACTACGACCTGCCCCTGGCCTGCTTGCCGAAAGGCTTCGTGAGGAACGAGGACACCTTCCGGTTCATCCTGGACTTCCAGGTGACGGACGAGATGCTGGGGACACCCTTCGACCAGCTCGGCACCACCTTCACCATCCGGAAATGGGTAGTTGCCACGGAGACCCCATGATCCCCTGGACACCGACCACGGCACTCACCGAGACGCCCTGGGGCCCGACCCAAACCAAAGTCGAAATCGCCCCCGGGCTTGTCCATGTCACCACCTCCCGCCACGGCGGCTTTGCCGTCTTCGACGAGCGCTGGGCGGCCCTGCTGGCCATGTTCCCCACGCTGGTTTCCTTTACGGGTGCCGGCTGGCTCGAGGAGGATTGCGACTGGGCCCTGGCCGTCCTGGCCTGGCCGGACCTCTTCTCGCCCCGCGTGGTCTACAACGCCTGCCGAACGGCACTGCACCGGACCGATGGCTGCATGTCGGAAGCATGGCAGGCGAGCGACCACGGTCGTCGCATCACGGCCATCGCGGACGCTTTTGCCGCAACCGTGGTTGACCAGTGGGAGACCGGTGGGATGTCGGCCCCGGTAGACGGCCACCCCAAGGGCAGTTGGGCCGTGCACCTGACCCGGAATGGAGAGCGCAAGGTGCTGGTGTTCCCCGCGTATCCAACCAAACAATTCTACCCTGACGCCGAGATCGCCGCCCTGCCGGTCGCGGCATAGCGAAAGGACATCACGTGCGCTTCGATCCTGCACCGCGTAACCGCCAGCCGGAGTGCCTGGACCCCCTGGCCATCGAGATCGTCCACCTCCAATCCTTCCAGGCCTGATTGAAGACGAAATAATCGCCGCGGCCCGGGCGCTGTCGCCTTCAGGCGGGGGAGGAAGGCCGCGCGTCCCAGGATCGCACACGGGCCTTGTCACCATACGGGCGTATGGTATACTGTGAGCCATGAACCGGAGCTACGAATACCGCCTTTATCCAACACGCACGCAGCGTGGTCGCCTGCACGAGCTGCTCAGGGCGTGCCGCACCCTGTACAACGCCGCCCTCCAGGAACGGCGCGAGGCCTGGAAACGCCGCGGGCTCTCCATCGACCTCGTTTCCCAGTGCGCCCAACTCAAAACCATTCGCGCGGCGGGGGATCCGCTGGCCCAGTTCAGCCATACGACGGCCATCCAGGTGCTCCGTCGAGTCGACAACGCGTTCCGGGCCTTCTTCCGCCGGGTGAAAACCCGGAACGGGAAGGCGGGCTATCCCCGGTTCAAAGGGAAGCATGCGTTTACGTCGGTCGCCTGCATCTTCGGGGATGGCGTGGGTCTCCGAAAAGATCGACTCCATCTGACCGGCATTGCCGGAGGCATCAAGATCAAATGGCATCGCCCGCTCCCCGCGGAGGCCCGCATCAAGATGGCCACGGTAAAGCACGATGCTCGCGGCCGATGGGCGGTGTGCTTCCAGATCGAGATGCCCGACACCCAGGCACCGATCCATGCCGGTCCCGCGATCGGACTCGATGTGGGGCTTCATGCCCTGCTCGCCACGTCGGACGGGGACCTGATCGACAACCCACGGTGGTACCGTGCGGCCCAGGCCAAGCTGGCGAAGGCTCAGCGGGTCCTCGCGCGCCGCACCCTCCGCTCGACCCGCTGGCGAAAGCAACGCCGGATCGTCGCGCACCAGCAGGAACACACCGCCACCCAGCGCAAGGACTTCCTGCACCAGGTGTCGACGACCCTCACGAGACAGTTTGCCCTGATCGCCGTCGAGGACCTCCGGATCCAGAACCTCGTCCATGGAACCCTCGCGAAGTCAATTCACGATGCCGGCTGGGGGATGCTCCGCGTGATGCTGACCTACAAGGCTGTAAGTGCCGGGGGTCAAGTGATCGCGGTCGCACCTCAGGGGACCAGCCAACAGTGCAGCCGCTGCGGTGCGACGGTCCGCAAGGATCTCGCGGTCCGGCAGCACCAGTGTCCGGCGTGTGGTCTCACGTTGGATCGTGATGTCAACGCCGCGCGGAATATTCTCGCACGCGCGCTTGCTAGTTGCGCGGCTCGGACGGAGCCGTCGGTCAATAGCCCCGCACTGGCGAGGTGTTCCCGAGAAGCCCCCGATTTATCATCGGGGGAGTCGTCACGCCAATGGCCGGCTGATGCTCGACCCCAACGGACTGGACCGCGCCGTCCAGCGGAACCGCGGCGCGGCCTTCTTGCGCTTCCGGACCATCCCTGACCTCCACTCGATTCTCTCGGACGGTCCCGCCGTCCTGTTCCGGGCAGATGACCTTGAGATCCCACTGACCCCAGGGGAACTCGGCCGCCTCGCCGCCCGGACCCTCACTCCCGCAGAGTACACCGCCCTCGGGACGCGCTTTGGCATGTTCTTCGACATTCACGAAGACTGCTACGATCCCGAGACCGGCGAGAGCATCCAGCCCCGACGAGGCCCCGACCCCGGAGCGAATTGATCCATGACCCCGAATCGTGCGCTCTCCCAATTCTTCACGCCGCTCTGGGCGGCCCAGGCCCTGGTCGAGCAGTTCTTCGGACAGCTCACGGATCGGGACCTACTGCTCGATCCCACCTGCGGGACCGGCGCCTTTCTGCACGCGGCGAACGCTTGTGGCATCCCGTTTCAGACCGTCCGGACGGTGACGCGGTTCAACAGCCAGTGGTCGATTGCCACTGACATCATTCCCCGAGAACTCTTCCACCGACTCCGGTACCAACTGGTCTTCGCTCGGTTCCGCAAAGACGACCAGCGCACCCTGGTCGGACTCGCCCTCTACCGGGAATACCAAAGCCTGAAAGAGCTGCGGCCGGAGAGCCAGCAGATCCTCCAAGAAGGCAAGTCCCGCTGGGGCGCCTGGCATGCTCTCGTGGAGGAGGCCCTGACCCAACTTGGAGGACGGGGGAGTCTTGCCGAGATCTACGCGACCGTGGCACCGAACCGCCTCCCTTCAAATAATTTCTGGCAAGATAAAATTCGACAGGTGTTGCAGATTCACTACCAACCGATCAGCCGAGGCGTCTGGGCGCTCCCCACAGCCGCCTAGCAACCACCGGGCCTCCCGGTGTAACCATCCTCCACCACAAGGACACTCGTGAGATGCGATACGAAGCAACAACTGCGAAAGAGCGGAAGGCCATCCGCCGGCTGAAGGCAGCCCTCCGCGCCTTGCCCCGATCTCTCTACATCGAATGCGAGGACGACCGGGTGCATTTCTGGAAGCGGACCGGGCCGGGCTCGGCAAGCATGTGCGCCCCTTCCCTGCGATGCAAGCACGCCGTCGACTTGTAGTCGGCCAGCGTCTCTCCTTCAGCCCGCCAGCCTGGCTGCCCGGGTCCGACCATCCCTCGCCGTTGTCTCACCACGCTGCATCAGGAGAACGCCCATGCCTATGCTCGCATCCGGCGAGGTCGTCACGAGCCGCCACGGGCGGAGCCTCACGCCCTTTCCAGCCGTCAAGGGTCAAAGTAGCCGAAGTCTTCGGAACGCTCTGGCCGCGATCGACATCTGGCTCATCACCAACGCGATTGCGGACGCCGAGGCGGCCCGGGACGAGTTTGTCGCCACACAGTTCCGTCACATCAGCCCCAAGAACGTCTCCCCCGCCGACCGTGACGCCCTCAACATGTATCTCTTTGGGTGAGACAGCGCCCGCACCCCGTGAATCCCCCACACGCGAAAGGCCCCCATGCCGCGCACCTGGTTAGACTTCTCCCCTATCTTTGCCGGACAGTGTACCGCCATCCGACGCTCGACACCCACCCCCCACACCGAGACGGCTGTCCGGCGGGTCCTCGGGGGCCGCGGGGTCCCGGAAGACAAGATCGACGCCATGATCCAGGGAGCCAAGGAACAAGCGATTGATCCTCCGGCTGCCCCCGAGGAAAGCCTTCTCGTGCACCGGAATACGCCCGACCACGAGACAGACGCGAAACAGCGCACGGAGACGACGAGGCAGACGCCATGATCCGATATACCAAAGACGACTTCGCCCTGATGGCTCGCAAACGGATCCACGCGTTCATGGAGATCTCCCGAACGCTCGGGAAGGACCATCCCGTCTGCCAGCTCATGGGACCGCTCGGATGGGGGCGTCACAACATGGAGCAGGGGCCCGATACCTCCCTCCAGGGCACGATCGAGGAGAAAGCCTACCTGGACGGCTGCTTTCACATCCTCTGCACCTGGGCCGGGCAGCACGACCAGAAAGCACAACGCGTGATGCTCGACCTGTACCCGACCTGCTACGAATCTGTAAAATAGTTCTCCCGCCGCCCCACATCTCACGAGGGGCACCGGAGGCATGATGCGCACCGTATCGACGCTTGTCGCCAACCAGCCCCCGGAGCCCTGCATCGACTGCGGGCAGCCAGTCGGCATCTTCCTCGCCGACGGAATAGCAACACAGCTGATCCTGTCCGACAGTACCGGAGTCATCATCCCCAACGGATGCCGCGTGCGCGTGGCCCACGACACCCCCACCGGACAACACTGCCCCGGATCGTATGCAGACCCTGCACGACGCGCATCGGACCAGAATACCCCGAACCCGGATCCATCTGAGCCCGTAGGGCCCTCCCACGGGGAAGATCCGCTCCAGGGGATGAATCGGTACCTGCAAAAGGTCGATACGATGCGCTGGCGGGTCCGACGGGACGAGGGCGCCGCCGGCGAAGCGCTGTACTGGAATTCTCACAGCGGGTGGGTGATACAGGCGTACGCGACCCTGTACACATTCGCAGACACCCAAACGGTCTCGCTCTCCCGGATCGGGAAGTGCCACTGGGAAGCCGCTTGACTCACCTGGACAGGCAGGACCTCACGGACCGGCTCCACGCGCGTCTCGAGGCCTCGGAAGGGAAAACACAACTGCTGCGAAAGGAAATCAGGCGACCGGCCGGCAGGGAAACGGCAGCGCTCTTCCATGCGGACATCACGAAGCTCAAAAAGCAAAAGTGGTCTTGACCGCCATCACATGCTGCGAGTGGTCGATTGACAGCACAGAGCCCGGAAGCGCTCGCAAACCGGGAACCCCTAGGAAATATGGAGCAATTTGGCGGATTTTGTGGTAAACATTTCCCATACGCGAACGAAGGGGAAGCGCTGAGACGGACTACTCAAAAACACAACGCTAACCCCTCAGAATTGCAAGAGATAAAGAAAGGTCTCTCACAATACATGTCCAGCCGGAAACTGGCTGGAACCGGCGCTCCCGACGGACGATCCGGGCGGCGTATTTCTGCTAGTAATCCATGTCCAGCCGAAAACTGGCTGGAACTCGCGCAGCTGGTCGATTTATACCGTGTCCACGTACGCCTAACAATACATGTCCAGCCGGAAAATGGTTGGAACCCTCAGTGCGCAGGGACATTGCCACACCGGGTTGCCCCTAACAATACATGTCCAGCCGGGGAATGGCTGGAACAAGGGCCGGATCGCACGCGGCAGGTGGGACAAGGCCAGATGGTAATATATGTCCAGCCGGGGAATGGCTGGAACGTCAAGGTGTTCTTCGACGAAGCCGTGAAGCGGCTGCTTCGCAATACATGTCCAGCCGGAAAATGGCTGGAACTAGCAAGGGTTCTTGAATGAGTGTGCGAACACCTCGGCCTAGTAATCCATGTCCAGCCGAAAAATGACTGGAACGCCTACAATAAATATTACTATCTGGTCGAGTTGTCGGTCCTTACAATCATGTCCAGCCGAAAAATGACTGGAACGACTCAGTGATGTACGTGAGGGTGTGGAGCTTCTCGCCCTAGAAATATATGTCCAGCCGAAAAATGACTGGAACCACGTCAGCCGCGCGCCCAGGGCGTTCGACCACTGAACCTGGTAAAATACGTCCAGCCGAAAAATGGCTGGAACTACCAGTAGTGGGACCCTAGCTTAGTCGAGCGATCGTGCTAGCGATACCTCCACCGCGTACGCTTTTCTGGACTTCCTGGAGCGCCAGAATGCCGATAGAGTCGCTGCCATGCGACTCTCATTTCCACCCTCCGCCTCCACGTCCCGCCGGCGCAAATCTCCGCGGGTCTCCCTCGCGAACCGGGGAAAGTTCGCCGAGGACCTCCTCGAGACCGTGCACGACATCTACCGCCTCTCCCATCAAGCGGACATCATCAAAGTCCCGACGCCCATTGGCCGGGGGAAATCGATCGGGGACGGCCACTTCGAAGCCTGGTATGTGAAGGCCTCGGTCAGCGACTACCTAGGCAGCGTGGCGCCGACCGGCCGCGCGCTCGCACTTGAATTGAAATCCGTGATGGAGCCCGCCTTCTCCCTGACGGCCCTCGAGATGCACCAGCAAGCGTTCCTGAATCGCTGGGATCGGATGGGAGCCCTCGCCTATGCCCTGGTGCTCTTTCGCAGCGATCGCCTGCACCCCGACGCGGTGGTCTTGAAGTGGCCGGCGTTCCTCCGAGAGATCGAGACAGCCGGGATCCGCACCCAGCGCTTCTCGCTGGAGCGCCTGACCGTCGAGTTCACGGCGAGTATCCGGGTCCTGGATGGGCCCGGTCCCCGCCCGGACTACCTATCCGCCATCCGACTCCTTGAAGCTCGCTACGCCGCCTGATCTCCCCTCTGCACACCACACAGGATCCCCCCTGTTCTCACTGAACCCTCCCGGAGAACGCGCTATGGATAAGCATACGCTCGCCTGGTATGACGGCTGGCTCTGCATGCGCTCGGAAAGTACACGCTCGAGCGAGCCGATCACCATCGTCTCCTTCTATCCCATCGTTCCGGCCAGCCGGGCGAACGTCGAGACACTCTTCGACTGCACCGTCCGCTACCGCTATCTCGAAGACGGGGGCTTCATGGGCGTAGATCCCCACGGAAAGGCGCTCACCGTCCACCTGAGGGATGGCGGGGCCACCCTCCCCCTCCACACCGACCAGGTGCCCGTGCGGCCACCCCGCTGCCGCGTCCAGACCCGCTGGCACATCGGCCGGTGGGAGAAGTATCTGGCGCGCGAGGGGTGGGTCCTCGCATGACCCAGACACCCCGCCCGATCTGGCCCCCGCCACGGCGGGCAGACGACCCCGCCCGCTACCGGAGACGACACGCGCCGCTGCCCGCGCTGCGGATGCGTGTTCGCTGCCAGAATCAACTCCACCAGGTCACCTGGCGGAACGGCACGCTGGGATTCTCCCACCACCGGACCCGGGACCTGCTCTTCGGTACGGCACTCGAGAGCCCCTGCCGAT
>Ga0182017_10003737_pt1 | contig 11354 bp, 8 predicted proteins | sample 712E3DmetaG_FD_120492 | JGI IMG/M metagenome (GOLD analysis project Ga0182017, IMG submission 120492) | Permafrost microbial communities from Stordalen Mire, Sweden - 712E3D metaG | ecosystem: Environmental > Terrestrial > Soil > Wetlands > Permafrost | place: Sweden: Stordalen | collected... | reverse complement strand
GACCGGCCCGAGTCGGGGGTGGCTGAGCACGGCCAGAGGAATGACGAGCAGGTTGCTGACGACGAAGACGTACATGAACCGCTCCCAGTTCTTGAAGCTGCCGGTCGCCGTCATGCCGATCAACCCGAGCGCCGCCATCGGGACGACCAGGTAGCGGTTCACGCCCAGGTACTCGAGCGCGAGCGTGATGCCTATGAACTCCGTGACGATGGTCAGGAAGTTGACGAGGAAGAGACCGCCGACCGAGAAAGCACCCCAGAACTGGCCGAAGCGCTCGAAGATGAGGCGTGCCTGGCCGACGCCGGTGACTGCTCCCAGCCTCACCACCATCTCCTGGTTGACGATCACGACCGGGATCAGAAGCACCAGCGTCCAGAGCAAGGTCGTGCCGTGGTTCTGACCCGCTTGCGCGTAGGTGGAGACCCCGCCGGCGTCGTTGTCGCCGACCATGACGATCAGGCCCGGTCCCATGATCGCGAGCAGCGCCTTCAGCCGCCCGCGCCAGGAGTGCCGCGGTGGCATCTCGTCGTGGCGGATGGTTCCCAGGGCGCCCTTGATGTCGCCGAAGCGCGCCTCGTCGAGGTGCGCGCGTCCAGCCGCCGGACGAACCGCGCGCGCGGGAGTCTTCCTCTTGGCCAATTGCTATACCTCCTCCGGCCGCAGTTGGCCGGTCATGCGTGCGCCTCGCGCACGCCCAGGAGGTCAGCTCAAGCTCTGCTCACCGTGCCCGAGGGCGCGCGCGGAGGTGCTACTCGAAGGGTCGTCCGATTCCAAAATGACCTCCACGCGGAGTCCCGAAGAAAAGCAAAACCTGCTCGCGGGAGTCTACAAGCCAGACAACCGCCCGGCTTGGTAGAAGGAACTCGTCTCAAAACGAAGCACTCCACCGCCTGGCCGCGCTCGGCGGCGCGCTGGGTTGTCCTCGGTCGCATCCGTAGCTGTGGCTACGAACGCGACACTGCGTCCTAGCCTCGCATCCACCGATCACACCCAGTCGGCGGGTCGTCATTCTGAAACAAGTTCAGGTCACTCTCCGCTGAAGGCGCTGAAGCGCCGGCGCCACTCCTCTGGGAAAAGGAGCTCGAGAACGTCGTCGACGGCCACCACGCCGATCACCTGCTCCTCGTCGTTCACCACTGGCAGCGCAGTCAGATTGAAATCGGTCAGCTCGCGCGCCACCTCAGGCAGGTCGGCGTCCGGGTGCAGGCTAACCGGGCGGCGCTGAACGATGTCGGCGAGCCGCACTTCCGGATCGGCACGGACGAGTGCCGCGACGGCGAGCGCTCCGGAAAGCCGCTTCTTACTGTCGCTGGTAAAGACGACGGTCAGCTGCTCGGGCTCGAGCGCCGACCTCTTGATCTCTTCGAGCGCTCTCTTGACGCTAACTCGCCCGGAAAAGCAGAGGAAATCGGGATTCATCAGCCCGCCTGCCGTCGAGGGGTTGAAGCCGAGCAGCGTGCGCACTTTGCGCTGCTGCGTTTTGGGAAGAAGCGAGAGGACGGGTTCGCGGCGCTCCTGGTCGAGCTCTGCAAGCAGGTCGGCGGCGTCGTCGGCGCCCATCTTGGCGAGCACATTCGCAGCTTCAGCATCCGAGCGTCGGTGCAGGAACTCGACCTGATGCTCGGGATCGAGCTCCTCGAAGACGTCGGCCTCGAGCTCGCGGTCGGCGCCGACGGCACGGATGATCTCTTCTCCTTCCTCGTGCGAGGCAGCCTCGACGAGATCGGCGATCTGACCCGGATGGAGCTGCGCCAGCTTGCCGGAGCGCATCCGCAGCCGCGAGCTGGGAACGTGGCCCACGAAAGGCTCGACGCTCGTCCAGTCGAGAACAGTCCGTGCCGCTGCACGTCCCCCGAGCCGTCTCGGCAAGAGCCATCGCAGCGGGCCGCGCAAGCTGACATCGACGCCCACGACGCGCCAGGAGCCCTCGACGAAGGCCAGCTCGATGTCGCTCGCGCGGGCGAGCCGCGCGCCGGCTACGTTGATGAGGCGGTGCCCGAGGACGTCCTGGCGCAGGAGAACTTCCCGCGGCCGGCGCTCGAAGCGACCGAGATTGAGCTGATCTCCCGCAAGCTGCACGCGACCGGGCTTGAGCTCGCCGATCATCTTGGCCGCGACGAAGAGCTCGCGTCCGGCAACGCGCGCCTTGAGACCCGTCACCGGGGGATAGGCGCCGTCAGAAATTCGGACGATCAGGTCCTCGACACGGCCGAGGCTGTCGCCGCTTCTGTCGACGAGCTTGCTCTTGACGAGCATCGAGAGATGTAGCACGGCTAGTTCCACGAGGAGTAAGACTAAGGGGAAGGCCGACGGTGCGCCAGTTCAGCGTTCCGGAGGACGCTTCCGCTATGGCGCCTCTGATGAGTTCCGGGAGCCGAAGCGATCGGTATGCGAGCCGTTCTCCTGCGCCAGCGCCGGGCTGGGGCCGGAGCGACGATCGCCAGCCTGGGCGAAGTGCTCGCGCAGGCTGGCTGGTATTGGTATCGGGGAGGGGGCTAGAGCGAGTTCTTCTTGACGAACTCGACCAGCTCGTCCACGTAGGCGAACGCGAGCCCGGTCACGGTGTCCGCGGCGCCGTAGTAGATCGCCAGGCGTCCCGTCTCCGAGTCGCAGAGCGCTGCGCAGGGGAAAACCACGTTGGGCACGTCGCCGACGCACTCGTAGAGCGTCTGAGGCGAGATCAGGTATGGCTTCGCGCGCGCGATCACCTTCCAGGGCTTCTCGAGATCGAGAAGAGCAACGCTCGCGCTGTAGACGAAGCCGTTACAGGAGGTGAGAACGCCGTGGTAGATCAGCAACCAGCCTTCGGACGTCTCGATCGGAACCGGCCCGCCGCCGATCTTGGTGGCCTGCCAGGAGTTGGCGACCGGCGACATCACGTGCCGGTGCTTGCCCCAGAAGGTCAAGTCGGGGCTCTCGCTGTAGAAGATGTCGCCGAACGGCGTGTGGCCGCTGTCGGACGGGCGCGAGAGCATCGCGTAGTTCCCATCGATCTTGCGGGGGAAGAGGACGCCGTTGCGGTTGAAGGGCAGAAAAGCGTTCTCGAGCTGGTGGAAGGTCTCAAAGTCTTTCGTCCAGCCGACTCCGATCGTGGGGCCGTGGTAGCAGTTGCACCAGCTCACGTAGTAGCGATCCTCGATCCAGACCACGCGCGGGTCGTAGCCGTAGATGAACTCGGCGATCTCAGGCTCGTCGCACGAGAACTGAAGAGGCTCGGGATCGAGCTTCCAGCTGAGGCCGTCGGAACTGAAACCGCGGTGCAAGAGCATCTTGCGGGTGCGGTCGTCGCAGCGGAAAACCCCTGCAAACTCGCCCTTGAAGGGCACGACGGCACTGTTGAAGATGCTGTTCGAGCTCGGGATGAGGTCGCGCGGGATGACCGGGTTCTTCGAGTAGCGCCAGATCGCCTCATTGCTACCCGCCGGCCTGTCCTCCCAGGGGAGGTTGGCGATCTGCGCCTGATTCAGGATGTTAACCGGCGTCATCCGCGTTTCCTGGCCGGCGGAGACTTCTTTTTCTCCTTCGCCGGCGACTTCATTTTCTCTTTCGCCTCCTCGGGCGAGTAACGAACCACGTGATCCGATTCGGTCTCGACGAGCACCGAGTCCAGGGCGTCGGGAGCCAGTATCTCGCCGACGCTCTCGTATACCCTCTTCGCGGCGTCCGGATCTATGAGTAGGTCGTCCGACACCTCGAGCTCTTTTGCGACCTCGTCCCACTTGCGGTGAAGCTGTGGAACCGAGGCCAGGAGCATTTTCGTGTACGGGTGCGTCGGGTTGCCGAAGACCTTCTCGGTCGCTCCCATCTCGACGATCAGGCCACGACGGAGGATCACGGTCTTCTCGCTGATGTAGTTACCGAGCGATAGGTCGTGGGTGATAAAGATGATGCCCAGGCCACGGGACTTGAGCTCGCCGAGCAGGTTCAGCACATCGATTCGCGTCGAGGCGTCGAGCATGCTGATGATCTCGTCGGCAATGAGAATGCGAATGTCGAGCAGCAGAGCTCGGGCGATCAGAAGACGCTGAAGTTGCCCGCCGCTCAGTTGGTGCGGGAACTTGTTCAGTACCTGGACGGGATCGAGCGTCACTGCTTCCAGCGAAGCCCCGAGCTTGCTCCGCCATTCCGCTTTGCTCATTCCGGGGAAGTACGCGTCCTTGATCATCTTGAAAACGCGGTCGGCCTTGAAGATCGGGTTGTAGGAGCTGAAGGGATCCTGGAAGACCCCTTGCACGTCGGCGTAGTAGCTCTTCAGCTTCCTGCCCTTGAGGGTAGAGATGTCGACTCCGTTGTAGGTGATCGAGCCGCCGCTAACGGACGCCAGCCGCAGGATCATTCGGCCCACAGTGGTCTTACCGCTCCCGCTCTCGCCGATCAGGGAGATGACCTCACCCGGATTGACGTCGAAGCTGACATCTCGAACCGCAGTCATTTCGTCGCCTCCGAAGGTGCCGACCTTGTAAACCTTCGTAACCCGGTCGATCTTCAGCATCTCGTTAGATCTCCTTCCAACAGGCGACGAAGTGACCTTTATCGACCTCGATAAACGGAGGCTGTTCTACGCACTTCTCGAACGCGAGTGGGCACCGCTCTTTGAACCGGCAACCCGTCGGAGGGTGGAGGAGCGCGGGAGGTGTACCGGCGATACCGGTCAGCCGCTTCTTCGCGTATGTCACTCCAACCTCGGGCAGCGATGAGATGAGCAGCCGCGTGTAGGGGTGTCGAGGATTGTTGATGATGACTTCGGCCGCGGCTTTCTCGGCGAGGTGACCGGCATACATCACCAGGATCGTGTCGGCGATCTGATGAAGGATCGAGAGATCGTGAGTCACGACCATCATGCTCTTCACGAAACCGCGATCGCGGAATTCCACGAGCATCTCGGCGACGGCTTTCTGGGTCGAGACGTCAAGCGCCGACGTGATCTCGTCGGCAATCAGAAGCGACGGGTTGAGCAGGGTCGAGAGCACCATCACAGCTCGCTGTTTCATGCCGCCCGAAAGCTCGAGCGAGAACATCCTCAGCACGTCGTCGGACAGTCCGACGAGCTCGAGACGACGCGTGAACTCGGGCAGTATCGAGTGGTAGTCGACGCCCCTGGACTCGATGATCTCCTTGGCCATCTTCCCGATCTTGCGTGTTGGGTTGAGGGCGCTCATCGCGTACTGGGGGATGATCGACACTTCCTTGTACCGGAAACGGTCCATCTCGTGCATGTCCGCGATCGGGAGCTCCTTGTTGTCGAGCTCTACGCTCCCGTCGACGTATTTCATGCGACCGCTCAAGTAGATGAGGCTATTCCCGAGCGTCGACTTGCCACATCCGGACTCGCCAGCCAGGCCCATGATCTCGCCGTCGGCGATGCCGAAGGTGACTCCATCGAGCGCCTGTACGTCGCCAGCGAGTGTCCGGTAGTAGACCTTGAGGTTCTCGACTCGAAGACTCACGTGCTCACATCTCTCTCAGTCTGGGGTTGAAGACCTCGTCCAGGCCGACGTTCATGATGTACAGCCCGCCAACGATGGCCGTGATCGCGATGCCGGGCGGAATGAACCACCACCACATGCCTAGGAGCAGGCCGCTGTTGGTCTGGGCTTCGTTCATCATCTTCCCTAGCGTGAAGGTGAACTGTGGTCCGAGCCCGATGAAGTCGATGGTGGCGCTGATCAGGATCGCGCCGCCGAAGAGGAGGATGAACATCATGAAGAGATACGAGCTCATGTTCGGAGCGATCTCTCTGAAGATGATCCTCCAGCTGTTTTGCGCGCTGAGTCGCGCCATGCCGATGAAATCCCGGGCAACGAGCGAGAACGTCTGCGCCCTGAGTGCTCTTGCCGCCCAGGGCCAGGACAGCAGCCCGACGAGCAACCCCTCTACCGGGATGCTCACGTTGTGGAGGAAGCCCGCGATTACGAGCAACACGGCGAAGGCTGGGATGACGAGGAAGATGTTCGTCACCATGCTCAGAATCTCGTCGACGATCCCCGCGCGGTAACCCGCAGTGAAGCCGACGAGCATCGCGACAACAGATGCGATCACTCCTCCGATCGTTCCTATGAGGAAGGCGGAGCGCATACCGGCGGCGAACTGCGCGTAGACGTCGCGTCCATCCTGCGTAGTCCCGAACCAGTGCCGGCTCGACGGCGGGCTCCAGTAACTCGTCGTGTATTGGAACGGTGAATACTTAGCGAGAAGCGGACCGATGATGGCGATCAGGAAGCAGATGATGACGATGCTCAATCCGAGGATGAGCTTATTGTTCCTTATGGCGAAATAGAGGAACTCGAATCGCCGGTTAATCGTCCGGACCTTGGGGCTCGGAACATCGACTGCCGCACCACCGGCGGCGCCGCTTGCGACGGCGGCGGTCGACGCTCCGGTGGCGAGTCCGTCGTGTTTCTGGTCTGAGCGCGTCATGATCCACCTTGCATTCCGATTCGAGTTCTCGGGTCGATGATGACGTACATGATGTCAACGATGAAGTTGGCGATCAATACGCCTACGATAATGAATAGGAAAATCCCCTGAATGGCGAAGTAATCCTTGTTGTTGATCGCGCTCAAGATCAGGCTGCCGACACCCGGATAGCCGAAGACGATTTCGGTGACCAGAGCACCTCCGACGATAGCTCCGATTGCAAGCGCAAGCCCCGAAATCTGAGGGAGAAGAGCGTTTCTGTACGCGTACTTACGCACGAGCTTCCTCGGCGCCCCAAGTGCTTCCAGATAGTGAGCGTAATCCGATTCGAGCTCGTAGATGATCATGTTCCTCATTCCGATCGCCCAGCCGCCGAACTGGACGAGGAACAGCGAGGCAAACGGCAGGAACCAGTGATAGAGAAGGTCGCCTGCGAAACCGAACGACCATGACGGGGTTCTCAGCGGATCGTACCCACCGGAGATCGGGAAGAATCTCCAGGTTACCGCGAATGTCCAGGCCAAGACCATCGCCAGCCACTGGTAGGGAGTCGCGGTAAGCGTGTAGGAGAGCGGGAGCACGGTATTGTCGAGAATCTTCCTGCGCGCCGCCAGTGCACCTACCTTGTTGCCGGCCCAGAAGCTTAAGAGAATCGCGGGAACGAGCAGTCCGAGCGTATAGGGAATCGCGTTTTTGATCAGCGTGCTAACAGGTTCCGGAAACGACATGACACTAATGCCGAGATTACCCTGGAACAACGCCTTCCAGAAAGTGAGGTACTGCACCCAAAGGGGTTTGTGCAGTCCGAAAACGTTGTAGAAGTAACTGGAGATGGCATCGCACTGCTCTCGGGTATTACAACGCGTTCCGATTCTTGCGAGTAGATCATCAATTGGATTACCGGGCATCAGGCGGGGAATTGCCCAGTCGACTGTCACCGCGGCGATGAATGTGAGAGAGTAAGTTAGTAGCTTTCTCGCGAAATAACGTCGCACTGGAGCTCCTGGATCGAGACGGTCTGTCGATGAACGCGGCCTATTGTAGCGAAGACGCTACACCCTCGGCGCGCCTTACGAAACACCGCAGATTGTATAGAAGATCACCGCCCCTCTCTCGAACGTGAAGGAGAGGGGCGGTGATCTTTACTGCTGTACTACTTCATCCAGTTCGGTGTAGTAGTTCAGTTACTTCGCTTTAACGTTAGCGATGGTGTCGATAGCCGTCATCTGGAAATAACCATTCCACATGCACGGGAAGTAATGCCGGCTGGACGCGGCCGCTGGCCAGTTTGTCCAGACCGTGTTATTCATCTGCGCCCAAACGCCGTTGTACCACAGAGGGATCAGCGGCATCTGAGTCAGCGTGATCTTCTGGATCTTCGAGATCACCTTGTTCATCGCAGCGGTGCTGTGCACCGGAACCGCGTTAAGCGCCTTAGAGAGGCCCCAAGCGGTGTTGTTCGTGTACCGGCCGAAGTTCGCAAACGTCTGCTGCGAGAGGATCGGCTGGTTGAACATGTAGTTGTAGTACGTCCACGGCGTGTCGCTTATCTGCGCGGAGTTGTCGATGAGTAGGTCGAACTTACCTGCGTTGCGAAGCGTGAAGAAGTTCGCAGGATACGAGGCCGTCACGTTGATGCCTACCTTCCGGAAGTCGGCGGACATCATGTTGATCGCCGTCATCCAGTCGGACCAACCCTGCGGGACGATCAGGCCCAGCTTGATGCTCTTGCCGTTAGGCTGGACGAACCATTTGCCCTTCTTCTTGAAGCCGGCGGACTTGAGAATCGAGACCGCCTTTGACGGGCTGTACTTGAAGCCGTACTTCTTGGTGAGAGACGTGTTGATGTACTTCTTCCAGACCGAGAGCAGGCCGGTCGAATCGGCCTTCTCGACCAGGTTGCCGTAGTCGCCCACGACGACTTGATTCACGTTGATGGCATACGCCAAAGCCCGACGGAAGCTCGCATTGTTCATCGGAGCTCGCTTCGTATTCGGGACCAGCCAGGCGGTGTTAGCTGCCAGGTTGTACGGCGGCTTGGAGAAGTACGTCACGATCCCATAGCCGCTCGAGAGCAGCTTGGTGATACCGGGCAGGTAGTTGTTGTTCAAGTCCTCGTCGCCGTGAATCACGAGACCGAGGGCGATGTTGTTACTGCTGTTGACCAGGTCGTCGATTACCAGCGGCTGCGGCATCGGCTCGCCGATACTCGTTGCCCACCAACTGTCCTTCCGGCTGTACTCGACCTTCACCGTTCCGTCACCCGTGCCCGAGTGATCGAGCGTGTAGGGGCCGGTGCCGATCGGGACTTTCGTCGGGTCGGCAAGGAAGGTGGTCACGTCACTGGCAGAGTGGACGCCAGCAGACCATTGAGCCTTCTGAACGATCGGGATGTTCCAGATGGCGTTCTGGAACTCCTGGTAATTCGGCGTCCCCGTGAACGTCATCGTCACGTTGTCCCCGGAAGCTGTCGCGCCGCCGGTCTTTGCCCAGAGAGTGTGCCAAGACGCCGTAGCATACTGGCCCAGGTTGAGCGTGTATGCGACGTCGGCAGCGGTCAGGGCGGAGCCGTCACTCCACTTGATGCCAGACCTAACCGTGATCGTGTAGGTCTTTCCGCTGAACCCAGCGCTCGTGGCCAGCCACGGGATGTACTTGTCCGTGAGTGGGTCATAGCGCATCAGCGTCTCGTAAACGAGTCCAACCGCGCCGGTTGCATACTGGCCGTTGTACACGTTGTATCCGTTGACGGTACCCCACTGCTTACCACCCGTAATCAGCGTATGGTTGCGGGCCGCTTTGGTGCTCGCCCCGCCCATACTCGCTGCCACGAGGGCAACCAGGGTAACGACCATCACGCCGATGGCGATGGCCATCTTTCTACGACTTACCATTCGTGTCACCTCCACCGGGCCTCGCGGCCCGGATCGGTTTTTGCCTCGGAGGAGAAACAGCGGATCGAGATATGGTGCTGCTTTTCTCGGATGCATCCTCCGAGCGGTAGCGACATAAGCACCCGTCCGAGGACGGGCTCTTTCCATACGCCCGATACGGGCGCGTGCGGAAACTTGGTGGCCGCCGAGCCGGCGCTTCGCCCCGAACTGCGGTAGGCGAGCGATGCCGGATGGACGGCGAAAGTTGTGGAGGAGGCTGCTATCCCGTTGACCGGTGCCCACCCGCCGCCGGGTGCAGCCGGTGCTTGGGTGTAGGCCATGTCGGTGAACTGAATCATCGCAGCTGTTCTCGTGCTGGACTCTCCTCGTTCCTGAGCTCTCTGTGGAGAACGCCAGAAACCCCCGGATCGCCAGCTACGACGACTTGATACTTCGCGGCAGCGGGCGTGTCAAGAGACCGCCGGCGGCTCGCGCCGGCTCGGGGAGCGGAAAACCGAGGATCCAAGCCATATGAAGCTCGGCTTAAGAAGTTCCTAAGAAGTCGTGAAAACGGCCCGGTCACGAATCTGCGTCTCTCGGGCCGGTTTCCGGGAAGACGGAGGCGAGCTCCGGCTAATCGGGTGAGAACTCTCGCCGTCGCATCCGGGGGAGCGGGTCTGGAGGTTCCGCGCGCACGCCGTGCAAGTTGTAGGCGCGCCCGCGCGCGAGCACGAGCCAGGTGACTGCGACGCAGCTTGGGGGCCGGCCGGCGACGCCCATTGCAGGCCCTAATCACCCGAAAGGGTGTTCCTACTATCAGGTGAATGCTCTTTAGTTCGGACTGCGGTAGTCCGATTAGGTAAGACATGCGGCGTCTCACACTCACAGCCCAGTTCGGCATCCTCAGTGCTGTCTTGATCGCCGCACTCGGGATTGCCTTCCGCGCTGACCTCTTCGACGCGATCACTTTGGCGACGCTCTACCTCGTTCAGGTCGCCTTCGTGGCGAGGGCTGCGCGCAAACTACGCCTCCAGGTGGAAGAGAACGAGTACCAGGCTCTTCACGACACGCTGACGAGCCTACCCAACAGGACGCTATTCCGCGATCGCGTCGAGCAGGCGATCCTGCAGGCGCGCCGCGAGGACTCCCGTTTCTCGCTCTTGATCATGGATCTCGATCGGTTCAAGGAGATCAACGATACGCTCGGGCATCGAAACGGCGATCTGATCCTGCAGGCGATCGGGCCGCGCCTCCGCGGCGTGCTGCGCGATGTCGACTCGATTGCCCGTTTCGGTGGCGACGAGTTCGCCGTGCTTCTGCCCGGAGCTGCAAATTCGGACGCGGCCTTGCGCGTGGCCAGCAAGATCGCCACGGCCCTCTCGCGTCCGTTCATGCTCAAGGGCCTCACGCTCGACGTCGAGGCCTCGATCGGCATCTCGCTCTTCCCCGACCACGGCAATGACGTCGATACGCTCGTCCAGCGCGCGGACGTGGCCATGTACATGGCCAAGGAAGCGCACGCGGGCTTCGAGGTCTACGCGGCTGACCGCGATCAGAACACGCCCAAGCGCCTAGCGCTCCTCGGTGAGCTAAGGCGAGCGCTCGAGAACAAGGAGCTGGTGCTCTTCTATCAGCCGAAGGCCGACATCAAGACGGGCAAGGTCAACAGTGTCGAGGCGCTCCTGCGCTGGCAGCATCCCGAGCACGGATTGATCTTCCCCGACGACTTCATCCCACTAGCCGAGCACACGGGCCTGATTCGCCCGCTCACCCTCTATGTGCTCAACGAGGCTCTCGAGCAGTCCCACCTCTGGCAGCAGCAGGGTCTCACGCTCAACATCGCCGTCAACCTATCGGCTCGCAACCTTCTCGACGCCGAGTTGCCCGACGACGTCGCCCGGCTCCTCGATACCTGGCATGTCGATCCGAGCCTCTTGAAGCTGGAGATCACGGAGAACACGATCATGCTTGACCCGCCGAAGGCGCTCGAGGTCTTGACCAAGCTGCGCGATCTCGGTGTCGGTCTCTCGATCGACGATTTCGGCACCGGTTATTCGTCGCTCT
>Ga0182017_10003735_pt1 | contig 11355 bp, 10 predicted proteins | sample 712E3DmetaG_FD_120492 | JGI IMG/M metagenome (GOLD analysis project Ga0182017, IMG submission 120492) | Permafrost microbial communities from Stordalen Mire, Sweden - 712E3D metaG | ecosystem: Environmental > Terrestrial > Soil > Wetlands > Permafrost | place: Sweden: Stordalen | collected... | reverse complement strand
TACCTGGTCCGATCGCCACGACTTCACCCACAACAGGCTTTTCCTTGGCAGTATCAGGGAGTATAATTCCCCCCCTGGACTTCTCCTCAGCAGGAGACGCCTTAATCACGACTCGATCAGCCAGCGGCTTGATTTTCACAGTCTATCCTCCTTCGTTTCTGATCCAAAATGTTCGTTTTGGAGTCAATGGGCCTCAAATGATTCGGTCAGGGTCTCTCAAATCGACTCCGCCTGCATATACTGGCAGCCAGTGTACGGCTTGTAAGCGTTTGTTGTAATGGGTATAAAGGATGATAAAGTAGTTAACCCTCATCAGGGGCTCCTTTCCCCTTCACCGTCCCCCGGGCAATAAGCAGGTTTCCCCCAAAAATGGGGGTTAACTATGTTTTCATCCCTTCGCGCTATTACCTTCCGGGTTATTCCTCGTTATACTCCTTCATCGACAATGTTCACGTGAGGCCGACAGTGCGCACAACTTTAGCCGTGTTCATCATGATGTTTGCGGGTGCCGGGGCGCTCGTGTCAGGGTGCATGTCCGCATCTTCCGATCCCCTGCCGCGCCGTGCAGTCCATGTCCGCGGTACCGTCCAGAGTCTGAACGGCCCCTTGCTTACGGTTGCGACTGACAAAGGTCCGGTGCCCGTGGAGCTCGTCACCCCTTCCCGGGTGTCCATGGTCGTTGCCTCCGACCGGGGGCATCTCAAAGATGGCAGCTACATGGGGGTCACATCCGTCACACAGCCGGACGGATCGCTCCGGGCGATTGAGGTTCACATTTTTCCTCCCGGCGAGCGGAGAACCGGCGAGGGAAGTTTTGCCTGGGACCTGTCAAGCCTGGATGGAGGAGGTATGACGGTGATGAACGGGACCACCTCGCACGCTTTCATCCGCGCCGCTCTGCCAGGTCCGGGAATGGATGCTGGGAAAAGTGAAGACTCAAGGAATCCCGGGTCCATCGATGGGAGGCGGGACGGGGGCACGTCCCTGACGCTCCAGTTCAAAAGCGCCACAATGACCCGCCCGCAAGCTCTCACGATTCCGTGGGGGATACCCATTGTCACATTCATGCCGGGCCGGGCGTGGGATCTGAAACCCGGGGCCCATGTGCTCGTGATCGCGAGACAGAAGCCGGGCGGTGAGTTGTCCGTCGATCGGGTCCTCGTAGGGAAAAACGGGCTTGTGCCGACCATGTAATCCGGTGCGGCGATGTGTCGTCATTCGCTGTGAATGGGATTAACCCTCTTATCATCCTTCTGCTGTATTCCTTTCCGAAATCACACGTTGTATACTTCATCATCACTCCTAAGAGGGTGAACTCCCATCTTCGCGGAGGGGGAGCGCGCGGGGAACCCCGGATGAGCATCCGAACATAACTCAGGCAGAGCATGAACTGGGATTGCGTTGAAGGACAATGGAAGCAACGAAGAGGCAAGGCTGTGCAACACTGGGGCAAGATGATGAACGACGAGCTCGCCGCAATCGCCGGCAAGTATGAAGAGCTAGTCGGACGGCTCCAGGAGGATTACGGCATTGCCATGGAAAAAGCCAGCGTGCAGGTGGCCAGATACAGGGAGGCCGCAGAGCAGCTGAAGAGGTCCGAACGAAGGATCATGGAATTGCAGAAATCCATGATCAGGAAAGGGAAGCCGGGTGGACCCGGAAAAAGCACGTCAGGCCGGAAGCACAAAGAGGGTTGAGGAATCGATGGATCTTGAGTTGGGAACGGTCAAAAGGCGGAAATTCTCGGGGAGGAGAGCTCTGGGGATTGCTTCTCTCGTATTTGGGGTCATCGTCCTTGTGTGTGTGGTGGTTTTCCTCTCCTTCCCGGATGCCTTTGTTCAAAGATTTGTCGAAGAACGGATCACGAGGCGTCTCGCGGCGGCGTATCCGGAATACTCGATAAGAATAAGCGGGATGCACTTTAACGTAGTGGAAAACCACCTTGCGTGTGATACCGTGATGCTGAGCCAGAAGGATTCATCCTTTTCCTGCAGCATCGCCTCACTCTCTGTGAGCGGCATTCACTGGCTGGGGCTGCTCCGCGGAGGCAGTTCCGATCCTGCTAACTTTGCCGGCACTGTCCTCGCGGCAGGCGAAATTGACATGGCGTTTCAGCCGTCCGGATATGGATTGCGGTGCGGACCATTGCGTGTGTCAGTACGGGATTCGGAGATTTCGGCCGGGTCGCTGGAGATGCATCCTCTGGAGAACGACGAACAGTTCTTTGCAGGAAGCAGGTTTAGAAAAACCCGGTTCGGTGTTGGTGCCCGCGAGTGCAGACTTGAGGGGGTCCCAATTCTCGGCGTGCTGCGGGGGGAGAACATCCGCGCCCGTTCCTTTCGATGTCAGGATGTCTCTGCCGACGTGATGATCAACAAGGACAAGCCCTTTGTCGAAAACGCCCGGCGTCCTCGAATGCCCAACGAAATCCTGTCGTCGATGAAAGACACGGTCGGGCTCGATAGTCTCATCATCACAGATTGCCGGCTGAAGTACAGCGAGAGGTTTGTGGTGGGGAGGAAACCCGCGACTCTGACGTTTGACAAAGTGCAGCTTCTGGTCACGGGCTTTGCCAGTCATGCCGGCCGGGATGCCGAAGCGGGCATCCTGGCACGGGGGACCTTCATGGGGGGAGGGACGATCTCCATGGCCATGTCGATCCCTCTTTCAAGACCGCAATTCTCTTTCCGATATTCCGGTTCACTCAGCGGAATGGATCTGAGCAAGCTCAACCCATGGATCGGACCATCCGACCAGACGCGCATCAAATCCGGAGTGCTCGGGTCGGCGTCGTTCGACATAAATGTCAACGCGGGGACCGCCACCGGCAATGTGCGTGCTGTCTACTGGGACCTCGTCGTTGCTTCCATCAGCGAGCGGACCGGAAGCGAAAGCGGACTTGTGGAGAGGTTCGCCTCCTGGGTGGCAAAGAACGTGAAGATCCGAGCGACCAACACGCCGGACAAATCGGGCGCCATGAAGATCGGCACCGTGAAGTACGCCCGGAAGAAGAACGACCCGTTTTTCGGATTTACGTGGTTTGCACTCCGCAGCGGCGTCGGTGATGTTGTCGGATTCTGATAACAGAGGCTGGAAACCAATATCATAGTGAGGAGTGAATCATGAATAGAGCTTTTTCGTTCGCCCTGCTTGCCGGGGGGATCCTTCTGATCGTGCTCGGCATAAACGCATCGAATGCCCTGAGTTCCGACATTTCCCGGTTCTTCACCGGCTCTCCGACCGACAAAGCGGTATGGCTGCTCGCGGGGGGCGTCCTGATGGCGGTGATTGGATTGATGGGTCTGACGCGCCTGTTGAGAAGAAAACCGGTGTGAGGGATGGGAATAATCGGCTTGCGGGCAAGAAAGACCTCTGTTTGAACTATCAATAACCGGAGAACAAGTACCATGCAAACGTCTGTAAGCGAAGCTGCCATCGAGAAAGGCGCTAAGACACCGCCGGCTGAGATTGTATCGAAGAAGCGAGCCGTGCGATCTCCAACCATCAGTCGTGAGATCCGGCTCGTCTCCCGGCCGCACGGATTGCCGGTCCCCGACAATTTTGCTCTGGTCCGCGTCGAGTTGCCGCTGCCTGAGGAAGACCAGGTGTTGGTGAGAAACCTCTTCATGTCCGTCGACCCGTACATGCGGGGCCGTATGAACGACGGCGCTTCCTACGCGAGCCCGTTTCAGATTGATCAACCGCTTGATGGTGCGGCGGTCGGTGAGGTGATCGAATCACGGGCGCCCGGAATCAACCCGGGGGATATCGTCACCTCTCGCCTTGGATGGCGCGAATGCTTTGTCTCGGGGGCGCGGGAAGTCCGCGTTGTCGACCGCAATGTCCGGCCGCTTTCGGCCTATCTCGGGGCACTCGGCATGACCGGGTTGACCGCGTGGACCGGATTGAACCTGGTTGATGTGAAGGCGGGCGACCGCGTCCTGATCTCCGCGGCAGCAGGGGCAGTGGGGAGCATCGCCGGTCAGTTGTCAAAGCTGCGCGGTTGCTGCGTCATCGGCAGTGCCGGTTCCCCGGAGAAGGTCACAATGCTCGTCAAGGAGCTCGGTTTTGATGCCGCCTTCAACTATAAGGACGGAGACCTCCCGGGACAGCTCAAGGCCGCTGCACCCGACGGCATCGACGTGTACTTCGACAATGTCGGCGGTGAACTGCTTGAAACAGCGATTTCGGCAATGCGTCTGAACGGACGGATCGTCGCCTGCGGGGCAATCGGAGGGTACAACGAAGAGGCGCCGGTGCCCGGCCCCCGTAATCTTGCGCTGTTCATCGGCAAGCGTCTCACGATGAAGGGCTTCATCGTGGGGGATTGGTTTGACCGTATGCCGGAATTCGTTAAAGAGATGAAAGACGTGATTACCGGCGGGAGTCTGGTCATGAAGGAGACGGTGGTGCAGGGGATTGAGCTTGCGCCGCACGCATTCGTCGACCTGCTGCGGGGCGGAAACATCGGCAAGATGGTCGTCAGACTCACCAAAGAAGATTCAAGCGCTGCACACGCCGGTGAGTGACTCCATACATGACGTCACTCACCCTCTCACACTGGATGACCATGGCAATCGATAATCGTCACAGCAGGAAGGACGCGGCAGTACTCACAGTATCGGAGGAGAACCGGGGGTTGCTCCGGCCGGCGGACCTTGCGGGTGAAATCGAAGTGTTGCGGGAGGAACTGCGAAAGGAGCGGGACCGGAATCTGCGGACGCTCGCTGATTTCAAGAACTATCGACGGCATATCGAGCGGGAAGGAAACAGGCTTGCCGAGGGAGGGAAGCGTGAGATTCTCCTCCCGCTCATCAGCATCGTCGATGATTTGGAGAAGGCGCTCCAGTGGGCGGGGGGCGCGGAACGGCCGATGATGGAGGGGTTGCAGAACATCTATCAGAAGCTGCTTGCCCTCCTGGAGACGCAGGAAGTTCGCTCGTTCGACAGTAAGGGGAGGGCGTTTACTCCAGATCTGCACGAAGCCGTGGCTCTGGCGAAAAGGAAGGATGTCGAACAGGGAACCGTCGTTGAGGATCTGCGTCGCGGGTATCTCTGGAGAAGCGAGTTGCTGCGCCCGGCGCAGGTTCGGGTTGCGGAATAGCACGCGGCAGGCGACAAGGAAGCCAGGACGATGACCTACAAAGACTACTATAAGACCCTGGGCGTTGGAGAGACAGCGACGCAGGCAGAAATCAAGAAAGCGTACCGGAAGCTTGCTCTCAAGTATCATCCCGACAAGGCAAGGGGAGACAAGGCGGCCGAGGACAGGTTCAAAGGCATCAATGAGGCCAATGAAGTCCTGAGCGATCCGGAGAAAAGGAAGAAGTACGATCAGTTTGGAGCGGACTGGAAGGTCTATGAAAAAGCCGGGGCGCAGCCGGGAGGATTTGACTGGTCGAAGTACGCGAGCGAGCAGGGTGGACAGACACACAGGAGGAGCGGCGAAGAATCGAATACGACGTACAGCGAGGAGGAAGCCGGCGATCTTTTTGAGATGCTGTTCGGACAGGTCGGCGGTCGAAGGCGTGGAAGAAAGAGCGCAGCAGTCCGGGGAGAGGACCTCGAGGCGGAGACGGTGCTCACAATGGAAGAAGCATACCATGGTGCCACGCGGCTCATCTATCTCCACGGTCAAACGATCAAGGTGACGGTCAAGCCCGGAGTTGCGGATATGCAGGTTTTGAGGGTTGCCGGCAAAGGGGGTGCCGGATCGCACGGAGGTGCAGACGGCGACCTGTTTCTGACAATCAAGATCGCGCCGCATCCGGAATTCCGTCGCAAGGGGAACGATCTCTACTGCGATTTTCCGGTGGGATTGTACACAGCCATCCTCGGGGGAAAGGCGCAGGTCAGATCGCTCAAAGGATTGGTCAATGTTGATATCCCGAAGGAAACCGCGAACGGCAAGGAGCTCAGGCTTCTGGGGCTTGGAATGCCGGTCTATGGCGACAAGACCGCGTTTGGCAACCTGTTTGTAAAGCTCGATGTGCGGACGCCGGAGCATCTGAACGAACAGGAAGTCGCGCTTTTCGAAAAACTGGCGACCTTGCGGAAGTGAACTTTCCCTGCGTCTTAATCCCCGACTTCAGGCCGTTCAATGGAACAGCCACCACCCGATCCAGGCCTTTTGTTCAATGAAAACGATCCGGATACTCCTTGTGGAAGATAATCGCATCTTGCGCGAGGGGATTGCAGCGATGATTACCGGAGAAGAGGATATGACGCTCGTGGCTGCCTCCGGAGGGGGCAGCGGCACTCTCGCGGAGGCACGCAAACTGAAACCTCACGTCGTTCTCCTGGACCTTGGTTTGCGGAATCAAAACGGCATTCGTATTGTGGCTTCGCTGAGCAGGGGCTTGCCTGGCACCAGAGTAATCGGGATGGGTCTTATCCCGTCACAACTGGATATCATCGAGTGGGTGGAGGCCGGGGCATCGGGCTTCATACTTAAAACCGCGACCGTCGACGATTTTCTGGAGACCATACGGTCGGTTGCCCGCGGGACAAAGGTCCTCCCCCCCTCGCTGGCGGGGTCGCTCTTTTCTCATGTCATCGAGAACGCGCTCAAGAAAGGAAAGGGAAATCTGACAACTGCGGTGCGGATGACGAGGCGTGAACGTGAGATCGTATTGCTGATTGCCGAAGGTCTCAGCAACAAAGAAATTGCAGGGCGTCTCACCATTGCTCCATATACCGTCAAGAACCATGTGCACAACATCCTTGAAAAACTGGCCCTGCACAGCCGCCTGCAGATAGCGATGTATACCCACAACGGCGAGGCGTCCTGACAACACGTGAGGTTCGTCACCGGCGAACGGGAGCATCCCCTCCAGTCCCGTCCGCGGGAGCATCCCGGAAGAGTTAACTACTTTACCATCCTTTTGACCGATTACATTAAGCACGTGCAACTGTTACACTCTCATGCGGTCCGTAACCCTCATTCTCGAAGGAGTTTGTCATGGTTTTCGTCATTTCGATTATCATCGCCGTCGTCGCATTCTTCATCTGGCGGGGGGCTGCCGGGAAAACGGGGCAAACCAACGTTACTTCCCGCTCCGTTGCCAGGGTGAGCGCCCTGTTCGCGGGCGTCTTCGCCGTTCTGGCATTGCTCCAGTGTTTCACGCAGGTGCCTGCGGGATACGTTGGCGTTGTAGATTTCTTCGGCATCGTGTCGGAGAAGACTCTTCCGTCCGGCATTAATATCGTCAATCCGCTGGCAAACGTGGTCAAATTCACCATCCAGACGCAGGAACACAAGGAGACGATGCAGGTTCTGTCGCGTGAGGGCCTGACCATAGGTCTGGAGATCAGTGTCCTCTACCGGCTCAACCCTGACTCTGCGGGGCGCGTGTACAAAACAGTCGCAGGGGGGGACTACGAGACCATCATCCTCATTCCGCAGTTCCGTTCCATCAGCCGGTCCGTCACTGCGAGTTTCCAGGCGAGCGCTCTGTATTCAACAGAACGGGAACGTCTCGGCGTGGCGATCCAGGAAGAGCTTGCGAGGACGGTTGCGCCCCGTGGAGTAACGATTGAATCCACACCGCTCCGCAATGTCGCACTTCCGACCCAACTCACCGAGGCAATTGAACAGAAACAACGCGCCGACCAGGAAAGCCAGCGCATGGAGTTTATACTTACGAAGGAGAAGCAGGAGGCCGACAGGAAACGAATCGAAGCGAAGGGTATTGCCGACTTCCAGGCTATCGTTGCCGCCGGGATCAGCGACCAGCTCCTTCGCTGGAAGGGGATTGAGGCAACGGAGAAGCTGGCAAATTCACAAAACACGAAGGTCATTATCGTCGGTGCGGGGAAAGACGGGCTGCCGATAATCCTGGATACAAAATAGCGCAACAGAAGAAACTTCCTTCCAAGGAGAAATTTGTATGAGTACGGAAAATTTGCTTCTCTTCCTCGTGATCGGAATTGTGGCCGGCTTCCTCGCCGGGAAAATCATGAAGGGCGCCGGGTTTGGGCTCGTCGGTGACTTGATAGTCGGAGTCATAGGTTCCTTTATCGGCGTCTGGGTGTTCGGCCTGCTCGGCATTTATAGCGGAGGCATCCTCGGCTTGCTGATCGCCGCGGTTGTCGGCGCTCTCCTTCTTCTGTATATCATCCGGCTCGCCAAGAGGGGCTGAGCTCCATCCTCGTTCGGCGCACGTTGCGTGATGTCGCCTGCGATGGACCCCGCGAACTGCAGGCCTGGATTTCTCTGTCCAACACTGCGCAATAGCCTCGGCCAGACAGTGGCATTTGCTCTTACTTCCGTCAAGGATAGAGGATGGACGCAGGCGTTCTCATTGGATACTTCGGCAAACGTGAGGAAGCACGCAAGGCTCTAAAGGCATTGCGAAGGAAGGGTTATCGCCGCGCCGCATGGATGAGCAAGAGTGCGGACGGAGATGTCTCTCGATGGGACCCGTTCCGCTGGCGCCTGGTTTTCGGAGCCGCCGTCGCGTTCATCGGTTTTGGAACAACTGCCTCGGTCCTCTTCTTTCTCCTTCGGTGGCCTGGTTCGGACGCTGGAAGTTTGTCCGCGATCTCTATCATCGGGGCCGGGGTGATCGGGATTGCCCTGTCTGTGATATTGATCCGTCGATCGAAGTCCGGGGTCGACCTGAGGCTGCTCGAGGACCACTCCCGCTGGCTGGTCGCCGGCGAAAGCGTTGTGATCCTGCAGGCGCCGCTGGAAACACTGGGGATCCCCACGGCTCTTTTGCTGGAAAGCGGCGAGATCCCCCCCGCGCTGTTCATCCTGCGTCCCGGCGGCGATAGCACGGACGGGGAGGATTGGAACTCCGGGTCGCCGCTCACCCCGTCGCAACTTCAGGAACACGCCAGGCGACTGGCGACATCCCATCAACTGGCCACTGGTCCGCCGCGGGACGTCGGACTCCTCAAGAGGATCGAACGCGACCGCAGGTGGATCCACCAGACCTGTCTGGTTCTCACCGAAGCAAGTCGTCTGGAAGAGGGCGTGCCGCCGAGCGCCGAATGGCTCCTCGACAATGAATACATTCTCGAGAGCAACGCTCGCGGGATCCGGCGAAACCTCCCCCGGCGATATTACCGGCAGCTTCCGGTACTGGCAAACGAGCCCGACCGTGACCTGCCCCGCATTTACAACCTGGCGCGGCAACTCGTCGCCCACGCCGACCTGCGCCTGGATCAGGAAAACATCCTCTCGTTCTTCGCTGCATATCAAGGCGTGGTGTCATTGTCCATCGGCGAACTCTGGGCCGTCCCCCAGATGCTGCGTCTGGCGCTCGTGGAAGGCATCCAGCTCATTGCCGACAGGGCCCTGACTGAGCTGCGCGAGCGCGGGATTGCAAGTTTCTGGGCGAACAGGCTCATAGCGGTCAACCGTCAGGATCCCCACCAGATCTTCGCGATCCTGGCGGAGCTTGCCAGGACCCATCCGAACCCCAGTCCCTATTTTGCATCGCAAATGATCGACTACCTCTATGACGAGGGCCCGATCATGGAGCCGGTACAACACTGGCTCGAACGGAAGTTCAAGAAATCCCTGAGCGATCTTGACGTGCGTGAGAAAATCCGTCAGACGCAGGATCAACTGTCCATCGGGAATGCGTTTACAAGCTTGCGCCAGCTCGACCTCCTCGATTGGAAGGTATGCTTCGAACAACTCAGCCGGGTGGATGAGCTGTTGCGGAAGGATCCGGCCGGCATCTATGTCCGGATGGATTTCGACACACGCGACCGATGCCGCCGGGCTATTGAGGACCTCCGCCGGACCTCCGGAATATCCGAAGAGAAGATTGCTCAGGGTGCGCTTGATCTCGCACACCAGGCTCTCCATGATCCGGAGCCGGATACCCGCTGGATTCACGTCGGGGCATATCTGATTGGCGAAAGGAGAAGAAATCTCACGGGGATGCTGGCCTGCCGCGAGTCGTTGCGTTCCCGCACCCTGCACTGGACGTATCGCCATCATTCCGCGGTGTACATCGGGGGACTCGGTTTACTTTCGTTCTCCATGGTCTCGCTTCTCCTCCGGCTTGGAGTCGGCGGAGAGGCCTCAGGCATCCAGCTTCTGGTCGCTCTCCTTCTGCTCGTCCCTGCGAGCCAGCTCTCTCTTGAGGTGATGAACTACCTGGTGATGCGTCTCTTGCCGCCGCGCGCATTGCCGAAGATGGACTACAAAGATTCGGGGATTCCCGACGCTTGCCGGACGCTGGTCGTCGTCCCTATGATGCTCACGGATCTGGAGACGATCAATGCCGAGGCGGAAAGGCTTGAAATACGCTATCTCTCCAACAAAGAGGCCAATTTGCTCTTTGGCCTCTTCGCGGACTACAAGGATGCGGCGCAAATCCATTGTGAAGAGGACAACTCCCTGATCCAGGCGGCGGTGAGGTTAATGGAAGAGCTCAACCGCCGTTATGGCGGTGAGCGTTTCTTCCTTTTTCATCGGGAGCGGGAATGGTCTGAGTCCGAGCAGAAATTTATTGGCTGGGAGCGTAAACGCGGGAAGCTGGAAGAACTCAACGGACTGATCGACGGCACGCGAAGGCACGGTGCCGGGAGCCTGGTCAAGGTCGGCAGCGCGGATCAACTTGCCGACGTGAGGTTTGTCATCACGCTGGACAGCGACACCCAGCTCCCCCACGGCACCGCCCGCCGCCTGATTGAGACAATCGCGCATCCGCTCAACGAGCTTCGCTTCGACAGCCAGGGGCGGATCAAGGCCGGCTACACAATTATCCAGCCGCGCGTGAGCCCCTCCCTGCCAAGCACGAGCGGCTCCCCCTTCAGCCGGCTCTTCTCGGACCAGGTCGGCATCGACCCTTATACTAATGCGGTATCCGATGTCAATCAGGATCTCGGCGGTGAGGCCTCCTACCAGGGGAAGGGAATCTACGATGCACGGGCTTTCAGCCGGGTGCTCTCCGGCAAGTTTCCCGAGTCCTTGCTCCTCAGCCATGATCTGATTGAAGGCGCACATGTCCGTGTGGGCCTGGCAAGTGATGTTGAGCTCTACGATGAGTTTCCGCAGGACTACCTGAGCTTTGTCAAGCGTCAGCACCGCTGGATCCGTGGCGATTGGCAGATCGCCGGGTGGATCATGCCGCGGGTCCCCCGGCCGGATGGCGGCCGGACGCGGAACCCGCTTTCCCTGTTCAATCGCGGGAAGATTTTCGACAACCTGCGGCGCAGCCTGCTTCCCGCAAGCAGCGTCGTCCTGCTGTCGGCCTCCTGGCTTATCTCATGGGAAGCGGGAATAATTGCCACCATGCTGGTCTCTGCGAACCTGCTTTTTAATTCTCTGGCGCAGCCGTTCACCTGGGCAACGTCCCTCCACAGGTCGAAGGGGATCTCCTCCGGAAAAAT
>Ga0182017_10003734_pt1 | contig 11356 bp, 11 predicted proteins | sample 712E3DmetaG_FD_120492 | JGI IMG/M metagenome (GOLD analysis project Ga0182017, IMG submission 120492) | Permafrost microbial communities from Stordalen Mire, Sweden - 712E3D metaG | ecosystem: Environmental > Terrestrial > Soil > Wetlands > Permafrost | place: Sweden: Stordalen | collected... | reverse complement strand
GTGTTTGATCCGCTTGACGAACCGGCGTTGTACGGGAAGGGAGAAGTCGCGGATAACCGGCTCCAGAAGTATTTCGCATCGCTGAAGGGTTGACCGATCAGCTCAGATCCGACCGTCTTGCCCGCTCTTTTCAGCAGGCTCCCGTTTGCCTTGTCGGGAAATGCAATCTGGGCGATGCCGGTCACCAGAAGGGGGTAGGCGATGCCGGTGATCACTGTGAGGAGCAATAGTGCGAGTATGGATGTAACAAGGTGTTTGAAGAACATATGCTGGCCCGCCTCAATCGTATGTAGTTTTCAGTATGCCCGGTCTCTTCAGGGCGTCCCAAGTTTGCGAAAACCTCGTAAGGAACGCAATCAATGAGATATAAGAAGAAGCGGGTAACCCGTAAAAAGGGTGTAAAGACGGGGAGGGTGAACGCAAAATTACCTCTATTCAGCGAAAGAGCATCTGATTCATGGACATGAATGGAATGGTCGTGCGACTGTCCGGTTTTCCTTGCACCGGCAGGATCCCCTCGTTACATTAGCCGAGAACCATACTCTACACACTCGATGGAGAGACCTGCTTGACAGGCAATCCTGTTCTTCAGCATGTTCTCTGGCTCGTTGCGATATTCGCCGCGGGGGCAATTGCGCAGCGGATCACGCCAAGAAGCAACTCGCCTGTCGTGCTGGAACTGATCGGCGGGGTCCTCCTCGGTAATCTGGGACTCATGGGGGTGTCAATTTTCGAGCCGATGAAGCAGAGTGGATTTCTGAATGCTCTTTCGCAGATCGGTGTTTCCTTCCTCCTCTTCCAGATCGGCCTCGAATCAACTATTGTGCAGATGCGCCTGGTTGGGCTGCGCGCCCTTTTGGTGGCGCTCACCGGCATCTTCGGGACGTTTCTCGTCGGTCTACTATTCTTCCCACTGCTGATACCCGGGGTGGGAGCCACAACATTCGTTTTTCTTGCAGCATCCCTCACAGCAACATCTGTCGGAATCACCGCGCGGATACTGAAGGATGTCGGGAGATCCCAATCGGAAGAGTCGCAGATCGTCATTGGAGCCGCGGTGATCGATGACATCATCGGCCTTGTGCTGCTTGTCCTGACGACGACACTCATCAGCCCCGGTACGTTCGTCGCACGGCCGGTGGGGTTCGCAATCCTTAAGGTGACTCTGTCTATCGCCTGCGCACTCGTCCTCGGCCGATTCGCCGCCCATCACTTTCCCCGTCTGCTCAGCCGGACCGCCGCAAGAAACAACGGGACCCTCATCACCGCGTTATTGTTCTTCGTGGTTTTCGGGCTGGCCTTTCTCGCAGCAGGCATCCCTCCCATCATCGGCTGTTTCATCGGCGGACTCGTCCTCGAACGGAAACGATTCACGGGGAAAGACCCGGAGACACTGGACCTCGAGTGGAAAAAAACCGAGCGGGTCGTCGGCCGGCTGGGAATGGTCCTTGTGCCCGTGTTCTTCGTGATGACGGGGCTCAGCACGGATCTTTCTGCAATGTTCTCACTCCAGTCGCTCACCGTTGCGCTGGGCATGATCGCGGTCGCGGTGGCAGGCAAGCTGGCGTGCGGGCTAACCGCCGGGACAAGGGTTAGCGGCTGGGTCGTGGGTGTGGGGATGATCCCGCGCGGGGAGGTTCTGCTCCTCTACGCGAGCATGGGACTCGCACTCGGCGCAGTATCGAAAGGCGTTTATTCGTCACTCGTCATTGTCGTCATGGTGACCACCATGCTGGCGCCCATCGTGCTCATCCGGCTTCTCCGCGGAGCGGGGCGCACATCATTCAGAAAGGGGATTTGAGCGGAGGGAGCAGACTACAGATTACCGTTCCCGCTGCCGGGAAAGGGCCGCGCGGGACGGCATGCAAAAACAAACCCGGCGATGTATGCGAGCAGGCCTGCAACAAGGAGTCCGAAGTGATAGGGCGCGGGGGATGCACCCCGGAGACCGGCGTCGGTGTCGGCCAAAAACGAAAAGAGAATAAGGGCCGTGCCCACGATGCCGAGTGCCCATGAGAGAGCCCCCGGGTGAAAAAGCCTCTCCCCCGCCGAGCGGAGCACGACCATCCCCCCGCAGATCGTCATGAGCAGGGATATCGCCAGCGGGGCAATCACCGGGGCGATCCAGGGGAGCGGAATGAGGAAGAGGACGTCCCAATCCAACAGTGATCCGGGCCAACCGACTGTGCCGAGAAGCCAGGCATAAAATGCAATATCCCAGATGCCAAACGCGAAGAGAAAGAACCCGAATCTCTCCCAGGGTCTCCGCCCGGCGATGACGCCAAGCGTCGCGAGCATGATCATCGTGGCAGCTTCCCGCGCAATCTCAACGCGGAGATAACCGGCAGGGATAAGCTTCAATGGGAACGCGAAGCCTTCGGGGTAGTAGAGGGCACGCAGGTAGATCACAACGCTCGCCTCCACAAATGCAAAGGCGACCGAAAAGACCGCCACCCATGCCAGTGTCGCAGCCCCACGCCTCCCCCCGGTCATGCAGCACCCCGTTCGTTCAGCTCATCAAGAAACGCGACCGCCCTGCGCATGTGGGGGATGACGATCGATCCCCCCACGACGAGGGCGACACTGAATATGTCGTGCAATTCCGGATCGGTGACCCCCTCTTTTTTGCACTGCTGGACGTGGTACGAGATGCAGTCGTCGCAGCGGAGGACCATGGAAGCAACGAGCCCGAGCATCTCCTTTGTTTTCGAGTCAAGAGCCCCCGGCTCGTACGTGAGCGTGTCCACGCCGAAAAACCGCTTGATCGCACGGTTGTCGATCCCGAGTATCCGGTTGTTCATCCTGGAACGGAATTCGTTAAACTCCTCTACGCAGCTCCCCATGGGTTTCTCCGATAAATTGTCTTTGTGGCAGGCCGGAGCTGCTCGCGCCGCCCGCCCTGGAATTGACTCGCCCCTCCGTTAACGGAGGGGAGGAAACGAGAAGCGTTCCGCCATATCACCCAGCGCGCGGAATGCGGCATAAGCTTCCTGCCATCCTCCCCTGTCGATCTCCTCCATGAGCCGGGCGCACTCCCCGACACCTTCCGCGATTTCCGCGGGACATGACCCCGGAGCCGGCGCCGGGAATGGAACACGGACGTACTGGTCAAGGGCGGCGACACTCTGGTGGACGAGCGAGAGTCCGCCGACCGCGGCACCCAGAGCGACCGCCATAGTGAAGAGATCGCTCCCGTCCCGCCAGAACAGAAGGAGTCCCGCCGCGCCGAGAGCAGTGACAACCCACCCCCCGATCGTCAGCACCCTGTACCGCGCGAGCGCAGAGTGGAAGCCGAAATAGTAGTAGCCGAGAAGGGCCTCGTCGGTGCCGGTCATTTGTTATTCGTCGCGGTGTTTCCGGTTGTATGTCCCCCGGCCTTCCTGGCGGATTCCCCCGCGGTTTTCCCGGAGGTCTTTCCAGAAGTTTTTCCCGCGTTGTTCAGGGGCCCGATCTCCGCAAGAACGGGGGAGTGATCCGAACTCGATTCCTCCCGTTGAATCCAGCAGCCGGTAGAGGTCCTTGCAATCTCAGGAGGCGCGAGTATGTAGTCAATCCGCCACCCGACGTTTCGATCCCTCGCTCCCCCGTAGTACGGCCACCAGGAATACGCGTGTCTGTCATCGGGATGATGGTAACGGAAGAGGTCTTTCAGTCCGAGGGCGTGCAGGGCATCGATCATCGAGCGCTCGTCGGGACGGGTACAGAGCATGTCCTCGACGTACATTTCCGGGTGGACGTCGGCATCGCGGTGCGCGACATTCAGGTCGCCGCACAGTATCACGTTCTCCCCCTCATAAGAGAGGGCGTCGATGTAGTGCACGAGCGAGCCGAGGAATTCGATCTTCTGACGGTAGCTCTTCTGACCGAGCGGCGTGTACACGTTCACCACGGTCAGCCCTCCGACGCGCGCCTGGAGAACGCGGGTCTCCTCATCAAAGTGGGGAACGCTGTATTCCGCTTCGCCGAGCGATTCGCTCACATGGATGCTGACACCGCTGTAACCGCCGCGCGCCCCGTGCCAGTGAGAGGTGTAACCCCGGATGTCACGTATTCCCGCGGGAATCTGGTCAGGGTGGGCTTTGATTTCCTGCAGGCAAAGGACGTCGGGGCGGTGGGCCTGGATCCAGTGCTCGAACGCTGTCGCCCGCGCCCGTATGCCGTTCACGTTCCAGGTTGCGATTTTCATTCGTAAGAATCAGCTCGCGGTGACTTCAACGGACCGGGCTTTCTTCTGCTGGAGGAATTTTGCGAGGCCGTCGAAGGATTTTTCGAATGCCGCCACCCCATCCACCTCCAGTTTATCCGTGACACCATTGATGTCGATCCCCGATGCAGCGAGGTCGCGGAGAACACCCTTCGCTCCTTCGAGGTCGCGCTCGACGGTGCGGGCGGGGCGCGAGTGATCGAGTATCGCGGCATAGGTCGCCGGGGGGACCGTGTTGACGGTGTCCGGGCCGACGAGCGTCTCGACATACAGGAGGTCGCTGTAGGCGGGATTCTTCGTCCCGGTACTGGCCCAGAGCGGCCTCTGGACCTTCGCCCCTTTTGCACGGAGCGGGGCGAAACGCGGGCCTTCAAATATTTCCTTGAACGCCTGATACACGAGTTTGGTATTCGCGACAGCAACATTGCCGAGCAATCCCTTCATCCTGGTAATGGCGGCAGGGTCTTTCTCTCCGGCGATCTTCTTCCCCAGGAGATCATCGACGAGCGTGTCGATGCGGCTGATAAAAATGCTCGCAACGGAGGCGATGCCGGCGACCGGCTTTCCCTCTTTCGCCCGGAGCTCGAGTCCCTCGATGTAGGCGCCTGCCACTTCCTGGTACCGCTGGACCGAGAATATGAGCGTAACGTTGATGTTGTACCCTTCGCTGATCGCCCGGGCGATCGCCGGGAGCCCCTCTTTTGTCGCGGGGATCTTCACCATGACATTTTTGCGGTCGATCCGGGAGGCGAGCTGCCGGACCTCCGCGTTCGTGGCCTGAGTGTCCCGTGCCTTTGTCGGGGTCACCTCGACACTGACGTAGCCATCCCCTCCTCCGGTCCGGTCGTAGGCGACCCTGAGGAGATCGGCCGCCATCTGTATGTCTTTCACCATGAGGGCCTGAATGATCTCCGCAGTCGGGGCCTCCGGGTTCTTCGTCAGGATCTCACGGAGCTGCGCGTCGTAGTCGGTGCTCCCCGATATCGCTTTGTCGAATATCGTCGGATTGGACGTCATCCCGAGCAACCCCTCGTCAACAAGCCGGCCGAGCTCGCCGCTTGTGACGAGCGATCGGCTGATGTTGTCGTACCAGATGCTCTGGCCGAGTTCTTCGAGCTGCTTCAGTGCGTTCTTCATTGCCGGTCCCCTTTACCGCTGGTTCAGTTCAATGTCCCGTGTTTTCGCGACACGCCGCAGGTGGCGCTCGTTATTTGAAAACTGTGCTCCAAGAAATGCCCTGCAGATTTCCAGCGCGGGAGCAGTCCCGATCACGCGCGCCCCCAGACAGAGGACATTCATGTCGTCGTGCTCGACACCCTGGTGGCCGGAATAGGTATCATGGCACGTCCCCGCGCGTATTCCCTTGATCTTGTTTGCTGCAACACAGGCGCCGACGCCGCTGCCGCACACCAGAATACCCCGTTCGGCACGTCCCCCGAGGATCGCCTCGCCGAGGGCCCGCGCATAGTCCGGATAGTCGACAGGATCACGGTTATTTGTCCCCAGATCGAGGATCTCGTGCCCATCTCCCGCCAGCGCGGCAATGAGCCACTGTTTCATGTCGAACCCGGCGTGATCTGCCGCGAATGCAACGGTCATTGGAGCACCTTTCGCGCTGCGGCAATGACCGCTTCGGCCGTAATGCCGAAACCTTTAAAGAGGGCTCCCTCCGGCGCCGAAGCGCCGTACGAGCTCATTCCCACAAAAGCCCCCCGCATGCCGATGTACCGCTCCCATCCGAATTTCACACCCGCCTCAACCCCGACGCGGGCAGTCACCACCTTCGGAAGGACGCTCTCCCTGTATGCGTCCGGCTGATTCTCGAAAAGCTCCCATGAGGGGAGGCTCACCACCCTGGCCTTCACCCCTTCGGCGGTCAGAGTCTCGTAGGCGCTCAAGGCAAGCGAGACTTCGGAGCCTGTCCCTATGAGTATGAGCGAGGGATCCGGAGCACCGATAAGGATATAGCCCCCCCGCTCAAGGTTATGAGCGGCGGCAAATTTCGTTCTGTCGATCACGGAAAGCTTCTGCCGCGTGAGAGCGAGCGCGACCGGTCCCGAACGGTGCTCGAGCGCAAACTTCCAGGCCGCCATCGTCTCTGTCGCGTCGGAGGGCCGGATGGTGATGAGACCGGGCATGGCACGGAGCGCCGCAAGATGCTCCACAGCCTGATGGGTCGGCCCATCTTCTCCCAGCCCGATTGAATCATGGGTATAGTCAAATATCACGGGGTATTTCGAGAGGGCGGCCAGACGGAGCGCCGGCCTCATATAGTCGCTGAAGACAAAGAAAGTCCCGCCGTAAGGGATGACCATATCGCTCACGGATATTCCGTTCATCACCGCGCCCATGGCATGTTCCCGGACACCATACCGGATGTACCGTCCTTCGCGGTGCGCGGGGCTGAAGTCCACGACCCCCTTGAAGCGGGTATTGTTCGAAGGGGTGAGATCGGCCGAGCCGCCGATCACAAGCGGAAGTTTCGGCATGAGCGCGTCGAGAAGTTTTCCCTGCGCCTCGCGGGTGGCGACGGGCGCGGCGATATCAAACGAGGGCACGGATTCGCGCCAGATCTTCTCCCAGTCCGCGGGGAGCTGCCTTGAAGCGGCACGACGGAATTCCTCCGCTTCCGCCGGGTAGCGGGACGCGTACCTGCCAAAGAGGTCGTTCCATTTCTCCTCCAGTGCGTCCCCTTTTGCGACCTGACCGTGCATGTATTCGGCGACTTCGGGGGGGACGTAGAATTTCTTCTCCGGATCCCATCCGTAGCGGCGCTTTGTAAGGGCGACTTCATCATCGCCGAGGGGCTGGCCGTGCGCCTCCGGCGTATCCTGCCTGTGCGGGCTGCCGTACCCGATATGTGTCCGCAGCTTTATGAGCGAGGGTCGATTTTTTTCTTTTCGCGCAGCGCCGATCGCCGCGCGGAAGGCGTTCATGTCATTCCCGTCACCGCCGACAGTCTGCACGAACCAGCCGTAGGCCTCGTACCTCTTCGCGACATCCTCATCGAACGACAGCGCCGTGTTCCCGTCAATGCTTATGTGGTTGTCATCGTAGACGACGATGAGGTTGTCGAGCTTGAGATGTCCGGCAAGAGAAGAGGCTTCAGACGAGACGCCTTCCATCATGCATCCGTCTCCGGCTATCACGAAAATCCTGTAATGGAGAAGCCGGAAATCCTCGCGATTATACCTCTTCGCAAGGTACTTTGCCGCAATTGCCATCCCCACGGCGTTCGCGATCCCCTGTCCCAGCGGCCCGGTCGTGACCTCGACGCCGGGCGTGTGCCCATATTCGGGATGTCCCGGGGTGCGACTCCCCCACTGCCGGAAATTCTTCAGCTCATCCAGGGACAGATCGTATCCCGTCAGGTGGAGGAGCGAATACAGAAGCATGCATCCATGCCCCGCGGAGAGGACAAACCGGTCCCGATTCACCCATTTCGGGTTGCGAGGGTTGTATTTCAGGAATTCTGTCCAAAGCACATAGGCCGCGGGGGCCATGCCCATCGGCATGCCGGGATGGCCTGATTTCGCCTTCTGGATCGCATCAATCGAAAGACATCGAATCGTGTCGATGCACAACTCGTCGAGCTCTGAGAGGCTGGGATTGCGGGGGAGATCCCCCTCCGGGACAGGGACAACTTGATCAGTCATGCTGCAGGAAGAACAGTGTTGTGAATGAGTTGTAAGATAGCGATTAATTCTGAAATTTCCACCCGGATCTCCATACAGGTCAGGCCCTGTGCTTTTTGTAGTAGTTGATCAGACCACGTGTTGAGGAGTCATGCGTCGTGACGGTGCCGGGAGAGGAAAGCTCCGGCAATATCTTCCCCGCAAGCTGTTTTCCGAGCTCCACACCCCACTGGTCGAAAGAATTGATGTTCCAGATGATCCCCTGGACGAATATTTTGTGTTCGTACATCGCGACAAGCTTCCCGAGCGAGCGGGGTGTGATCTTGTGCAGGAGTATCGTCGTGCTCGGCCTGTTCCCCTCAAACACTTTGTGGGGGAGGAGCCGTTCGAGCGCTTCCCCTTTCATCCCGGCGGCAACAAGCTCCGGACGTACCTCGTCGGCGGTCTTCCCCTTCATCAGCGCCTCGGCCTGCGCAAAGACATTGGAGAGGAGGAGCACGTGGTGGTCGCCCACAGGGTTATGGGATTGGAGCGGAGCGATGAAGTCGACCGGGATCAATCTCGTCCCCTGGTGTATGAGCTGGTAGAACGCATGCTGGCCGTTCGTCCCGGGTTCTCCCCAGATGACCGGCCCTGTCGTATAGTCGACGGTCTCCCCTTCGCGCGACGTCCGCTTGCCGTTGCTCTCCATGTCCCCCTGCTGGAAATATGCCGGGAAACGGTGGAGGTACTGGTCGTACGGGAGTATTGCATGCGTCGCCGCGCCGAAGAAATTGTTGTACCAGATCCCGAGGAGAGCCAGTATGACCGGGATGTTCCTCTCCGGCGGGGCTGTCCGGAAGTGCTCGTCCATCGCGTACGCGCCGGCAAGCAGCTCCTCGAAGTTGTCCATGCCGATCGCGACGGCGATCGAGAGCCCGATCGCCGACCAGAGTGAGTAGCGTCCCCCGACCCAGTCCCAGAACTCGAACATGTTGCTCCTGTCGATCCCGAATTTCACCGCCTCTTTCTCGTTCGTGGAGAGGGCGACAAAATGCCGTGCGATCGCGCCTTCGTCCTGGACCTCCCGGAGAAACCACTCGCGCGCCGTGCGGGCGTTGGCGATCGTTTCCTGGGTTGTAAATGTCTTGGATGCGATGATGAAGAGCGTCCTGTCGGGAGCGAGCGGCTTCAACGTCTCGGCGATGTGCGTCCCGTCGACGTTGGAAACAAAATGTGTGCGGAGCCCGGGAGCCGCGTACGGCTTCAGGGCTTCAGTCACCATGACGGGGCCGAGGTCCGAGCCCCCTATGCCGATGTTCACGATGTCGGTGATCTTCTTCCCGGTACAGCCGCGCCAGTCGCCGGACCGGACCGCATCGCTGAATTCGCGCATGTGGGAGAGGACTTTGCGGACACCGGGCATGACGTCCACCCCGTCTACCGTGACCGGCCTGTCGGACCTGTTCCGGAGCGCGGTGTGGAGGACCGCACGCCCCTCGGTGAAATTTATCCTCTCCCCCGCAAACATCCGGTCGCGCCACGATGCGACATCCGACTCGCGCGCAAGCGACAGGAGAAGCGACATGGTTTCCGTCGTGATCCGGTGTTTTGAGTAATCGACGATCATGTCCTCCCAGAGAATTGAAAACCGCTCGAACCGCCCCGGGTCCGCTGCGAACAGGTCGCGCATCTGCGCGGTTGCCATGGACGCATGGTGATCACGAAGGGCCTTCCATGCTGGCGTCTGTGTGCGTGCCGACATTTTCTGCTCCTGAGTCTATTCGGCTCAAATATATGGAGATTCCCCCCCAGAATCCTCGCTTTCTGTTGCGGTTCTCAGTCAGTATGGGTAATTTGCGTGAAATTCGCAGGTGCGAGACATATGAAGCTCAGACTCGAACGACCGATGGTCTTTTTCGACCTCGAAACGACGGGAACGGATGTCGCCAGGGACAGGATCGTACAGATCGCCGTCCTGAAGCTCTTCCCTGACGGGGGCGAAGAAGTGAAGACCCGTCTCATCAATCCCGGCATCCCCATCCCGGCCTCCGCCACCGCGGTGCACCATATCACCAACGAGGCGGTCGCGGACAAGCCGAAATTCCCGGACATCGCGAGGGGACTCGTCGAGTTCTTCCGCGGCGCGGACATCGCGGGTTTCAATTCCAACAGGTTCGACATCCCGATTCTCGTCGAGGAGTTCGGGCGCTGTTCCATCCCGTTCCCGGACCCGGACGCGAAATTCGTGGACGTGCAGGTGATCTATCACAGGAAGGAGGAACGGACGCTCTCCGCGGCATACAAATTCTATTGCGGCAAGACGCTCGAAGGAGCCCATGACGCCGAGTCGGATGTCCGGGCCACGCTGGAGGTGTTCAGGCAGCAGCTCGAGAGGTACGACGACATCGGAACAACGCCCGAGGAACTCCACAGGTACAGCAACAGCGACGCGATCGTGGATTACGCCAGGAAGCTGACGCGCAACGACAGGGGAGAGATCGTGTACGCGTTCGGGAAGAACAGGGGGAAACGGGTTCTCGACGACCCCGGCTATGCGGAATGGATGCTCGGAGGGGATTTCCCGGAGTCAACGAAGAACGTGCTCCGCAGGATACTGGCCTCTACTGATAGTGAGCCTCCCCCAGGAAAAGCAAATTGACGAACGCCACGTACCAGAGCAGTCCATCTGCGAGCTTATCCATCGTATACTCAGGAGTAGTCAGGCCGCCCGTTCGACAGGGTCAGGTCCGGGGGACGGCTCCATAGCGGTCACGCATGACGGCGAAGTGGTGCCGCACATGACCCGCCATGATGAATGCAAGAGCTCGAACGGAGGCGGGATTCTTGTTGCTCGTGCCAAGCCGCTCCCACTCTTTGTCCTCCAGCCGGCGTAGAAACGCGATGTTCGTCCCCCGGAGGGCAGCAAACTCCGACACCAGGTCCCCGAGGGGCTGACGATCATAGTGCGAATTCCTGATATATTCGTTCTCCTCGAATGCGGGGAGCGGAGCCTGCTCCCCCCGGCTGATGCAGAAGGCACGGTACCCGAAGATCCTCTCCGAATCGACGATGTGACCTACGAGCTCGCGGATTGTCCATTTCCCTTCAGCGTATCGAAATTTCTCGCGATCTGACGAAACGCCCGATGACAATCGGGCCAGCTCTGACGGCTGAGCCTCCAGCACGGCAAGCACGTCAGGTTCGGGAACGAGTGACACGTATCCTGCGAAAGAGGGTGCGTACTCGGTGTTCTGCGGCCTGGAAGTCATTGGATCGGGGTCCTTCCAAAGTTTGACAGGTACGGTTGGTGCGGTCTCAAGTCAATATGGAAACCAGAATGCCTAGCGGGCCTTATCGAGCCCTTCGAGAACGATCCCCCGGGTGATAACTTCGGGGAGAACTATGGGAGTGCCGGACCTTCCCGGAGGAAATATGACATAGAGGGGCACACCCGATCGGCCGAACTTCGAGAGGAGTCTCGTGATGTGGGGATTCCTGTTGGTCCAGTCGGCGCGCACAGCGAGAACATTCTGTG
>Ga0182017_10003731_pt1 | contig 11367 bp, 10 predicted proteins | sample 712E3DmetaG_FD_120492 | JGI IMG/M metagenome (GOLD analysis project Ga0182017, IMG submission 120492) | Permafrost microbial communities from Stordalen Mire, Sweden - 712E3D metaG | ecosystem: Environmental > Terrestrial > Soil > Wetlands > Permafrost | place: Sweden: Stordalen | collected... | reverse complement strand
CCTGCTGATAATTTTGATATAAGATTTTTGCCGGGTGTTTCATTTGGACAAAGAGTGGTGATGTTCTATAAAAACCAGGTCGTTGCAAATAGTGACCAGCGACTTGAATCTTCTTTTCTTGAGTTCCCCGTTTTGCTGAAATATAAGGGAATGAGATTAAATAATGTCAGACCTTACCTGATCGGCGGATTAAATTACCGGTACGATCTCGCAGGCAAAAAAGAGTACGATGCGGATAAGCCTATTTTTCTGAGACTTAAAAGGTCGGACCTTTATTATGAATTTGGAACAGGGTTTGATTTCTATCTGCCATATTTTAAGCTCTCTGTCGAATTGAAAATTTCAGAGGGCTTACGTGACGTTCTTGTACATGATCCGGCTCCAGGTCATGCTGCAATATACGCTAATGCAATCGAAAAAATGAAATCCCAGATCTGGGTTATTGCTTTTCATTTTGAATAATTATGGTTAAACCGGTTCAGATTAATCTTAGCCCAGGTGCAGCGGCTGATGAAAATCAGATAAAAAAGATTGCGGCCACACTTGCAGGAGTAAATATTTCTGAAATCATTTCACTTCGTATTGTTAAACGATCTGTTGACGCGAGGAAGAAAAACATCAGGGTAAATCTCAGTGTGGAGGTTATTACTGAGGATGAAAGTCCTGTTCAGACTATTTCCCCTTTTTTACCTTTAAATGTGACCGATAGCCGTGAAGTCATAATTATCGGAGCAGGGCCGGCAGGACTGTTTGCTGCGCTCAGGCTCATTGAGCTTGGCATACGGCCTGTAATCCTCGAAAGGGGCCGGGATGTAGCCTCAAGAAAAAAAGATATTGCCAGAATAAGCAGGGAGCAGATTGTGAATCCCGAAAGTAATTACTGCTTTGGAGAAGGCGGTGCAGGAACATATTCTGATGGTAAGCTTTACACAAGGTCGAAGAAAAGAGGCGATAATACAAGAGTACTTGAACTTCTGTGCTGGCACGGTGCAAATGAAAACATTCTTTACGAAGCTCATCCTCACCTGGGCACAGATAAATTGCCTCGTATTATATCATCGATTAGAAAATCTATTATTGACGCGGGCGGTATTTTTTTAATGCAAAAAAAGGTCACGGATTTCATAAAAGAAGGGGATTCAATAAAAGGGGTGATAACAAATGATAACGAGAAATTCCTTTCATCATATGTTATTCTTGCTACAGGACATTCAGCAAGAGATATTTACGAACTTCTTCAGAAACATGGGATTGAGTTGCAGCAAAAATCATTTGCAGTCGGTGTAAGAACAGAACATCCGCAGGAACTCATTGATTTAATACAGTATCATGGCAGTCCGAGAGGCGAATTTCTTCCTGCCGCTTCATATAGTTTTGCAAAACAGGTTGACGGAAGAGGTGTCTATTCATTCTGCATGTGTCCTGGTGGTTTTATTGTTCCCTCTGCTACTTCACAGGAGGAAGTTGTCGTAAATGGTATGTCACCCTCAGAGAGGAATTCACCTTATGCCAACTCTGGTATTGTGGTGGAAATCAGACCGGAGGATCTTATAAGATACAGTAAATCCGGCGAGCTTGCCGGTTTGGAATTTCAAAAAGAGCTTGAAAGAGAAGCGTGGAAAAACGGAGGTCATACTCAGAGAGCTCCAGCCCAGAGACTTACTGATTTTGTGTCAGGAGTATCTTCAGGTTCCTTGCCAAAGGTTTCTTATTTCCCTGGAGTCACCTCCTCACCTTTGCATAGCTGGTTACCAAAATCAGTAGGCAGGCGACTCAGGGAAGGTTTCAGACAATTTGGTACATTAATGAAAGGTTACGTGACAAATGAAGCTGTTGTCCTCGGAGTTGAGACGAGAACTTCAAGTCCTGTCAGGATTCCAAGAGACCCGGAACTTATGCATCATATCAGTATATCAGGCCTTTATCCTTGCGGTGAAGGGTCGGGTTATGCCGGTGGTATTGTCTCCTCAGCTGTCGATGGAATGAGAGCCGCGGAAGCAGTTGCTGTAAAAATCAAATCATGCTGATATGACTTTCAAGGCAGAAAATTTTATTTGACAAATGTCCCTTTTAACTTTATTATTTAAATATTGAATAGATTTGCCTGTCAAATGACAATAATGATAAAAATATTAATCTATCTATCCTATCTATTTGGAACTTCGGAATTAATCCTGACAGTTACAAAGCGTTCAAAGCAGAAAAATGTCAAAAAGAAAAATGACAGAGGTTCCCTGATTATTCTGTGGGTAATAATAATATTGAGTATTACTGCGGGCTTCAATCTGGCATATTATAAAACCTGGAGTTCATTGAATTACTTTATTTACGCTATGGGGATCATGGTGTATTTCTCTGGAATGATTATTCGCTGGACTTCTATAATTCAGTTGAAGAAGGCTTTTACAGTAGATGTGGCAATTAGTCGGAATCAAGAGCTTAAAACAGACGGCTTATACAGGCTGGTAAGGCATCCAAGTTATCTTGGTACGATAATGATAGTTTCAGGACTTTCTTTATGTATGAATAGTTTGTTTTCATTTTTGGTTGTCACAATACCTGTATTCCTTGCAAATATCTACAGGATACATGTGGAGGAAGCTATTCTTGTGGATGAGTTCGGAGAGAAATATAAGGAATATCGCAAAACCACCAGGAAAATAATACCATATATTTACTAGGAAATTAAATCTTTGCTAAGCTTTTTCTTCGAGCAAACTCCGAGAAAATTATCGAAGCTGCCATACCTACGTTAAGCGAATCAATACCCAATGTTGTATCAGCAAATCTAGGTATCATTAGTCTGTGATCTATAAAATGGATCAGATCATCAGAAATGCCTTTTGATTCGTTTCCCAGAAGAATAATACCTTTACTGCCAAGTTTTTGATCATAGATTGACTCTCCTTCAAGCATAGTTCCATAAACAGGTATTTTCTTTTCTGATCCGGTATTCAGGAATTTCTTCAACTCGGTATAAAGAACTTTTACATGGATAATGGCGCCCATACTTGCCTGAATTACCTTGGGGTTATATACATCAACACAATCTTCCGAACAGACAATATTCTTTATTCCAAACCATGCCGCTGCCCTTATTATTGTGCCAAAGTTGCCAGGATCCTGGATACAATCCAGTGCAACACATTGTGTCTTCAAATAATTAGCCTGATTGACTTCAGGGTCGGGCATGCAAACTACTGCAAGAGCATTATGCGGTGTTTTTAATCCGCTTATCTTTTTTAACTCTTCATAACTTACAGGTTCAGATTCAGATACTTCTTTCAGTGCATCTTTTGGCAGGCTACTTATAAATTCTGGTTTCGCGATTAAAGATTTAAGTGGCACCCCGGCAGAAATATACTCTTTTACGATTTTGTCACCCTCAATTATATAAAGTTTATACTCTTCCCTGACCTTCCTTTTTTGAAGTGAAATAATAAATCTGACCTTGTTTTTACTAAGCATTTTAAGATTTTTTTATCCGTAATTAATAATCATTATTGTTGATATATTTGTGTAACACTTTTTCTTTACAAATTTTGGAATATTTTACATCAAATAAAAATATAAGAATTTTGAGGCATTTCATCCTGCCGGCTCTGCTGATAATTGTTATATCATCTTGTAATCCAACAAAATACGTTCCAAGAGGGGAGTCCTTACTCGTTGAGAATCGAATTATTATTAACAATGACAGTCTCAAGAAGAGCGAGATATTTCCTCTTATAAAACAGAAACCGAATAAGCGGATACTTGGAGTAAGGTTCCATCTGGGTTTGTACGACCTTTCTAATATAAATAAGGATCGATGGCCACACAACTGGCTTAGAAATATCGGTGAAGAACCTGTAATATTTGACCCTTTCTCCACTTCTAAATCAAAAGATCAGATTAAAACATATATATCATCAAAAGGATATTTCGATGGAAAGGTTACAGATACTATCGAGACAGCTAACAGAAGATCTAAGGTATATTATAATATCTATGTCAAGCCAGCTTACACAGTAAATGATATTTTTTACGAAATAGCTGATACTGGACTTATCAAAATTGTAATGTCTAATTCGGAAAATTGCCGGATTGAGAAAGGCAAACCATATGATGTTGACGTTCTTCAGGCGGAAAGAGCCAGACTTGAACGGTCTGTCCGCGATATGGGCTTTTACAGTTTTTCTTCAGAAAATATTTACTTTAGGATTGACAGCACAATCGGCCATAGAAAGGTAAATATATACTACGGGGTAAAAAAACAGCTTACATTCGACTCTAATAGTAATCCGGTCCTTGTTCCAAACAGACCATATCTTATCAGGAATATTTATGTCTATCCTGATTATGTTCCAAAGGATGTATTGACAGGCGGAGCAGATTACCAGAAAAGTCTGGATACCATAAAATATAAAAGCTATAATTTTGTTACGAACCTGCAACGACCATCAATAAACTATGATGTGATTATTCAGGCATTATATGTTAAACCCGGAGCTACATTCAATGTTACCAATACTGAAAGATCACAATCACATTTAATGTCTTTTAAAACATACCGGCTTGTTAACATCAGGTACAGTGATTATTATGGTAATTCATTAAACCCTGGAGATACATCAGTTTTGGACTGTTTTATCCAGCTGACACCGATGAGCAAGCAATCATTTACGGTGGAAGTGGAAGGAACTAATTCCGGAGGCAACCTTGGAGGCGCTCTCGGCTTTAGTTACCAGAATAAAAACCTTCTGCATGGCGCTGAGCAGTTCAATCTTAAGCTTAAAGGTGCTTATGAGGCCTTTCCACAATCGAACACAGGAATAACCAGTACTGAGCAATATGGAGTAGAAACAAGTTTAAGACTTCCAAATTTCTTTCTCCCGTTTGTTAAAAAGGAAAGTTTTATCAAAAAATATGACCCTACAACAACAATTCAGGCGGCCTATAACTATCAGAACCTTCCCGTTTATACACGTACGATGGCAAATGCCGGATTTGGATATACATGGAAAGCCGGTGATTTTAGGACTCATATGGTAAGCCCTTTCCAGCTTAACATGGTAAAAATTCCTTTTATCGATTCTACATATTATGCAGATGTAATTTCAAAATCTTCCTATCTGATCAATAGCTACAAGGATGTTCTGATAGCCGGAGGAAGCTATTCCTTTATCTTCAATAATCAGATGATAAAAAAATCGAAAGATTACTGGTTTGTACGGTTCAATTTTGAACCAGCCGGAAACTTACTCTATATCTTTGACAAACTTACGAACGCTAAAGTTGTTAGTGATACTATTTACGATCACTATAACATTTTTGGACAGCCATTTGCCCAATTTGTCCGGACAGATATTGATGTCAGGTATAATAGAATAATCAATGATGTAAGTTCAATTGTTTACAGAGGATTCTTCGGGATTGGTATTCCATACAAAAATTCACTTGCTATGCCATTTGAGAGACAGTATTTTGAGGGTGGAGCAAACGGGATACGTGGCTGGCAGGTGAGGTCTCTCGGACCTGGTTCTTATTATCCGGACAGTGCAAAATATATTTATCAGACAGGTGATATAAAACTTGAGGCCAATATCGAATACAGATTTAAGTTGTTCTGGGTTCTTGAGGGAGCTTTATTTGCTGATGCTGGTAATATCTGGGCAATAAAAAATGACCCTGACAGACCGGGTGCTCAGTTTAAAATCAATAGTTTTTACAAAGACATTGCCATAGGTACAGGATTTGGAATGCGGTTTGACTTTAAATTTGTTCTCTTGCGAACCGACATTGGCCTTAAATTCAGGGATCCAAAACTTCCTCCAAGTACCTGCTGGATTTTTTCACAACCTGATCCTATTAATCATAATAATCTGGCTTTCGTCATTACAATTGGTTATCCGTTCTGATTTTTAATAATTCGTTAAAAATTTTCTGATAATCGCATCTTAACCGGTAATATTTCTTTAAATTGCATATTGTCTCATTGCTGTTATTTAGTATATGAACATCGATAATAGACCGTTTATTAAATGGTTTGGATATTCGCGAAGGGAAAGAAGATCAACTTTCATTCTTCTTATTATTCTTCTCATTATTATTCTCCTTCGTTATGTAGTGCCTCCGAAAGATATTAAATTGGAGGAGCTTTCTGAATTGATGGCCTCAGATGAAGGCAGAAAGGACAGTCTTTTAAGTCTTACAACCCAAACAACATACCTTTATAAATTCGATCCGAATTCAGTTTCATATGATACACTCACTGCAATGGGTCTATCCGAAAAACAGGCAAGGACTATCGTTAGTTACAGGGAAAAAGGGGGCATATTCCGTCGGCCTGCTGATATTAAAAAGATTTACGGAATAGATGAAACGACTTCTGCAAGACTAATACCGTATATAAACATTGAAAAAGATAAAATAAGACCTGTCCATTTTCAGGCTGGTATTAATTCTGATCAGAAAAAGACAAAAAGAATCAACCTTAACAGTGCGGATTCAGCTGAACTGGAAAGGCTCCCTGGATTAGGACCGGTTTTATCATCACGAATAATAAAATACAGGAAACTTCTTGGAGGTTTTGTCTCCGCTGAACAGTTAAAGGAGGTTTATGGATTGCATGAGGAGACATATAAACTTCTTGAGGATAGAGTCTTTGCAGATTCCTCCGACTTAACCAGAATAAATATCAATAGTGCAGGTTTTAAGGAGCTCTCGAAGCATCCATATCTGACCCGTTATGATATTCAGTCCATTATAAAATTCAAAGAGCTTAAGGGTAAAATCTCTGATATAGGTGAATTAGTTGAAAATAAAGTACTTTCTGAAGTTAAGGCTAAAAGAATGACCCCATATCTGGAATTCTGATTGTCCAGGGCTAAACTATCTTTGGAAATTTAATATATATTATGTAATTTTAGTTGGATAAAAAACAGGGAATAAAATAGTTTAGATACTAAATAATTAATAAAAATTGACATTATGAATAATTTAATTCCTTAAAAGTTTTGAAAAGAATATTAATGTTCATAAATTTGCGCCTCGATTTAAAACTGAATTTCTATTATGATTATTGTACCATTAAAAGAAGGCGAAAACATTGAAAGAGCTTTGAAAAAGTTCAAGAGAAAGTTCGAAAAGACGGGAGTTATTCGTGAATTACGTTCGCGTCAGGCTTATGTGAAGCCTTCAGTACGTCGCAGGGAAGAAATCAAGAAGGCTATGTACGTTCAGAAGTTGCAGCAGAGCGAAGAGTAATCTGCAAAGCAGCATTTTTCATTTATCAACATTACAAATAAGTGGTTCCTTCATGAGTCATAAGGAATCGTTCTTACAATATCTTCTTATTGAGAAGGGATATTCTCCGCATACTGTCAGGTCTTATCAGACCGATTTGGATCAGTTTTTCGCTTTTGCAGAAAAAGATGGTTCAATTGTACTTCATTCAGATATATCTTCTGGTGATATCAGGGCATGGATTGTAAGTATGATGGATAATGGTATTTCAGCATCAAGTGTTCACCGGAAAATTTCATGTCTGAGAATTTACTTCAGATATTTGAGGAAAGAGAGCATAATTCATCATGATCCGATGGACAAAGTTGTGTTGCCGAAACGGAAAAAAAAGCTGCCTGTATTTGTCGGAGAGGATGCCCTCAATAATCTGCTTGATAAGTATGAATTCGGAAATGACTTTCCGGGGATCAGGAACAGAACTATTATCGAAATACTTTACCTGACAGGAATGCGCAGGGCAGAGCTTATCGGGCTTAAAAACAATGATGTGGATTTGTCAGCAGCTACAATTAAGGTCACCGGTAAAAGAAATAAACAAAGAATTATACCGATAGTAAAGTCTTTTATTGGAAGGTTAGAAGTGTATATAAAAACAAGAGATGATCTATTCCCGGCCGATCACGAGGGATGGTTTTTCCTGACCAATAAAGGGAACAAACTTTATGATAAATATGTTTACAATACTGTGAAGTGCTACCTTACCGTGGTTACCACGATAGAAAAAAGAAGTCCGCATGTACTTCGACATACATTTGCCACTCACATGCTAAATCATGGAGCAGATCTGAATTCCATAAAGGAATTGTTGGGTCATGCAAACCTTTCTGCCACACAAATATATACTCATAATACATTTGAGAAATTGAAAAAAGTATACAAACAGTCTCATCCAAGAGCATAAATTAAATAAACAGGAGGTACTACTATGAACATTCAGATTCATTCAGTGCGGTTTGATGCCGATAAGAAATTAATTGAATTTGTTAATCAGAAATTGATCAAACTTTCTCAGTACAGTGAGAATATTGTAAGTGCGGAGGTATATCTGAGATTGGATAATGATCAGGAACGTGAGAATAAAGTAAGTGAGATTAAACTGGAGTACCGTGGCGGACCATTATTTGCACGCAAACAAAGCAAGACGTTTGAAGAGGCAACCGATCAGGCTGTTGATGCTCTTAAAAAGCAGATTACCAAACATAAAGAGAAGCTGAAAGGAGTATAGTATTTAGGTCGATAAAAATATTGAGATTTATTTTGTTAAATGAAATTTTAATTCATACATTTGCAAACCGTTTTTTGAGGGTAAATTATGCTCAATCGGGACGTTCTTTAAATTGCCGATGTAGCTCAGTTGGCCAGAGCAGCTGATTTGTAATCTGCAGGTCGGGGGTTCGAATCCCTTCATCGGCTCTTGAAAGAGTTGTGAATGTGTGTCTTGGGAGTTTAACTCTGTTATAAGGGGGAGATACCAAAGTGGCCAACTGGGGCAGACTGTAAATCTGCTGGCGAATGCCTTCGTAGGTTCGAATCCTGCTCTCCCCACTTACAACGGGAAAGGATCGTAGATTTGTCTGTTATGAAACAGAAAAAATACGAATCTCTTTGGACGATATCAGGCGGGAGTAGCTCAGTTGGTAGAGCATCAGCCTTCCAAGCTGAGGGTCGCGGATTCGAGTTCCGTCTCCCGCTCACTTTTTGATGCCAGAGTAGCTCAGGGGTAGAGCACTTCCTTGGTAAGGAAGGGGTCGGGGGTTCAATTCCCCCCTCCGGCTCAACAGGAAACTAGATTTTTGAACAGATATAGATAAATTAAATTTAATACTCTTGGAGTTATGGCTAAAGAAAAATTTGACAGGTCGAAACCGCATGTGAACATTGGTACCATCGGTCACGTAGACCATGGTAAGACCACTTTGACCGCTGCTATCACTATGGTCCTTGCCAAGAAGGGTCTCTCTGAAATCAGAGATTTTGACTCTATCGATAATGCCCCTGAAGAAAAAGAAAGAGGTATTACTATCAACACTGCTCACGTTGAATATCAGACAGCTACAAGGCACTATGCTCATGTCGACTGTCCAGGTCATGCAGACTATATTAAGAATATGGTTACAGGAGCTGCCCAGATGGACGGTGCAATCCTGGTAGTCGCTGCTGATGACGGACCAATGCCACAGACACGTGAACATATTCTTCTTGCACACCAGGTTAACGTACCGACGGTGCTCGTGTTTATGAATAAAGTGGATATGGTTGATGATGAAGAACTTCTTGAACTTGTTGAGATGGAAGTTCGTGATCTTCTCAACTTCTATAAGTTTGATGGCGACAATGCTCCTGTTATACGTGGTTCTGCTCTGGGTGCAATGCACGGCGAACCAAAATGGGAGGAGAAAGTAATGGAACTTATGGATGCAGTTGATTCATTCATTCCGATACCAAAACGCGAAAATGAAAAGCCATTCCTAATGCCAGTTGAAGACGTCTTTTCTATCACAGGCCGTGGTACAGTTGCTACAGGTCGTATAGAAACAGGTGTTGTTCTTACAGGTGATGAACTTGAAATGATCGGTCTTGGCGCTACCAAACGTAAAACAATTTGTACTGGCGTTGAGATGTTTCGTAAGATTCTCGACAGAGGTGAAGCCGGCGATAATGTTGGTCTTCTTCTTCGCGGAGTTGATAAGAAAGAGATCAAAAGAGGTATGGTTCTTGCAAAACCAGGTTCAATTACACCTCATACTAAAGTGAAAGCTGAAGTTTATGTACTTAAAAAAGAAGAGGGTGGACGTCATACTCCATTTCATAATAAATATCGTCCCCAGTTTTATGTAAGGACACTTGATATTACAGGTGAAATTACTCTTCCGGAAGGAACAGAAATGGTTATGCCAGGTGATAATGTTACAATAACAATTGATCTGATATACCCCGTTGCAATAAATGTTGGTCTGCGTTTTGCTATACGTGAAGGCGGTAGAACAGTAGGTGCAGGTCAGGTTACAGAAATTTTGGAATAACAGTTTTGGATGTGCAGTTAGTAGCATCTTGGTACATCACGATGCTACCTATACGGGTGTAGCTCAGTTGGTAGAGCACTGGTCTCCAAAACCAGGTGTCGGGAGTTCGAGTCTCTCCTCCCGTGCTAAAATTATAAAAGAAATGAAGATAAAAGGATATTTTCAGGAGTCATATACAGAGCTGGTTCACAAAGTGACCTGGCCGACTTGGGGAGAACTCCAGAACAGCGCTACCCTGGTAATGGTGGCAACACTGATTTTAGCCATTATTATTGCTGCAATGGATTTTTCATTTAGCAGAATAATGCAATTGATTTACAGTTTGTTATATTAAACAGGAAAGGTATTTCAATGACTGAGAATATTAAGAAGTGGTATGTTCTTCGTGCTATTGGTGGAAAGGAAAAGAAGGTAAAGGAATATATTGACAACGAAGTTACCCGTCTTAAACTTCAAGATCTTATCTCGCAGGTTCTTATTCCTACAGAGAAAGTTTACCAGATTCGGTCAGGAAAGAAAATAAGCAAAGAGAGAACGTTCTTCCCTGGGTATGTTCTTGTTGAAGCCGTACTTACCGGTGAGATACCTCATCTTCTCAGAAATATACCAAATGTCATCGGGTTCCTTGGTTCTCATGATGGAGAACCTGTACCTCTGAGAAAGTCGGAGATAAACCGGATACTTGGGAAAGTGGATGAACTCAATGCAAGTGATGAAGAACTAAATATACCATTTTTCGTTGGTGAATCTGTCAAAGTGATTGATGGCCCTTTCAACAGCTTCACTGGAATTATTGAAGAGGTAAATGATGAAAAGAAAAAGCTTAAAGTGATGGTCAAGATTTTCGGAAGAAAAACTCCACTTGAACTTAGCTTTATGCAGGTAGAAAAGGATAATTAACAGAAGATATTGATAGTTGTAATATTCATAATGCTTCCTGAATAACTATCAAGCTCTCGCAATAAACAAGCAAATTTTAAATTATGGCAAAAGAAGTTGCTGGAATTATCAAGTTACAGATTCGTGGCGGAGGAGCTAATCCATCCCCACCCGTAGG
>Ga0182017_10003726_pt1 | contig 11376 bp, 7 predicted proteins | sample 712E3DmetaG_FD_120492 | JGI IMG/M metagenome (GOLD analysis project Ga0182017, IMG submission 120492) | Permafrost microbial communities from Stordalen Mire, Sweden - 712E3D metaG | ecosystem: Environmental > Terrestrial > Soil > Wetlands > Permafrost | place: Sweden: Stordalen | collected... | reverse complement strand
TTGGTGTGTGTGGTCACGTCCTTGTGTTCGTTACCCGCCAGCGGCCAGCATTGCCAGCCCCGCAGCCCGTCCCCGTGGCGCAGATGGAAGATGGGGAACAGATAATTATCCGTCACCACGTCGTGTTTGCGGGTTTCACTGTAAATCGGAAACAGGACCACAAAAATGTCGTCGCGGAAAAGCCGGTCCTTGATATGGCCGTAAAACGGAATCAGCGCGGTGTAATTCCAGTCCGTGTCCGTCGAGCGCTGCTGAAAATAGAGCGGGAAAATCGTGAAACGTTTTGCGGTTGTGTCATCCGGGTTCTGGCCGCCGGAAAAGCTGAACAGTTGGACGAGCTGCCAGCGATACTCCATGCCAAACCGCTCGCAAGTCAGCACCGGATACAGCCAGTCGAATTCCTTTGATTCGGTTGCAGGATCCGCGTCATAAGAAAGCAGGGGTGGGATGGCCCATGTTTTTTCCGAATCTTTCCGTTGATCATAAAAAAGCGGGCCGGCGGCCTCGAACCGGCGGCCGACATCCAGCGTCAACGCAAATTCATCGAAGATCGGCCCGGCGTGAAAGCCCTCTTCGGCAGGAGCAACGAATGGGAAAGGGATGGCCAGGCCCAAACAGAAAATTCGCAGGCAATGAATGACGGTTTTGAGCCGGGCAAATGTCATTGTGCCTTCAAGCCGGAAGATTGAATGGTGACAGGGTTCAGACAAGGTTATTAATGCCTTACGTTATCGTTATTGAAAACGAGATTCTTTGGTTTTTAAGCGTTAATCGTCAGGTTTAACATTGATGTTGACTTCTTGCGAATTTTCTTTATCCTTTTTACACACTTGAGGTTTTACCTCGGTTCCTCCTGACCCAGTGTCGATGGCGAGTTGTCGGCGCTGGGTTGTTTTATTAATGGACGCCACCGGCCCAGCAAATTCAACAATGCCGGCAAAAGAGTCAGCCCCGCAATCATACACGCCGCGATTCCTGTTGCCATCACACATCCCAAACTGTGAATGCCACGGTCTTTGGCGATGATCAAGCTGCCGAAACCGGCGATGGCCGTCAACCCGGATACCAGCACGGCCTTGCCAGTACTGCGGGCCAGGATGTTCGGTGTGCGCTCTTCGGCAAAACGATTTAGGATTTGAATGCCATTCGTCACCCCGATGCCGATGACCAACGGCAGGGTCATGATGTTTGCCAGATTGATGGGAATGCCAAACCAGCCCATCAAACCGGCGAGCCAAAGCGCGCCGATGCCAACCGGCAGCAACGCCAGAATGACCGAGCCGAGGCTGCGGAAATGGAACAAGACCAGCAACGCAATCGCCGCCAACGAATACCAAGCCGCCTGGATGTAACTGTCTTTGAGCAACTCCTCAAGTTCGTAAAGCTGTACCGGCGTGCCGGTGACATTGGGATCCACCGTCCGCAATTCAGTAATGAATTTTCGCTGATTGTCGCGTTGCCACATATTGTCCCGGGGAAAGACATGCAGCAGGAACTTTCCGGTCACGCCCACAAATTGGTCGCGAAAGACCTGGGGCAGATCTTCCACGTGCAAGGGAGCGCTATTATCCTGGTTTTGCAGCAACTGAAAGGTCATGCTCATGTCATTGAACAGCGCCTGTTGGAATTGCGCCAGCTTGTCCGCGTGTGCCGCGAGCACATGGGTGTCACCTTGCAGCATCGTTTTGCGCAAATCTTCAATGGCCTGCCGCAACGAAACCAAATTCTTTGTCAGTTCCGGATCGCTGTTGCCAACCTCGTCCCTGGCCAGACCCAAATAGCCGTAAAGCCCATATAGCGTCCGGCTGAATGCATAGACATCCACGGGGTTCAAGTCCGGTGTGCCGAATTTCAGCGGCGCCAGTTCCTGTTTGATCTGCCCAATCAGCTTGAGCTTTTCAGCGTTGCTCGAATTGAGAAAGTTTTCAAAAAAACTGGCTGGCGGCTCGACGTCCGCAACCGTCGGCAACTTTTTGATTTTTCGCTCCAAATCAATTGCCCTGGTCAGGGAATCGGCGACGACCGCACCTTCAAGCAGGGACTGGTCCGCCGCCAGCAGCTTATGCTCAAACACCACCGACGGCAGCCCGACACTCTGCAATTTCTCCAGATTGTAATCAAAATAGACCTTGCGCGTCTGGATCAGCGCCAATACGCACAGGACGGCCGTGATGCCCACCACGAGTATGGGCCGTTGCAACCACAAATTCTCGATGCGCGCCCGGGTGGTGTCTTCGGAAGACCGGTGATCCATGATGTTTTGCCGGCCGCGCAGCAACAAGGCCGGCAACAGCGTCATCATCGGAATGAAACAGATCAGCAGGCCGCCGCCACAAATGACGCCCATTTCCTGGATGCCCTTGAAATGGGTGAAACGCATCGCCAGAAACGCGCCTGCCGTCGTCAAGGCGCCGGTAAAAATGCCCTGCCCGGTAAAAACCATCGCTTTCGTCAACGCGGCTTCCTCCGTTTTGCCATGTCGCAGTTCCTCCTCGTAACGGGTGATCAAATGCACACCATAATCAATCCCCAAGCCGATGAGCATCGGCACAAAGGGCAGTGTCAAAACATTCAAATGCCCGACCGCCAGCGTGGTAAACGCCAGCGTGTAAACCAGCCCGACCACCAGACAAACCGTCGCCTTCACCGGCCGGCCGGTCTCGTTGTAACCGTAGATGAAAATCATCGCGCACAACACCAGCGACATGATGCTGGCGACGGTGATGTCCTTTTGCGATTGCACCGTTTCGTCGTAATCCAGCACCGGTTCTCCAATCAGCCCGACATTAAGGCCAGGCACCTCGTCTTGAGTCTCTTGGATGAGCCGGCGCAAGCGATCAATCGCATAACCATTCAATTCGTCCTGCGTTTGCCTGACGGGTGGGTGCAAGTGATCCGCCGCCGGGTCATTCGTTTCCACGTTGGGCACATACGCTTTCACCAGAAAGATCCGGCCCCGGTTGAAGGTGACGTAGGTATTTGTTTCGCTGCCGGCGTTGAAAAGCGACGCGACACTGGGTGATGGCGGCGTGCCGGGACGCCCCAGACTGTCGGTGGCCTGCGTCACGATGCGCGTCAATGCCGGCAGCGCCTGGACCAGTGATTCCGTCTGGGCGTTCGTTTCCCGGGGTGCGGTGCGGAAAGCCGTGTTGACCTGCTCGAAAAACGAGATGAGATTCGTTGTTGGCGTAAACTGGCGGATAAACGGCAGGGCATCGTCGAGCTGCTCTTTCAGCTCGACCAGATCATTCTTGTCGGCAAAAAGCAGTGCCTTTGCCCCCATTACCGACAAGCTCTGCTGGTAAAAAACGTCGCGGAAGAAATTGGTTTCTGCCTGCATCTTCGCGGCAATCCGTTCGACAAATTGCCGGTTGTTCTCGAGGTTGTCGCTCTCCACCACCACCACCAGACGGTTACCCTGCTGGGGGAATTCCTTTTGCAGTTTGAGAAAATTCTGGTGGTACTTCTGGTTGGCTCCCACCAGATTGTCCCGGTTCATGTCGGTCTTCAAATAGCCGACGGTGTAAAGGATGCAGACCAGAAAAAGCCCCATCTGCGGGTAAATAAACCAGCGCGGGTAACGAATGACTGCCGCCGCCAACCTGGCCAGCAATCGCGCGAGAAAGGAATCGGCGCTTAATGCTTTCATGCCTCAGTCGCGCGGATCACGCTTCGGGGATTTCGGCGTTGGAATATACTTCCTTCACGTCGTCATGTTCCTCCAGCGCCTCGATTAATTTGTTGACCGCCGCGATGGCGGTTTCGCTGCCCAACGGCACGGTGAGCGCAGGCAGCGACGTGATTCCCGCCGCTTCGCACTTGATGTCCTTTGTTTCCATTTGTTTGAGCACCGCCTCGAAATTTCCCGGCCCGGTCAAAATTTCGTATCCCTGCGGCTCGGCCTTGAAATCCTCCGCGCCCGCCTCGAGTGCAAGCTCCATTAACTGGTCCTCGCCCGCCATTTCCCGCGAGACAATCATCTGCCCTTTGCGTTGAAACAGACGGCTGACCGATCCCGGGGTGGCAATGCTGCCGCCGCTCTTCGTCACAATGCTGCGAATGTCCGACGCCGTGCGATTGCGATTGTCCGTGCTGACCTCGACCAACAGCGCCACCCCGCCCGGTCCGTAAATTTCATAGGTCAAATCCTCGAAGTTTGCGCTTTCGCCGCCGCCGGTGCCTTTCTTGACGGCGCGCTCGATGTTGTCGCGCGGCATGTTTGCCGTGCGGCACTTGAGCAGCACCATGCGCAGGCGCGGATTCATGTCCGGGTCGCCGCCGCCGATTTTGGCGGCGATGGTGATTTCGCGCCCCAACTTCGCGAAAATTTTCCCGCGCTTGGCGTCAATCGCGCCCTTGAAGTGCTTGACCTTCGCCCATTTGCTGTGTCCGGACATGATTTGCGTTAAATCGTTAAACAGTTATATCGTTGAATGGTAAAATCGCCTTTTCACCGGGGCAACGATTTGACGATTCACTTTTCAACGGCTTTCAGCTTCGACATAAACCGCCGTGCCGTAACACAGCACCTCAGTGATGCCCGCCGCGATTTCCGTCGCGTCGTAGCGTACGCCGACGACGGCGTTGGCGCCGAGCTGTCCGGCGTGGGTGAGCATCAGGTTGTAGGCGTCGTTGCGCGTCTGTTCGCAAAGATTGGTGTACAGCGAAATGTTTCCTCCAAAAATCGCCTGGATGCTTGCGCCCATGTTGCCGATGACTGAGCGCGACCGCACGATGATGCCGCGCACGACCCCGAATGATTTGGTCACCCGATAGCCGGGCAGTTCAAAGGTTGTGGTGGTCAGTGGATGTGTCTGGCTCATATGTCAACCATTGAACACGACCTTGTGGGCTGACAAAAGCGAAAAGTTCCGGCGCTCAGGGCGAGAGCCAGGCAAAAGCGGGCAATTTCCGCGAAGCCTCGGTTGAATACTGCAATCGTGCGGCCGGGCGTGGCGGAGATCGGCGCCGCAGCCGGTTTCCGCCATGAAGAAATAATTCTTGTAAATTCCGGTGAAGGGGTAGAAACGCACCGTCACACGGGATATTTCAAAACGAATGTAAAAAAACAAATCGAAAAAAAATCTGCGGCTTCGGCTGCTGTTCCGACGAAACTGGTAATTTCACTGAAAAACAGCGCTCGAAGCACGCCCCAGGCGGGGCGTGCCGAAAGCGTCTTTCAAGGCATACCAGTGCCTGTCGGGGCGCAAGTAAGTGCGCCCTCTTTGTTGAGGGACGGAGACGCGGGGAGGAGTTCAAAATGAAAACTATGCGGGTGGTATCGGTGACTGGCGCGGCACTGGTCTGGGCTGTGGGAACATTCTTCGGTTCAACTTTTATTTCGCGGGCGCAGATGCAGATGCAGCTTGTCCCAGTGCCGCCGGATTCGGTGGTGAGAGTCGTGGCAGAGGCGCAGGGATTGGAATTAGTGCCGCCGGATCAAGTGCCCTTCTGTGGAACATTCTGGATGGTCTTGCCGGGTTTTGGCGGCATCACTGCCCCGTTACCCTGTCCGCCCCTTGATCCAAGCCTGCCCATTTACGTTATGGCCGACGGACAGTTTTTGGTGGATGACACCAGCGGCAGTCAGGCAGCTTTGAACACGTCGCAAGCCGGACGATCGGCTGCCAACACCACGAGTGCAGCAGCGCTGGAAGTTCAGGCGGACGCGGTGGTAAATTTGATACTGCGGGTTCAAACAGCGGCGGCAAACCAGCAGATGCGGACAATGGCGCGGGCAATGGGCATGGATGTCCCCTCTCCGGGCGTGGATGGTTTTGGCTATAGTGGTGATGGTTCTTTGCCCATGTTTAGCAGCACCTTCACAATTGACACCAATGCCCTGTGGCTGGAAATCGCAAATGTTTCCGGCGGAGTGGCGTGTTTGAACCTGCATAACGGCAGCAACCAGGTGTACTGCATTTGGTCCGCAACGAATTTAGCGACGCCTTTCGCCGGCTGGCAGGTGGAGACGGAGTTGTGGCCGTCGAACGCGGTGGTGCTGTCCTTCACGGTCTCGACGCTGGAACGGCCGAATCTGTTTGTGCGAGCGGAGGACTGGACGGGCGTTGACAGTAACGGTGACGGCGTGCCGGATTGGTGGACATGGAAATATTTCGGCAACGTCAATGTCACGGACACGAATCTGGACTATTCCGGCAACGGCAACACGTTTGCGCAGGATTATTCCAACAACGTCACGCCGACCGTTTTTGTCTTCACCAATTTGGAAGTGCCCAACAACTATGTCAGTTCCAGCCAGCCAGCGGTGCAACTCGACGTGGCGGGCACTCCGTATTATGTCGCCACGTTGATTGACGACGACAATTTTTCCAACGCCGTTTGGAACCCTTACAGCGGTTCGACCGTGATGGTGAATCTTGGTATCGTCCAAGGGTGGCATGAAGTCTGGATTGGCTTGCGCAGCCACGCGGATGATCCAACATCCGCCGTGTGGCAACGCAAGCGATTAAAACTGGACTGGACGCCACCCGCCTTGTTCATCACAAACCCGACCAACGGCACGGTGGACATCCCCATGATTCAGTTGCGGGGATACAGCCCCGAAGCCTTGAGCAGTATCAGCTATGATTTGAGCAACGCGGCGGGGACAGTGACCAACCAGCAAGTGCTGGTGTTGAACCAATATTACGACACGACCACATGGGAATTCACGACGAACACCTTTCAGGCGTTTGACGTGATGTTGACCAACGGCGTGAACACGTTCACATTCCACGCGACCGACCTTGCGGGCAACACGACGACGGCCAGTTATAATCTGACGTTGGACTATTCGGCCAAGACCAACCCGCCGAGCGTTCAAATCATCTGGCCGCAGGACGGAACCCAAGTCAGCGGGAGCAGTTTCACGGTGGATGGACAAGTGAACGATGCGACCATCACCGTTGCCGCCACCATCACGGACACCAACGGCGACATCAACACGGTGAATGGGTTGGTGGAACGGAGCGGCAAATTTTGGCTGGAAAACCTGCCGTTGAACAGCGGCACGAACACCGTGACCCTCACTGTGACCGACGCGGCAGGAAATGCGACCACCAACAGTTTCAATGTGGTGCAGAGTGCCGTGACCTTGACGGTGGATCCGGTTGGCGACCCGCAACAGTTATGGCAACCGACGGTGAACCTGACCGGAACCATTTCCGATGCGTCTTACGCCGTTTGGGTTAACGGCGTGAAAGGCACGAACAACGGCGATGGCACATGGTCGGCAAGCAACGTGCCGGTGGACAGCGGGGGAACGGCGAGCTTCACCGCCACCGGCTATGCACCGAACGAACAACAGCCGGATGGCAGCTACGGCAACTAAAAGGGAACCGGCATGAAAAAAATCTTTCTTTCAACCATCCTGTCGCTGGCGGCGGCAACGGTTTTCGCTTCCACCCAAACCAAGGCGACAGAGGACAAGCCGTGGCGGGTATATATGCTTGGTGGAACAATGAATACGAGCGATAGCGACCACTCCATTGAAAATGATTATTATTATCCTTATCCTCAACCCACCTTATTATTTACAAGTGACAATCAAACCACATCGGAAAAGAACGTTGATTGGATCAACGGGCTTGGCGGCGGTGGATCGGGCGCGGTTTTGAACAACTCCACCTTTGAAGATTTCTATTATGCACCAGCTTATACTTATACAGATTATGGTAATTCGTCTGAAAACGATTCAATAAACTTGGACGGGTCAGGGGTCGGCAACGAGTATCAAGCTTACCATAATTGGGGTTCTTATTGGGGGTGGGAGGGGTGGAATTGGGAAAATTTTGCTTATAATAGTTCATCGTCGTTGAATTTGGATGTAACAATCTCAAGCTATCTTGGAAATGAGCACTGCGATGTAACAGACTCCGCGCACCCTCCATTGTGGACTTATTTTGAATTGACGTCAAATCTTGGCCTTGTATTGAGACAAATAACACAAACAGAAACTTATCAGCGTTATGCCCAAGCGGTTTGGCATGTCCAGAACGGCGGCAAGGCCATGCCCGGGCGGCGGAGCCTGTGGCAGTTCAGCGGTTCGGCCACGGAGATACGGAACCTGCGGGCGTGGCCGCCGGACTATGCCTATGGGAACGCGTTGGCCATCCCAAACACGCAGGTGGTCATCAACGGCGTGGGCACGTTGCGGACGGATGGCACCTGCTGGACGACGCTGCCGGACGGTCAGGACCTGGACATCACGCCCACGGTGGCGGGCAAGGACTTTTACACGTTCGGCGTTGGCGGGCAGAAATACCCTTTGACGATTTTGGCAAATGGGAATGATTTGTCTGTGACCAACCCGGAGTTTTCTGTTGGTCAACAAGTATATTTCACCTTTGATGGTTTGCCGCTTGGCAACATTGTGAACATGGTTGGGCAGTGGAGTTTGCCGGGGAAATTTGTTAATCAACCGACGAATTATTCATCCACCTGCCCGACCTATGTGCGCAATGACGATTTGTTGCAAAACACCAACCAGACTTCCTGCTGGTTTGTGAACGAACCGGGCGGAACGGTCATCGTGGGGATGAGTTTGAAGTTTGACAACGGCCAGACCGCCAGCGTCTCGGCGGATGGCAAAATCTCGGTTTATCGGCCACAAGTAAACTCAGTTGTCCCCAACGGACCTTTTGGCGCGGGTTTGGATGCTGGTCTTTTAGGTGGCTCACTCTCATTGATGAATGGCCCGATGAATTTCGCCGTCACCATCAACTCAAAATATTCGGGCAATTTTGGCCTCACTCAACTGGTCAATTACTTTGCCGAGACCATTGTTCTACCGCCCGATGTGTTCGTTTATCACACTACCTACGGCAGCTTTTGGCTGGATGGTCCAGAATACTACGACGGCCCCGTTGCTAAAGATCAAACCTATCGGATTTATGATGCGCCAACCCTACCACTTATTCTGTTTTTCGGCTCCTACAATGGGAATTGGCAGGACTATGTGAGATTCACGCCGGACGGTGGTATTCCTGTCACCTTGGGGCGCATTGACTGGGATTGGTCAGCCACCTGCGAAAATCCAGGCACCGGCTGGTATATCACATCAGACGGTGTGGACGGTCCTACCCTTCACGATGACGACAGTTTCCCTTTGTGGTCACATGTGAAACCTGCACCGGAGGACTGATAAACACAAAAAACGAATATGAATCACTCAATATTTAAGCTGCTTTTAACTTTAGTGGTCGGATTGACACTGGTCTTGTCCCGGTCTGCGTTGGCGCAGCCCCAGTCCCAGCAGCCTCAGCCTCAGCACATCTGGGGCGCGGCGACCAATGGAATCTGCGCCGGCGTTGAAGTCATGCAGAGTGACTGGCCATCACACAAGAATGATTTTTATTGTGATATTGACGTGAGAAATATGAGCACCAATCGCTTGTATATTTGGGTCCCGCCGGTCGAACAGCGTTATGAGATTGAACTGCGAGGGCCGGATGGTCGGCGGATTCGTCAATTAAAACCTCTTACTCACGTTCAGGCGCATCTTTGGCTTGCGCGGGAGTCATTTGGTCAGGATCCATTTTCAGAAAAGAGTAACTTGGATTGGTTTTTCCTCAAAGACACGTTCGACGTACGGACGAATGGCTTATACACCCTGATTGTTTCTACGCGAGTCAATGCTTACACCAATTTTGCCATTGGCCGCTCTCAAATGCGAAGTGAGCCAAGTTATTTCCTTCTGCCTCCGGTCACCAACACGTTTAATGTTTCGCTACCGAAGCCAAACAAGTGAACAAACCGGAACAGTGGTTTCCTGATTGGTCTTACGTCTTTGTTCGGATTTGGACCGAATATTACGATGGACTAAAAGATGTTGTGTGTTTGGCATGCCCACAGCGCTTGAGTATATCTATCAGCTTGAGCTTCTCGATACAAATGGCGTTGCGTTGCCTAAAACAGAGTTGGGCAAAAAAATCGGCGAGAATTTTTCGGATTTAGAGCCATCCTTTGCAAATGATAAAGGTTTCAAACTAGCCATAGAACGCGCAGTGGAGGAGCAAGGGATTGGTGCTCGAAATCTTTTCTTTCCATATAGACCGACCGATTATCATGGCCAATCTCCTTATTCTCCAAATGATTTATTTGAAATCAAAAAACCCGGCAACTACACTCTTTAGATTAGTTTTCAATTCATTGTGGCTTCTGACACAAACGTCTACAAAACCGCTCACATAGTTCGTTTTCCACCGTTGGATTATCCGCTGGTAAAAAAATGAATTTGAACCTCGCGAACTAACCATAGTATGCGTGGTGCCAATAAAAATCAGATGCCGGGACAGCTTCTCGGTTACGAACGCTTCTCAAAGCGAAGCAAAGATCACCTACATCAAACTTAAGGCGAGAGCCAGGCAAAAGCGGGCAAATTCCGCAACACGGTGAATGTTAACACGACGACGAGAAACGCCCACCACACTCCGGGCGGCACGTTCGCTGGCGCGGGCTGATTCCGCCTTCGGCGCACCATCAATCGCGTGCTCCAAACCGCCAGCGCCGCAAGCATCAAGACGAACAGCGCGTTGTCGTGCAGCGCGCGGAGCAGGTGCCCGTGCAGCAATTGATACGCCGCCCGCGTCGCGCCACAGCCTGGACAGTTCCAGCCGGTCAGCGAATGAAACAAACAGATGGGATAAAAACCGTGCTTCGTTGGATCGAAGAAAAACAACACCGCGCCCGAGCCCAGCGCCGCCAAGGCCAGCACAATGGCCGCGAAAAACGCGGGCGACGATGACCCGGCGATTTTCGGCGGTGCGGATGGTGATTCACCGCGCATGGTTCAAATCAAAAGGTTTTGAAATGCCACGCGAAGTTTCCCGGGTGGAGCGCAAAATTGAGCAGGGCCAGCCCGAACCCCAACATCAGACTCGCGGCGGAAAGAATCAGTCCGGCAATGGCCAGACCCCGGCCTTCGTAACGTTCCGGATGCCGGTTTATTTGTGACCAGCCGATGAGCGAGAAGACAAGCCCGAGAATGTTGAATGGGCAGCCGCAGCAGCACGTCACCGACAAAATGCCGAAAATGAGCCCGGCGGTCGCTAAGGAATTGGTTTTGGGCGGTTGCCCCGCCGTTGAAGTCCCCGGCCACGGCCCAATCGCCGGCGGAACCGGCGGCGCGAACTGTCCCGCAAATTCCGGAAGTGCGCCAAGGGGTTTCCATTCCCGCGCGCCCGCGCCGAATGCTGGCGTCTGCGCGTTGGCGCGGCCTTCGGCAATCCACTGCCGCAACTGTTCCGCCGTCACCGGGCCGTAAGTTTTGCCGTCTGCTCCAATGATTGTGTACATACGTGCCTTTCTATTCGTTTTCGCCGGAGGCGTGCCCCGCATCCGCGCATACGCCGCGTTTCGCTCCGGCGACGAAAT
>Ga0182017_10003723_pt1 | contig 11378 bp, 9 predicted proteins | sample 712E3DmetaG_FD_120492 | JGI IMG/M metagenome (GOLD analysis project Ga0182017, IMG submission 120492) | Permafrost microbial communities from Stordalen Mire, Sweden - 712E3D metaG | ecosystem: Environmental > Terrestrial > Soil > Wetlands > Permafrost | place: Sweden: Stordalen | collected... | reverse complement strand
CGCGTCCAGCCTCTCGATCTGGTCGACGATCTCGCTGTATATCGGCGGGCGCTCCGGCGGAAGGGGAGGCATCTCGGAGGTCGGCTGCGCCATCTTCAGCGCCATCGCCAGCTGCTCGGCGCTCACCCCTCCGACCCGGCCCGCGGACGAGGCGGCCGCGTGGCGGGCCTCCTCGCTGATGTCGCTGGCGAGCTTCGCCGGGTGAGGGAGCCGCACGTACGGGAGCGCCGGCTCGCCCGCCGACTCCACCGTCACCGCTCCCATCCCCACGAGCCTCTCCAGCATTCCCTGGTGGAACGAGACGTCCGTGACGGCGGCGAGCGAGACCTCGGTGGAGTGCTTCGAAAACACCCCGTAGACGTAGATGAGCCGCCTGTTCGTGAGCACGAGCCTCGCCCTCGACCACGCGGCCAGCCTGGACATGAAGACGACCAGCAGCACCAGCACCACGATCGCTCCGGCCAGTACGGCCCATGGGCCGCGTAAGAACTGTATAAAAGTAAGCCCGACGATCCACAGGGCCAGCAGCAGCAGCACGGGTATAAGCGGTGGGAGCAGAACCGAAGGATGGTGGTGGACGTCGAACATCACGGTTTCGCCTTGCCCTAAGAACTTGTCGGGATGTCGCAATGTGATGCCCTCCTGAGGGCAAATGATACCAGATGAGGCAACGGGCCAGTGAGTGGCCGGGTGCCGGGCGGAAGGCTTATCCAGGGGCGTTGTCGTAGATTCATAGGACCGCGAAGACGATGAAAAAGGGGCCCGCGGGAGCGGGCGCATAAAGCAATGGACGACTTCGACGACAACATATTCAGGCAGAAACCGCGCGACGACGCGGGCGAGCCGGTGACCATATACAAGAGCAGGCGACACGTGCGCCGCACGCCGAAGCGCACGACCGATCGCGATCCGAAGCGCGGCTCGAAGCTCAAGAGGGTCGACCCGAAGACCGGAAGGACGAAGGGTCGCCGTCGCTGGCCGTGGATAGTCGGCGCCTGCGTGCTCGTTCTGCTTCTGCTCGTGATAGGGCTCGGCCTGTGGTTCTACATCTCCCTCAAGGCGAAAGAGCCGCGCATGAAGGTCGCGGGGATGGACACGGTGTTGAAGCCCGTCAACGGTGGCCCTGACACGACGCTTATAATGGGCGTCGACCGGGGCAGCGTTCCCGGCGAGGAAGGGCCCGGCCGCTCCGACGTGATGATGCTGGTCACCGTTGCGCCCGACGGCAATTACGGCGGAATAATATCGATACCGCGCGACTCGCGCGTGAAGATCGCGGGGTACAAGGGATACAACAAGATCAACGCGGCCCACGCGTTCGGCGGGCCGAAGCTCGCGATACAGACGGTTGAGGACGTGACAGGCCTGAACGTGAACCATTTCGTCGAGTTAGATTTCAACGGCTTTAAGGACATAGTCAACGCGGTCGGCGGCGTTCACCTGTACATACCGCACGCGATACACGACAAATACGCCGGTGACGTTCCTGCCGGAGACGTGGTGCTGAACGGCGACCAGGCGCTGGCCCTGGTACGGGCGCGCTACGACGTCAAGGCGGTGCCGAACGGGGACCTCGACCGCGAGAAGAACCAGCGCGCGTTCATCGACGCGTTCCTCTCGAGCGTCGCCCATCAGCGCAACCCGTTCACGATACTTAAGATAGCGGACGTCGTGTCGAAGAACGCCAAGACGGACCTGTCCTTCTACAAGATGTTCACGCTGGGGAGCAAGCTCCAGTCGCTCAAGAACGGGAGGCTAGCCAGGGCGCAGGTCCCCGGGGCGCCGAAGACAATGGGGGGCGTCTGGTATTTCATCATCAACTACCCCCAGCTCGAGAAGCTGGTCGCGCAGTTCACAGCGAACGCGCCGCACCCGGTTACGACTGAGACCTCGCCGGAGCCGTCGGCGACGGCGGACCCGTCGCAGTTCAGCGTGAAGGTCCTCAATGGCTCGCGGACCGCAGGACTGGCAAGGAAGGTGTCGAAAGACCTTGCCGGCAAGGGGTACAAGAAGATAACTACGGGTGACTCGAGAACGCCCTACACGAAGACGACGGTCTACTACGCGCCGGGCCAGGACGCGGCCGGCAAGAAGGTCGCGTCGGACGTCGGTGACTCGCCTGACCTCAAGCTGAGCGAGGACATCACGACGACGCTTTACGAGGCTGACGTCGTCGTCGTGATAGGCTCTGACCATTCCTGAGGGGGACGCTGGAGGAAAGGCGGTAGTGATGGAGACCCCGCGCATGGGGCTGGCCGGCCCCGACTACATCCAGAGAGAGATGGAGCGGTTCTTCGAGCACATCGGCAGATCGAAGAGACCTGTCTGTTTTTTCGAGAAGGCATGGAAACCGCTTTGCGACGTTCTCGAGAACGACAGCGAAGTGCTCATCATCGCGGAGCTCGCGGGGGTGCCCGCGGGCAGGATCGACGTCAAGGTCGAGGGCACCAGCCTCGTCATCAGCGGCGATCGACCGGAGCCGTCGTCCGAGGCCAACCGCGCGTTCTGCCAGATGGAGATAAGCTACGGCCCCTTCGAGAGGACCATTCAACTGCCGGCGCAGGTGGACGCCGAGTCCGCCCGCGCGAGCTACGAGGATGGGTTCCTCCAGGTGAGGCTTCCCAAGTTGAAGGGGCGTTCCAGGAAGGAGGTGGATATCGATGTTTCCACCGAGTAGCACGACTGGCGATAACATGATGTGGAGTGCCGGGCCGGAGGAGGAGCCGTCCCTGACGGACGTCAGGCCTGCCTCGGACGAGCTGATCGCCGAGGAGGAGAAAGGCACGCCCGTGGACAAGGTCGAGATAGCCTCCGAGATCCCGATCATGCCCCTCAAGGACACGGTCATCTACCCGCACATAGTGGCGCCGCTGCTGGTGTCGGAGGAGCACCTCGTTCAGCTCATCAACGACGCCCTGGCGGGCGACCGGATAGTCGGCGTGGTCGCCGCGCACCAGGGAGTCGAGGACGACAAGCCCCCGGTGCCGGATGACCTCTACAGCGTCGGGTCAGCGGTGTCGGTCGCCAGGATGTTCAGGCTGCCCGACGGGAAGATGCAGCTGCTGGTCCAGGGCATCGCCCGCATCAGGATCTCGGAGTACACGCAGACGGAGCCCTACCTGAAGGCGAAGATCGAGCGGCTTCGCGACACGGTCACGGAAGACGTCGAGATGACCGGGCTTGCCCGCAACGCGCTGAACCTGTTCCAGAAGATCGTCAACCTCGCGCCGTACCTGCCCGACGAGATATTCATCGCCGCGATGAACGTCGAGGACCCGGCGGACCTCTCGGACTTCCTGGCGGCGAACATCAACATAGACACGGCCGAGAAGCAGGAGTTGCTCGAGGAGCTCGACGTCAAAGAGAGGCTGCGTAAGCTCACCGTCCTCCTGAACCGCGAGGTCGAGGTGCTCGAGATCGGCAGTAAGATACAGGACCAGGTCCAGTCGGAGCTGTCGAAAGGCCAGCGCGAGTTCTACCTGCGCGAGCAGCTGAAGGCGATCCAGAAAGAGCTCGGGGAGCTCGACGAGAAGTCGATGGAGATGAACGAGCTCAAGGAGAAGATCGAGGAGTCGGGGATGCCGGAGGAGGCGCGCAAGGAAGCCGAGCGCGAGCTGGAGCGGCTCGAGAACATGCCGGCGGCGGCCGCGGAGTACACGGTGGCGCGGACCTACCTCGACTGGATGGTGAACCTGCCGTGGAAGGTTCATACGGAAGACAACCTCGACGTGAAGCGCGCCGCGAAGATACTGGACGAGGACCACTACGACCTGGACAAGGTCAAGGAGCGCATCGTCGAGTACCTGGCCGTCAGGAACATAAAGGCCGACATGAAGGGGCCGATCCTGTGCTTCGTCGGTCCGCCCGGCGTAGGCAAGACTTCACTCGGCCACTCGATCGCGAGGGCGCTGGGCCGCAACTTCCAGAGACTCTCACTTGGCGGCGTCCGTGACGAGGCCGAGATCAGGGGTCACAGGCGCACGTACGTCGGCGCACTGCCGGGCAGGATAATCCAGGGCCTCAGGAAGGCCGGCACCAACAACCCGGTGTTCATGCTCGACGAGGTGGACAAGCTGGGCGTCGACTTCAGGGGAGACCCGGCCGCGGCGCTGCTCGAGGTGCTCGACCCGGAGCAGAACAACTCCTTCACCGACCATTACCTGGACGTGCCATACGACCTCTCGAACGTGATGTTCATCACGACGGCGAACGTCCTTTTCACCATCCCGCCGGCGCTGCTGGACAGGATGGAAGTGCTCGAGCTTCCGGGATACACCGCGCCGGAGAAAGAGATGATCGCGGAGAGGTTCCTCATCCCGAGGCAGCTCGAGGAGCACGGCCTGGAGGACAAGGACCTCGAGATAGAAGCCAGCGCGCTGAAGGGCATCATCACCAACTACACACGCGAGGCCGGAGTCCGCAACCTCGAGCGGGAGATAGCCGGCATCTGCCGTAAGATCGCGAGGAAGGTCGCCGAGGGCGAGAAAGGGCCCTTCAAGGTGACGGGTGACGACCTCCACGACATGCTCGGTGTCATAAGGTTCAGGCAGGAGGTCATCGAGGAGGAGGACGAGGTCGGCGTCGCCACCGGGCTGGCCTGGACCGAGGTCGGCGGGGACGTGCTCTTCGTGGAATGCGAGTCTTACCCGGGCAAGGGCGCCCTGTCGATAACCGGAAAGCTGGGCGAGGTGATGCAGGAGTCCGCGCGGGCGGCGGTGACCTACGCGAGGGCGAACGCGGAGAAGCTTGGCATTCCGCAGGACTTCTTCGAGACCCACGACATACACATACACGTGCCCGCCGGCGCCATCCCCAAGGACGGTCCGTCAGCCGGCGTGACGATGGCCGCGGCGCTAGTGTCGGAGGCGACCGGCCGGCCGCTCGAGAAAGCCATCGCGATGACGGGCGAGATAACGCTTCGGGGAAAGGTCCTCCCGGTCGGCGGCATCAAGGAGAAGGTCCTGGCGGCGAACAGGGCCGGTGTGAAGAAGGTCATCCTGCCGGAGGAGAACGAGAAGGACATCGAGGAGGTCCCCGAATTCGTCCGCGAGGCGATGGAGTTCGTCTTCGTCAAGGATGCGAACGAGGTCATGCAACAGGTCCTGAAGGACGGTCAGAAGAAGTAGAGGCTCGAGCCTCATCTCGATAACAAGGCGGGGGCGGAAGATCCGCCCCCGCCTTCCTATCGCATTCTTGCTTTGAAAGGACTTTTCCGGCCGGGCGAAAAGAATTGTCATGTAGCCTCGATTTCTTCAACAGGGATCGTCTTGAGCCGATGAAATCTCGAAAACTCGCGAAACAGCGTGACGGTCTGCCCGGGTTGCCACTGGAGCGCCGCGGGGAGTTCGTAAGGAGCATCGATGTTCTTACGGTGCTCCTGCTCGTCGCTGTCGCCGCGTCCGTCATGGCTTTCCTGCTGCCGCCGGTGGTCGACCAGCCGAGGACGGTCAACGCGGTCGATCCCGCGGGCGGCCGGCTCTACGCGCTTCTTCCGGCCGGGGCGCCTTACTCCGACCTCGGGCTCTTCTACCTTCCGGCCGGCGGGTTTCTACCGCACGCGCCGAGGAGCTCCGTCTCCCGCGAGACGGTCAAGGAGACCGGCCTCATGCAGGCCTACAGCCTGCCCCCCGGCAGGGTCGCGTTCGTCCAGGACGGCCTGACTCTGTTCGTGCCGCCGTCACCGATGCCGACCGGCCCCAGGGTGCCGGGAATCGTCTACCACGGCGACAGGGGGACGAGAAAGATAGCGCTGACGTTCGACGACGGGTACGGGAACCTGAATGCGACTATCGACCTGCTGACCCAGTTGAGGGTCCCGGCGACGCTGTTCCCGGCCGGCGCCGTGGACGCTACGAGCCCGACCGCAATCCGCAAGGCGATGGCGCGGGGCTTCGAGATCGGCAACCATTCGTACACACATCCCGTTCCTACGAAGATCCCGGCGGCCCAGCTAGGCTGGGAGATAATAGCGACCGACGCCGCGGTCAGTAAAGATTGCGGGACAGGCACGGTCGCATATTTCCGGCCGCCTTTCGGCGACCAGAACGTCGGCGTCCAGGTCACGGCCGGCAATCTCGGCTACCTGCTGATCCAGTGGGACAGGGACACCCTGGACTGGAACGCCAACTCGTCTCCGGACCAGATCATCGCGAGGGCGACGGATGGCGTCCAGGGCGGCGAGATCGTGCTGTTCCACATGCAGGGGCAATACACGCTGCAGGTGCTGCCGTCCATCGTGAAGATACTGAGGGACAAGGGCTTCGTGTTGACGACAGTGTCCGGAGTCCTCAGTCCCTGACGCTGCTCACTCTTTGTCTGTTCGATCCCGACGGAACCTTCTAAGCGGCCGCTCCATCTGTTTGTGATGTTCAACCGTGTGGTTGATGATGGCCTCCGCCAGCGCATTCTCGTCCAATCGGATCAAGCATTTCTGCTCCCGGTGCGTAAAAGGGACCAACATTGCCTTAGGCTCACCATTATTCGTGATAATTACGATGCCGGCTTCATTGAGTGAATTGATATATTCGCAAAATCTCGCCTTGATCGTTCTGACACCAACGTATCTCACAAGGAACTCCTATGTGGAGACGTCAGCAATACAAGCCAACTGAATAGATGATAGCATTGAGCAGGGACATGTTCTTAAGCTTTGTCTGGCAACTTCACGCCCTTGCGTGTCCTTTGATTCCCGGGTGAGTTACTTTATTCAGTCGTTTTGAATGCGTGATTTCAAACAAATCGTTCGTGACCGGACGGCATGGCTGTATCCCTTTTTACTCTGAAAATATGTGATCCCCTTTGTGACTACATTTTTACCAGAACCGTGCATGTAGCTGGCAGAAATATGGTCACATGTGTGACTACATTCAAATTCGATAAAAAAGGGGCAGGCCTCGCGGATCCTGTGCGAGCAGTATTGTCGGAAACTGCTAGGCATTCTTTCTATACTTTCGCGTTGATAACTGTAATTATTCAGGTCTGAGACCACTACTATCTCAAGGAGATTAGTCGCATGCGGATCTTTCGAATCGTCTCGCTTCTCATCGCGGTCTTTCTGGCAGCCGTTATGGCCGGGTGCGGTTCTCTGGCGAAAACCAGTTCTTACACTCTGATAACGGAGCCACAGACCGGGTACCAGCCCATCTACGATTTCATCTCTTCGGCCAAGAAGACCATCGACATGACCATGTATCAGCTGGCGGACCCGAAGGCTCAGGCCGCCCTCATCTCCACATCGAAGAGAGGGGTGCAAGTGAGGGTCCTGCTCGACTCGGACAATGCGAACGGGGGCGCCAGAACGGCGAACCAGGCGGCGTACAACGACCTGAAGGCGAACGGCGTAAACGTGAAATGGGCATGGTCCGGTACGCTGTGGCACCAGAAGAGCATCGTCCGTGACGGCAGTGCCGTTGCCGTCATGACCTGCAATCTCTATTCGCCTTACTACCCCGTGTTGCGGGATTTTGCCGTCATCACGGACAACCCCGCCACCGCGTCGGGTGTAGAAGCTACTTTCAACACTGATTTCAAAAAGACCGGTTCGCCTCCCACCAAGGGTGCGGTGCCCAAAGGTTCAGAGTTGATCTGGTCCCCGGGCGCGCAGCCCGGACTGGTCAACCTGATCAATTCCGCTCGTCCCGGCACCACCCTGTACGCAGAGGACGAGCAGCTGGACAGCACCCCTATCGAGCAGGCTCTCGTGGCGGCCGCGAAAAGGGGTGTCACCGTCGACCTGACCATGACGTATTCTTCTTCATACGTGAGCGGGTTCAACACCCTGGCGGCCGGGGGCGTGCACTTGAGCGTGTATCAGCCAAACGCCCCGCTTTACATCCATGCCAAGGCCATCTCGGTCAACAATAATACCGTCTATGAAGGCAGCAGCAATTTCACGTCTGCGATGACAAACGAGAATCGTAACGTGGGGATCATCACCACCAACCCGGCTGTCGTGCGCGGTGTCACTTCAACGATGGCGAGCGATTTCGCGGGGGCTACCCCGTACAGTCAATAGTTACTGACGCGGCTTCACGAGGCGCGTATTGTCTCGCCAGGGTCCGAGGTTAGGCTCTAAGCCCGGTAATCGAGACCGGGTCCGAGCCCATCACTTTTCGCTGCGCGAAACAGCCGACCTCCGCCCCGGGGAGAAATCCATCTCGCACACGCGTCGATGGCTTCGCCGGTCGCGCGGTGCTCGCTAGCGCCAGCCTTCGGGGGCCGTCCGGACCATTCCGCCGCCGACGACCTGGTCGAACGCCCTCCAGGTGCCCTGCTGTATCATCTGCAGGTTCTCCAGCCGTTCAGCTATCAGCTCGCGGCGCGTGTCCGCGTACTGGCAGATCTGCTGGTAGATCTGCGCGACGAGTGTGACCTGGTACCGCTGCTGCACTTTCTGCGCGCCATCGAAGAAAGAGGGCTTCCCCAGCCCTGCCTGCATGGCGGCCATGTCCGGCATCGGCGCCCAAGGCTTGAGCGGCCCGATGAAGAGGTAGTTGTAAGTGAGCCTCTGCGCGGGCATCGCCGGCGCGAGCTGCATCAGCTGGGCCATCTTCCCAATCGCCCGCCTGAGCGCCTGCGGCTCGGATATTATCTTCGTCGCGATTGAGTCGGCCACGATATCGTTGTCGAACATCGGGCCTTTCATCTGGTCGCGGGTCATCGGCTGGGGCATCTGCCGCTGGTTGCCGTAGCCGAAGCCGCCGCCTCCCGTGCCGACCTGCTCGTTGACCGGCCAGTATTTCCTCATCGTGTATCCCATGAAGACGGGCGCCAGCGGGAGTATCATCAGCGGCGCCATCATGAGCCACGGCGAGATGAAGAACATGCCCAGGCCGAAGAGGAACGCCACTCCCAGCAGGACCAGGAGGATCTTGCGGTCCCTCAAGATGAACGGTGAATGCACGTAAGTCCGCGTCGTGATGTGCGCCACCTCGTGCGCCATTATCGCTTCGACCTCCGAGTAGGACAGCTGGGCCGGAAGCGCCTCGGCGCTCACGCCTACCGCCTGCTTCCCACCGAACTCGAACGCGATCGTGTTGGCGGTCAGTAGAGAGATCGGGACTATAACCGGTGTCGGTATTCCCGCCCCGACCGCGGCGGCCTCGAGCCCCTGCTGCCACCTGGCGAGCGCGGCACGGTCGAAGTTGTCAAGCGGCTTCGCGAAAGAGTCATACTGCCTCTGCAGCGGCTTGATCATGTTGAAGTACGCGACTCCGCCGATGACGGCGAACATGAGGAACGGCACCAGGAGTACAGGCATGAAATCGAGGTGGGTGCCGAAGCTCGAGGTGGTGTTACCGGCCTGCATGACGAATATCATCGGGACCATCCTTACCGCCCCGAAGAGGAATACGATGATTATCGGCAGAAGGATGACCAGCTTCCTCATCCTGGCTTTTCTCCTGTGCTGCTTGATGACTTTCTCGACGGCAGGCTCGAACGCCACCCCTTGACCTCCCAACAGCCGCTTCGCTGCAATTCTACCAATTCACGTGACGGTTTTGGTTTGATTCTTTTCAAACCGGGCGCCGCGGGGAAAGGTCAAGGGGCTCTACCGACGTGATCGACCCGGATGGGCTCCCGAAGCCGCGGTCTTCAGGTCCCGAGCTCCCGCCCGTTGCCTTCCCTGTGCAGTCGCAGGGTGATGCAGCGAAGGCTGCCGCCGCCGGCCACGAGCGCGTCCGGGTGGAGCGTGTGTATCTCCACTCCGCGCCTCTCGAGCTTCCTCACGGTGCGGGGCGAAAGCGCGGTGTCGTAGTGGGCCATGACCCCGTCGTCGATCGGGACGAACGAGCATGCGAGCCTCTGTTGCTCCTCGTCGGAGACCGCCAGCAGCTCGACCCCCCTTGCACGCATGTACTCCTCGACGGTCGTCTCACTCGCGCCGTCCCTCGTGAAAAGGAAGACCTTCTCGAACGCGGGCGGGTAGGCCAGGGCCAGGTCGGAGCGCACGCGGTTGAAGACCGTATCGGGGTGCATGTAACGCCGGGCGTCGGGCACGTCGACGTAAAGTACCTCGTCGATGTCCTCGAGCGCCCGCTCGACCAGCCGCAGGACTGAGCCGTTGCGGTGGCGCTCGGTCTCGGCTACGAGCAGCGAAGATTCATCCAGGAGCAGGCATCCCTCGAAGCCGTCACCCGGATCGTCGAAGTCGATCCAGATCGGGATCCCCATGCGGTCGAGCACTTCCCTTACGATGACCTCTTCCCGCAGTCGGCCCGGGAAGGTCATCTTCGACAGAACCGCCCCGCGGCTGCTGATGACGGCGATATCGTGAAGGTACGTCAGGTTCGGAAGCTGACTGACAAGCCCGTCCCGGACGAAGTCGCGCACCTGGTAGACGGTCACACCAAGAGCTCGGAGCATGTCACAGTATCTCTCGTGTTCCTCGATGAAGCCGGCGATGTCGGGGACCGAGTCGAAGAGCAGGTCCTCGTAGTTGCTCTCGGTTATCAGCTCGAGCTCTTCACCTGGCGTATGGACGAGGACGTCCGTCAGGCGTCCGAGCCTATCACAGCCGTAAGAGAGCGGGCGGCCTGTCTCCTCGCTGCCATCGCGCAATGCGCTCGTATTCCCGCCGGACACGATCACCTCCGATGTGGCGATAGGAGCACCCTTCCATTTCGCGGTTCGAATGCCGGTCCTCCGAAACTGATGCTACACCGAAAAAGCTGCCGGCACGTGCCGGAGGCCGAATGTTTTTCCGTAGTTCCTCATGTCAATTGGTCGTCGGTTCGGGCTAGAATCCAGCCATGAAGAGACATGCCGGTCCGACATGAGCATCTACCTGGACATCGAGACCGAGTGGAACGGGAGCATCACGGTGGTAGGCTTTTTCCACGAGACGACGGGCCTCGTGCAGCTATACGGCGAGGACGTCACGCGGGACCGCTTCCTCGATGAGCTTCCCGAGGACGCTTCGCGGATATTCACTTACAATGGACACAGCTTCGACATGCCCTGCATCCACAACCAGCTGGCGGTCGACCTGCGCATGCGCTACCGGTCACACGACCTGAGGTGGATATGCCAGCGAAACGGGATTATGGGCGGGCTCAAAGGCGTCGAGCGAAAGGTCGGCATCACCCGGCGGCTGGAGGACATCGACGGCCGCGAGGCCGTCAGGCTGTGGCAGCGTTACACGGAGGGGGACGAAGAGGCCTTGAGGGTGCTGCTCATCTACAACGAGGAAGACGTGATGAACCTGGTCGAGCTGCGCGAGTACCTCGAGCGCGAGAACCTCTTCGAAGCGGATGATTAGGCGACTGATCGCCGACGGCGAGACGGAGGCCCACCGCTATTCGCTGCTGGCCCTGTTCGCCACAGGGACGGGCCTGCGGCTCGTCTTCCTCTTTAAGCCGATCATGCAGGACGAGGCG